>SAMEA104315425__coassemble_446_pt1 | contig 66443 bp, 64 predicted proteins | sample SAMEA104315425__metabat2_low_PE_026 | metagenome-assembled genome bin SAMEA104315425 (sample SAMEA104315425) | gut metagenome | biome: Monkey gut; feature: monkey-associated habitat; material: faeces | place: China | collected 2013
AATATAGCGCGAGCGTGCCTGTAAGGGTATATGCCATGCCTACAAAAAGTGTATAAATAAATTGCCTCATGGAAGTGCATCGCCTAAAAGAGTACTCCCATATCGCCATTAATAGTGGATAATATGTATTCGGCAAATCCCTATTTGCATTTTATCTGGCATATCCCCTGGGTTAATGTGCCCATTGGGCAGAAAGCACACCAAGCTCGTGGGCGATAGTACAGCATAGCTGCCAAGGCTATAATCTCTGATGTTAGCATCAGACTATATAGCCCAAAGGCAAATTGAGCTGTCGCCGGAGCTACATTGCCACTATAAGCCCAGTGCCAAGGCATCTGAAAGGTCCAGAACAATGTCACAAATTCCTGCAAGGAGGCTGCCCCGCTGGATACCAGCCATGTAGTATAAATAATATTACCAAACATAGCAAAAAAGAACACCATAAAGCCATAGCGAAAGGCCTTGCCATACATCCATGCCGGCATATCATGTCTTTTGGAAAAGCCTAGCTGGCTGCCCAAAAATCTCAGCAACTGGCCTCTATCACAATAACGATTGCAAAACAGCTTATTACCGCCAATAATTGCAAAGAGCAATGGCAAGCAAAAGCTGATTAATCCCAGCCAGGCAAAGAGGATATTCACAAAGCCCAAGGAAAAATACAAAATGGACCAAATCCACAGATAATGATACCAATGCTTCTGCTTCATGAAATCACCTCCACCTGAATGATACCAGCAGGACATTCCCTACTGCACAGTCCACAACCTACACATAAAGATGTATCTACTTGAGCATAACAGCCATGAAAAATGGAAATCGCACCTCTAGGACATACCTCCAGACAGCTACCACAGGACGCACATTTTTCCTGAGGAATCCTCGCCTTTCGTTTTACCGCCATATTATTCCTCCTGTTTTTCCTCTGTTGCAAACAAACAGGACAGCAGCTTCTCTATTCGCTTATCTTTTATACTATAGGTAATCTCCAACCCCTTTCGCTGTCCCTCAATAATACCTGCCTGACGCAGCTTGCCAACATGCTGAGATACAGTAGACTGAGGCGCCTCCAAGCAATTTTGCATATGAGTTACATTACAGCTGCCATTACGCCACAAGCCTCTAGCGATACATAATCTAACCGGATGAGCCAATGCCTTTAGCACCTCTGCCATATCCTGTAGCTCTTTTAAATCCTTATTTTCTATCATAACACTCACCTCTTGTTTTATATATTACAATATTGCGATATACATGTCAATATTCCACCCAAAAAATCTCTTTCTTGACAATATATGCAAAAAACATTACACTTATTATGAAATAAAGACATATTAGTATTTATTTCTCAATATTTTTATAGAGTTGACCAAGTGATTGAACAGGAGTTCATGAAGGGGTGCACCACCGCGGGTGTACTTCTTTGTGAACTCTTTTTTGTTTGGAGGTGAAAATAATGATTCAAGCCAAAATCAACGGCCAAATAGTGGATTTGGCAGAAAAAACCACTATTCAACAGTTCCTACAGGCGCAAAATCATAAAACAGACCGAGTAGCAGTAGAGCTAAATGGACAAATTGTACCTAAAAGTGCTTATGGACAACAGGAAATCAAAGCTGAGGATACTCTGGAAATAGTATCCTTTGTAGGAGGAGGCTGATACTATGCCATCACAGGAGGAAATCTATGCTGCCCTCTGCCAGCGTCATGGCAAGGCATTGCAGGACAAACTGCAGAAGACCAAGGTTGCCATTGCAGGTCTGGGAGGCCTTGGCTCCAATATTGCTATTGGACTAGCCCGCATAGGCGTAGGACAGCTTCATCTGGTGGATTTTGACCGGGTAGATTTAACCAATCTTAACAGACAGCATTATTTTATCCACCACTTAGGACAGTACAAAACAGAGGCCCTAAAAAAACAGATTCTGGAAATCAATCCCTATATTCGGGTAAGTACAGATTGTTTGAAAATTACAGCAAGCAATGTAGCTACTCTATTTTCAGATGCTGACATTATTTGCGAAGCCTTTGATGTACCAGAGAACAAGGCTATGCTGGTAAATACGGTTTTGGAGCAGCTGCCAGATAAATGGCTTGTTTCCGGCAATGGCATGGCAGGCTATGGCCAAAGCAATTTGATTCAAACCAAGGCTATAATGTCTCAATTTTACCTTTGCGGGGACAATATCAGTAGCAATGAAGCTCAGCCCCTCATGGCCCCAAGAGTAGCAATTTGCGCAGGACATGAGGCAAATATGGTAGCAGAATTAATTATTGAACATTTAGGAAAAGAGGCAGAAAAATGACTTGGAAATTAGGCAAGCATGAATTCAAATCCCGTTTTATTTTAGGTTCCGGCAAATATTCCCTCAAGCTGATTAAGGCTGCTGTGGAAAATGCCCAGGCAGATATTATTACTTTGGCTCTCCGTCGAGTTAACGATGGCGGCATGGCCAATATTCTTGATTATATTCCTGAGCATATCACCCTTTTGCCTAACACCTCTGGGGCCAGAAATGCCGACGAGGCGGTGCGAATTGCCCGCTTGTCCAGAGAGCTTTGTCACAGCGATTTGGTAAAAATCGAAATCATGCGGGATAGCAAATATCTTCTGCCTGACAATCAGGAAACCATTAAGGCTACGGAAATTCTTGCCAAGGAAGGCTTTACTGTCCTCCCCTATATGTACCCTGATTTGAATGTAGCTCGAGACCTGACCAATGCAGGAGCAGCTGCCATTATGCCTTTAGGGGCTCCTATCGGCACCAACAAAGGCCTGTGCACCAAGGAATTTATTCAGATTCTCATTGATGAAATTGAATTGCCAATTATTGTAGATGCTGGTATTGGCAGACCATCTCAGGCTTGTGAAGCTATGGAAATGGGTGCCGCGGCTATTATGGCCAACACCGCCATTGCCACTGCTGGTGATATTCCAGCTATGGCAGAGGCCTTCCGTCTAGCTATTGAGGCAGGTCACCTGGCCTACAAGGCAAAGCTGGGACGAGTTCAGGACAAGGGTAGTGCCTCCTCCCCTCTGACAGGTTACTTACGGGACTAAGGAGAAGTGAATATGAGCAAGGATGAACATCTTAATGAAAGTATTATCAGCCAGGAGGCCAAAGCCTTTTTAGCCAAAGAAAACCGCAGCAACCATATGGAATATATGCCGGATATGGAGGTGCTGGACAGTGATTTGCTGGACAGAGTTGTGGCGGATATGGAAAGCTATGATTACGATAGCTATACAGCTCAGGATGTACGACGGGCTCTACAGCACAGCCGTAAGACACCAGAGGATTTCCGTGCCCTCCTTTCCCCAGCCGCTCTGCCATTTTTGGAAGAAATTGCCCAGCAGGCCAAGGTGGAAAAGGAAAAGCATTTTGGCAATTCCATTTGTCTCTTTACCCCTATCTATATTGCTAATTACTGTGAAAACTTCTGCATCTACTGTGGCTTTAATCGCTACAACCACATTCGTCGAGCCCAACTTACCTATGAGGAGATTGACAAAGAAATGGCAGCCATCGCTCAAAGCGGTTTACAGGAAATCCTGATTCTCACTGGTGAAAGCCGTCAAAAATCCACGGTGGAATACATTGGAGAAGCCTGCAAGATTGCTCGGAAATATTTCCGGATTATTGGCTTGGAGGTTTATCCTATGAACAGTGAGGATTATGCCTATCTTCATCAATGCGGTGCGGATTATGTAACAGTTTTTCAGGAAACCTATCATGCCGACAAATATGAAACTCTCCATTTGGCAGGTCACAAGCGCATCTTCCCATACCGCTTTTATGCTCAGGAACGGGCCCTCAAGGGTGGCATGAGAGGTGTAGGCTTTGCCGCTCTGCTGGGACTAGATGATTTCCGCAAGGATGCCTTGGCTACTGGTATGCATGCCTATTATTTGCAAAAAAAATATCCCCAGGCGGAAATTGCTTTTTCCTGCCCTCGTTTGCGGCCCATTATCAACAACGACAAAATCAATCCAATGGATGTGCATGAAGCCCAGCTTCTGCAGGTGGTTTGTGCCTATCGGCTCTTTATGCCCTTTGCCAGCATAACGGTTTCCACCAGAGAATGTGCCAGAGTCCGGGACAATCTGGTAAAAATCGCTGCTACCAAAATATCTGCTGGTGTCAGCACGGCCATTGGTGAGCATTGCACTGAAGCAGAGGACAAAGGAGATGCGCAATTTGAAATCTCAGACACCCGCACTGTTGATGATGTATATCAAAGCCTGTTAAATCATGATTTACAGCCAGTTATGGCAGAATATATCTACGTTTAAACCCTAATAAACACAAAATACCGACCTGAGCAAGGAGATTTCAGTTCTTTATCAGGTCGGTATTATTTTTCTAATCAATCAGCCCTTGGCCTTGATATAATTAATCAACCCGCCGGCCTTGGCAATATCCTGTACAAAGCCTGGCAATGGCTGAGCGTGGAATACATCACCAGTGGTAAGATTCTCAATCACACCAGTGGAAGTATCCACCCGCAGCTTGTCACCATGATGAATTTTCTCCACATCATCGCCGATTTCCAGCAGTGGCAAACCGATATTAATGCCGTTACGGTAGAAGATACGGGCAAAATCTGCTGCAATTACCACAGGCACACCAGAAGCCTTGATAGCTACAGGAGCATGTTCGCGGGAGGAGCCGCAGCCAAAGTTCTTGCCACCTACCAGAATATCCCCCTCTACCACATTGGCAGCAAAAGGAGCCTCCTGATGCTCATCACTATCCTCCATGCAATGAGCAGCCAAATCCTTGGGATCAAAGGAGTTCAGATAGCGGGCAGGAATAATTACATCTGTATCAATATTGTCGCCGTAGCGCCAAACCTTTCCTTCTAAGCTCATCTTACTTTACCTCCTCTGGAACTGCAATATAGCCGAGAACTGCACTGGCAGCTGCTACATATGGGCCAGCCAGATATACCTCGGAGTCAACATGGCCCATGCGGCCACGGAAATTACGATTAGTGGTGGAAACAGCCTTCTCCCCTGCTGCCATAATACCCATGTGGGCACCAAGACATGGACCGCAGGTTGGAGTGCTGACAGCTGCGCCAGCATTAATAAAGATATCTACCAGTCCCTCATGAACAGCATCCAAATAAACCTGCTGGGAACCAGGAATTACAATGCAGCGTACATCTGGATGTACACTATGGCCCTTCAACACCTCTGCAGCCTGACGGAGATCCTCCAGACGTCCATTGGTACAGGAACCAATTACCACCTGATCTATCTTTATCTTGTCAATCTCAGACACTGGATGAGTGTTGCCAGGCAGATGTGGGAAAGCCACCACTGGTGTCAGCTTGGAAAGATCTATTTCGATTACCTTTTCATAGCTGGCATCCTCATCAGGAGCTACAGCCTCATATGGCTGCTGCACTCTGCCCTCTACATATTCCTTGGTAATTTCATCAAATGGGAAAATACCATTCTTGCCACCGGCCTCAATGGCCATATTGCTTATTGTAAGACGATCTGTCATAGTCAGCTCTGCTACACCCTCACCAGCAAATTCAATTGCCTTATAGAGTGCACCATCTACACCAATCATGCCAATCAGAGTCAGAATGACATCCTTACCACAGATGTACTTTGGCTTTTTGCCAGTAAGTACAACCTTGATAGCCTTTGGCACCTTGAACCAAGCCTGACCAGTAGCCATAGCCACCCCTAGGTCAGTGGAACCAACACCAGTGGAAAAACCGTTAACTGCGCCATAGGTACAGGTATGGGAATCTGCACCTATGGTAAGCATACCAGGACCTACAATACCCTTCTCTGGCAAAATAACATGCTCGATACCTACCCGGCCAATTTCAAAGTAATTCTTAATCTTATGCTTCTTGGCAAACTCCCGCACAGTCTTAGCCAGACCTGCTGCCTTAATATCCTTGTTAGGAGTAAAATGATCTGGCACCAGCGCAATCTTAGTATTATCAAATACTGGACAACCGATTTTCTCAAACTCCTTGATAGCAGGAGGAGCGGTTACATCATTGGCTAATACCATATCCAGCTGGCAGAAAATAAGCTGTCCAGCAGTTACAGAATCCAAACCAGCATGCTTGGCCAGGATTTTTTCTGTCATATTCATTCCCATTACATACACCTCGTCATTATGCTACAAATAGGCTTATGCCACTACAGCATAAGCCTATTCGCTAAATTTCTAGTTTAATTTGCCTGGATTAGTCCTTGGAAAGGTCTGCACCATTCTTCAGCCAAGGCATCATGTTACGCAGCTCTGCGCCAACCTTCTCGATTGGATGCTCTGCATGGAGACGACGCTGCATCAGGAAGTTTGCACGGCCAGCGGAACGGTTCTCCAACAGCCAGTTGCGAGCAAAAGTACCATCCTGAATTTCCTTCAGAACCTTCTTCATTTCCTTCTTGGTTTCCTCGGTAATAATACGAGGACCAACCATGTAGTCGCCATACTCTGCAGTATCGGAAATAGACTTACGCATCTTGGTGAAGCCGCCCTCATAGCACAGATCAACGATGAGCTTCATCTCATGGAAGCATTCGAAATATGCCATCTCAGGTGGATAACCAGCCTCAACAAGAACCTCGAAACCAGTCTGCATCAGCTGGCAAACGCCGCCGCACAGTACAGCCTGCTCACCGAAGAGATCCTCTTCAGTCTCATCACGGAAAGTAGTCTGGAGAACGCCGGAACGAGTTGCACCAACACCCTTAGCATAAGCCAAAGCCAGATCAAAGCACTGACCGCTAGCATCCTGATAAACAGCGAATACTGCAGGAACACCGGAACCCTCAGTGTAGGTACGACGTACCAGATGGCCAGGTCCCTTTGGTGCTACCATGAATACATCTACATCAGCAGGAGGTATAATCTGCTGATAATGAATATTGAAACCATGAGCAAAAGCCAGAGCGCTGCCAGACTTCAGATTTGGCTTAATCTCAGCCTTGTATACATCGGACTGCTTCTCATCAGGAATCAGAACCATGGTAATATCAGCCTGCTTTACAGCCTCAGCTACATTGCAAACCTTCAGACCGTGCTCTTCTGCAACCTTCTTGGACTTGGAACCCTCATACAGGCCAACAATAACATTAGCACCGCTTTCCTTCAGGTTCAGTGCATGGGCATGTCCCTGGCTGCCATAACCAATAATGGCAACGGTCTTCCCGTTCATGAGGCTCCAATTTGCATCCTGATCATAATAAGTTTTTGCCATAGTAATCTCTCTCCTCACAATGTTCTTGTATGGTGTGCTCTCCCCGCTCCAGTCCAATAAGACCGGTTCGAATGATTTCCAAAATACCGTATGGCTTCAAGAGGCGGGTAAAAGCCGTTACCTTGTCGTCATCACCAGTAACCTCAAAAATCAAGGTAGTGGGCTGCACATCAATGACTCTAGCTCTAAATAGCTCAGCCATTTTTAACACATCTAATCTGTTGGTATCATCAGCCTTAACCTTTATCATGGTCATACCACGATAAACAGAGCTTCCGTCATCCAAACGCTGGACAGCTTCTACCTCCGGCAGCTTTTCCAGCTGCTTCATCATCTGATCCACCAGATACTCATCCCCATGTACCACCAAGGTGATACGGGAGAATTCAGGAGATTCTGTAATACCTACAGCCAAGCTGTCGATATTGAACTCCCGACGCGAAAACATACTAGCTACTCGAACCAAAACGCCGGTCCTATTTTTTACCAGAACAGACAATACGTGCTTCAAGAAAATCCCTCCTATACCATCTGCTCAAGAATTTTGTCTAACAAGTTTTCGTTGAGCTTTGTCTATTATCACTCATTCCTAGTAATTTGTCAACCTTTTCTGTAAATAAATATTACACCTTGTATTTTCCGATTGGATTTTCGTCTTTTATTAATCCACAAAACTCTATTTTTGCGTTTTTTTCCACTAGGAAATTACATTATTCCGCATATATAAGACTTTTATATTTACACTCCCATAAAAGTGTAACAACTGTAACATTGTCCTACCAATTTTTGTAAGGCAGCTTTATCAGGCTGGAATTGTAATACCTAGCTTCCCCAGAAACCTCCCGGTCAATCCAAATAGGCAAAGCCAGAGCCGTATCCTCTGAGGGAAGCTCTGCCTCTGCCATAGCCAGACCTTCATTATCTCCAGCAAATATATCTATTTCCCAAAGCTGCTGTCCATGCTGCTCCAGATAACGAGTCTTTTCCACCAAAGGACGGAGACACAATTCCTCCAGCATTTGACAGGCTTCCTCATAGGGGATTTCATATTCCAGCTCTGTACGGGATATGCCCTGATTTTTTCCCTTTATGGTAAGATATCCCTTAGCACCTTTGGTACGCACCCGTACCGTCCGCTTAGGATCTAGAGAAAGATAGCCCTGACGAATCTCCACCCCCGGACTTTGAGGCTGCCACAACTCCCTTTTAATGAGAAACTTACGCTCAATCTCCTTGGCCACCTTCATGCCCCCTTTTAATCTTTGCTTATTGCTCGCCGATGATTCTAACCTCTGGGAAAAGCTTCACGCCATTTTTGGCATAAACCCTATCCTGCACCTCTTTAATAAGATTCAATACATCTGCTGCTGTAGCATTGCCAGAATTTACCACAAAACCTGCATGCTTGGTGGAAATCTGCGCCCCACCTACCTGCAAGCCCTTCAGACCAGTTTCGTCAATAAGAGTACCAGCAAAATATCCCTGAGGACGCTTGAAGGTACTGCCTGCGCTTGGCATTTCCAAAGGCTGCTTGCTTTCCCGCCGCTGGGTAAAATCATCTATCTTGGCCTGAATAGCTTCCTTGTCTCCCGAAGCCAGCTCCAGAGTAATCTCACAAATTGCCTGTCCATTATGCTGGAAAACACTGTGACGATAACCAAAATCCAGTTCATCCTTCTCGTAGGTAAGAATCTTGCCATTGTGGGTAACAGTCTTGACCTGCACCACAATACCTGACATATCACCATCGTAGGCACCCGCATTCATAAATACTGCTCCACCAAGACTGCCTGGTATGCCACAGGCAAATTCCATGCCTGTCAGCCCATTTTCCGCCGCAAACTGGGATACATGCTTTAAATAGGCACCTGCCCCTGCAATAATTCTATTTCCCTCACAGCGCTTGTAGCTCATAGGAGCATGCATCTTAATAACAGCTCCCCGGATTCCCTTATCCAGCACCAGCACATTGGAGCCATTGCCTAAAATAGTATGAGGAATATCATAATTCTTCAACAACACAAATATCTGGGAAAGCTGCTCCATATTAGCAGGGAAAAGCAAATAATCTGCCGGCCCGCCAATATTAAAGGTGGTATGCTTGCTCATAGGCTCACTAACGAAAAACTGCTCCTGCCCTAGCAAAGCACTGGCTTCTCTAATAAAATCCTGATTTAACGACATATCATCATTTCCTTATCTATAATTTCATAATAATTCACTAATACACACCTGCAAAAAAGTTGTGTCAGTACCAATAATTATACTAATATTTCATACATTTGTAAAAGGTATTATTGTTACACCTGACAAATTAATGTATAATAAAAGTAATTATTTTACTGGAGTTTGTATTTATGCGAAAACTTTTTATTTGTTTTTTCTCATTTTTAACTATTATTTGCTGTTTTACTATATTATGCATATTTCTCACGGAAAAAACTGACCTGCTGGACCTGAAGAATTACCGGATTTCTGCCAGCTTTACAGAAGAAAATGGAGATACACTGCTGTCCTGGAGCCGTTACCCCTATCCTTGCTTTTACCAGGTAGATACTTATTACAAAACTACAGGTCTGGTGGAAGGAGAACCTGAATACCACAAGGTTGCCTCAGCCTATACCATGAACGATACCTATGTTGTACCTCCTACAGCTATTCCTGCCTATTACAGGATTACGGCCTATGGCATCTTTGGCAAGGTTTCTGATGATGAAACCTTGATTCCCAATGGGAATTACCGGGAGCCAATTCGTCCAGTTCCCATTACCAAATATCCTGCCGATAAGCCTGCCAGTCTGAAACCATTTCTTATTTGGCACAGTATTCCTGATGGGGTGCTCTATGAGCTGGAGCTTTTATCTGGGCCACCAGATACGGAAAACACCCAGAGCTTTTCTACAACAAATCATCTCTATGGCACCAGACAGGTATTTACCAATGGTCTACAGATTGATTTAACACCCTACAGTAATTTGCCAGTTTTGTACTGGCGGGTTCGTGCTCTAAACCTGCGTCATGAGCCTCTGGGAGTTTATTCCACGGCAGAGCCTATCTACATGGATGCCCACGAGGCTGTTCCCAATAAGCCTGTATTGAACAAATTTGATAGAATGCCTGATTTTAGCCAGCCTATATATCCAGTGTTTACATGGATTCCTATGCTAGGGGCAGACCGCTACGAGGTAGAGCTTTTAACCAAGCCACCTACTCAGGAAAACAACACGGCCCCTACCCCAGACCGCTATTGGGCCAAAACTGTGGACAGCTCCTTTAGCTGTTATGACGAATATGCCAGATATTATGCCGGCACCTACTATTGGCGGGTTCGAGGGCTGGATGCCAATGGCAATACAGTAGGGGTTTATTCCGATACCGATAGCTTTCAGGTGCCAAATCATATCACGCGTCCTTTAGTGGCTGCCTTTGGAGACAGTATTACCCACGGCGGCGGTGCAGTTTCCTTTTCCCCAGCCAGTCTGGAGTACAGCTACACCACCTATATGGATGAACCCTGTATCAATCTAGGTCGCAGTGGAGATACCTCCAGCACTACCTTGGCCAGATTCGATAGGGATGTCCTGCCACTCATGCCACGGAATCTCTTGATTATGACTGGCTCCAACAGTCTGAGAGCTACCAATATCACCGGTCAAATGGTTATCAATGATCTAAAGCAGATTGTAAAAAAATGTCAGGACAATGATATACGGCCTATTCTTATGACCTTGCCTCCTATCAATCCTGATAATATCATGTTAGCCTTCCACACGCCAACAGATCCTAATTGGCACAACAAGTTGGAGGAAATTAATCGTTATATTCGCCAGCAAAAATACTATATTGATTTGGAGCCTTACTTTTATGACAGCACCCATACCATTATGGCACCAGAATGGGCTAATGATGGCTTGCATGCGGATATTCGTGGCAAAATGGTAATCGGCGAAGTTATTAATATGCATAAGGATTTATTTAAGAATTAAAAAAGACTCATGGGATGCCCTATGCGGCATTTCATGAGTCTTTTTGCTATGAAAATTTATACAAAGTATTTCATGGAAGTTTTTTTCCATTCCCGGCCAGTATATAACAGCTCATACTGACTGATACCAGTTTCCTTGGCCAAATCCTGAGCAATTTGCTGACAGTCCTCCCGGCTGGTGCCATGTATCATGGTATAGAAATTGTAGGGCCAATCCGGCATGACATTTCTATCATAGCAATGGGTTACGGCCATATGGCTGCACATTATCTCAGCCACCTGATCCATCCGTTCCTCCGGCACCACCCAGACACCCAAGGCATTGGCTCTAAAGCCTACCTCTCTATGTCTGAGCACAGCCCCCATCTTGCGCAGGGCACCATCCTCCTTCATAAGCCTCAGCCTGGCCAAGACTTCCTCCTCTGTACTATCGATTTCCTCAGCAATCAGCTTAAAGGGCTCTGCCACCAGAGGCAGTTCGTCCTGCATGGCTCTGACGATTTTTTTATCCAGCTCTGTTATTTCCATCTTCTACCTCTATTTCAGAATATTATTTATTACTATCCCCAAGCCTTTGCCATAGGGCCAAAACCTAACGCAGATTAAACTGCACATTGATTTTGTATTTGCGACGGGCACTTAAATCCATAGCATCCTCTACTCCCGGAAGCTGCCGTATCTGAGTCAGAATATCCTGTCTTAATCTCTCATTAGGGGTAATCAAAGTAAACCAAAGATTATACCGCCCTTCCCGTTGATAATTATGGGTAATCCCCGGAAATTGATTGATAAAGATGGCGGTTTCCTCCATAAGCTCAGGCTTTACCCGCAGGGCCACCAAGGTTCCTTGATAGCCCAGCTTATCCGAATTGAAGAAGGCTCCTATCTTGCGAATATAACCTCCTGCCTTCAACTGCTGGAGGCGGCTGATAACCTGCTCCTCACTAAGGCCCAACTGCTTCCCTATAAGCTGAAAGGGCCTTGGCTCTAACTGCAAGTTTCCCTGCAGCAGATTCAAAATTTCTTTATCCAACTTTGTTAGCTTCATCATGCACCTTATTCCTCAGCTTCCCCTAAGCAATCAGCAATAACTTGCAACAGCTCCTGTCGTCCTTGATTTTTCAAGGACGAATAGGGCAGCACATCCAAATCTGGAATCCCTAAGCCCCGCTTAATAGCTGCTACATTTTTGGCTACAGCATTCTTGCCAATCTTATCAGCCTTGGTGGCTATTACCAATACTGGCAGATTGTTCTCCACCAGCCAGCGAAACATTTCCACATCAGAAGCCATAGGCTCATGTCTAACATCTATAAGCTGACAGACAAATTGAATTCTAGGGGAGGACAGAAGATATTCATTAATAAACTTGCTCCAGATTTTGCGTCGCTTTGCCCCAGTCTTGGCATAGCCATAGCCAGGCAGATCCACCAGATAAAAATCCTGTCGCTCCTCCACCTGGGGCAGTTTTGCTCCTATTTCGTAGAAGTTAATGGTCTGAGTTTTACCAGGCTGACTGGAAACACGAGCCAGATTCTTTACTCTGGTAAGGGAGTTTATCAAGGAGGACTTCCCCACATTGGAGCGGCCAATAAAGACTATTTCTTTCCTGGGAACCTCTGGATACTGCTCCTTGCACACCGCAGAAGCCAAATAGGTGCCCTGAGTAATAATAACCTCCTGAGAGGCATCCTTCGTCATTTCTCCCATTTTACTCCTTTCCTGCTGGCAATAGAGCCTTGGTCAATACCTGATCCATTTGCTCCACCGGTACAAACTCCAACTTTTCTCGGACATTCTCTGGAATATCCTCAATATCCCGCTTATTTTCCATAGGCAGAATAATGGTCTTGATACCCTCCCGATAAGCAGCCAATACCTTCTCCTTAAGGCCGCCAATAGGCAGTACATTGCCTCGAATGGTAATCTCACCTGTCATGGCCACATCACTGCGAACCTTTCGACCGGTTAGGCCAGATACCATAGCCGTAGCCATAGTTATACCAGCAGATGGGCCATCCTTTGGTACTGCTCCCTCTGGAAAATGTACATGGATATCCTGCTTCTCGTAGAAATCCTCTTTCAAGCCCAACTGGCTCTGACGACTGCGAATATAGGAAAGGGCTGCCTGAGCAGATTCCTTCATTACATCCCCTAGCTTGCCAGTAAGAATCAACTGTCCCTTGCCTGGGAAAATATTTACCTCTGTAGGAAGAATATCCCCTCCTACCTGAGTCCAGGCCATGCCAGTGCACAATCCAACCTCTGGCTTCCGCAGAGATTTCTTGTGAGGGAATTTTGCCTTGCCTAGAATATCTGTAAGGTTCTTGGTGCTGACATAAACAGACTCCTCTTCTCCCTCTACAATCTTTCTGGCTGCCTTACGGCAAAGATGGCCAATTACCCGCTCCAGCTCACGAACGCCAGACTCTCTGGTATATTCATCAATAAGCTGTTGCAGGACGCCAGCCCCCAGACGTATCTGCTTGCCAGTCAAACCATTTTTGCTGCGCTGTCTAGGCAGAAGATACCGCTTGGCAATCTCCAGCTTTTCCTGCTGGGTATAGCTGGAAAGAGCAATAACCTCCATACGGTCCCGCAATGGTCTTGGAATCCCGCCTAAATCATTGGCAGTCACAATCCACAGCACCTTGGACAAATCAAAAGGCAATTCAATATAGTGGTCGCTAAAGGTATTATTCTGAGCTGGGTCCAGCACCTCCAACAGGGCAGAGGTAGGATCTCCCTTGTAATCACTACCCATCTTGTCCACCTCATCCAGGAGGAAAACAGGATTGCAGGTACCGGTTTTCTTAAGAGCTTCCAAAATACGGCCTGGCATAGCTCCTACATAGGTACGACGATGACCGCGGATTTCCGCCTCATCCCGTACACCACCCAGAGAAGCTCTGGCAAATTTTCGTCCCAAAGCTCTAGCCACAGAGCCAGCCAAAGAGGTTTTACCTACTCCCGGTGGGCCTACCAGACAAAGAATAGGTGCATTCTGTCCCTCTGTCAGCTGACGCACAGCCAAATACTCCAGAATACGCTCCTTTACTTTCTCCAGACCATAGTGATCCTTGTTTAGAACCTGCTGAGCACTCTTAATATCATTAATGTCCTTGGACTCAATTTCCCAAGGCAGGCTCAAAAGGTTATCCACATAGGTGCTGATAACTGCCGCCTCCTGAGAGGCGCTCTGGGAGCGCTCCAGTCGTTTTAGCTCCTTATCTACGGTTTTCACCACATAGTCAGGATATTTGCCATCCTTCATGCGCTGCTGGAAATCCTCAATATCACCCTGAATACCGTTCTGATCTCCCAGCTCCTTGTGAATGGCCTTTACCTTTTCCCGCAGATAATATTCCTTCTGAACTTTTTCTATCTGCTTCCGGACACGGCTGCCTATCTTCCGTTCTATTTCCAGAATATCCCGCTCCCGCTTGATAAAGCCGTAGAGACATTCCAAACGAGCCTTAACATCTATGGCCTCCAGAATCCGCTGTCTATCCTCCAGCTTTAGGTTGATATGACCAGCAATCATATCTGCCAAACGACCAGCATCCTCAATAATAGACACTGACACCATAGCCTCCGCCGGTATCTTCTGGCTGGACTTTACCCACTGCTCAAATTCATGAACCACAACCCTTACCAAAGCCTCCATTTCAGTGGTTTTGACAATTGGATCTTCGTATTCACGAATCTGAGCCTCTATAAACTGGTTTTCCTCCTGATTGACCTCAACAATCTGACCTCTATGAAGTCCCTCTACCAGTACTCGTACTGCACCGTCAGGCAGCTTAACCAAATGCTTAATCTCTGCCACAGTACCTACATTGTAAAGATCCTTTATCTCAGGTTCCTCCACATCTGCATCCCGCTGAGCCAGCAAAAATACATGATGCTCCTCCTGCAACATGGCCTTTTCCAGAGCAGAAATAGACGGATCTCTACCTGCATCCAGATGTACCATCATATATGGAAATACCATCATCCCCCGCAAGGGAAGAATCGGTAATGTTCGCAAAATTTCATTTTCACTCATAAAATTCACCTCCGTAGAAGTTATAGGTATATATAAATATAGACGCCACCCGGAGGCAACGCCTATATCTTTCCCCATATTTTACCTGATGTAATCAGGCAGATGCCTCCCGCTGCTGTCCTCCATAGGACAATTCAGGCTCCATGCCCTTCTGTACAACATCCTTAGTTACATGGCAGGTATTAACACCCTCCATAGATGGAATTTCGTACATGACATTCTTCATTATTTTTTCAATAATAGAGCGGAGTCCTCTTGCACCGGTTTTCCGTTTGAGAGCCTCCTGAGCAATAGCTCCCAGAGCCTCCTTATCAAAATCCAGCTCCACGCCATCCAAAGACAGCAAGTGCTGATACTGCTTAACCAAAGCGTTCTTTGGCTTGGTCAAAATCTCTACCAAAGCAGCTTCATCCAAAGGAGCAAGGGTTACAACAACTGGCAGACGTCCGATAAATTCCGGTATCAAACCGCTCTTCATCAAATCATCTGGTACCAGCTTCTGCAACAACTGGCCAATATCCAACTGCTGCTTGGAGTGAATTTCCGCTCCAAAGCCCATGCTCTTTTTACCGATACGCTTGTTAATAACCTTGTCAATACCGGCAAAGGCACCACCACAGATAAACAGGATGTTAGTGGTATCAATCTGCAAAAGCTCCTGATGTGGATGCTTTCGACCACCCTGAGGTGGTACTGACGCCACAGTGCCCTCCAAAATCTTCAGCAATGCCTGCTGCACACCCTCTCCAGAAACATCTCTGGTAATGGATGTATTCTCACCCTTGCGAGCAATCTTGTCAATCTCGTCAATATAGATAATTCCCTGTTGGGCCCTCTCTATATTGTAATCCGCAGCCTGTATCAGCTTCAAAAGAACGTTTTCCACATCCTCGCCTACATAGCCTGCTTCTGTAAGAGTGGTAGCATCAGCTACAGCAAAAGGCACATTCAGTATCCGGGCCAAGGTCTGGGCCAGCAGGGTTTTACCGCTGCCGGTAGGTCCCAGCATCAGAATATTGGATTTTTGCAGCTCCACATCCTTTACTTGATGGGGCTTCACCTCTGCCCTGATACGCTTATAATGGTTGTAAACTGCTACCGCCAGAGACTTCTTAGCCTCCTCCTGACCAATAACATACTGGTCAAGAGATGCCTTGATTTCCTTTGGCTTTGGCAGTCCCTGAAGAACATCTTCTTTGTTCTCCTGATCATTCAGTTCACCCTCTATGATGGAATTGCAAATATCAATGCACTCATCACAGATGCAAACCCCTGGGCCTGCTACCAGCTTCCGTACCATATCCTCAGATTTGCCACAAAAGGAGCAGACAAGCCCGTCCTGATGATCTACGCTCATGCTACTACCTCCTGTTATTTGCTATCATCTTCCCGGCTGTCTGCCTCTCTGACGATAACCTTATCTACCAAACCGTATTCCACAGCCTCTGCAGCACTCATGAAATTATCACGCTCTGTATCAGCCTCAATCTGCTCCATAGACTTGCCAGTGCGCTGAGACAAAATCTCATTCAACATCTGACGAATCCTCAGCAGCTCCTTGGCCTGAATCTGTACATCGGTGGACTGGCCTCTAGCACCGCCCAATGGCTGATGAATCATAATTCTAGCATTTGGCAGAGCAAAACGCTTGCCCTTGGCACCTGCAGTAAGCAGCAGGGAACCCATGCTGGCAGCCTGTCCGATACAGATAGTAGATACATCAGGCTTGATGTACTGCATGGTATCATAGATAGCCATGCCGGCGGTTACTACACCGCCGGGGCTATTGATATATAAATAAATATCCTTGTCAGGATCTTCCGCTTCCAGGAAAAGCATCTGAGCCACAATGGTATTGGCCATATTGTCCTCTACCTCGCCGCTAAGGAAGATAATTCTATCCTTCAACAAACGAGAGTAAATATCATAGGCACGCTCTCCCTGACCGGACTGTTCCACAACCATAGGAACATAACTCATGAAAATCACCTCATAATAATCGCTGACCAACCAGCAATATAGGCGTTAATTACTCAGCAACGCTGTCCAGAATCATCTGAGCAGTCTTGCGACGGAGAACAGTCTCCACCAAATCTACAGTACGGCCCTGCTGGGTAATAATCTTCTTTACCTCGGCAGCGGTAGCACCATAAGCCTTAGCCATGGACTCAACCTCTGCATCCAGCTCCTCAGCCTCAACCTTGATACCCTCAGCCTTAGCAACAGCCTCCAGAACCAAGTCGGTCTTTACGTTGATAGCAGCGGTATCCTTATAAGTCTCACGCAGCTTGTTAATATCAGTATTTGCATACTGGAGATACATCTCCAGCTTCATGCCCTGCTGCTCCAGACGGAGAGCCAGCTCCTGAATCATAACATTTACGCGGTTCTCAATCATAACCTCTGGAATCTCTACCTCAGCATTCTCAGTAGCCTGCTTGATTACAGCCTCACGCTTCTCAGCCTCGAACTTGCTCTCAGCGGATTTCTCCAGGTTGGAACGGATATCAGCCTTCAGCTCATCCAGAGTCTGGAAGGTGCTTGCCTTCTTAGCGAAATCGTCGTTCAGCTCAGGCAGAACCTTTCTCTTGATGCTCTTTACAGTGCACTTGAATACTGCTGGCTTGCCCTTCAGCTCCTCAGCATGATACTCCTCTGGGAAGGTTACGTTTACATCCATTTCCTCGCCAACCTTGGCACCTACCAGCTGATCCTCAAAGCCTGGGATAAAGCTGTTGGAACCGATCTGCAGAGGATAATCCTTGCCCTCGCCGCCAGCAAAAGCCTCACCGTCAACAAAGCCCTTGAAATCCAAAGTGATGAAATCATCCTTTGCAACAGCAGCGCCTTCCTCAGCCTCAACCATATCAGCCTGACGGTCCAGCATACGAGTCAGCTGAAGCTGTACAGCCTCGTCATCAACCTCGTCCTTCTTAACATCAACCTTCAAGCCCTTGTAGTCGCCCAGCTTAACCTCTGGCTTCTTGGTAGCAGTAACCTTGAATACCAGATCCTTGCCCAGCTCCTTGGTGGTAACATCGAACTCAGGACGAGTTACAATATCAATCTCCTTCTCCTTAATAGCCTCGAAGAACTTCTTTGGAGCAATAGCCTCAACAGCCTCGTCCAGAATGTACTCCTGACCTACAGTACGCTCAACAATCTTCTTAGGAGCCTTGCCCTTGCGGAAGCCAGGGATGTTAACCTTGGCAGCAACCTTCTTGTATGCAGCCTCATAAGCCTTATCCAGCTCAGCAGCTGGTACAGTAATTTCCAATTCTACCTGAGAGTTTTCCAATTCCTTTACATTAACTTCCATTGTGTCAAATGACCTCCTGAATAATATTTGTGTTGGGAATACCATGCAAGAGCACAGCTTTCCCATTCTTAACCATAGTACACCAAAACATAATACCACAAATCAGCATATAACACAAGCATTCTTTTGGTTTACAATACCTGGGCAAAAAAATTCCGCCATTACATCAGGGGCAGCATCAGTAATGACGGAATTTCTTTCTTATTTGGTTTTCTTATCCTCCATACGCAGGAAGTCCCGGCTTCGGTAGGCAGCTCTTTCTATATCAAACATCCCTACCAACTCTTTTACCGCCTGAGTTGGAGAAACAATCCCTTTCAGCACAGCCTCTTTTATCTCTGGCATCCTGCCGGTAATCACAGGATCCTCAAAGAAAAGACTGTGGAGATGCTCATCAATCATGCTGTTCATCCACTCCAGCAGCTGATGCTGCCGCCGTTTCTTAAACACACCGCTATCTGTAGTCATCTCCTTGAAGGCCTGAATCACCTTCCAAAGCTCCGGCAAACCGAATTTGGTATAGGCTGAGCACATATAGGCATGGGTTGGCCAGCCTGGAGTGGCCGGACGAATATATTCTATCATCCGTTCATATTCGCCTCTTGCCACCTTGGCCTTGAGAAGATTATCTCCATCAGCCTTGTTAATAACAATGGCATCTGCCAACTCCATAATACCCTTTTTAATGCCCTGCAAATCATCCCCCGCACCAGTCAGTACCACCAGCATAAAGAAATCTACCATAGACCTGACCGTGGTTTCTGACTGACCTACACCAACGGTTTCGATTAAGATAATATCATACCCTGCCGCTTCGCACATTAACATGGTTTCCCGGCTCTTCCGGGCCACACCGCCCAGAGTCCCTCCCGCAGGGGAAGGCCGGATAAAGGCCTCCTTCCTACGGGAAAGAGTACCCATTCTGGTTTTATCTCCCAGAATAGAGCCCTTGGTCACAGAACTGGTAGGATCTACAGAAAGCACAGCCACTCTGTGTCCAGCATCGCAAAGCATATTGCCAAAAGCCTCTATAATTGTACTCTTGCCTGCACCTGGCACGCCAGTTATTCCTATGCGCAATGCCTTGCCGGTGTGAGGCAGCAGTCTCTGCAAAACCCGCTGAGCCTTGGCAAAATGCTTAGAGCTGTTGCTTTCAATAAGAGTTATGGCTCTGGACAGCACCATGCGGTCCCCTTTCAAAACGCCATTTACATATTCATCCTCTGACATGATAAGGCGCCGCTTAGGCTTCATCTTGCCACTGGTCAACATGGGATTAATATTGCCTACAGTGGTATCCTTGATGCCCTCAATGCCTCCCATAACACTACAGGCAAACTTTTCATTAGGCTCCTCTGGAACCCAGCTGGGCTTTGATGTTGTATATTCAGCCATAACTCACACTCCTTGCCTTTAATCTTCCTCTGCCATTTCGTCCTTGGCACGCTGAATCAACAAGGTCAGCAGCTTGATACCTGCCTCTGGAATATTGGTACCAGGAGCAAAGATAGCCACAGCACCGCTCTTGTACAGGAAGTCATAATCCTGTACCGGAATAACTCCTCCAATGCAGACCATAATATCCTCACGGCCCAGCTTAGCCAGCTCCTCTACCAGCTGAGGCAGCAATGTATTGTGACCAGCAGCCAGGGAGCTGAAACCTACCATGTGAACATCATTATCTACTGCATCCTGAGCAGTTTCCTCTGGAGTCTGGAACAGTGGGCCTACATCAACATCCCAGCCCATATCCGCAAAGGAAGAAGCGATAACCTTCTGGCCTCTATCATGGCCATCCTGTCCCATCTTGGCTACGAAAATACGAGGCCGACGACCAGTCAGCTCCTCAAATTCATCTGCCATTTCCCGAGCCTTCTCCAGCTCCGTCTTGTCAGTAAACTCTGAGGAATAAACACCAGAAATAGTATGGATAACAGCCTGGAAACGGCCGGAAACCTTCTCTACTGCATCAGAAATCTCACCCAGAGAAGCATGGGCTCTAGCTGCATCTACCGCAGCCTCCAACAGGTTGCCGTTATCTCTGGACTCAGCAGCCTTGGTAATGCCCTCCAGGCAGCGGCGTACATCATCATCATTACGCTCTGCCCTCAGCTTTTCCAAGCGCTCAATCTGAGCCTGACGTACAGCAGTGTTATCAATAGCCAGAATCTCCAGAGGATCCTCTTTATCCAAACGATATTTGTTCAGACCAATAATAGACTCATTGCCGGAGTCAATCTGAGCCTGACGGCGGGCTGCTGCTTCCTCAATACGCATCTTAGGCAAACCGCTGGAAATAGCCTTAGCCATACCGCCCAGAGCCTCAACCTCCTGAATATGTGCCCAAGCCCTACGGATAATCTCATTGGTAAGAGCCTCCACATAATAGGAGCCGCCCCAAGGATCAATAATCTTGCACACACTGGTTTCATCCTGAATGTACAACTGAGTATTACGCGCAATACGGGCAGAGAAATCAGTAGGCAAGGCAATAGCCTCATCCAAGGCGTTGGTATGCAAGGACTGGGTATGTCCCAAGGCGGCACCCATAGCTTCCATTAGAGTTCTGGATACATTGTTAAATGGATCCTGAGCTGTCAGGGACCAGCCAGAGGTCTGACAGTGAGTACGGAGAGCCATAGATTTATTGTCCTGAGCCCCAAAGGATTTTACAATCTTGGCCCACAGCACACGGGCTGCCCTCATCTTGGCAACCTCCATAAAGTAGTTTTTGCCAATAGCCCAGAAGAAGGACAAACGCTTGGCAAAGGCATCTACAGGCAGACCAGCTTTGATACCAGTGCGGATATACTCCAAACCATCAGCCAGAGTGTAGCCCAGCTCAATATCAGCTGTAGCACCAGCCTCCTGCATATGATAGCCGGAAATGGAAATACTGTTGAACTTAGGCATATATTTAGTGGTATATTCAAAAATATCACCGATAATACGCATGGACATTTCTGGCGGGTAAATATAAGTATTACGCACCATGAATTCCTTGAGAATATCGTTCTGAATAGTACCAGCCATAACCTTTTTGTCTACACCTTGCTCCTCGCCGGAAAGGATATAGAAAGCCAGGATAGGCAGTACCGCGCCGTTCATGGTCATAGATACAGACATCTGATCCAAGGGAATACCGCTGAACAGAATACGCATATCCAGAATGGAGTCAATAGCAACACCAGCCTTACCTACATCACCCAGTACACGAGGATTATCTGAGTCATAGCCTCTATGGGTTGGCAGGTCAAAGGCAATGGACAGGCCTTTCTGACCAGCAGCCAGATTGCGGCGATAGAAAGCATTGGATTCCTCTGCGGTGGAGAAACCTGCATACTGACGAACTGTCCAAGGACGGAATACGTACATGGTAGAATATGGGCCACGTAGACAAGGTGGAATACCGCTGGCAAAGTCCAAATGATTCATATGGTCATATTCATCGTGGTTATATATAGGCTTGATAGGAATATGCTCCATGGTTTTACCTGTCAGCGCATCAAAACCAGCACCTGCTGCAGATTCAAACAGCTTTTGCCAATCCTGTGAGCTGTGGCCGGGAGCATCCTTCAAATTCATATTGCTAAAATCAGGAAAAGCAGCCATTACTCAATCATCCCCTTCCTCTTCTGCAAAAGCTGCAGGATAGCGTAGCAGTTGGCACGAACATTGATGTATTCATCAATTCCTGCTTCCTTGTAGGTTTCTGCCAAATCAGCCGGTGCCGCACCAGCTAGGAACACAATCGCATTTGGCAGTACCTCATGAAGTTTTGGTGCCAAGGCAGGCACAATTTCCGGATAGGTAGCATCTGTAGAACAAATAACAACTGCATCTGCTCCGGATTCACTAGCTGCCTGAGCTGCTTCCTCTACGGTCTGGAAACCATTGTTGCCCATAACCTGGAAAGCACCTACCTGCAGGAAGCCTGTGGTAAAGTCTGCTCTAGCCTTGTGCTGAGGAATCGGCCCCATATTGGCCAGGAAGATTTTAACATTATCATTATGAGCTGCCTTATAGTCCTCGGTAATCATGCGGAGAGCCTCATAGCGCTCACTCCAACGGTGAGGAGCAATGGACTCCACTACTTCGCTGGCAGTGTTATTATTCAATGCCTGACGCACCATAGCTAGGGTAGCACCAGCCTTAAAGGCATCTATAGCCTGACAAACCATACAGCCTTCCTTGCCAATCTTCTGCAATACCTGCTGCTGGAAATCCTTGTCCATATCAGCTTCATAATCAGCAATAGCCTGACTGCGCACCTTTTTGTTAGCTGCAAAATCCTCAGGTCTTGCATCTAACCGTTTCTCAGTCATATTAGGATACATATTGCTGCCTACAATGCGATCACGACGCAATTCCAGCTTCTTGAACCGCTGAGCCAAAATGTCTGCGATCTGCTGCTGAGGATATTTTTCCTCCAAAGCTGGTACAATACCACCCTTGCCCTCAACAACTTGGAACTCAGCCCAGATTTTTTCCTTGATTTCCTTGGTCAGGCTTTCCACTGCCCAGGAACCACCCGCAGGATCTATAGGCTGTAAAAGGCCAAACTCCTCCTGCAGCATAATCTGAACATTTCTGGCAATACGGCGGGAAAATTCATCACCCTTGCGAATAGGCTCATCAAAGGTGGCATTTTCAAAGGACTCTACCCCACCAACTACCCCAGAAAACATTTCCGAAGTGTTCCGCAGCATATTTACATATGGATCATATTTGGTCTTGAAAAACAGAGCTGGCTTGCCGTGAACATGAATCCGCTGAGCATCCTGACTGCCCCCAAAGGCCTCCACAATCTGAGCCCAGATAGGACGGACAGCTCTCAGCTTGGCAATCTGCATAAAGAAGTTGGCACCCATGGAAAAGACAAACATTATCTGCTGGGCAGCTTCATCTGCCGTCATACCTCTTTCCATCATAGCCCGCATATAATCGGTGGCTACAGCAAGACAATACGCGATTTCCTGCACATCATTGGCACCGCCACGGCTGAAAACATCACTGCGAATCAAGCAGGTTTTTACCCCTGGGGCATTCTGCTGACACCATCTAGCAGCAGCATAGGCCTCATCATAAAGGCCGGAGAGATTCTCTACATTCTTCCCCTTTTCCACCAGCTCAATAACAGGATTTCCCCCGATAACACCCTTTAATGCTGCCGGCTTAATACCAGAGGACTGAACTGCTGCCATAACCAGAGAAAGCGTGGGCAGAGCAGATGCACCTGTGTACATATGCAAAGGATATTTATCCAGCTTCAAATCAGAAAGCAAGGTATGCATATCATCCAGGGTACTTACACTGCAGCCTTCCTCGCCAGGCTTATCTGCCTCATTGGCATCCTGACAAGCCAGAGTAGCCTTGTCCAAGCGGATATTATAAACCGTGGAACCCTTTTCCTGCTCATGAATCAACAGCTTGTTATTCTCCTGAGGCATGGTCAAATCACAGGACTGGGCAATACCCCAAGGGGCCTTGATATAACCATTAGGAGATGCTCCCCGCAGAAAATCATCCATACCTGGAAAGGAATCCTTAGGCAGAATATCCTCTGTGGTGGCCCTGAAATACATAGGGGAAAAGGTAATCCCCTCATAAGTCTTGGTGTACATCTTCTTGTCAAAGGGTGCTCCCTTTAACAAGGCGATACAGGCATCCTTCCACTCTTCGTAGGTAGGCGGCGCAAACTCATCCAAAGGAACATCAGGAAAAACAGTCTGCTGTTCTGCTTTTTTCAGAATGGCCTGAAGATCCATTTCTCCTTCACTCATACAACAACCTCCTTCAACTAAAAAATCCATCTGCCAGAATGTGCAGACGGATTGCGTTTAAATCCATCCCCTACCCATCGCTCGCAGGTCCAAGCAATAAAGAGCCGACTAATTTGTACAACCAAATATTGCTAACGGTGACGATAAAACAGGCAGTTCTCCTGACTTGGCCTCATTGCTCCACACGCCTTCCCAGGGATGCTTCCCCAGTGACATAATTGTGCTTCGCTCTTCCTTACAGTGGCGGGACCGTTCCGGCTTATACCGGATTCTCTATTAAGTCTGATACACAGACACCTGTCCTTAACTATGAAATTAACTATATTTTACAGCTATAATGTATTATTGTCAATTACTTTATCCTATGATTAGACAAATTATTACATTATTTGTTATTGTTATAGATTCTATGTTTATATGTTATAATGCCATTGAAGATGTTCCCAATATTTATAAATACCATGATGCTATGCCAATAACATAATTTTATTAAAAAGCTATCACCCTTCTAGAAAGATGATAGCTTTAAAGCATATAAAATTTTAATCCTCAGTAATTACCACATTAACCCCGATACCACCATTGTACTGGCAGATGATTTCCTTTAGCTCTGCCACATCCTGATTGTACATACGGATACAACCCTCGGAAGCATTGGTGCCAATGCTGTTAGGATCATGGGTGCCGTGAATGCCTATACCATCCCAGCCTGTGTTGAGAGAAATAAACCAAGGACCATAGGCGCCAGCAATTTCTCCATTGCCATCCCCAAAGTCATGAGTCCAATTGCCAGCATAATAAACATCCTCTACCACAAAAGGAATAGTAGCAGAAGGAACCCAGTTCCCTGCCCCTGGGATGGAATACTCCATATATCCCCAGCTAATAGGTGTACGATGATCCCCCGGACGCTCCTTATCACCAGAATTCATAGCTGTGGCAATAGGATATACCCTTATAGGCTGATCATTGCCCTTCTCAAACAACTCCAAGGTATGAGGCAGCTTGTGAATATGGATTCTATACTGCTGACTGCCAAAGTCTGTAGAAGGCCAAGCCGCCAAAGCCCTGCTGGCTGGCATCAATGCCATCCCTACAAACAACACAAAAACAAAGGCATATGCCATTACACGATAACCTAATCTACACATCATTGTAAAATACCTCACCATCATTCTGACTGTTCCTGAAACAATATCATCTGCTCCTGAGTGAGAGAGTTGGTATCCGGTGCCGGCAGCTCCGGCAAATCCCCCAAATCTTTCAGGCCGAAACACTGCAGAAAGGTATCTGTTGTACCATAGAGAATCGGCCGGCCAATGGTATCCTTACGGCCCAGCTCTCTAATAAGCTCCATTTCCAAAAGCCGGGACATAATCTTCTCAATGCGAACCCCCCGAATATGCTCTATTTCCTGTTTGGTAATAGGCTGTTTAAAAGCAACAATCGATAGGGTTTCCATAGCTGCCTGAGACAAATGCTTGTCCCGCTCCTCCCCCAAGCGCTGTACATAGTCATAATAATCCATATTGGTAGCCAATTGCCAGCCACCAGCTATCTGCTGCAGCTGCAATCCGCTGTGACGCTCCAACAGCTCCTGACGATAATTATCCAGCAGCTGCTCCAGCCTTGGACCATCAATTTGAAGAATTTCCAGCAAGGCTCCGTGGCTTACAGGCTCGCCACTAGCAAAAAGCACTGCCTCCAAAGCTCCCACCAGCCTATCCATGCTGTACCTCCCTCTCCATGACTTCCTCTGGCTCCGCCTCTCCATGTGCAGAGGCTTTATCTCCTACATGAACCGCAATTTCTATTTCCCCATACTGATTCTGCTGATAAACAGAAATAGTTTTCAACTTTATCAACTCCAGCACAGCCAAAAAGGTAGCAATCAGCTCACTGCGGCTATGACCGCTAAAGACAGCAAAAAAGTTCATTTTGCCACCCTGCTGATGCAACCTGGAAATCAGCTCCTCCATTTTTTCCTCAATGGTATATTCCTCATGGGACACCAATACTGGCGGCAGCTTCAGCTCCTGCCTTACGGCAATAACATTGGCAAAGGCCTCCACCAGCTCATGGAGGGACAACTGTCTAGGAGCCAAATGCCTAACCGGTATATCCATAGGCTCTCTGGTGAGACACCGTCCCTGAACCTGCTGCATTTCCTCCATAACATTGCTGACTTCCTTGAATCTCTTATACTCCAGGATTCTTTCAATCAGCTCCTGACGAGGATCTACCTCCTCCTCATCCTCCTGGGACTTAGGAGGCCGAGGCAGCAGCATACGGGATTTTATCTGCACCAAAGTAGCCGCCATGATAATAAATTCACTGGTTATCTCAATATTAAAACTGCGATACCTATCCAGATACTCTATATACTGCTCCGTAAGAGAAGCAATGGGGATATCATAAATATCTATTTTATTCTTGTCAATCAGGTGCATCAGGAGCTCCATAGGCCCCTGAAAACACTCCAGATTGATGGAATACTGTTCCATTTTTCTATTTAGCCCCGATACTTGGCAGCCTGAGCCTCAATCAAATCCTTATCAGCAAAATAGTTAATCTGCATAGCATTCTTAACATCCTGCAGAGTTGCCTCAGCCACCTCTCTAGCCTTGTCACTGCCAGCCTTGAGAATATCATATACAGCAGCAATATCCTTCTCGTACTCACGACGGCGGGCACGAATAGGCTCCAGCTCTGCCTGAACAATGCTGTTCAGGAAACGCTTAATCTTTACATCCCCTAAGCCACCGCGGGTATAATGCTCCTTCAACTCATCCAGATTCTTGTACTCTGGCAGATACTTAGCAAAATCCTCTGGCTTGCTGAAAGCATCCAAATAAGTAAATACAGTATTGCCCTCCAGATGACCTGGATCAGATACCTTGATATGAGTAGGATCTGTATACATATTCATAATCTTCTGCTGAACAGTCTTTTCATCATCAGAAAGATAAATACAATTGCCCAGAGACTTACTCATCTTGGCCTTGCCATCCGTACCTGGCAGACGACGACAAATATCATTGTCTGGCAGCATAATATCAGGCTCCACCAAGGCATCAGTATTGTAAATACGGTTAAAGCTGCGTACAATCTCCTTAGTCTGCTCCAGCATAGGCAGCTGATCCTCACCTACTGGCACAAGAGTAGCCTTAAAGGCAGTAATATCTGCCGCCTGGCTAATAGGATAGCAGAAGAAACCTACTGGAATACTGCCACCAAAGCCACGCATCTGAATCTCAGATTTTACGGTAGGATTACGCTGAACACGGGAAACAGTAACCAAATTCATGTAGTAGAAGCTCAGCTCTGTCAGCTGTGGTACCATAGACTGAATAAACAGGGTAGATTTTGCTGGGTCCAGTCCTACAGAAAGATAGTCCAAAGCTACCTCGATAATGTTCTGACGAACCTTCTCTGGATTGTCAAAATTATCCGTCAAAGCCTGTGCATCAGCAATCATGATATAAATATCATCAAATTCGCCGGAGTTCTGCAGCTCAACTCTCCGCTTCAAAGAACCTACATAATGTCCCATATGAAGCTTGCCTGTTGGTCTGTCACCTGTTAAAATAATCTTTTTCATCTTGCGAAAATCCTCCCCATCTGTAGTCTGCTATAGCTTCCTTTATACTGTCGACAAAGGGCCCAGACTAGCCATTTTTAAATTATAACCCCTATAATCAGATTAAATACACTTAACACCAGTCTCTGCAATGGTATCAAAATCATGGTCAAAAACGGTGTCATCATCAAAAATATTAAAATTATAAAGCTGTATCGCTCCAAGGACATCAGCTTATAGGCCAGCCTCCCCGGCAGCAGCACCATCAAAACTTTGGAACCATCCAAAGGTGGCAATGGCAGCATATTGAAAATGGCAAAGTTAATATTAAACAGTACCATCATGGACAATACCAGCCGTACTCCCTCAGAAAACATCCCCAGCTTAAACAGCACCGCCATAGCCAGCAAGGAAATAAAGGCCACAATCAGATTAGCCACTGGGCCTGCCGCTGCCACCAGCAGCTCCCCCTGTCGCCAATTACGGAAATTTCTGGCATTAATCATTACAGGCTTGGCCCAGCCAAAGCGAACTACCAACAACATAATCAATCCGATGGGATCTATATGAGCCATTGGATTAAGGGTAAGCCGCCCTGTCATTCTAGGGGTAAAATCGCCCATAACATCTGCTGCCTTAGCATGGGCATATTCATGTATTACCAAAGCAATTACCAAGCCCGGCAGACCTGCTATAAGCCCTGTTAGGCTAAAATCAAACATAAAATCCTCCTGTCATTTCCAGACCACCCATATACCGCTGGACACAGTCTGGATTTCTGCTTATTTCTGCAGTTCTCTATAAAGCAGAATAGCTGCTATAGTCTTGGCATCACAAATCTCTCCAGATTTTACCTTTGCCATAGCCTCATCCATAGTCAGCAATACCACATTGATAAATTCATCCTCATCAGTATGCTGCTTGCCCGGGGTCAAACCATCTGCTGCATAAACATAGATAAACTCATTGGAAAAACCTACCGTGGTAGCCAACTTAGTAAGGAAATGATACTTATCTGCCTCATAGCCGGTTTCCTCAGAAAGTTCCCGCTTAGCGCACACCAAAGGCTCCTCGTCCACAGCATCCAGCTTGCCTGCTGGAATTTCCAAGGTTACCTGCTGAATAGGGTAACGATATTGACGGACAAAAATCATCCGGCCATCTGGCAGCACTGGCAAAACAGCAGCAGCTCCAGGATGCTTTATCCACTCCCGCACAGATTTATTGCCATTAGGCAGCTCCACATAATCTCTTTTTACATGCAGCAAAGTACCATCAAAAATATCCTCACTACTTAACTTTTTTTCAATCAAATCTTCATCCATTTTTCTTATACTCCTCTTTCTTAACACCTGCATAGGCAATCATTTCTCTGGCATTATCCAAAGATGCCGATGACACATTAGCCCCAGAGGCCATTCTGGCAATTTCATTAACCCGCTCCCTAGTGGTTAGAGGATGAATAACGGTTGAGGTCTGATTGTCAATAACATGCTTGCTAATATATAAATGGGTATCTGCCATACAGGCAATCTGTGGCAGATGGGTAATACACAATACCTGACGGTGAGCAGCCACCATAGCAATCCTCTCTGCCACCATCTGGGCGGTTCGACCACCAATACCAGTATCTATTTCATCAAATACCATGCTGGCTGGGGAACCATCTCTATTGGCCGTAACAGTCTTGATAGCCAAGGCAATACGGGAAAGCTCGCCACCAGAGGCCACCTTTTGGATGGAACGAGGCTCCTGCCCCGGATTAGCTGAGAAAAGAATAGCCAGTTTGTCACAGCCATTGGCAGACAATTCCTGACCTGACTCCACCTGTATCTGGAATCTGGCATTGGCCATGCCCAAGGCCTGCAAATGCTTTTCTATCCCCTGAGATAATTTACCTGCTACAGTTTGGCGCAAAGCAGAAATTTCCTTTGCCCTCTGGGCGGCAGTCTGCTTTTTCTCCTCCAGCTCCTGTTGCAACTGAGCTATATCTTCATCGTAGTTTTCAATGCTGTCCAATTCCTGACGGCATTTTTCCCCATGAGCCAGTACAGCCTTAACATCAGCACCATATTTCTTCCGCAGCTTATCTATAACATCCATGCGGCTTTGAAGCTGATCCAATAGGCGAGGATCAAATTCCAAGGAATCCATATAATCCCTTACCTCATAGCCAGCTTCCTTAATCTGCACGGTTGCCTCACTAAGGATTTCAATAACTCCCTCCAGAGAATCATCAAAACGATTCAGTCCTCGCAGGCTTTCCACAGCCTCCTCCAGACCGCTGACTACCCCAATGCCGTTAGCGCCACCGCCATATAAAAGCTGGCAGGCATTACTGCCATAACGGGAAATCTTCTCCCCATTAGTCATTTTGTCAATACGGCGCTGCAGCTCCTCATCCTCACCCTCCTGCAGTTGGGCGGATTCAATTTCCTGTAGCTGCCACCGCAGCATATCCTGACGCTGAGCATAATCCTGACAAGCCGCCTGCTTGTCCTCCAAAGCCTGATTAGCCTCACGATAAGCGGCATAAAGCTTTTTATATTCCCCTAAAGCCTTCATCAGCTCCTGACTACTGCCATCCACTAAATCAAGCTGATTCTCCTGCTTTAACAGAGACAAGTTTTCATTCTGACCATGAATATCCACCAGCAGCGTTCCCAGCTTTTTCAAAACAGCCAAGGTAGTATGACTGCCGTTAATGAGAATACTACCTCGGCCAGCAGCGGTTATCTGACGGGTAATAATCAGCTCATCCCCATCAGTATTTATCAATTGCTGATGAAGATATTCCTTTACTGCTGACTGCTGTTCCAAGCTAAAAACAGCCTCCACCCGCATCCATTCACAACCGGTGCGAATCATATCCGTAGTCAGTCTTCGGCCCAGCATAGCCCCCAAAGCATCTATAAGAATGGATTTACCAGCGCCTGTTTCACCCGTAAGAATATTCAATCCCTTATCAAATTCAATCTGGACATGCTCCAGCAGAGCAAAATTCCAAACAGTCAATGTATTAAGCATAAAAGTCCCCTACTCTGGCTCACTCGCTGGTAATCATATTTCTCATATGCTCAGCCACATCCTGGGCAGACACACCCTGCTTTACGATTACCAAAATTGTATCATCTCCTGCCACAGTGCCAATCAGTTCTGGCCAATGAGCATTATCCAAGGCAAAAGCCACTGTCCCACCTGCACCAGGATGAGTCTTTATAACAATCAAATTGCCACTGGACTCTATATGGGTTACCACATCCTGAAAAATTTTCTTCATCTTCACCTCAGAATGAGCTCTTTGCAAATCTGTTGGAAAAGCATATCTGTATTTGCCCCGTCCATATGGCACCTTTACCAAATGCAGCTCCTTAATATCTCTGGATACAGTAGCCTGGGTAACATCTATTTTCTGTTCCCGCAGAATAGCTGCCAGCTCCTCCTGCGTTTCAATGCTCTGGGCCTCTACAATCGCCTTGATTTTTGCTTGTCGGTAATTTTTCACTGCTCTCACCCCGTCAAACCACATTTTGCCTTACGGCTCATTTACATTCTTTTATATAATCTTACTATCCTCTAATCATAAGCTGCGCCACAATTTATTTTTCAAGGTATAGTAATAATTTCTGTCCTCAAACTTAATAATCTTGGCGGCATTTTTTGCTTTGCGGACAGTTATCTCATCCCCTGGCATCAAAGGATAGCTCTCCTGCCCATCCAGAGTAATCTGAATATCCTGATGTACAGCAGCAATATGTATCCGTACATAGTCCTCATCGGAGATAACCATAGGACGCACCTCCAAAGTATGAGGACAGATAGGCGTAATCAGCAGTGCCTTTACGGCAGGATTGATTACCGGACCACCAGCAGATAAGGAATAAGCTGTGGAGCCTGTTGCCGTGGAAACAATAACTCCATCTGCCTTATAATCCGTCATGCGGCAACCATCCACACTAACACCTAGATGCAGCATTCTGGACACACCACCCTTGCCAATAACAATATCGTTCAGGGCATGTCCCAAAAATTTCTTTTCCCCACGACTATATTGAGAGCTGGAAATAACCGTGCGTTCTTCTATATAGTACTGGTTATCCAGCAGTTTTTGCAGCCTGCTTTCCAGCTCTGGCACCTCAATATCCGCCAAAAAACCCACATTGCCAATATTAATACCACAGCAGGGAATATCCTTGGCATAAAGCTGACGGCAGACTCCTAACAGAGTGCCGTCCCCACCTATGCTTAAACCAATATCCGCATTCTGGATATCCTTATTTTTAACTGCCAGCTCCGGATAGCCAAACTTTTCTGCTGGCTCCCTCAGCATAACCAGCCGAACATCCTTATCAGCAAAAAAATCCGTAATACGCTTTAACACGCCAGCAGATTCTATTTTTTCTGTATTTGGAAAAACAGCTATTGTTTTCATTTGTCCAATGCTCCATGAGCTGCCTGCACTGTAGACAATACTAACTCATCGGTAACACCATCTACCGCAGCAGCATCCTTGCTTAGCCAGATTAGATACTCAATATTGCCCTCAGGGCCTTTCACAGGTGAAAAGGTCAAGGCCATAGGCACCAGCTCCAGCTGGCGCACCAGTGATACAATCCGGAAAATAACCTCCTCATGTACCTTGGCATCCCTTACAACGCCCTTTTTGCCAACCTTTTCCCGGCCAGCCTCAAACTGAGGCTTAATCAAAGCTACAATTTCTCCAGCAGGCTGCAGCATAGCCTTCACCGCTGGCAATACCTTCTCCAAAGAAATAAATGCCACATCTATGGATGCCAAATCCACGGGCTGGCCCAATTGTTCAGGGGTAACATTGCGCACATTGGTGCGCTCCATATTAACCACCCGTTCATCAGTACGAAGACTCCAGGCCAGCTGTCCATAGCCTACATCAATGGCAAAAACCTTGATGGCCCCATTTTGCAGCATACAGTCAGTAAATCCCCCTGTAGAGGCTCCAATATCTGCTGCCACCTTGCCTTGCAGGGACACACCAAATTCCTTAATGGCCTTTTCCAGCTTCAGGCCGCCTCGGCTTACATAAGGCAGGTCATTACCCAAAAGGCGAATCTCTGCCTCTGGCTTAACCATAGTGCCTGCCTTATCTATTTTCTGACCATCCACCAGCACCAAACCAGCCATGATGGTGGTTTTTGCCCGCTCTCTGCTCTGGACAAGATTTCTCTTGACCAGCAGCACATCCAGTCTTTCCTTAGCCATCAATCTATACCACCAATTTTTTCTACAATTCTATCTGCAATCTGCTGTGGCAACAAGCCACACAGCTCCAAAAGCTCAGGGCATGAACCCTGTTCCACAAATTCATCTGGAATGCCAAAACGCAGAGTAGGCAGCATATGATTAGTATCTGCCAAATACTCCAACACAGCAGAACCAAAACCTCCTGCCAAAGCATTTTCCTCCAGAGTTACCAACAGCTTTGGTTGCTTGGCCAAAACCTGCTCCAACAGCGCCCTATCTAATGGCTTAACAAACCGCATATTTACTACAGTGGTTTTGATATTAGCCATATTAAGGATTTCTGCTGCCTGCACGGCCTTTAGCACCATGCTTCCCACAGCCAACAACACTACCCCGCTGCCATCTCCAGAAAGGATTTCTCCCTTGCCAATAGGCAGTTTCTCCAGCTCTCCCTCCAAAGGAGTGCCAGTAGCACTGCCTCTTGGATAACGCACTGCCGATGGTCCCTCATATTGAGAAGCTGTGTACAGCATATGCCGCAGCTCGTTTTCATCCTTAGGCGCCATAATCACCATATGAGGTATATGCCGCAAATAGGAATAATCAAATACCCCATGATGGGTAGGCCCATCTGCTCCTACCAGACCTGCTCTGTCCAGACACAGGGTTACTGGCAGCTCCTGCAGACAAATATCATGAACTACCTGATCATAGGCTCTCTGAGCAAAGGTAGAATACAGGGCCACCATAGGATGGGCGCCTGCTGCAGCCATACCAGCTGCCATAGTTACTGCATTTTCTTCAGCAATACCCACATCAAAAAATCTCTCTGGGAACTGCTGGGCAAAGGCCTTTAAACCTGTTCCTGAAGGCATAGCCGCCGTAATAGCCACAATATCATGGTTCTGCCAGCCCAGCTCTACCATGGTCTGGCTAAATATATCCGTATAGGATGGCGGAGCATCCTGCTTCTTAATTACCTGGCCATTAGCCTTGTTGAATCGACTGATACCATGAAATTTATTAGGATTTTCCTCAGCTGGCAAATAGCCCTTACCCTTATGAGTGCGGACATGAACCAGCACCGGTCCCTCCACCTGGGGAAGCTGGCGGAAAACATCCTGCATAGCTTGAATATTATGACCATCCAAAGGCCCAATATAGTTAAAGCCCAATTCCTCAAACCAGCTGCCAGAGCTGATAGCCGCCTTCACGCCATCCTTCAAGCATTCTGCTGTTTTGAAAACAGTATCCCCTATGCGGGGAATATTCCGCAAAAATCCCTCAATATCCTTTTTCGCCTTGGCATACTGAGGAGCCAGCTTGATTCTGGACAGGTATTCTGACAGGGCCCCTACATTTTTGTCTATGGACATCTCGTTGTCATTAAGGATTACCACCAGACGACGGCTAGAAGCACCAGCAGAATTAAGTCCCTCATAGGCCTCACCGCCAGTTAAAGCCCCATCCCCAATAATGGCAATAACATTGTAGTCCTTGCCTTCCAGATCCCTGACAATGGACATACCTACGGCAGCAGAAATAGAGGTGCTGGCATGACCAACACCAAAGGCATCACAATCGGATTCCTTACGTTTAGGAAAACCAGTTATACCATGAAGCTGGCGCAGAGTATGAAATCTATCCTTACGACCAGTCAATATCTTATGGGAATAGGCTTGATGCCCCACATCCCAGATAATCTTATCCTGTTGAGGGTTAAATACACTGTACAATGCCAGTGTCAAATCCACTGTTCCCAGACTTGGTGCCAAATGCCCCCCATTATCGGCACAGGTATCTATAATCATCCGTCGCAGCTCACCTGACAGATTCTTTAGCTGGGACAGAGACAATCTTTGTATATCCCCGGGACACTTTATCCCATCCAGTATCTGCTCCAAAAAGCTCTCCCCTTTTTTATTTATTACGCTCCAAAAGCATCTCTACCAGCTCTTTCAGGAAAGATGCCTTGTCCCCAAATACTTCCAAGGCCTCCACTGCCTGAGCCACAGTATCAGCAGCCAGGCGACGAGCCTCCTCCAAGGAGGTCAGGGTTACATAGGTAGACTTGTCATTGCGCTCATCACTGCCTACCGGCTTGCCAATAACAGCTTCATCCCCTACCACATCCAAAATATCATCAGTAATCTGGAACGCCAGACCAAAGCAATCAGCATAGGTAGTCAAGGCCTCAAGCTGCTTCTCGTCAGCCTGAGCCATAATAGCACCACTGCGGATAGCCGCTCTGAACAATGCACCGGTTTTGCCCATATGCATTTTCCGCAGTTCCTCCATGGAAATTCGTTTTCCCTCGGACAGCATATCAATAACCTGTCCCCCTACCATGCCATTAGGGCCGGCAGCAATACTCATTTCCTTTACAACCTGCAGCAAAAGCTCCGCAGATACATTAGGCTGACGAAGAATAACCTCAAAAGCCTGTGTCAGCAGGGCATCCCCTGCCAAAATGGCCATGGCCTCACCATAAACCTTATGGTTGGTCAGCTTGCCACGACGATAATCATCGTTATCCATAGCTGGCAAATCATCATGAATCAAGGAATAGGTATGTATCATTTCTATACCACAGGCAGCCTGAACAAAATCAGTTCCCTTGGCTCCTACAGCATCTGCTGCCGCCATTAATAGAATAGGACGCAATCTCTTGCCTCCAGCAGTAAGGCTGTATTCCATAGAAGCTGCCAGCTCAGGCACCAATGCCTTATCCTTGCCCAGCTCCTTTACCAAAGCTTCCTCAATCAGCTTGATACGCTCATTCCACTGCTTTTTGTCCATTACTGCTCCCCCTCTATGATTAGCTGCTTTTCCACAATCTCTCCCTTAGAGGATTCCTGCAGCACAATATCCATTTTCTTTTCTGCCTGCTTCAAGGCATCCATACATTTGGCAGACAATTCCATACCCTTGGTATAATCCGCCACAATATCCGCCAAGGGCGACTGGCCCTTTTCCAGACGAATAACAATATTTTCCAGCTCCTGAAGATTCTCCTCAAAGGAAGCCTGTTTCTTTCTTGGCATATTATACCTCCTCCAATGCTACAGCTTGGGCATGAATAATACCGTCCTGCAGCTCTACCTGAATCTTATCTCCCGCCTGAACTTCCTGTATGGTGGCAATAACCCGGTTGTCCTTGCTCCGCACCATGCCGTAGCCCCGTCTTAGAGTATTCATAGGATTCATCAATTCCAACTTGTCCATTAAATGTGTCAAATGCTGTACCTGCTGTTTTAACTGCTGGCTGCTGCTTTGGCCCAGCCTAGCTGCTAGATTATCCAGCCTCTCCATGCGCTGTTCCAGCATCAAATGGGGATTTTCCATCACAGGCCGAGTTAAAAGATGCACAATACCCTTGCGACAAATATCCAACTGCTGGACAACACTATTCCTAAGTCTGGTTTGCAGACCTAGAAGCTGAGCCGCTATTTCCTGACCATCCCTTACGGCCATTTCCGCAGCCTGAGATGGGGTAGCTGCTCTTTCATCTGCCACAAAATCTGCCAAGGTAAAATCCGTTTCATGACCAACGGCAGATATAACTGGAATCGCAGAATTATATATGGCTCTTACCACTACTTCTTCATTGAAGGCCCACAAATCCTCCAAGGAGCCACCGCCTCGGCCTACGATTAACACATCCACCGGATAATGGGCATTAAAAAAATCCACCGCCTGAGCAATCTGCTCCGCTGCCCCGGCGCCCTGAACCTGTACCGGCTTTAGCACCAAGCGAATACCGGGAAAGCGCCTCTTGGAAACACGATAAATATCTCGCAGAACCGCTCCTGAGGAAGATGTTACAATACCTATAGTAGCAGGATAGATTGGCAGTGGCTTTTTGTGCTCCTGGTCAAACAAGCCCTCCTGAGACAATCTGGCCTTAAGCTGTTCAAAGGCCATAGCCAGATCTCCCACCCCATCAGGCAGCATATCATTTACATAAAGCTGATAACGACCGCCCTCTACGTAGACATTAACAGAACCAGCAGCTATTACCGCCATGCCATCCTCCGGCCTAAAGCGCAATCGGGAAGCACTGCTTCTAAACATGACACAAGGAATAATCCCTTGGGCATCCTTAAGATTAAAGTAACAATGTCCCGAAGCATATTGCTTAAAATTAGATATTTCGCCCTTAACGGCCAAATTCCGCAGAGCCCTGTCCCCAGATATTAAATTAGCCAAATATCTAGTCAGCTCTCCCACAGCTACAACCTTAGACACATTGTCACCTGCCTTCTCCCCAGCTTTTTCAGCCCTTGCTATTTACGCCAGCCAAAACACCATTAATAAAGCGGCTGGAGTCATCAGTGCCATACTTCTTGGCCAGCTCTATAGCCTCATTGACCACTACACCCACATCAGTCTTTTCCTCATCAAATTTCAGCTCATAAACCGCCATACGGGCAATATTACGATCCACACCAGCCATGCGGGATACCTTCCAATCCTTAGCAGCACCGTTAATCATGGCATCAATATCCTCACGGAAAGTCATGGTGCCAAAAACCAGCTTTTCAATGAATCCTCTATCTCTGGCAGTTATATTCCCATTCTCCAGCTCAGCAACTGCTGCCTCAATAGCCTTTTCCTGGGCCTCACGGCTGGCTATTGTCTCTGCATCCGAATTAAAATCCAACTGAAACAAGGCCTGTAAAGCCAATTCACGAGCCTGTCGTCTACTCATATATATTATTCCTCTTTCTCAAATTCATAAAACTATCTCAATCGGTGAATATCCCTGGAAATACAATCCTTAATATTCTGCCAGGTATTTCCTTCCCGATCCACATTCATACCTACAAAAAGGCCCACCGCCCCCATAAAAAAAATGAAGAGCATATTCCAAAACCCAAATATCAGAATACATATTCCCAGCAATATTCCTGCTGTACCGCAGACACATTTGCCGGGATGCCTTTCCCACAAATGCTGGCCAAAGGCTGCAATGCTATCCTTTAACACTCAAATCACCGCCTGTTACTTAATCCGGCGCTTCTTCACAGTAACGCCACTGGCAATGCTTTGCACTGAAATCTTTATATCAACATCATCAATGCCAGCAACCTCTACCAGATATTTGGCAAGCTGCTGCCGCAGCTCGTCGCTAAGCTCCGGGATATTCCGCTCCTGACTAACCTCCAAGGAAAGTTCCAGCTTCAAAAAATCTCCCTGCTCCTTGCGATGCTCCACTCTGCTCTTGACCTTGGCCTGCTGTACGCCACGAATCTTCATAGCCATAGACTCTGCCATATTGCGGATAGCAGCCAGACTAACACTAATCTGTCCTGTTCCGCCGTTAATCAGCAAAAGATCCTTAGCATTAACCTGTTTGTTACTGCGGTCAAAGCTGCACAAAAGCAAATGTAAACTCAGCAGGATACCTACTCCTGCTGCCGCTGCTGTCTGCCACTGATTGACAAAATATTCGTATTCATTCAAAAGCACCCTGTCAGGAACAGCATGCAGGCATAGGGCCACTATGCCTGCACAAAAAGCTCCAACTAACAGGGTATAGATAAATAACAGGCCTCTGTTAAAAATCCCCATTATACTGCACCCTTTTGCTTAACGCACACGAACTTCTTCCTCTTTGGCTTCGGTTTCAGGGAAGCCCACACCCTGAACATGAACGTTAACCTCTACAACAGAGAGGCCAGTCATGGATTCAATGGCATTCTTAACCTTCTCCTGAACATTCAAAGCCACATCAGGAATCCGCACGCCAAACTTAACGATGATATACAAATCCACCGCAGCTTCGGTTTCACCAACCTCTACCTTGACACCCTTGGCCAGATTCTTTTTCCCAAGAATCTCGGCAATACCGCCTACCAAGCCGCCACTCATGCCTGCAATGCCATCTACCTCAGTAGCAGCCATACCTGCAATAATGCTAACAACTTCATCAGCAATACGTACAGAACCAATACCCTCATCAAGTTTAATGTTTTCGTTTGCCATAGAAAAACCTCCCTTGCAATTTTAACCGGGGTTTAATACACATATATCCATCCCCATTGGGAAGCCATGCATATCTGCCCACTACAGAGACTGCTTATGCAATCCTTTATATATTATTTTACCAAACATATAGACTTTATACAAGTTTTTTTGCAAAAATGTATAAAAAAAGGGACACTGCCCCAAAAACAGTCTCCCTTTTTGTGCAGTATTAATTTATCAATGTTCCAGATTAGGCACGCTCAATGTAGTTGCCGGTACGAGTATCAATTCTCAGTACATCACCCTCGTTGATGAACAGAGGAACCCGGACTGCATAGCCAGTCTCCAAGGTAGCCATCTTGGTAGCACCAGTAGCAGTGTTGCCCTTAACACCTGGCTCACACTCAGTAACAGTCAGATCTACAGAGTTTGGCAGGGTAATACCGATAACACGGCCCTTGAAGGACTGAATAGCAACTTCCATATTCTCCTTCAGGTAGTTCAGTGCATCACCCAACTGCTCCTTGTTCAGCTCAGTCTGCTCATAAGTCTCATTATCCATGAAAGTGTACATGCCATCAGCCTCATAGAGGAATGCCATGCGGGCAGTCTCCAGATGTGCAGCAGGCATCTTCTCGTTAGGGTTGAAAGTACGCTCTACTACAGCGCCAGTCTCAACATTCTTAATCTTGGTACGAACGAAAGCTGCACCCTTACCTGGCTTTACGTGCTGGAATTCAACAACCTGCCAAACGCCACCATCAATCTCAATAGTCAGACCAGTGCGGAAATCGGTACTTGTAATCATAAATAAAAACCTCCAAAAAATAATTTACAATTTAATTTCTATGTATCAAATACATAGTTCAATTAATTCCTTATTGCTATGAGTAAGAATCTCACAGCCATCCGGGGTAACAGCAACTGTATCCTCAATGCGGACACCACCCCAATCAGGAATATAGATGCCGGGCTCAACTGTAACCAGCATATTTTCTTCCAACGCTTCACAGGTACTAGCTGGTGAAAGTCTTGGCTCTTCATGGATTTCCAGACCAACACTGTGCCCCAGGCCATGACCAAAATACTTATCATAGCCAGCCTCCCTGAACAGCTGACGAACTGCAGCGTCTACAGACTTGCCAGATGCTCCAGGCTTTACCAGGCTTACACCTAGCTTTTGTCCCTGCAGAACCAGATTGTATATTTTCCTCTGTTTTTCATCAGGAGAACCTACACAAATGGTACGAGTCATATCAGAATGATAGCCCCCATATACAGCACCATAGTCCATTGTAACAAATTCTCCAAGATTTATCAACTTTTCTGTAGCAGTTCCGTGAGGGAGACTGCCTCTTTTGCCGGAAGCTACAATGGTGGTAAAGGATGGACACTGGGAGCCCTTGGCTCTCATTACATTTTCCAAGGCTGCTGCCACATCATTTTCACTAATACCTGGCCGGATGTAGGTAAGGATATAAGCAAAGGCTTCATCCCCTATGGCCATAGCCTTGCGAATGCAGGCCAGCTCCTCAGCAGACTTTATCTGGCGTAGAGAATCCAGACTTACAGAGGTAGTAAAATCCGCGTCATGCAAAAGCTGGGCAATTTTGCCATGCCAATCAAAGCACAGATTACTGCCCTCAAAACCAACCTTTTGCAAGCCTTCCTCATTGATCAGCTCCCCTACCCGCCGGAGTAAGCCCTTTTCCTGCTTGCGAATCTGAAAATCCGCGGCTTCCTTTTCCGCCTGCTCAATATAGCGGAAATCCGTTATAAGCTGGGCACTATTCATGCCGATAACCAGCATGGAATCATCCCCGGTAAAACCGCTAAAATAATGAAGATTTTCCAGCTTGCTAATAACAACTCCGTCCAAGCCTTTGTCCCGCAAAAATTCTCTCAGGTGATTCAAACGATTTTTATACATATCCATAGCATTTACCTCTGTGCCTTGATTTTCTTCATGGCTACATACATAGCTGCACTATAACTGTCTGTACCAAAGCCCAAAATCTGCCCCATAACCACAGGGGCAATTACAGATTTGTGGCGGAACTCCTCCCTGGTATGTACATTGGAAATATGCACCTCAATAACTGGCACATTAACAGAAGCAATGGCATCCCGCAGAGCAATACTGTAATGGGTAAAGGCTCCCGCATTGAGAATGATAAAATCCACTCCCTTGGCCGGGGCCTGCTGAATCATATCTATCAGACCGCCCTCGTAGTTGGACTGATAAAATTCTGTTTCCACTCCCTGCTCCGCCGCCTGTTGAGCCAGCATTTCGTTAATATCCTGCAAAGTCGTACTGCCATAAATCTCTGGTTCTCTGGTACCCAGCATATTCAGATTTGGACCATGCATTACCAGTATTTTGCTCATTTTTACTACTTCCTTCCTGTATTAACAGACTATGCCTTTATAGCCTGCCAGCCTTAGATTCAATTGGCGCCAATCAGCTGTAAAAATTCAGCCTCGTCAATTATGGTGATGCCCAGCTCCTGAGCCTTGACCAGCTTACTGCCTGCCGCCTCTCCCGCCAGAACATAATCCGTCTTTTTGGACACAGAACCTGCCGCCTTGCCACCATGAGCCTCAATCATATTCTTGGCATCATTACGGCTTAGAGTTGGCAAGGTGCCGGTTACCACCACTGTTTTACCTGCCAGAACATCATCCACAATACCAGTATCCTGCAGCTCCATATTAACACCATATTCCTTCAATCTTCTAAGAATATCCCCATTCACATCATCCCGGAAATATTCATAGATAGCCTGACTGCCAATACTGCCAATATCCCGCACCTGCTGAATACTTTCCACATCAGCCTCTGCCAATGCATCTATAGAGCCATAGTGAAGCATCAGCTCTCTGGCTGCTGCCTTGCCTATACCGGCAATGCCCAAGCCAGTTACCAGACGCTGTGGCTCGTTTTCCTTGGCCTTTTCTATAGCCGCCAACAGCTTGTCGGTATTTTTTTCCTTGCCAATAACACCCTTGGCAATCAATTCATCCCGGTGCACCGCAAGATTAAAGATATCCGCAATATCTTGAATATATCCCCCTTCAATCAAGGCATGAATATTCTGCTCTCCCATGCCCTTGATATCCATAGCATCCCTGCTGACAAAATTAATAATATGATTTTCCAACTGAGCAGGACAGGAAGGATTGGTACATTTGATATCTGCTGTATCTACCTCCCGCACTGCCTTGTGGCCACAGACAGGACAGGTATCCCCTATCCGAAAAGGCACTGTGCCTACAGGACGCTTTTCATGACATACAGACCGCACCTTGGGAATAATCTCTCCAGATTTGAATACCTTGATGGTATCACCAATGCGAATATCCAAGCCATCAATAAAATCCTGATTGTGGAGCGTAGCTCTCTCTACCTTGGTACCGCAAAGCTGTACAGGCTCAAATACTGCCGTTGGAGTAATCCGCCCAGTACGGCCCACAGACAGCTCAATATTCAGCAATTTGGTTTCCTTTTCCTCAGGAGGGTATTTGTAGGCCACCGCCCATCTAGGCACCTTGGATGTTTCACCCAAAGCCTGCCGTTGAGCAAAGCTATTCAGTTTTACCACTGCTCCATCAATATCATAGGGCAGTTCTCCTCTGGAAGCGCCAATCCTGTCAATAGCCCCCATAACCTCGCTGGCAGTGTGGCACACCTGATAATTGTGAATTACCTTGATGCCCTGCTTCTTCATGAATTCATAGGCCTCAGTATGACTGGCAAACTCCCTGCCCTCAACCCTTTGCAGGTTAAAGACAAACATGGAAAGCTGCCGGTCCTTAACCACCTTGCTATTCAGCTGCCGCAGGGTTCCTGCCGCGCAGTTCCGAGGATTGGCAAACTGCTTCAGCCCCAACAGCTCCTGACGAGCATTAACCTTGGCAAAGGCTTCCCGACTCATATAAACCTCGCCCCGAATTTCAAAATAAGGCAATGGCTCCTTGAGCTTTTCCTTAATATCCTTAATAACCTTGGCATTATCTGTAACATCCTCACCCTGAATAATGCCATCACCTCTGGTAATAGCCTGAACAAGAATACCATCCCTATAACGCAAAGCTAAGGACAGACCATCAATTTTTTCCTCTACCACAAACTCTGGATTATCCAGTTGCTCTATGGCAGAGGTCACAAACTCCTCTACCTCCTGACGAGAAAAAACATCCTGCAGGGAAAGCATAGGCACATCATGAGCCACCAGCACACCAGCCTCACGGCGGGCATTGCCCCCTACCATCTGAGTAGGGGAATTTTTGGTAACCAGCTCAGGATAATCTGCTTCCAGCTTTTTCAACTGCAACATAAGCTGGTCATATTCATAATCAGAGATTTCCGGCTCATCATTATTGTAATAGCAATTGTTATGATGACGGATTTCCTTCCGGAGCCGATTCAGCTCCTTTTTTACCTCTTTTATGTCCATCTTCATCCTCCAATTACACCTTTTTTAGAGGCGCATATCTCTGCATCAGCTTTTTCAGGCCAATACCGGGGAAATTAATCTGAATTTCAGTTTCCTCACCGCTGCCTGCCACCTTCACCACTGTGCCAGTGCCCCATTTGGAATGGGAAGCCTTATCTCCCACCTTCCACTGAATAGACATATCCGGCCGATTCAGACTCTTGGTGCCCATTTTCACAGAGCCTGCCAAGGATGGGTTGGCACTGCGGAGGGCATTGAGCGCATCTAAGCCAGACATAGGCTGTCCTTTAGGAGTCGGCCTAGCTGTAGACATATTAGGCCTCATACTTCCTGATTGAGCACCCGCATTTTGTCCATAACCATTAGAATTAGAGGAACCACGAGAACCATAACTTCCTGCTCCGTAGCCCCCATATCGGCTCGCCTGATTGCCCAGATTATTTCGACTGCCGATACCGCCACCGCCAATACTACCCCAGCCATCATAGTTACCGCCAAAGCCAATAAAGCTGTCCTCTCTTTTGCGACGGAAGGCCAGCTCCTCCTTTAGCTCCTCTGGGAACTCATACAGGAAACGGGATGGCTCATGAGCCTCAGTACGACCAAAGATGGTGCGTATGGAAGCATAGGTCATATACAGCTTGCGCTGAGCTCTGGTAATACCTACATAACAGGTACGGCGTTCCTCCTCCAGCTCCTCTGGCTCCATCAGGGTACGGCTGTGAGGGAACATTCCCTCCTCCATACCAGTCATAAATACCACAGGGAACTCCAAACCTTTGGCAGAGTGAAGCGTCATGAGAGTAACCCTCTCCTCCTCCAAATCAGAATTATCAATATCTGACAGCAAAGCCATTTTGCTAAGGAAGTTCTCCAGATTTGGTTCTTCCTCCTCTTCCTTCTCAAAATCCTTGGCTACCCCTACAAACTCCTGCAGGTTTTCAATTCGGGATTCATTTTCCAGCTTTTTCTCCGCTTTGTCATTTTTCAAGGCTTCAAGATAGCCGGTAGCATCCATAACCTCTTGAATCAAATCAGAAACGGCCAGCTTGTCCATGCGCTCCATAAGCGTAAACAAAAGCTCCGCAAATTTCTTCAAAGGATTTTTGCTCCGGGCGGTTAAGCCAGGCACCTGCTCCAAAAGCTCCTCATTAGCAATTACCTCAAAAAGGCTGAGATTGTTTTCCACCCCATAGACCATTAGCTTTTCAATGGTACTCTGGCCCAAGCCTCTCTTAGGCACATTGATAATCCGCATGAGGCTCACCGAATCCATAGGATTGTACAGCACCCGGAGGTAAGCAGTAATATCCTTGATTTCCAGACGGTCGTAGAATTTCAGTCCCCCCACCATTGTATAAGGCAAGCCTACCCGCATAAAGGCATCCTCCAGCACACGGGACTGGGCATTGGTTCTATAGAGAATAGCTATATCACCATAGGAGGTTTTGTAGATATCATGCTGCTTGCTAATGCTCTCCGTAATAAATCTAGCCTCATCCCGTTCATCACTAGCCATATAGGTGGTGATTTTATCTCCCTGTACATTATCTGTCCAGAGATTCTTCTTTTTACGATGAGAATTATTTTCGATAACTGCATTAGCCGCCGCCAAAATGGTTTTGGTAGAGCGATAATTCTGTTCCAGCATAATGGTTTTGGCATCAGGATAATCCTGCTCAAAATCCATAATATTGCTAATATCAGCACCACGCCAACCATAGATGGACTGATCCGCATCACCTACTACGCAAAGATTGCGATAACCCCCAGCCAACAAAGTTGTCAGTTGATACTGGGCCCCATTGGTATCCTGATACTCATCCACTAGAATATAACGGAAGCGACGCTGATACCGACTGCGGATTTCCTCATTTTCAGATAACAAGGAAACCGTTACCAACAGCAGATCATCAAAATCCAGAGCATTGTTCTCCCTCAGCAGCTTCTGATAACCCTTGTAAACCTCGGCCACCTTTTTTTGATAAAAATCACTAGCCTGAGCCTCAAAGGCCATAGGCCCCAGCATTTGATTCTTGGCATTAGAAATAGCATTACGGATACCACCGGGATTATACTGCTTTTCGTCCAAATTCAGCTCCCGAATAACCTTCTTTACTACGGTCTGAGAATCCCCGGAATCATAAATAACAAAATTGCTCTTGTACATACCGGTGCTTTCGATTTCCCGGCGCAAAAAACGGGCACAAAAGGAATGGAAGGTGCTAAGCCAGATATCCTTGGCCATAGGACCAATCATATTCTCCACACGTTCCCGCATTTCTGCCGCTGCCTTGTTGGTAAAGGTAATAGCCAAAATGCTATAGGGAGCTGCTCCATGCTCCAAAAGATTGGCAATACGATGTGTCAGTACCCTTGTCTTGCCAGAGCCAGCTCCAGCCATAATCAGCAAAGGGCCTTCCAGACAGGCCACCGCTTCCTGCTGGGCCGGATTCAAACCAGAAAAAATATCCAAGACTCATTCCCCCACAAACTCAAAAAGAGCTGCCGATGTGTTTTACTGTCATACATCAGCAGCCCTTGAATAATACTATTTACAGCTTTGCTGCAGCCTCAGTAAGCTGAGGTACAATCTGCTTCTTACGGGACATAACCCCAGGCAGATAGATGGAATCACCGCTGGCATCCTTGCCGAAAGCATCAGCAATCAACTGCTTTGGCTCACCTACAAATACCAGTTCAGTGGACTCCTCCATAATATCAGTAACCATCAGCAGGGACATATCATAGCCCTCATTCTGGCACAGCTCCTGCATAGCAGCAACCAGTTCAGCCTTCTTGGCCAGAATATCAGCAGTATCCATAACAGAAATCTGAGCCACAATAGCCTTGTAGTTACCAAAGGAGAAAGGCTTGGAATCAGTCTTGGCAATCTGAGCAGGAGTCAAATCTCCCAAATCAGCACCAGCCTTCAGCATAGCCATACCATATTCTTTCAGATTTACACCAGCAATAACAGCCAGCTTCTCAGCAGCAGCCTTATCCTGCTCAGTGCAGGTTGGGGACTTGAAGAGAACAGTATCAGATACAATAGCAGACAGCAAAAGGCCAGCAATTTTCTTTGGCAGCTCTACCTTCTGGCAGTCAAACATCTTGGTAATAATAGTAGCAGTACAGCCTACTGGCTCAATATGAACAAAAATAGGATTAGCAGTATTGAGGCCACCCAGACGATGATGATCCACAATCTCCAGAAGCTCTGCCTTGTCCAGGCCATCAACAGACTGAGCTGGCTCATTGTGGTCTACCAGCATAACAGCCTGCTTCTCCTCTACGGAAGCAATCAACTCAGGAGCCTCTACCTGAAAATAATCCAAGGCATACTGAGTTTCCTTGTTTACCTCACCCAGACGTACAGCAACAGCCTCTACACCCTTAGCCTGCTTCAAAGCAGCATAGCTCAATGCAGAACAAATAGAATCAGTATCAGGGTTCTTGTGACCTGTAACAAATACCTTACTCAAAACAATTCCTCCTATAAATCAATTCAATTTTATGTTTATATCAAGTTCTTGTGCCGGGACCAACCTGTTGCAGGTTAGCATAATCCAGCTGCCGCATAGCCTCATAGGCTACAATAGCCGCGGAATTGGACAGATTGAGAGAGCGGGCTCCCTCAATCATAGGAATACGGATGCAGTCCTCCCAATTTGCTTTCAAAATATCCTCTGGGATACCAGCAGTTTCCTTGCCAAATACCAGCAAATCATCCATGCCAAAAATAGTCTCAGAATGAGCTCTTGGTGCCTTGGTACTGCAAAAATGGAATTTATGTCCCTGATACTTCTCCTGTACCTCAGCAAAATTCTCATGAACATGAACCTTCACCAAATGCCAATAGTCCAAACCTGCCCTCTTGAGGTGCTTATCATCAATGGAAAACCCCAGTGGCTTTACCAGATGCAGCTCAATACCTGTAGCAGCACACAATCTGGCAATATTACCAGTATTTCCCGGTATCTCCGGCTCTATCAATACAATATGCATAACCAGACTCCTTAGTCAGCAGTAACTACAGCACCACGGGAAGCAGAAGTAGTCAACTTGGCATAGCGGGACAGATAGCCAGTCTTAATCTTTGGCTCAGGCTTTACCCAGGCAGCCTTTCTCTTGGCCAGCTCCTCATCGCTAACCCGCAGCTCCAGCTTACGGTTTGGAATATCAATATCAATCAGGTCCCCGTCCTCAATAAAGGCAATAGGGCCGCCGGCCATAGCCTCTGGAGAAATATGGCCAATGCAAGCACCACGGCTGGCACCGGAGAAACGACCATCAGTAATCAGAGCAACCTTCAGACCACGGCCAGAAATAACTGCAGTAGGATTCAGCATTTCCTGCATACCAGGGCCACCCTTTGGTCCCTCATAGCGGATAACTACCACATCACCCTCTACAATCTTGCCATCCATGATAGCATTAACAGCAGACTCCTCAGAGCTAAAGCACTTAGCCTTGCCAGTGTATACCAGCATATCCTCAGCCACAGCAGAAGCCTTGACAACGGCATTCTCAGGGCACAGATTACCGGAGAGAATAGCCAATCCGCCTTCCTTGCGATAAGGTTCCTCCACAGTCTTGATAACATCAGGACGGAGAATCTTGGCATTGGCAATCTTCTCAGCCACAGTGCCTACAACAGTCATAGCATCAGTATGAATAACGCCTTTCTTGGACAACTCCTTCATAACAGCATTGATACCGCCAGCCTCATTCAAATCAATCATGTGGTGAGTACCAGCAGGACTCAGCTTAGCAATATAAGGAGTCTTACGGCTGATTTCATCAAATCTAGCTGCTGGCAGCTCAATACCAGCCTCATGGGCAATAGCAGTCAAATGAAGAACAGTGTTGGTAGAGCCGCCAATACCCATATCTACAGTAATAGCATTCTCAAAGGCCTTTTCCGTAAGAATATCCCTTGGCTTAATATCCTTCTTCAAAAGCTCCATAACTACATGACCAGCCCGCTTAGCCAGCTGGCGGCGAGCACCAGTATAAGCAGCTGGAATAGTACCATTGCCAGGCAGGCCCATACCCAGAGCCTCAGTCAGGCAGTTCATGGTGTTGGCAGTAAAGAGACCAGCGCAGGAGCCGCAGCCAGGGCAGGCAGCAGCCTCAATGGATGTCATATCAGCCTCGGTAATCTTGCCAGCAGCAAATTCACCAGCAGCCTCAAAGGACTGGCTAACGCTGATATCATGTCCCTGATAACGGCCTGGCAGCATAGGGCCGCCACTAACAACTACACATGGAATGTTCAGACGAGCAGCAGCCATCAGCATACCTGGTACAACCTTATCGCAGTTTGGAATAAGCACCAAAGCATCAAAGCCAGTAGCAGTAGCTACAGCCTCAATGGAATCTGCAATCAGCTCACGGCTGGCCAGAGAGAATTTCATGCCGGTATGGCCCATAGCAATACCATCACAAACACCAATAGCAGGGAACTCCATAGGAGTACCGCCAGCAGCAGCAACACCTAACTTAGCCGCCTCAGTAATCTCTCTCAAATGTATATGACCAGGAATAACCTCGTTGAAGGAATTACAGATACCAATCAACGGCTTCTGCAAATCCTCAGGGCCAAATCCCATAGCATTAAACAAAGAACGATGAGCGCATCTAGTAGCGCCTTTTTTTACAACATCTGATCTCATATTGCAACTCTCCTATATTGTCAATTTTGTACTATTGTACATCAAAATAGACCAAATGTCCATATTTCCTTGTGGATATATGCAATTTGCAAATTTCCATTTTATCTTGATTCTCTATGAAGATTTATTCTCTTGGTGGCTTCCTGCTCAAAGTCTGTTAGTAAATCAATGTATTTATCACAGATTTTCTCATATATATCCCACGCAATACTTTCACTGTATACATGAGGACAAATATTGCGTTGCTCCAGCATATACAGCCAATCCTCAGCACTATCAATCATGGACTGCTTACTTACTTCACGAATAGAACCGCGGGGACTGCTGACTTCAATACCTTCATAATCCAGCATGGCTTTCATCAGCTTCCAAGCTAATTCAAAACAAAATTCAAACCTCTGAATCGTAGCATCCAAATAAATACCATTTGCATCTGGTTGACTATTAACAGCCACTCGCAATCGCTTCATAGCCATGTGATAATCTTGCAACTTTAACTGAAGCTGTGCTATTGCCATAGAATTTTTCCTCCAAGACAAATTATTTTGACAACTTGATTTTCACATTCCATATTCAAAACTATTAATATCGAGTTCTTCTGAGAAACACATTCTTTAGGATATTTTACCATCATCATACAATCCAATTACTGCCTCTATTACGTAGTTCATTCCCCAACCAATGTCATTACAGCTCATAAAACAAACTTCCCCTTATATTTTTATTAACAAAGCAACAATTCTTTTTATACCACCATTCTGTGCACATCCTCTTTTTCCAACTGCTCTAATTTAGTTATCACCAACTTAGCTACATTCTCTATTAATGGCACTACTACGGAATTACCAAACTGACGATATGCCTGTGTATCTGATACAGGAATTTTGAAATTCTCTGGGAATCCCTGTAGTCGTGCACACTCACGCGGCGTAAGTCGTCTAGGATTCTTTCTTTCCTGAGCTATCAATATTTCTGATCCGTCTTTATAATACCTTGCACTCATTGTTCTCGATATACCATCCAATGGTGCAATACCATAACCAAAACCATTACCAGCTGCCTTATGCTTGGCCGCATAGTTTTGAAGATATGCCCATAGCTTATCTGACAAAGTATATTTATCTGCTACTTCCGGCTCTAAAATATCTCTCATAACTGGTTTTGGTATCCTAGGAGTAAGGGCAAATTCAAATTCTGTATCTCCGCCATATCTATACTTATCAAATCCAACAATAATAATACGTTCCCTATGCTGCGGTACATAGTTCTGGCCATCCAATATAGCATAATAAACGCTATAGCCCAATTCATCCAAAGACTCCAGTATTACTTTAAATGTACGACCTCTATCATGACTGCAAAGATTTTTCACATTTTCTAACAAAAAAGCCTTAGGGCGTTTTGCTTTCAGAATCCTACATACATCAAAAAACAATGTCCCTTGGGTTTTATCAGCAAAACCAGTGGCTCTTCCCAAACTGTTTTTCTTTGACACCCCAGCTATAGAAAATGGCTGACATGGAAAACCAGCTACTAATATATCATGACCTGGTATATCCGCAGCATCAACCTGAGTTATATCGCCCTCAGGCTGCTCACCAAAATTTGCAAAATATGTCTGCTGACTGTATTTGTTCCATTCACTTGAATAAACACAGTGGCCTCCTGCTCTTTCAAATCCCAGTCTCATACCACCTATGCCTGCAAACAAATCAATAAAGGAAAATCCTTCTCTGTCTACTGTCTGATATTTTTTTTTTATATCAGTCACATAGGAAGCAACTGCTTCTCTTACACAATCCTGAACAGATAAATTGGCATTTGCCGAATAATCATTTAACTCCTTATATAATTCTTCATCCATTCTTACATGAATCTGTTTCACCCTACCGCCTCCTAGGACAAATAATATACCTTATTTGTCCCAATTATACTAATAATCACACAAAAAAGCAAGCATATATTTGAAATATTGCTTGCTTTAATTCCTCCTTGATATTATGTTACACATATTTGTCAATTTCCTCTAATACGTAGGGAAGATTCTTACATATATCCGATTCCCAAAACCTAAGAACTAGCCATCCCATTTGTGTAAGCCGGTCATTTACCTCTTTGTCCCTTTCTACATTTCTGGTTAATTTTTTCTGCCAAAAAGCCTTATTACTGTTAATTTGACTGCCTGGATTATCCTGATATCCTCTCGCGTGCCAAAAATCTCCATCTACAAAGATAGCAATTTTATAACGCGTCAGCACGATATCAGGACAACCAGGCAATCTCTTATAATTTTTTCGGTATCTAATACCCTTTCTCCATAAAGCCTGACGTAATATGATCTCCGGCTTTGAATCTTTGCCACGAATGTGCTGCATATTAAGATGTCTTTGTGATTTGGTCATTACATCCATAAGCCCTGCTCCACATCCAGAAAATCAACCCATAAAAACATTATCCTGATGCCATTCAAGATATTTCCGTCCTGGCAACATATCTTTGGAACATAGTATGCTACGATGATCTGTATAAACAATAGCCCGATCAATATCTGATACCGCCATTTTCTTAAAATCCTCTGCTACGCGTACTCTACAGTTCTTATCTATCGTGAGATATCCTTCCTTAAAGGCTGTTCCACACATAATATTCAAACAAAGACTATTCTGCAAATCATTATGCTCTATAGCGGTAGCAATATTCCACGGCTTAATAGGAACTGCTTCCAGTAACGTCTTAATTTTACTACCTGTCATGCAGCATTGATTATGGTATCTATCCAGTACCTGTATACGAAAATTCTCAATATCCATCAATCCAGCCAAAGCAGCCTTTTGCACTTCTACAGCCGACCGTCTTACTTCATATGACGTCCCAACTGTATCAGCCACTTCAAATCCCTTAGGCTCTGCTAGTATGTTTTCACTAACAGAATCCGCCAGTACTATATTTGATTTTTTGAGTTCTGCCTTATGTAGAATATCTTTAACAGCACGCAATACATCCCTATTGGAAATGTTTTTATATTTATCAAAAATTTCCTGCCTAGATGAACGCATGGGGCGTTGAAACCAGCCATTTCTGTTGTTAGGAAAATATGGATCAAATTCATCACGGCAATTTTTTATACTATTAGGATTTACCCCAAGTAAAGCCCCAATATCTTCCCAAGCTTCCTTGTATGTTTTATAGTGCAGCAACTCTTTAGCCTTATCATTAAACCTAGCAAAAAAATATGCACATATTATCATTTGTCTTTGTGTGTCCTCATCATAATGCTGCATAAAATATCACCGCCGTAAATTTGTTCATATATTGATTATTTCATATTCTAATCCAGACAGATCAAGCTGATATGTCAAATTGACAATCCCGCTAGGAATACTATCGTCTTTGAATGATTTCGGCGTTATAGCCGGAAAACTTTCATCTACTGTATATTGACGCATTTCGACACAATTATATTTAACATTTCGTTTAATATCGCCAATTCTTAAACCAAGCTGACCAAGTTCCTTTTCTATAAATGTTTCGTCAATATCTCTTGCATTCAATTCCTGCACAAGATCATTTAAGGATTGGCCATTTTCACTTTCTTCCAGTCTGCAAAAAACTAAATAAAGTTTTTCCTTTCCATGATGCATCTGATGGACACCATGAACTGTAACTCTGGTTTCATTATGACTTAATGTTGATTTAACCTCCCATGATGTACCAGGTGCGACAAAATCATGCCGTGTTTTTTTTGCACCTGTCCACATTGGATGTAAATTATTATTCAATAAGTACAGCCAAACCATAAGTTCGCCTACAACTGAGTAAACTTGTTCTTGTATGGCCATATTTCCTAATAGTTTACACCAATGTCTCCACCAACTTTCAGGATCACGCAGCAATTTTCTTCTTTCAAGACCATTTTCTCCAGGATTAACAAAATTAGCACAAACACCAGCAAAATTATTGATCATATCCCCATTCAACTTAGAATCCAAGATGTTCAGAAATAATACTCTTTGGGACTTTCCATTCCTATCAGCAATAAGAATATCTTCTATTTCTATTGCTGCAAAACTGGCATAAAATTTTTTCCCACTCTGATAAGGTACTGCAATGCCTTTTTTTCCATTAATGTAAATAATAATAGCTGTATATTCATCTGGCAACATTTTGACCGGTAACGCTGTATTACTCTGCATAGTTGACAACTGGCTTGCTATAAATTCGATGAGTTTATCATATTCATGTTCCATACTAATTTTTCTCCTGTTCTTGAAGCAAAATTTTAATATTTTCTGCAAGAGCTTTAGCCATCAGTGGCGGAACAGAATTGCCAATCTGTCGAAAAGCTTCCCCCATATTACTTTGGAATGCATAATCATCTGGAAATGACTGTATGCGAGCAGCCTCACGAACAGAAATCCCCCTTGGTTCCCAAGGGTGTATATGACTATAGGTATCCAATGCCATATGCGCTACCAGTGTATGACAAGGTTTATCCCTATTTATACGTTTCCACTTAGACAAAAATTTATCCTCACTATAAGGCGGGACTGTAGACTTTTTTATTTCTTCATATTCGGGTGTTCCCTCTCTAATACCCTGAGCAAGGCACTTTTCCGCTAAAATTTGACGTGCTATAGCAAGTGCCTGAGGGTAAAGATCATCTTCCTGCATTCGAGCGAAAATCGGATAATCGCGTTCGTTATTATGATATACATTACCGCTTACAGTTTCCCGATCTCCCCGCAGCATTTCCTGATATTCATTTTCCGCATCATCTTCATAAGGAAGTTGTAAATTCATAGAATTAGCAGCAAAAGGCTGATTTGGACTAATCCTAAGAGAAGGCAAATCTCCTATTGCCTCTTCCACTGTACGCCAAGACGGTAAATTCTCCTCTGCCTTCAACGGTGGAATATAGTGTTTACATTCAGAAAAGCTATTCTCTCCATTAAAAAGGAAATACATATCATAGCTTTTTCCACAATGAGTAGGTATTGGCAAACGAGGTTTTACTTTGCCTTTTACTGCAAAAAGAATCATTCGCTCTCTTACCTGTGGCACACCAAAATCCGCAGCATTCAAGATTGTCCACCAAGCGGTATATCCATTACGTTCCAAAAAAGAAGCTACCTTTTCCGGAACATTGATATTCCCATAGGAAGTGCTTTGACGGACATTTTCCATCACTACCGCCCGGGCATTATGTCCAACGACAAAACGTAGATAATCCTCAAATAAATACCCCCTTTTGTCATCCTCAAAACTCCCTTCCTCCCGAAGAGAATTTAATTTTGCACGTCCTATCAAGGAATATGCCTGACAAGGCGGCCCACCGATAACAATATAGCCATTTTTACCTCCTTTGTCTGCAAACATATCCCCTTTCATTTCTGTTATATCCCCACATATATGACCAGGCTTGTGTCCATAACAAACACTTAAATTATAATTGGCATTCTTAGCAGCATTCTCCATTAATTCTATCCCCCAAGGAATATCAAATCCTGCCTGTTTGAATCCAAGTGCCAATCCTCCGCAGCCTGAAAATAAATCTATAACTTCTGGTAATTCTTTATTTGTTTTCATCGAAATATTCCAATAACTCCTCAATATAAGCAGGGATTCCTCCTACCATCATTTCCGGTTCTATAGATACAATTCTAGCAGTATGTAATTTCATAATTTTACGAAATTTCATCATATCACATTTATTGTCATCCATCATAAAAAAGCGACGCATTATTTTTCTGTAAAGCTCCAATCTATAGCCATGAGCACCAGAACGTTCCACTAACTGCGCAATAGTGTCCTCCGTATTATTTTCTAAAATTATCCTTGTATCTTCTGTTTCCCCTTGCCATGACAAATATATATACCACCACAGAACTTTTAAATATATGCGATTAGGTTTACGATAGAAACGATCCTCCCAACTGCTTTTTTTAGGCCACCGTTCCCTTACTATTTCTGGTACTAAACGAATAGATATATATGACCAAACTCTTGGATCTGCTGCTATTCTTGGTGGCATATTATATTGGCCTACTGAAAAAAACTCATATATTTTTAGTGCAAACACCAAATCGCGGTTGTAATTATATTTGATTTTTCCTTCCTCTGAAGCAAGTTCCTGCTTTGTATCCTGCCACAATTGTCTCAACTTTTTTTGTATTGCTAAATCTTCTTCTGTAAGACCATCAGCAACTGAAAAAATGTCGTCTTTCATTTCCTGTACTTCTTTGCTTGCCTCAGGCACAGTTAAAGTTTTCCACTTCATGCATAAGCCTCCTTCAACTGTTGCTCCACAGCTTGACGCACTGTTCTATGAATATTTGCAATAGTATCTGTTTCTATACCAAAGGTTTGCACTAGGTATATCACTGCGTAGGCAACTGTACCCGGCATTAACAACTTAATATCTTCATTGAACTCCATTTTTTCCATCCATAAATATATAATTAATTCCTCCAATGCACCAGCAAAAACTTCACGATATAGCGCACTTTGATATCCCTTGTCTTTTGCAAAATCCTTGAAATCCGGATGACTCTCATTAAGGATTATATTAAAATATTCCTCTACAAATCTGTTTTCATAAGGATCATCAATATTAATTTCCACCCACCACAGTGGTGCACCTAGTTTCTTTATAGTATTCAATGGGAAGGAAGCTCCATCACCATCAATCATTATGATTAGAGGCATCCCTATTTCCCCCAGTACTGTGCCAGTTTTGCGTGCATAACCTGGTTTATCTAATTTGCCAGTATCTTTCAAATACAACACATATTTAACAGTCAACGTGCCTGACAGCATACCATAGTCAAAATTTTTTATAAAGTTAAATTTCTGTTTATGATTATACTTGGCACTTTCATATGTAATCTCACTCTGGATTTTTTCGCAACCACGCAAGCCAGACTGATCCGACCACCATACCGCAGCAATTCCAAGCTTATCTCCCTTCAATGCTATTGGCATAATGGCAGTTTCATTATCACTAAGAAACAACCCATTCAAATTATCCAGTGTAATTTCCTGCTTTACTGTAATAGCACTTTCATCACCATTCCAATAATCATCACCCTCAATTACATAAGCGTTTTCCGTAGTTGTGCCTGTTTGGGATAATGGCAAATTTCTTACCTGTGCATTATCAATGGTTTTATAACTAGCTGTACATTCCCCAAAACTTATATTAAGCCATGAACATTTTTCCTCATCTAGAGTTCGATACATTTTTACTATATTGTTGCTACTCATTTCACATCCTCCCGAATCCCCAGATTACAAGTAAAGGTTCTATCACTACACTTTATAACTGCATGACATTTAATTTCCGGCTTTTTCCGTTTTCTTGATTTGAGATCAGTCGTATCTATAATAAAAGCATATACTACTCCCTGTTTAGAGGAAACCCTTTCTATCGGCAAAACCGTCTCCTCCACTTGGGCGCTAACTGATTTTAAATCAAAAGGGAACGATGTACCAAGCCCCTTGGCATTATCCTCCCATGCGTTAGCATAAATTACATTAGAACCAGTTACTGCCGATATTTCCTGCACAATTTTATCTTCATTTTTTTTCAATTTTACAGTCCAATCCAATACCAGTTCTGTATCATTAATATAATCGATTGTTAAATCATGCATACCAGGTTTTTGCTTGTTTTGTCCTCCTGCACCTCCCCCCGGTGGAGTATCCCCTCTTTTTCCGCCCAAGCGACCAAATCCCTTTGGTGGCAGGAAAAGGCTCCCCATTAACTTTTGCAGTTTTCGCTCCCGATGCAAATTTGTATCTAATTCAACAGGTGCCACTGCCTTGGCTAATTTTTTTGCTACATTCTTTTTGATTTTATCAGCAATTCTGCAAATTTTACCATTTATAGGCTGGTCATCCCAGTTCATATGATCAGCAGGCTCGGCAGTGCGAATATAATGATCCAATGTCATATTGGGATCTGCTTTGAGCATGTTATCGCTATTTAGCACAAAAAAAGCTATAGTGTATTCGCCCTTTCCTGTTTTTCTAATCCCCGCAGTCCACTGACTTGAAGTTTCATAATTAATAACCATTCCTGCCTTACGACAATAGGCTATAATTGGTGGATTTTCATCGCTGTTTTCTGCATTATTATCCACATGTATCAAAGCTAAAGGAGATGTAGGATTTCCCAGCTCACTCTGATTTATTGTTACCCAGCTCATGTAACCAGCACAGCCTGAGCCCGTATTAGCAAACTCTGAGCGCAGATTAATTTTTTCCTCATTTTCAAGAGCTTCATTATATAAATCCTGCAGTTTTTGAAAAAATGGTTCTCTTTCAGCCGGACGCTTTTTCTTGCCATTCGACAGATATTCCAAATATGCTCCGTTTGGATATTTCTTGTTATATAATCTTGGTAGATACCATCTTTGTACCGCCATGTCAATAAAACCATCTAAATTCATATTATCAAAGGGAGGATAATTTAACACATTGGCATTTTGACAAAGCTTTTTAGCATCTATATAAGGAATAATCAGCATTGTCCCTGTTTCATCATTATCGTATGGAGTCAAATTAAAAACAGAAAGTATTTGAGTAATTTCTTCTTTTTCCGTTATAGGACATGTATCATCCTGCACATTTTTTCCCCACCACGCAATACCAGAACACTGTTTACCATTCTTCAGACCAGCTTTTCTAAGCAATGAGTCTTTTTTCTTTTCATCCTCTATCAATGCCGCGGCTAAACGCTCTTCATAACCACCGCTAACAGCAATACGTGTATAATAAATGACAATCCCTACACCTACTCGGAAATAGACTGTCTTACCCAAGCCCCATGAACCACCTTTATCAGCTACAGACTGAGCTTGACATATTTCATATATCAATTTTCTGAGATTACCTTTATCCGCATCTTCTTCATAATCAGCTTCCAGCAAAGGCCCAGTAAGACCAGTGGTTCCCTTATCACTTATGGCAATAAAATCCGTCTTTTCTCCTTCAATACATTCACCTAAAGCTTTGGTTATCCCAGTAAATATAGCATCAACTTTTGCACGTTCGCATTGTCCTGTAATAAAATTTGCAGTAACCTTTTTACCACCATGTATAGCAGCATCTAAACTATTCTGCAAGCTTTCCCTTACTAGCAAGTCTACTGTTGACAAACTGCTATTCTGAATTAACTTCAAAAGAGAATGCCCAGTCTGCACCATTTTACCAGTTCTATTTACATAAATATCCATGAATCACAATGTCTCCTCATCTTTTTTTATTTTAATGGTAACAGCTGCCACACAATCACGATTCATCTGATTACCTGGTATTATCATTTCTATACCGACAACATCACAGACCGTGCTTATAGGCATACGAGTCTTACTATTTTTATCTACAGTATTACAGGTATGATCAATACAATAGAACACCAGTCTAGGAGTATTTTTCTTACCAGCCCTTTCCCGTATGGTCTGCTTCAACAGTCTGCTAGCTTCTTTTTCCTTGTTGGTAGCTCCTGCCTGACTTCCTTGTTTTAAAATAGATGTTTCCCTATCATCTTTGCCTTTACGGTATTTTTTAGGAATATCTGCTTGCCATACATTAGGATCTGATAAAACTCCAATACTGAAAATTGATTCATTACCATTTGGTATTGTCGGTTTAAGTCGACTACGAGTAATTTTTCCTATTCCATGCCAAGTACTTTTATTTGAGCTTTTGCCACTTAATATAATTGTCCAATCATCAAACTCTCCTGCCACCTGAGAAAACCACTGACAAAATTCATCTGGTGTGGTCATATTGCCCAAAATCCACTTAGTTTTATCAAAAAGTTTTTCCTTGATTTGTTTAAATGGAACATTTTCCCACACACGATGATATTCTGAGGTCAACCCAGGAACAGAATCCCCCAATGACGTCAGGAACTCATCTGACACTACTAAATTCTGTTGCAATATACTTTCATCGCTATAAAAACGTGCTGTCTGAGTATGAATACCTGCGTAGTTCATTTCCGCAGCTTCAGCTGCCTGCATTTTATTTTTTGCTGTCAGTTGCATACGCACAAACTCAGGAAATCTGCTAATTACCGGTCCATAATCCCTTGGACTAAATTCTTCGCTGCCATAACGCCGCATAATATCATTTCGTAAGCTTATGTCCACCGCCGCCAGTTGCTCAAATCGCTCCTGCCCGTCCTTTGTTATCCAAATACGTGGCAAAAGCTCATAACCTCTACGATAGCCAAACCAACGTCCCATTTGCATTAGTGTATCCGCTTGTCGAACATCTCTGGAAAAATATGTACACACCAATCCCTCCAGAGTCAAGCCTCTAGACAAAGTGTTGCCTCCTACAATAAGAAATGCTGGCGCATCGCAAATATCATCTGTATTTTTTTCAGGATAAATCAACCGCACCTGACTTGATTCATCATCCCCAGCCACGGCTTCATTACGACTATTATCAATACAAAGATGAATACCCTCAAAATAACTCATGGTATCATCATCTTCAATTTTTATATGCCTTACCTTATTAGCTTTTAATTTTTCTAAGTAAGGCACCAGCTCCTTGAAAAGAGGATAATCCCTTATGTCCTGGTATTCCAAGCCACAGGAATATCCATATATTGGCCATATATTCCAAAAATCATCCCTTGACATTTTTTTCGTCTGATCATTATAAGCCCGCTGACAAATGTTCAAAAAGCTTTCAATGTTCAATCCATCAAACCATTTGCGAATAACATAAGCAATACTGGTATGGTATTCTACTTTCATGGAATGATGTATCAACATACTAACTGGATTTCTGGATTTTCTATAGCGTTGAATTGCTATACAAACGCAAAACCAAGCTACTGCTTCTTTCAGACTGCTTGGTAATTCTGGATAAATTCCTTTGTATTTGTTTGTTTTCCACTCTTCATTAATTAACTCAATAATTGAATAATCACTATTGTCATTCTCGTCATTCTTAAATCTATCTGGCATAGAAATACGATTAATAATTGGTAAACCATCCATAGTGCCATCCAACAAATCCCCAAATATCTGTTTAGGGCCAAAGTATGTATCTGATATTGGCAACATTGTTATAAAATCTGAAGGATAAAGAGACTTTTCTCCACTCTCGTTTAAAAAATTTCCGTATGGCGTTGCTGTATATGCAATATAATTCATAGCCATATATGGTGCTATTTTATCATCAGATTCTGATACATTACCATTAACTATGCGCATAATAAGATCATTAATACGAGTACGTTCTATATCCTCTGCTGCAGTCCCTTCCTCCATTTTTTTCGTATTAATACTAGCCTGATCTGATTCATCATCAATAAGAAGAACTCGCATCTGCTTTTTCTTATTTTTATCGTAATTCAGCCATTGCAGCAGCCTCTTTAATCTAGTACTGTTTTTGAGGCATACAACAACATAACGCTCAATACAGGTGTCACCAAAACGTAAATTAGATGGCTTTGTCTCTGGTGCCCTAGTACTAGGGTTATTAAAAAACGTCCATGAGAGACTTGTACACTTCAAATCATCAGCCATACGGCTTCTAGTCTGATTGCGTAAATTTTCAATAGTACCCGACAAGATAATAAACAGATTCCAACCTGCATCTGCTGCCATAGACATAAGACCTTCCATATTAGCTGTTTTACCAGATTGAACATTACCAACTACCAAACCATGTATAGTCTTTTTCTCTTCCATACGTCCATCATCTAAATATTGCATAATTTTACAAGATGAACGTTCTATATCATCAATGGCCGAGCCTGGCAATTTTCCTTCTTCTATAAGCTTGGTTTTATAACATTGCCAAGCTGATCTGGCTCCAAACATAATAGGATAGCGCAGCTGCGCTTCATCAGTTTGCTTACCTATAACCACAGGATAACCATCCTCATCCTGATGATTAATGGTATCAACCAGCTTCTTCCAGTCCTCTATATCTATCTCAGGATATATATCCTCATCCATTGCCGTCCACATAGACAATTTATCTTCACATTTTTCCCAACTGTCCTGCCCTAATAATTTTACCTGTCCCCAGCTCCATTTATTTTTCTTTGTGTGAATAAGATCTATCCAGCCTTTGTTTTCTGGTGCATAAAAATCCCTTGACATGACTATTATCTCCTATAACTATACATAATAAAGATTGCTATCCTTTTAACGAATTAAATATAATTATATTTTAATAAACAATCATAATAAAATCAATAACATACTACAGGAAAAATTGTATTATTCCATCTTTATTTCCTGACATTTAAATGCACATTTTATAAAACAAAATTTTATTTTAAAACTACATATTCATATGTGTTATAATAAAGCAGATGCAGTTAAATTCCAGTTCACTAAACAGCGAGGCTAAATATGACAAATATTTCTTTAGGCGAAAAAGCCATTATATCCGCAAAAAAAGGAATTATGGCATTTTGCAGATTCATAACAGCTAATGATACCGGCTATACTGGATCTCATCAATACGGTATATATCTCCCTAAGATTCTTGCCAGTCACCTATTTTCTTCTCCTCCTCATCGAGGAGAAAATATTACAAAAAACGTAGATATAAAGTGGCAGGATGACTTTATAACAAAAAGTAATTTCAAGTATTATAGCCGTGGCACTAGAAATGAATATAGGCTAACAAAGTTTGGTATAGGTTTTGAATTACTAAAACCAGAAAAAACAGGATCTTTATGGGTTCTAGTCAAAAAAACTCCTGATAACTATGATGGTTTTATACTGGAGCACGAGGATGATATAAATACTTTTCTTGATTATTTTGGTATGTCTCCTTCTGATACTGGTAATATTATAAATATCACCAATAATGACCGCAACAATAATCACATTATAAAACAACATGACATGATTATGGATTTTATTCACAGCTTAAATGGACAATTTCCTATGGCAAAATCTATGTCAGCTAAAGCCAGAGAAATCCAAGGAAGTGTATTTAACCACAATGAGGAAATCTTAACCAATCCTGATCGCAAAATTCTTGCATGGCTGGACACGGAGTACATGATGTTTAAAGATATTGAAGAAGCTCTCTACGGGGACATTATTGCCAGGGGCTTCAATGATATGCAAACATTTCTTGATATGGCCAACAGTGTATTAAATCGCAGAAAATCCAGAGCTGGGAAATCCCTAGAATATCATCTTGAAGCTTTATTTGATGGCAATAATCTACAATATGATTCTCAGGCTATTACGGAAGTGAAAAAGAAGCCTGACTTTCTTTTCCCTGGATCCGAAGCATATCATAATATCAAATTTCCATCCGATAAGTTAATTGTACTAGGAGCAAAAACTACCTGTAAAGATCGATGGAGACAGGTAGTTACTGAGGCTGACAGGGTAAAAACAAAATATTTATGTACTCTGCAACAGGGTATATCTGCCAATCAACTAAAAGAGATGAAAGCAGAAAATGTTAAGCTAGTAGTGCCGAAACAATATATATCCTATTATCCAAAGGAATACCAGGAAGATATACTTACCATAAAAAATTTTATTGAATTTGTGCAAGAAGTTCAAAAAGGTTAATCATCTATCTTAAATATTATACATTTTGTTTTTCACGCTGGGATATATTAATTATATATATTTCAGCGTTTTTCTTTTATCAATTTTTATACTTCCCAATACTGTTCCTTCTAAAGGTGCAGATTGCGCAGCACCGTCTGCCACTGTTCCTGTTTAGGCTCCCATTTAGGAACGGTGCTCCGATATCGTTACATTTTGCGTTCCTGTTTGGGCACCTAAACAGGAACGGTGTCAATATACCGTTCCGCTTTGCGTTCCTGTTTCCGCACCTCATACCGCACCTTCAAAAGGTTCTAAGGAGGTGCAGTGACATTCTCTTATCCCTTGTACCGCAAGGGCTCCCAGCTCCCTAATATAAAGAAAAAGAAAAGAAAAAAGATTTCCGTTTTGCTAGTTTAACCTAGTTCGATAGTATACATCCTGATAGCTAACCTTAGTATGAAAGTATACATAATTATAGCATCTATTGTATTTCTGGTATATACCTCTATACAATATTCCTTTATTCTAACCAAATTCATATATTAACTGCTGTATAAGTTAGTACCACGAAATAAGGTCAAATCTACATCGCAATGTCGATTTGACCTTAAAAATTCAATGCTGTTTTAATATTAAAGCATCATAAGATAATTTTTGTATTCTGAAGGTGAGATACCTATTGCTTTCATGGCTGCCTCAGCAGATAAGTTAGTGGTTCTCATTAGATTTTTTATGGCCCTTAATGTCCCCCTGATTTCACCTCTAGCTTCACCACGAGCTTCCCCCCTAGCTTCGCCCCTAGCTTCGCCAACTTTAATCAGAGCATCTTTCTCTTCTTTTTCATTCCATTCAAACCCAAACATATCTATCACCTCTTTTTCGTTATTTCTTAAATATTCTGTCATGATATTGTGTTCCAAACAGTAACGAACAGCTTCTTTTACAGCTTGGTCAATGGTTAATTTTTGCTTTCTGTAAAATTTATACTTGTTGGAAAATATGCTGTATTCCTTTATGGCAGAGCATTTCTGTTTTAGTATCTCACTTTTACCATCGCCAAGGTTATACACATGAACGATTAACTCTAGATTTTCTGAGGCTGACTCAAATGCATTACTTAATTTTAATATCTCATGGTCAAATGACGTATCATCACCATCATAAAAAACATAAAACTCAGGAGCGGGCACCTTGATCAACTCGCTGCCATAAATCTTAGCTGACTGTCCGCTGACAATTCTGCGATATAGTTCGTCAAGATAGCTTAAAAACCGCAAGGGCATATTGGGATTAATAGTCGTTTGATGCTCAATAAGTACGATGACCAAATTATCCATCAGAAAAGAAATGTCATTTTTGATATTACTGAAAAAACTTCCTTCCAGCGTATTGATATTAACATTAGAGGAATTTTTTAAATGAGTATCGTTCAAAGCATTGAACAGTTCCAGCAAATGTGATTCTGTAGCCATGTAATGGCAAAATACAGTATCGCGTATTTTTCGATTTGTCATAGGATACCCCTTTCAATCATTAACAGCAAAAGAAGGTATGTTTGTATGTTTATTATAACATAGGCGAATTTTATAAGCAATACAAAATTTGCATGGAATTATTCATATCCTATTATCGCACCTCCAAAAGGCTCATGGGAGTTGCAGTGACACCCTCTCATCCCTTGTACTGATAATATATATTTTTTCGCTTATCTGGCTTAAACTTCTTAATTTTTTAAGTTTACCCCTGGTGATTTTCACTTCATTTTATTATATAATCACTTTATCAAGATAAATTGGCAGCATACTCTTTGTTTACCTTTGCCAAGCAGTCTGAATTTTTTTACTATATAGTTTTTGAGAGGTATTTGCTATGAAAAAAATTTCCTACATTCTTCAATTTAACGCGTTCATGGATAAACGATTTGATGATGAGTTGTCTCCTGCTGCCAGCCTGCTATATATGATTATTTTTTCCGAATTCAACAGATTGCATTGGCGGGATGAATGGATATACATCAGCTCCAGAATGCTTACCCTCCAGATGGGCAACCATTCTAACAGTACTATTTCCCGCAATTTGAAAAAATTAGTGGAGTTTGGTTATATCGAAACCCGTCTAAGCAAAAGATATGGCAAAACCTGCACTCAAATTCGCCTGATTCCTCTCTACCGGGAATATTATGGTGCCTTGGCGAAAGAATGCATTACACCAGTGGAATATGTTGAACAATTCCCTGCCTGGGGTACAAACTCCCTCCTAACGAGAAAATAACTATAAGTTGACTGCTGGATGAGTTACTTCTCTTACAGAGCTTATCTGCAATTCCCCACCGGTCATTTCTACATTTACATCAGTTGAGTATGTCGGATAATCCCCTGCCTGGGGCACGGAATAATCCTTTGGCGTATTTTCCTCTTCCCGCTGTCTGGCATTTTCTTCAAAAATTTTGCGATCCTCCTGATCTTCCTTTATCTTCTCCTTAGCTAACCTATAAAGCTCCGGAAACATCTGAGCCAATTCCTTTTCATCATCCTGTGAAACCTTCTGCCCCTTCATCATGCTGGTTGCTGTATTCATTGCACGATTTTGAGATTGTGCCTGTTTTTTCCATGCACCAAACTGTTGTCGAGAAACTGCCAGTTCATGTTCCAATGTCATTCTATTATGCACAGCTTCCCTATCCTTTTGCATAGCCAGCCCGGCATTTCGGAACTGCTTCAACTGTTTTTCATCAAAAGTAACCTGATGACCATCAATCATCATATATCCCTGCTGGAGAAGTCTGGAAATTATGGCTGTGCTATCAAAGCTGATTTTATACTTACCATTGCCCTGCTTGGTAACATCAAGCCATTGGGTTGTTTCTTTTGTCTCACTCTTCTTCAGGAAAGCTTCGGCAGTATCTGAAACCTCTATGTTATCATCTTGATTAACTACATTCTGAACTACCGTAGCATTTGCAGCCCCTACCTTTTTCCCAGATTCTGTATATCCACTGGCATTGCATTGTTGGATTTTAGAATTATTTATTTTGTACGCCCCTAAAGGTATATTCTGCAAAATATTCATAGTCTCATCTCCTTGCAAAACCAAGTTATCACTATACACTATACATCGAAAAAACATTTCAGTACATTAATATTTATCTTATATGAAGTCTACCGCAGCTCAGCCCCAAGACTTCCTGTAGCAGCTTATGATGACCTATCAGCTTTTAAGATTTATCTAGTGGATGTTGGTTTGCTCCGGCGCTTGGCACAATTAGCACCTACTGCCTTTAGTGATGGCAATAGTCTATTTACTGAATTCAAATTAAGTATATACCTGTTAAAAAAAGCTGTACACAAGTCGCAAAACTTGCATACAGCTTTTTTATTACTTATCCCTATGGAATTATGTTAAGCAAAATTCTTTAGATATGCCATGAAAGTTATATTTCCATTACTTATTTTTAGGAAATAGCAGCTTTATGAATTCCCCATAATTATTCTCGATTTCCTTGACGGTTACAGCTACCAGACTATATAGAAGCTGGCTGGATATATTGTCTTTTTCATAGGGAATACATACATCCAAAATCACTGACAAATCCGGCGTGAGATAGT
>SAMEA104315425__coassemble_451_pt1 | contig 61101 bp, 55 predicted proteins | sample SAMEA104315425__metabat2_low_PE_026 | metagenome-assembled genome bin SAMEA104315425 (sample SAMEA104315425) | gut metagenome | biome: Monkey gut; feature: monkey-associated habitat; material: faeces | place: China | collected 2013
GGCTATGTGGTTCCACCTGTTCCCATTCCGAACACAGTAGTTAAGCACATAAACGTCGAAAGTACTTGCTTGGAGACGAGCTGGGAGGATAGAAAATCGCCGGTTAGCTAGAGACTATCGAGAGATAGTCTCTTTTGTTATGTGCAAAAGTCTCCAAGCATTATGGCTGGGACGCCTGGGAGGGGCAACATGCCAGTGACATGTTGCCCGACAGGAGACACCCGCTGTGGTGGCTCCTGCCGCGACTAAGAAATTGCCGGTTATAAAATATTAAAAGTTATGCCCGTGTTTAAATTTTTATGCAGGTTTTGCTTCTATATGATAAAATATATAAGAATGTGATATTTGCTAAATGGAAGGGAGCTATTCTAGTGAAATTGGTTATTGGCTGCGACCACGGCGCTTTGGAGCTGAAGGAAGCAGTAAAAAAGGTTTTGGCAGAATTTGATGATATTCAAGTAGAGGATATGGGGACATATACAGAGGCTTCTGTAGACTATCCAGACATTGCCGAGAAGGTTTGTGGCAAGATTACTGCTGGGGAAGCAGACAGAGGTATTTTGCTCTGCGGTACTGGCTTGGGTATTTCCATTGCTGCTAACAAGGTAAAGGGTATCCGTGCTGCACTGTGTCATGATGTTTTCTCTGCTCGTATGTCCAGAGAGCACAATGATGCAAATGTGCTGGCTATGGGTGGTCGGGTAATCGGTTTTGGCCCTGCCGGCGAGATTGTCCGCACCTGGGTTACTACTGAATTTTCCCATGATGAGCGCCATCAGCGTCGCATTGACAAGATGATGGCTTTGGCTGAGAAATAAGCTATATCTAAGCATTTTTCTCATTTGGTTAAAAGTATCAGGAGGTATTTGTATGGCATTGATGAATGATTTGAACACTGTAGATCCAGAGGTTTCCAAGGCAATTGACCAGGAGTTGAATCGTCAGAGAAACAAGCTGGAGCTGATTGCTTCTGAGAATATTGTCAGCAAGGCTGTTATGGCTGCTCAGGGCAGTGTCCTCACCAATAAATATGCAGAGGGCTATCCAGGTAAGCGTTATTATGGTGGCTGCGAATACGTAGATGTGGTAGAGCAGCTGGCTATTGATAGAGCCAAGGAGCTCTTTGGTGCAGGCTATGCCAATGTACAGCCTCATTCTGGTGCTCAGGCCAATATGGCAGTGTTCTTTGCCCTGTTGACTCCTGGTGATACTGTTATGGGTATGAATCTGACTGATGGCGGTCATTTGACTCATGGTTCCCCTGTAAATATGTCTGGCAAGTATTTCAAGATTGTGCCATATGGCGTTAGTGAAAAGACTGAGATGCTGGATTATGATGAGATTCAAAGAATTGCCAATGAGTGCAAGCCAAAGCTGATCGTAGCTGGTGCCTCTGCCTATGCTAGAACTATTGATTTCCAGCGCATGGCTGAGATTGCCCACTCCGTAGGTGCATATCTCATGGTGGATATGGCTCATATTGCTGGTTTGGTAGCTGCAGGCCTCCATCCAAGCCCAGTTCCATATGCTGATGTAGTTACTACTACTACTCATAAGACTCTCCGCGGTCCTCGTGGCGGTTTGATTCTCTGCAAGGATGAGGAGTTTGGCAAGCAGTTCAACAAGGCTATTTTCCCTGGCATTCAGGGCGGTCCTTTGATGCATGTTATTGCTGCTAAGGCTGTTGCCTTGAAGGAGGCTTTGTCTCCTGAGTTCAAGGCATATGCTCAGCAGATTGTTAAAAATGCAAAGGCTTTGGCTGATACTCTCCAGGCAGATGGCTTCCGCATTGTTTCCGGCGGTACTGATAACCATCTGATGCTGGTGGATTTGACCAGCAAGAATATTACTGGCAAGCTGGCTCAGAACTTGCTGGATGAGGTAGGTATTACTGCCAATAAGAATACTATTCCATTTGAGAAGCTCAGCCCATTTGTAACCAGCGGTATCCGCTTGGGCTCTCCAGCCTTGACCACTCGTGGCTTCAAGGAGGAGGATATGGTAGAGGTTGCAAATATTATTGCTCTGGTATTGGATAATCCAGAGGATGAGGGGGCGCGTAAGGAAGCCAGCCAGCGTGTGGCTGCTCTCTGTGCAAAATATCCTCTCTACGAGTAATTTCCTACTAGGGGTAAAAGGTAAAAGGAGTATATGATGTCTGATTTGAAAGTAAATGTTATTGACCATCCATTGATTCAGCACAAGCTGACCATGATGCGTAAAAAGACTACAGGAACCAAGGATTTCCGCGAGCTGTTGGAGGAAATCAGCATGCTGATGACCTACGAAATCACCAGAGATTTCCCTCTGAAGGATGTGGAGATTGAGACTCCTGTGGCCAAGTGCGTAGGCAAGGAGCTGGCTGATACCCGCAAGGTATGCGTAGTGCCTATTCTCCGGGCAGGACTGGGGCTGCAGAGCGGTGTGGTAAATATGATTCCTGCGGCTAAGATTGGTCACATTGGTCTTTATCGTGATCCAGAGACTTTGAAGCCAGTGGAATACTACTGCAAGATGCCTAGCGATATTGCAGAGCGTACCATGCTGGTGGTAGATCCTATGCTGGCTACAGGTGGTTCTGCTGCCGCAGCTATTACCATGCTGAAGGAGAAGGGGGCCAAGAAGCTGATTCTCATGTGCCTGGTAGCTGCTCCAGAGGGTGTAAAGGTTATTAACAATGAGCATCCTGATGTACCTGTATATGTAGCCGCTGTAGATGAAAAGCTGAACGAGCATGGCTATATCGTACCAGGTCTGGGAGATGCTGGTGACCGTATCTTTGGTACTCTTTAATTAGTAAAAAATATCTTGGCATAGCCGAGGAAATAAAAATACCACGACAAATTGGACTGTAGAGCCAGTTTGTCGTGGTTTTTTTGTGGAAAAATTTAGTTGTCGGAAGTATTCTTTTTGTACTTCAAAGGAGAAATACCCTTGTAGCGGCGGAACATTTTGATAAAATAGCTTACATCGTTAAAGCCACAGGCTAGGGCAATATCTGTAATAGAATCGTTGGTTTCTGTCAGCTTGATACAGGCAGCTTCAATGCGGTATCTATTGAGGTAATCAATAGGATTCTGTTGGGTTATTTTTTTGAAGAAACGGCAGAAATAGTTGGGGGACAGACCGGCAGCGTCAGCTAAATCTGCCAGGGTAAGGGGCTGGTCATAGGAGGAGTCAATCAGGGCAAAGGTCTTTTTCAATTGGTTACGCCTTTTACGATTGTGCTCTACAGTATGGGCATCCTGAGGAAAATGGTAAAGCTGGTATTCTAGGACAAAGCCGAAAAAGGCATAAAGCATACCGGTAACAATCAGCTCATAGCCGGGAGATTCATTTTTGAGGGCATTAAACATAGTCTTGACAATAATAGGAATATGAGGAGTAGCCACAGGCAGATATTTATTTACCAATATATCGTGGCTGAGAATAGTTTCAATCTGTTCCTTGAAGGTATGACTGCCAGATAGCAGCTTGCCCATATCAAAAACTACGCAATCGTAGATGGTATCCTGACTACAGGGCATACCGCCGTGGATAACACCATCCCGGACAAAAACCACATCTCCAGCCTTGGCGTGAATATCGGTTTCATTCAATATCAGATGCAGGGCACCTTGCTTAACCCAGATAATTTCGTACTCCATGTGCCAATGGTAGGGCATATGAAATCGAGGGTGATTGGCTTCTACATGATAAAATTCTATGGGAAAATCAAAGCGGCCTCGCTGAAAGAACTCGTTGTACCCTTCGTGTTTCATAATATTGTCATACTCCTTCATAGAAAAAAGATAATATTGTTATAAAATATGATATAAGTCTGTGAAAATAATAGATATATACTGGATTATTTATAAAATAAAGTTATTTTGTTCAAATAAGCAGAAAAATCTGAAAAGATAATATAATCACATTATATCACAAAATACACCAAGAAAACCACAAGGTCTAATGTTATACTATGAGTGTAAGAAAGATAAAGAAACACACAATAAATACTTAATAATTTTAATGTTATCTATGATTAGGGGGAAATTAAGATGGCAAAGAGCAGACTTATCGGTGATTATCCAGTAATTGGTATTCGTCCTACTATTGATGGACGCAGAGGGGTTTTGGATGTAAGAGGTTCCTTAGAGGAGCAGACCATGGGCATGGCTCAGGCAGCTAAGAAGCTGTTTGAGGAGAATCTGCGCTACACCAACGGCGAGCCTGTAAAGGTTATTATTGCTGATACTACTATCGGCCGTGTGCCAGAGGCAGCTGCCTGCGCAGACAAGTTCAAGAAGGCTGGCGTAGACATTACCTTGACTGTAACTCCTTGCTGGTGCTATGGTTCCGAGACTATGGATATGGATCCAATGACTATCAAGGGTGTTTGGGGCTTCAACGGTACTGAGCGTCCAGGTGCTGTATATCTGGCTTCCGTATTGGCCAGCCATGCACAGAAGGGTTTGCCTGCTTTCGGTATTTATGGCCACGATGTTCAGGAAGCAGATGCTACTGAGATTCCTGAGGATGTAAAGGAAAAGCTGCTGCGCTTCGGTCGTGCTGCTGTAGCTGCTGCTACTATGAGAGGCAAGTCTTATTTGCAGATTGGTTCCATTACCATGGGTATCGGCGGTTCCATTATCAGCCCTGAGTTCTTTGAGGAGTACCTGGGCATGAGAATTGAGTCTGTAGATGAGGTTGAGATTATCCGTCGCATGACTGAGGGTATCTATGATGAGCAGGAATTCCAGAAGGCTTTGGCTTGGACCAAGGAGCACTGCAAGGAAGGCTTCGACAAGAACCCTGATTTTGCCCGCAAGAGCGACAAGGAGAAGGAAGAGGCTTGGGAGTTTGTTGTCAAGATGATGTGCATCATCAAGGATCTGTTCAACGGCAATCCTAATCTGCCAAAGGGCTGTGAGGAAGAGGCTGTAGGCCATAACGCTATTGCTGGCGGCTTCCAGGGTCAGAGACAGTGGACTGACTTCTATCCAAACGGTGACTTTGCTGAGGCATTGATGAACTCCTCCTTTGACTGGGAAGGTGCAAGAGAGAGCTATATTCTGGCTACCGAGAACGATACTCTCAACGGTGCAGCTATGCTGTTCAACAAGCTGTTGACTAATAGCGCTCAGATTTTTGCTGATGTTCGTACTTACTGGAGCCCAGAGGCTGTTAAGAAGGCTACTGGCTATGATTTGGAAGGCAAGGCTGCTGAGGGCAAGGGCTTCTTGCACTTGATTAACTCCGGTGCTGCTTGCTTGGATGCTTGCGGCGAGGTTAAGGACGCTGAGGGCAATTCTGTAATCAAGCCTTTCTGGGAGATGACTGAGGCTGATCAGAAGGCTTGCTTGGATGCTACTGAGTGGTGTCCGGCTGACAACGGTTACTTCCGTGGCGGCGGTTTCTCCTCTCGTTATCTGACTCGCGGTGAAATGCCTGCTACTATGGTTCGCATCAATCTGGTAAAGGGTGTTGGCCCTGTGCTCCAGTTGGTAGAGGGTTATACCGTAAATCTGCCAGATGAGGTTTCTGACAAGCTGTGGAAGCGTACTGATTACACTTGGCCTTGCACCTGGTTTACTCCACGCTTGACTGGCAAGGGGGCTTTCACCTCTGCTTATGATGTTATGAATAACTGGGGTGCAAACCACGGCGCTATCAGCTATGGTCATATTGGTGCAGATTTGATTACTCTTTGCTCCATCCTGCGTATTCCTGTATGCATGCACAATGTGGAGGAGGACAAGATTTTCCGTCCAGCAGCATGGAATGCTTTCGGTATGGATAAGGAAGGTCAGGACTATCGTGCATGCCAGAACTATGGCCCTATGTATAAATAAGCCGGGAATTGGGAGGAAAGAAAATGGCCGAAGAAAAACGCGTATTGGCATTTGACTTCGGTGCATCTAGCGGCCGGGCGGTCATCGGAATCTTTGAGGGCCGTACCATCCGCATGGAAGAGATACACCGATTTTCCAATGACCCCGTCACCATTAATGGTACTATGTATTGGGATATTCTCAGACTTTTCCATGAGGTCAAGCAGGGACTGACCAAGGCACATCTAGCTGGCAGGATTGACAGCATAGGTGTTGATACCTGGGGTGTAGACTTTGGACTGCTGGACAAGGATGGCATGCTGTTGGAAAATCCTGTACATTATCGTGATGCCCGCACCAAGGGTATGCTGGAGGAAGCTTTCAAGGATATTAGCCGGGATGAATTGTACGGAATTACTGGCAATCAGCTAATGGAAATCAATACTGTATTCCAGCTGTTGTCCCTGAAGAAGGAAAGACCAGAATTGATGGAACGAGCAGATACTATGCTGCTTATGCCAGATTTATTTAACTACCTGCTGTGTGGTGCCAAAAAGACTGAGTATTCTATTGCTAGTACAACTCAGGTAATGGACGCCAAAAATAGATGCTGGAGTCAGGATATTATTGATAAATTGCAGTTGCCAGCTGGCATTTTTACAGAGATTGTACCTACAGCTTCCCCTGTAGGCAGGCTCTCTCAGGAGATTGCCGAAGAACTGGGCATGGAGCAGCCAGAGGTGATAGCAGTGGCTGGTCATGATACTCAGAGTGCTATGGCTGCAGTACCTACGGAGGCAGAGGACTTCCTGTTCCTGTCCTGTGGTACCTGGTCATTGTTAGGTACTGAGCTATCAGAGCCTATTATCAATGAGCAGTCTTTGGCAGCAGATGTAACTAATGAAGGTGGTTATGGCAACAAGACCTCCTTCTTAAAGAATATTATTGGCTTGTGGATGATTCAGGAAAGCCGCAGACAGTGGTTGAGAGAGGGCAAGGAATATTCCTTTGGCGAGCTGGAGCAGCTGGCTCGTCAGGCTAAGCCTTTCCAGTCCTTTATCAATCCAGATGCGCCGAAGTTTGTACCTAGTGGCAATATGCCGGAGCGTATTCGTGAATATTGTCGTCGTACTGGCCAGCATGTACCGGAGTCTCCTGGAGAGATTGTTCGTTGCATAGATGAAAGCTTGGCTATGCGTTATCATCAGGCAGCTCTGGAGGTTGAAGGCTGTACCCATCAGGCTTATCCTGTCCTGCACATGATTGGCGGTGGTATTCAGAGCCAGCTATTGTGCCAGCTGACAGCCAATGCCTGCCAGAAGAAGGTTATAGCCGGCCCGGTGGAGGCAACTGTTATTGGCAATATTGCCTTGCAGCTTTTGGCTAGTGGAGCTATTGAGGATATTCAGACTGCTCGTAAAGTAATTATCAGAAAACGCCGTAAAACCCCTGTCTTTAGACATGGGGATATAAGGCGTGTCCACCTAATTTGCGTAAGCAATTGACGGTGGACAAAAAAACGCTAACGATTTTTCTCACTGTTCGATTGTATGTTTTCTGTAAATATGATAAAATATACTTACAAACATAATTTCTAAAAGAGGTGAGAAAATGGAGTATGCAAAGGGGTTCAAGTTTAGAATCTATCCAAATGCCGAGCAACAAAAAATAATAAATCAGACATTAGGATGTGCACGCTTTGTGTATAATCATTTTCTTGCTATAAGACGAGATAACTGGCAGGAAAAGCATGAGTCTGTGACCTATGTAAAGTCCAGCCGTTTGCTGACAGAGCTGAAATGCCATCCAGATTTTGTGTGGTTGAAATCAGTGGATAGTATGGCCTTGCAGGAAGCCTTGAAAAATTTGGATAGGGCTTTTCAGAATTTCTTTAAAAAGCGGTCAGGCTATCCCAAGTTCAAATCCAAGCATAGCTATAACCAGTCCTACCGCACCAGAAATCAGTCAGGCGGTATCCGTGTCATTGACGGTAATATCAAGCTCCCCAGAATCGGCATAGTGAAAACCAAGCTATCAAGAAAATTTGAGGGACGCATCCTAAATGCCACTGTTAGTCGTACTGCATCGGGAAAATATTTTGCTTCATTGTGCGTAGAGATGGATATTGAGTTGTTGCTGGGGCGGAATAATGGTCAGAAGATTGGCATTGATGTTGGCATAAAGGACTTCTATTCCAATGACCAAGGAAATATTGTAGCTAATCCACAGGTTTTGAAAGGAATGGAGAAAAAGCTAAAGCATCTGCAGAGAAGCCTGTCAAGAAAGGCCAAGGGCAGTAATAACCGCAACAAGGCTAGAATCAAGGTGGCCAGATTACAAGAAAGGATAGCCAATATCCGCAAGGATTTCCTGCATAAGGAATCTACTAGGCTTGTAAGAGAAAATCAGCTGATTGCGGTAGAAAACCTAAAGGTTAAGAATATGTTGAGAAACCACAAATTGGCCAAGGCCGTATCTGATGTAAGCTGGGGTGAGTTTTTCCGTATGTTGGAATACAAGGCCAAGCTATATGGCTGTGATGTGGTGAAGGTGGATACTTTCTATCCGTCAAGCCAGACCTGTTCCTGCTGCGGCTATCAGAATAAGGCTACAAAGAATCTTGGTATTCGTAAATGGACTTGTCTACAGTGCCATACCTATCATGACAGGGATGTAAACGCCGCTAGGAATATTTTAAGAAAAGCCTTGGAAATGCAGAAATCAGCATAAGCTAAAGAATAAAATACCGTGGGACACACGGAAATCTACGCTTGGGGAGAGCGTGTAAGACATATAGGCCACGGCCTATATGCAGTGCTCATGGAACCAAGAATCCCCTGCCTTTAGGCATGGGGAGTGTCAACTGGGTGGCGTTCTTCCGCAGTAAACTTAGCGACAAGGATGCGGATGATGAAATGACTGTTGGACAGGCACTGTCCAAGCTGATAAGCCTGCCTCGTTATGCTTTCGGTGTGGTTACTCAGTTCTTCTATGTAGGTGTACAGATTGCTGTATGGACCTGGACTATCAAATATGTAATGACCAATATGTATTTGGTAGAGGCCGAGGCTGCTAACTTCTACATTTACTCTATTTTCCTCTTTATCGGTTGCCGTTGGCTGTGTACTTGGCTGATGAAGTACATTGTACCAGCTAAGATGATGGCTGTATTTGCTTTAGGTGGTATTCTCTGCTGTCTGGGTACCATCTACCTGCCAATAGAAACCTCTATCTACTGCTTGGTAGGCATTTCTGGCTGTATGTCTCTGATGTTCCCAACTATTTATGGTATTGCTCTGAGAGGGCTTGGTCCTGAGGTTAAATTTGGTGCTGCTGGCTTGATCATGGCTATTCTGGGCGGTGCAGTAATTACTCCTATGATGGGTTCCTTGGTGGATAATGCTACCCTGTCCTTCCTGGTAAGCGGCTTTACTGCTGAAGAAACAGCTATCCGTTCTGCTTTCTATCTGCCAGTAGTTTGCTTCCTAGTGGTATTCATCTACTCCATTGCTTTCCGCAATGTAAAAGACTAAATAAGATGTGCTCTGGCAAGTAGTGCTGTTTTACCTTGCATTTTAAGCAATATTTGTCATGACAAAGGCTCTGCTGGAAATTTTCTGGCAGGGCTTTATTTTTGCTTAAACAATAAAAAATAATCTATTATTCTAGCTTAATTTGTGATACAATCAGAGTATATGAATGGAGGATTTGTATCTGGCAATGAGGTAGATGACCAGATGCAAGTCCTTGACAGGTAATGCAATTTAATAGCAGGAGGGATTCTTATGCAGAGTTTTGAATATTATAGTCCAACGGAGATTGTTTTTGGCAAGGGGGCTGAAAGCAAGACTGCAGATAAAATTATGAAGCATGGAGGAAGCCGGGTATTTATCGTTTACGGTGGCGGCAGCGTGGTAAGAAGCGGTTTGCTAGGCAGATTGCAAAATCAGCTGGAGGCTGCGGGACTGCCTTATGACTCTATGGGTGGCGTACAGCCAAATCCTTTGATGTCCAAGGCTAGAGAGGGCATTCAGCAGGCATTGGATTTCAAGGCAGATTTTATACTGGGGGTAGGCGGCGGCAGTGTGTTGGATACAGCTAAGGCTATTGCTCATGGTATTGCAACTCCAGATGTGGATATTTGGGAATATTGGAGTGGCAGACAGCCTATTACCAAGACAACTCCAGTGGGAGCAGTGCTGACCATTTCTGCAGCAGGCAGTGAAACCAGTAATTCTGCGGTGCTGACCAATGATGAAATAGGCAAAAAATGTGGCACCAATACGGATTTGAATCGGCCTAAATTTGCTATTATGAATCCGGAGCTGACCTATACTTTGCCTCCTTATCAGATTGCCTGTGGTACCGCAGATATTATTATGCATACCTTGGAACGGTATATGACTCATACTGAGGGCAATAATTTTACCGATAGAGTGGCTGAGGAATTGATTAAGAACGTGATGAAGTTCGGTCGCAAGGCCTTGGCTAACCGCAAGGACTATGAGGCCATGAGTGAGCTAATGTGGTGTGGCAGTGTGTCCCATAGTGGCTTTACTGGCTTGGGAAGAACTATGGATTTTGCAGCTCACAAGCTGGGCCATGAGCTAAGTGGTAAGTTCAATATTACTCATGGTGCTTCCTTGACTATTATGTGGCCTGCTTGGGCTAAGCATGTATATATGGACAGACCAGAGCGTTTTGCCCAATATGCAGAAAAGGTTTGGGGTGTTAATTCCGGTACTGTGGAGGAAAGAGCTAGAGCCGGCATCCGCATGAATGAGGAATTCTTCAAAAAGGAGCTGGGATTGCCAACCTGCTTCTCTGAATCTGAAATCGGGGTACAGGATGAGTCTGTGCTGGAGTATTTGGCTAATATGTGTACTGCTAATGGTACCAAGAAGGTAGCCACCTTCCGGCCAATAGACTATGAAAATGCTTTGGCTATTTACAAGCTGGCAAATAGATAATCTAAGTTGAAATTAAAAGGCTGAGGAGAAGGACAAATCTCCCCAGCCTTTTTGTTATTGGCAAATTACCGCGTAATGGCTTTCTTTGAAGTACTTCAAGATGTTGTTGAAGTTACCTTGAAGTAGTTATTGAAGTTAATTTGAAGTATACATTGAAGTTGATTTGAAGTATAATAGTAATAACTTCAAATAGGGAAATAGAGGTGATTTTTGTGCAGTTAGAGGAATTAACAGGAAAGGTTATGCTTGAGAGTGATAGAACAGAGTACAAGGGACGGCTAAACCGGCAGGATGTTGTTGGCTGGCTCAAGACTGTTGCAGGGTTTGCTAATGCAGATGGTGGTGTTTTTTATATTGGTGTTGAAGATAAAAACCATAAATTATTGGGGTTTGAAAGAGCAGAGGCGGATAAAGAGCGGAATTTTTTCAATAATCAGGTTAATGAACATCTGATACCAAGGCCATTTTTTGAAATAGAATTTCTATCCTATGAGCTGCATGGCAAGGTACTTTTTATTATTAGGATTTCTGTGAAGAAGTCCCCGGTGCGTCCAATTATTTTAAAATATAAAGGCATACCATCCATTTTTATGCGAAGAAATGGTTTTACAGATGGGGCGACTTATGAAGAAATTCGTCAGATGAGTATAGCCAGTGAAAATGCATCTTATGATTCGTTTTTTTCAGATAAAAAATATGATGGCAAAGATTTCCTTAAACTAAAGGAATTTTATGCAAGTCACAATGGGGGAAAAGTCTTGTCAGATAAGGCTTTGTGTTCCATGGGATTTTTTGATGCTAAAGGGAGATTGGCCAATGGGGCAGTTTTGTTTTCTGATACCTACCAAGGCACCAAGACATCAATGACATGTTCGGTATTTTCTGGCATAAATAAGGGCAGTGAACGAATTGTGGCCATAAATCATTTTCAGGGGAATATTATTGATTCAATTAACTATGCTTGTGAATTTGTTTTGCAAAGAATGAATTATGGGATTCTAAAATTGGAGGATCGTAGAGTTAATCAACCAGCCTATCCCAAGCGTGCCCTGTTAGAAGGGGTGGTAAATGCTATTGCACATCGGGATTATTTCATGGATGGCTCGCAAATCCAAATTGACATGTTTAGTGATAGACTGGAAATATCCTCGCCAGGGAGTTTTTATCAAGGGGCACCAATCGAAAAAACATATGAACTTTCTTCCATAATCTCCAAGCGTCGCAATGAACTTATCTGTGGTGTGCTGGTTATGTGTAATGTAATGGAAGCTGCTGGTACAGGATTCGATAAAATTGTAGATGAATATGCCTCTGCTGATTCATTGCATAAGCCATATATTTTTTCCGCTTCCGACCATTTCACGCTGGTATTGCCTGATTTGACATATATGGCAGGTGTATCTGCTCCAGGTGAAGCCATAGAATATGCACCTGTTTCCAACGAAACAAAGTATGATAGAACTATATTGGCCTTTTGTTTGAATAGTTCTCATAGCGTTGCTGAAATAGCTTCGCGGTTAAATATTAGTGACTCCTCGTATTTTCGCAAGAAGGTACTGGGAAATTTGGTGCAACAGGGCCATCTGAAGGAAGGAAAAAAAGGTCGAAAAAAAATATATACGTCAGATCCAGAGATGGTACGCCTAGGGTGAAGTTGTCCTATGCTATTTTGATTTGCAGATAAATGTATATATGCTATAATAGCAATGCAGGAGGGGTATATTGCAATCAAAGCATAAGAAAAACCGCCAAAGCTTTGGAACGGTAATGGCGGTTTTCTTATGAATATGCTATTTCTTTTGGGGCAACCGTCTATCGGTGCTCCTCTTGTTTTTATTATAGCATTTTTTTGTGTGTAAGCAAAGAAGTTTTTGGACTGTGAAGAAATGAGGCGTTGTATATAAGTGGGACAGGAATATATTATTATGCTGGCAATTTTGATTTGCGGCGTAGTGGGACATAATATGTCGGTGGCCTATGCGGCTGGAGCAGTTATCTTGCTCAAGGTGTTGGGACTGAATCAGGTTATAGATGTATTGGGGGACAAGGGCATTACCTGGGGGATTATTTTGCTGACGGCGGCTATTTTCGTGCCTATTGCCACAGGGAAGATTACCTGGGCGGATATTCTGCATTGCTTCCAGAGTCCAGTAGGCATTGTTTCCTTGATTGTAGGTGCTGGTGTGGCGATTTTTGGCTATCTGGGAGTAGATTATATGAAAGCCTCTCCAGAGGTGGCTACAGCCTTGATTATCGGTACTATGATAGGTGTATTCTTCTTTCGGGGCATTCCAGTAGGGCCATTAATCGCCTCAGGTGTGGTATATGTGGTAATGACCATTTGGCAGAAATTGTCTTGAAAATATGGATATGAGAAAGATAAATATCAACCTAACTTAACATTAACACAAGGAGTCGTCCCTGAATTTCAGGGACGGCTTTTTGCTGTATAGGGGGATTGGCAGGGCTTAATATAGGGGTTATAATATTCGTTGTAAATAGAAAATAATTCTTATGGGTTTTCACGGGAGTGATATTGATGTCAGAGGTAGATGTGGAGAAGGTAAAGAGTCGGCTGCAGCAGGAGTTTCTGGAGCTGGTGGCTATAGATTCCCCTAGCTGGGGAGAGGCTGAGATGGCTGTGGTGATAAGGAAAAAGCTGGAGGCTTTGGGCTTTCAGGTAATAGAGGATAAGGTACACAATCTTTATGGCTATTTGCCGGGTCGGCTGGACAAGGAGCCAGTGCTGTTTTCTGCTCATATGGATACAGTGGAGCCAGCTAAGGGGAAGAAAGCTATCTGCGAAGCTGATGGTACTATTCGTTCCGCTGGCAAGGCTGTTTTAGGAGCAGATTGTCTATCTGGCCTGGTGGAAATACTGCAAGGGATTCGTTTGGTACAGCAGTCTGGCAAGGAGCATAGACCTGTGGAGGTGCTGATATCTGTAGCAGAGGAAATTTATTGTCAGGGAGCCAGTCTTTTTGATTTTGCCCAAATCAAGGCCAAGGATTCCTATGTGCTGGATTTAACCGGCCCTGTAGGCAGTGCTGCCAGACGGGCACCTAGTTTGGTATCCTTTGTAGGAACCGTTAAGGGACGGGCAGCCCATTCCGGTATGGAGCCAGAAAAGGGCATAAATGCTATTGCCATTATGGCCAAGGTTTTGTCCCGTCTGCCTCAGGGACATTTGGATGAGGAAACCACCTGTAATGTAGGCTTGATTCAGGGAGGCCAGATGATAAATATTGTGCCGGATTCCTGTACCATTCAGGGAGAGGTGCGAGGCTATAATCATGAGAAGGTTATGTCTGTGGTGGAGGATATTGGCAGGTTATTAACCCAGCAGGCCAATAGCTGTGGTGCAAAGGATAGCTTTGAGTACAAGATTCACATTCACAGTTATGCTACCCAGATGGATTCTACAGTGGTGCAACGCTTCCAGCAGGCTTGTCAGCAGTTGGGATTGGCGGGAGAGCTGACGGAAACCTTTGGGGGCAGTGACCAGAATCCTCTTTCTCAGCATGGGATTCAGGGTATTGTGCTGTCCAATGGCATGTACAAGATGCACACCACCAGTGAATATACCAGGGTAGAGGATTTGTGGCAGGGCAGCAGGCTGGTGGAGGCCTTAATCCTGTCCCCAGTGTGATGGTTCACAAACGGATGGATGATATTTTTAGTAATCATAAAGAGGTAGTATATGGCAAAAAATCCCCTACATTATCAATTAAGTGAATACGATTGTGGTCCTACAGCCATGCTGGATGCAATCAGCTATTTATTCCCCAGAGAGGAAATCCCACCGGAAATTATCCGCAATATTATGTTGTACTGTCTGGATTGTTACAATATGGAGGGCCGGCCTGGTAAAAGCGGTACCTCTCATATGGCCATGATGTTTCTTAGCAATTGGCTGAATCAATTCAGCCGTATGGGCCAACTGGCTATTAGGGCTGAATATATTGCCCAGAATCAGGTATCTATTGGCAGGGACGGCCGTGTGGATGATATTCTTAATCGGGGCGGTGCTGTGGTTATCAGGCTGTGGCTGGATGAATGGCATTATGTGATGCTGAATGGCATCAAGGATGGCATGGTGTATATGTTTGATCCCTATTATGGGGATAAGGATTATGAGGATTATCCCCAGGTACAGGTGGTGCTGGATAAGCCCTTTGCCTATAACCGCATTGTGCCAGTGGAAATGTTTAATACAGAGAAATTTTCCCTCTATGGTCTGGGGCCGGTAGAACAGCGGGAAGCTGTGCTGTTAGGCAATGAAAATACTCTGCTGACAGCGGAAAAGACTATAGAATATTTTATTTAAAGAATAAAAAAGAATCTCCCCAGTGCGTTGCCGCAGTGAGGGAGATTCTTTTTGTATAGGAATAATTGGAATTATGGAAGGGCTAAATTATTTGTTCAATGGCTTTTTCAGCATGCCCAGAATGAGGCAGCCAACTACAGAACCAACGGCAATAGCCACCAGATACATCAGCGGATTGCCAATGGTAGGTACTACGAAGATACCGCCATGAGGTGCTCTCAGAGTGCAGTCAAAGGCCATAGACAGGGCACCAGCAACAGCAGAGCCGGCTACCATAGATGGGATTACTCTGATTGGATCTGCGGCAGCAAATGGAATTGCACCCTCAGAAATGAAGGACAGGCCCATGATAAAGGTAGTGATACCAGATTTGCGCTCGCTTTCAGTAAAGCGGTTGCCAAAGAACATGGTGCAGAGAGCAATGGCAATTGGAGGAACCATACCGCCAGCCATAACTGCTGCCATAACACCGAACTCACCGCCAGCCAGCAGGCCGGTACCGGTTACATAGGCTGCCTTGTTTACAGGGCCACCCATATCTACAGACATCATACCGCCCATAATCAGGCCCACCATGATACGGGAGCTGGTGTCCATACCTTTCAGGGTATTAATCAGCCATTCGTTAATGCCAGCTACAGGAGGAGTAATAACAAACTGCATCAGAAGGCCCATCAGGAAGATACCTAATACTGGGAAAATAAGTACAGGCTTGATGCCCTCCAAGGATGCTGGCAGACAGCTAAAGGCCTTGCGTAGAAGAATAATGATATAACCACCGGCAAAACCAGCCAATAGAGCACCTAAGAAACCGGAGCCGCCAGAGGCTGCCATAGCACCACCTACGAAGCCTACAGCCAGACCTGGACGGTCCGCAATACTCATGGAAATAAAGCCGGACAGGATTGGCAACATAAAGCCAAAGGAGGCACCGCCTACATCCTTGAAGAACTTGGCTAATGGAGTATTGGAGCCGAAGTTGCCTGGGTTGGCTGGATCAAAGGTATCAAAGAGGAAGGCCAAGGCGATAAGAATACCACCGCCGATAACGAATGGCAGCATATGAGATACACCGTTCATCAGATGCTTGTAAATCTGACGGCCAACGCTCTCGTTATCTCCCTCATCTGCAGTGGAGGCTGCAGCACCACCAGCATGATGGTAGATAGGAGCCTGACCGCTAAGGGCCTTGTCCAAAAGTTCATCGGCTTTGTTGATACCGTTGGCAACCTTGGTTTTGATAACAGGCTTGCCATCAAAGCGAGCCATTTCTACATTTTTATCAGCAGCAATAATGATGCAATCTGCTTCCTTGATTTCCTGCTGAGTCAGTACATTCTTGGCACCGCCGGAGCCGTTGGTTTCTACCTTAATCCAGATGCCGCGCTTCTTGGCATGCTGTTCCAGGGACTCAGCAGCCATAAAGGTATGGGCAATGCCGGTAGGGCAGGCAGTTACAGCCAGAATTTTGTGAGTGCTATCTACCGCTGGGGCTGCAGGAGCGGTAGTATTGATGGTTTTCCCCTTTTCTTTGGCGTCAATCAGGGCAAAGAATTCATCTACGGTTTTGGCATCTACCAAAGCATTGGCAAAGTCTGGATCCATCAGCATGGTAGCCAGCTTGCTGAGAAGCTCTAAATGAGTATCATTGGAGTTGGCAGGTGCGGCAATCAGGAAAAACAGACGGGATGGCAGACCATCCATAGAATCAAAATCAGTACCAGCAGGTACGGTAATAGCAGCCAAACCAGCTTCCTTCACACCAGCGCTTTTGGCATGAGGAGTAGCAATGCCATCCCCAAGGCCAGTGGTGCCAGAGTCCTCACGAGACAGAACATCCTTAAGATACTGTTCCTTGTTGGCAATCTTGCCAGACTTGTCCATCAAATCAACCAGTTGGCTGATGATGTCATTTTTGCTGGCAGGAGCAGCATTCAGCTGAATGCTTTCCTTGCTTAATAAATCCCTAATACGCATAATTTTCTTCCTTTCTGGATACCGGCTTCCCTCCGGTTCCTTCAAATATTAACCCCTCTTAGTGAATAGTTTTTAGCAGAGCATCTGCTTCGGCCCTGGTGGCCAGGTTTTCGGAAAAGGCGGAGGCGGAGCCAGTTGCTACACCCATGTAAAAAGCTTCCTCCAGGGAGCCTGTTTCCTTGTAACCGCAGATAAAGCCTGCTACCATAGAATCTCCAGCACCTACGGAGTTAACCAAGGTTCCCTTTGGAGCAGCACTTTCGTAGACTGTTCCTTCCTCAGTTAGCAGCAGGGCGCCGTCACCAGCCATGGAAATAAGTACATTGCGGGCACCCATTTCCTGCAGCTTTTTGGCGTGGGTGATAATTTCCTCCTTGGTCTTGAGAACAACGCCGAACATTTCACCTAATTCATGGTTATTTGGCTTTATTAAAAATGGCTTGTAGGGCAGTACCTTCAAAAGAAGCTGCTTGGTGGCATCTACTACAATGTTGATATTTCGTCCTTCCAGACGGCTCATAATACGCTGATAGATATCATCTGGCAGGGTATTGGGGATACTGCCAGCCAGAACCAGAGTATCACCGGCCTGAAGTTTATCCAGCTTGGCAAAAAGCTCTGCCTGAGCCTCTGGGGTAATTCTAGGTCCCTGACCATTGATTTCGGTTTCGGTTTCAGCTTTAACCTTTACATTAATACGGGAGAAGCCTTCTGGCAGTTCTACGAAGTCGCTTTGACAGCCAAAGCCCTCCAACTGGCGAATGATTTCCTTGCCGGTAAAGCCTGCTAGGAAGCCTAAGGCAGTGCTGTCATGGCCCAGATTTTTCAGAACAATGGATACGTTAATACCCTTGCCTCCTCCCAGAATCTGCTCGTATTTAACTCTATTGATTTCTCCAGCGGTAAAGCTGTCTAAGCGGACAATGTAATCCAAGGCTGGATTGAAGGTTACGGTATAAATCATTTTCTTTCACCTGCTTCATAAATATTGGTTAATTTGTTATATTTGGTATCTGGCAGCATATCCGTAATAATGTTGGCTTCCTGAATACTAGCAAAGGTAACAGGAAATACCTTTTTGAATTTGGAGCTGTCTGCCAGAATAAAACATTTTTGACAATGATGAATGGCTTCTGTTTTCACATTGCCTTCGCTGAAATCAGGCGTGGAGAAGCCTGCCGTAGTGCTAATACCGTTGGCTCCGAAGAAGCCTTTGGTAAAATTGTAATTAGAAATACTGCGAATGGCCTCAGTGCCGATTACAGCCTGAGTATTGGCCTTGAGCCTGCCTCCGGGGAGATAAACTTTGCAGCCCATAGCAGCCAGGCGAGATGCATGTTGAACGCCATTGGTTACATAGGTTACACTTCCTGCTGTGTGGCCCAAGTAGTCCAGCATCTGGTAGGTGGTAGTACCAGCATCCAGATAAACAAAATCTTCTGGGCCTATCAGGGTAGCAGCGTATTTGGCAATCAAGGCTTTTTCCTGATTGTGTAAATCCTGCTTGGTAAGAACATCCTCTTCCAAGGTTAGATAGCTGTTATTGTTATTAATAGTGGCACCGCCATGAACCTTGCACAGCTTGCCCATGCGATCCAGAGCTATCAAATCCCGACGGATGGTGGACTCGGACACATGCAGATTATCTGCTAGCTGACTGACAGTGGCGGTTTTATGCTTGTCCAAGGTCTGCATGATAGAAGCATATCTTTCCTCTGTAAGCAATCACTATCCATCCCCTTTCTACAATAAAATTTCATTCATGATTGTGCATCTCTTTTTGTAACTATATAATATCATCATATAAAAGCAAAATCAAGCACATTCCTTCAAAATCAGTCAAAATATTGCAGAATTTATCAGATTGTTGGTGATATACAATATTGCTTGCAGTAATTTAATAGAAATGATAAACTGAAGTGTGATACTTTTTGGAAGTATGTCTTTAATTTAGGAGGAAATTTTACTTAATGGAAAAGTTGATTATAAATGGCGGCAAGGAGCTGCGTGGCCGGGTAAAAATTAGTGGTGCAAAGAATGCGGTATTGCCTATTATAGCGGCAGCCCTGCTGGGACAGGATTCACCTAGCAAGCTGGAGGAGGTTCCAGCTCTGGATGATGTGCATACCCTTAGTGCGGTATTGGAGCAGTTAGGTGTAAAGGTTGAGTTTGATGCTGATAAAAACACCTTGCTGGTGGATAGTTCGGAGATTACCAGCTGTGAGGCTCCTTATGATTTGGTGCGGAAGATGCGGGCTTCTTTCCTTATTATTGGCCCAATGCTGGCTCGCTGTGGTAAGGTCAGGATTTCTCTTCCTGGTGGTTGTGCTATTGGTACTCGTCCTATCGATTTGCATCTTAAGGGCTTTGAGGCTTTGGGTGCTAAGATTGATATTGGCCACGGCTATATTGAGGCTACCACCCCTAATGGCTTGAAGGGTGCTCGGATTTATTTGGATTTCCCAAGTGTAGGAGCCACTGAGAATATTATGATGGCTGCTTCTATGGCTGAGGGTACTACTGTTATTGAAAACCCAGCTCAGGAGCCAGAGATTATCGACTTGGCTAACTACCTTAATGTTATGGGAGCCAGAGTCCGTGGTGCTGGTACAAATGTTATCAAGATTGAGGGCGTACAGCGTTTGACTGGCCGCAATTATACCATTATTCCAGATCGCATTGAGGCTGGTACCTATATGGTGGCAGCAGCTATGACTAGAGGAGATGTATATATCGAGAATGCCATTAGTGAGCATTTGAAGCCAGTAATTGCCAAGCTGAAAGAGGCTGGGGTTACTATTGAAGAAAATATTGATGGCATCAGGGTGGTATGTGACCGCCGTACCAAGGCAGTAGATATTAAAACCCTGCCATATCCAGGTTTCCCAACAGATATGCAGGCTCAGTTTATGGCTATGCTGGCTGTTTCCGAGGGCATGGGCCGGGTAACAGAGACTGTTTTTGAGAATCGCTTTATGCATGTGGATGAGCTGAAGCGGATGGGGGCTAATATTCGTATAGATGGACGCACTTCCTTGATAGAGGGCGTGGATAAGCTTCATGGCTGTGGTGTTAAGGCTACAGATCTGAGAGCTGGTGCAGCTATGGTTTTGGCAGGACTGGTGGCTGAGGGCGAGACTCAGATTGGCTATATTCATCATATTGATAGAGGTTATGATAATCTGGTTTCCAAGCTGGTAATGCTGGGGGCAGATATTCGCCGGGTAGATGAATAAGCTGGGAAGGGAGCTTGAAATGACAACTGTAAAGAAGGATTTGCTGACCATAGGCATTGTAGGCTTTTTGCTTTTTATGCTGGGGAATTGGGCAATTGCCATTACGGATCCTGTAGAGTCTAACTACACGCTGACTGCGGTGGAGATGCTTCGGTCTGGGGATTATATTTCACCGCGTATTTATGGCAATTATTGGTATGACAAGCCAGCCTTTTTCTACTGGGAGCTGATTGCAGCCTATAAGCTGATGGGCGTAAATGAATTTGCCTCCCGCTTTTTCCCGGGAGTTTTTGGTGTTCTTGGTTTGATGATGACCTATGGTTTTGCTCGAAAGCTTTATGACCGTAAAACCGGCTTAATGGCAGCAGGTATTTTGGGCACCTGCTTTGAGTATTGGCTGCTGTCTAAGACTGTTATTACGGACTTAACTTTGTTTGTGTTTTTTAATGCAGTGCTGATATTCTTTTTCTGGGGTTATCGCACGGGACAGAGAAACTATTATTATCTGTGCTATATTTTTGCTGGTCTGGCTACCTTGGATAAGGGACCTATTGGCCTTTTGCTGCCAGGCTTTGTGCTGACAGTATTTTTGTGCATCCGGCGGGATTTTAAGGAGTTCTTGTATCTGCGCCTGCCTACGGGGTTAGTGCTATATGCCTTGGTGGCTGGCAGCTGGTACTATATGATGTACACCATTCATGGTATGGATTTTATTAATAATTTCCTTGGGGTGCACAATTTCCTGCGGGCCACTCAGTCAGAGCATCCTCGCTGGGATGTGTGGTGGTATTATACCATGATTTTCTTTGCGGGCTGTCTGCCTTGGTGTTGGACTTTGCCTGCATCTATTATCAAGGCTGTAAAGAGGCAGCGGTTGCCAGAAATTGATATGACTACAGGCTTTTTGCTGACCTGGGCCTTGGTGGTGAATGTTTTTTATCAGTGCATGGCTACCAAATATACCACCTATACACTGCCAGCCTTGCTGCCTATTGCCATTCTCATGGCCAGATACCTTTATCAGCGAGAGGTGTTGGTAAAGCGTACTGTTATAGGCGCCATTGTAGTATATGGTATCCTGACCTTTGCTTTGGCTATTCCTGCCTGCTCCGATGAGGGGTACTCTGGGAAGAATATAGCTGCAGCCTATAAGGATGTGGTTAAGGATGATGATCTGGTAGTAAGCTACGGAGATTACAAAACATCTATTGTTTTCTATGGGCAGAAAATGGTTTATCGACTGGAGAAAGCTGAGTCTATACCAGGAATGCTGCCAGATGGCAAAAGCTGGAAGGCGAAAAACGTTATGCCATTTATATCCTTTGAGGAATTGCCAAAGGATAAGAATGTGTACCTGATACTTAACAACCGTCGTTTCAATTCCTTTGAAAAGGATTTTGACACTTCGGAATGGAAGCTGTTGGCAGACTATAAGGCGGCCAGGGTATATGTAAGAGAAGCAGTTAAATAAAAGATAAAAGACTGCACACAACTCTTTATGAGCTTGTGTGCAGTTTTTTGTTGCCAATTTTGGTTAATAGTTGTACAATAAAGTCACTGTATATGTATGTGTCTTGTCATGTGCAAAAACAGAATGGTAATTTTTGGTTTTCTTTTGGGAGGAATTTTTGTGCTTTTAGAAAGATTGGAAAAGCTGCCTGTTGGCTCTTTTCATTATAAGCTGTTGGCGGTAACCGGTCTGGGCTGGTTGTTTGATGCCATGGATACTGGCTTGATTTCCTTTGTCCTGCCTATTTTGTCCAAGGAGTGGGGCTTGCATCCAGAGCAGATGGGCTGGATTGGCAGTGTAGGCTTTATTGGTATGGCTTTAGGTGCGGTTATATCTGGTACCATTGCTGATAGAGTTGGTCGCAAGCTGGTATTTTCCTTGACGGTTATTCTTTACAGCTTGGCTACAGGTGCCTGTGCCTTGTCCTGGAACTATGAATCCTTGATGCTGTTCCGTTTCCTAGTTGGCTTTGGCCTAGGGGGTGAGCTGCCAGTAGCAGCTACTCTGATGACTGAATATGCTCCTACCAAATTGCGGGGACGGTTTATTGTTCTCTTGGAAAGCTTCTGGGGCTTGGGCTGGTTGGCAGCTGCCTGCATTGCTTATCTGCTGATTCCTCAATATGGCTGGCAGGTTGCTTTCTTTATTGGTGCATTGCCTGCTTTGTATGTATTTATGATTCGCCTGCATATGCCTGAGTCTGTAAGATACCTTATTTCTCGTGGCAAAATTGGGGAAGCCCAGAAGATTGTACTGATGCTGGAGGAAAAGCTGAATGTGCAAAGCGAGCCTTTTGCAGAGGAGCTTAGTGAAGTGGAGAAGGGGACTGAGCATGCTGCAGCACCTAAGTTGAGCACCCTGTGGTCTGGCACCTTTGCCCGTCGTACTGCTATGCTGTGGGTGGCTTGGTTTGGTATTAACTTCAGCTATTATGGTATCTTTATGTGGCTGCCATCTATTGTGTTCCAGCAGGGGTTTACTGTAGTTAAGACCTTTGAATATGTGCTGATTATGACCTTGGCCCAGTTGCCAGGCTATTATTGTGCAGCTTGGCTGGTAGATGTTATTGGTCGTAAATATACCCTGTCCCTGTTTCTGCTGATAAGCGGCGTGGCCAGCTATTTCTTTGGTAATGCAACTGGTTCCACAGAGCTGTTGGCTTGGGGTGCGGTTATGTCCTTCTTCAACCTGGGAGCCTGGGGTGTGCTTTATACCTATACGCCAGAATTGTATCCTACTGCTATTCGTGCTTTGGGCAGTGGCTATGCTGCTGGCTTTGGCCGTATCGGAAGCATGATCGCTCCTGCTATGGTGGGTATGCTGATTGGCGGCCAGATGGGCAGTGCAAGTATCTTTATGCTGTTTGCTGGTGTCTTTGTGGTAGTATCTGCTGTGGTTATGGGCCTTGGTGTAGAAAGCCGGAAGAAATCTCTGGAGGAAATTGCTGAGGAAGCAGTGGAAAGTGGCAGAGAAACAGTCCATTGCTAAAAATGTAAAATAAAAATACTGGTACAGACTTCGCAAGGGAAGCTTGTACCAGTATTTTTTATGTTCATAGTTTATTTATCTTGGGAGCGGAGGGCATTTTCCATATCGGCTGCCAAATCTGCCAAGGATGCGGCAGAGGCGGCAATTTCTTCATTGGCCGCAGATTGCTGCTGAGCCAGGCCATGGATTTCTTTGGTATTGCTGTCGATTTTTTGACAGCTTTGATCCATATTGTCCATAGAGAAAACGATTTTTTCGGCTCCCTGAGATACCACATCTACAGAGGTCTTAATGCCTTCAATCTGTCCCTTGATGGAATCAATCTGCTTAATAATATCAGCGAAATGTGTGCCTACCTGACGAACAGATTCAGTACCATTTGCTACCTGAGTTGTACCCTGCTGCATTGCTTGAACAGTCTGGGTTGTGGCGCTCTGAATGGAGGTAATATTTTCTTTGATATGCTTGGCGGCCTCCTGAGATTCTCCTGCCAGCTTGCGAACCTCCTCGGCAACTACGGCAAAGCCCTTGCCAGCTTCTCCGGCTCTGGCAGCCTCAATGGCAGCATTGAGAGCCAACAGATTGGTCTGGTCAGCAATGGCAGAAACAGATTCTACAATGTGGCCAATGGCTTCGGACTGTTCTCCCAGCTGATTTACCATGTCAGCGGAGGTTTGGACACTGCTTTCAATACTACTCATAATATCAATGGCTTCCTTCATCAATTCAGAACCATCGTGGGCAGCAGAAGTCATTTCTTCAGAGAATTGCTGTACCGTATCTACCTGATCGTTTACATTAATAATATCCTCAAAAATATTGTTCAAGGAATCCATGGAGTTCTGCAGCTCGGTTACCTGTTCCTTCATGCCCTGAGTTACTCCTGTCATATGCTCTGCAATATGAGCAGCACTGTCGGCAGATTGGCTGGTACTGGAGGTTAGCTCCTGAGAAGAAGCTGCTATCTGCTGAGAAATCTTGGTCATTTTCTGCATAAAATCACTGCTGGGAGCAGAGGCTGGCTGCAATCTGGCAGCAGGAGGCATCTGAGCAGGTGCAGGTATATCTGCTTCTCCTGTAAGCTTTTTGACCGCTATAAGAAGTATGCCGGCAATAAGCAGGAAAATACTGGTAAAAGCTGATGGCAGGATGGAAGCCAGTCCAGCTAGGGAAATCAGGATGGCAAGAACGCCTGCTCCTGTAAAAATGGCAACATAAGATTTGGTTGACATAAAAACACCCCTTAATTGATTTTGATATACGCATTTAAATCTGAAAGGCTGATAGGTGATAACATATCAGCCTATTTTACCCCACCTAAAATGATACATCAAATCAAGGGTGGTAGCAATGATTTTTTGAGGTAAAACTATGCACAAAAGTAATAAAATAAAGTGACAAAAGTACACTACTTTTGGAAAGACCTTACGAATGGCGGGAAAATCTTGTATTTCAATATTGAATGAGGTATTATAGAAGGGAGTATGTTTTTTATTAGGAAAAATTTCGGAGTGAAATTTAATGCTGAAAAATACAAGAAAAATTTGCGGTATAGCTGCTGGTTTGAGTCTGGTTTCCCTGTGGGGGACTAGCGATTTGCCTATGTCTATACCTACAGCAGAGGCTGTATACAATAGTGAAAGTGATACAGATGCAACTATCCTTGATTATGTGGAGAATCGTCGCCGTACTGAGCGGGAAAACCGCCTGAACGAGGATCAGAAAAAGCTTTTGAAGGATGCCTATGAAATGAAGGAGCATCTGCGGGAGCCATTGGATCCAACGAAAAATGTACCGGTGGCTGTAGAAGGTGACGAGCTTTTCTATGATGAAAACACTGGTGATTTTCAGGTCAAGGGCAATGTGGTAATGACCTCCTTGGATAAGCGCCGTTTTATCACAGAGGAAGCTAATGGTAATCTGCAAAAGCAGGATGTGGAGGTGCCGGATAAGGCCTATATGCTGCAGCTGACAGATGCTCAGGCCAGGATTATTTTGAATGGCTATAAGACTCAGTACAACTGGGGCAAGGAAGAGGGCAAGATGGAAAATGCCCAGGGCAAGATTGACCATCAGTTTGTCAAAGCTAAGCGCATTGAAATGTATCCAGATAAGATTGTGCTTTTTGATGCCAGTGCTACCAAATGCAGCGCCAAAAATCCAGATTACAAAATGACAGCCAAAAAGATTGAATACTATCCAGGTATTCAGACAATTTCCTATGGGGTTAGCTATTGGCTGGGCAGTATTCCTGTATATTCTGTGCCTAAGCAGGTAAGTAAGGAAGGAGAAAAGGGCATATATATGCCAAAGGCTTCCTATGACAATGATAATGGTTTTGGTATCAAGGATACTCTTTATTATCCTATAACAGATAATGTAAGGGCTTATGGCGATTTCTTTATTTCTCAGCGCAGCAAGGTAAAGACTCATGGTGGATTTTTGTATAATACCAAGGGGTTTGGTGATTTTGCTCTGCGGACTGGTTTCTTTGAGGATAGCGATGGCAAATGGATTCACAAGGCTCCTACTTTGAGATGGGATTATGGGGCTAAAATCGGCAAGACTCCATTTAATTATAGCCTTGCCTATGAGCATGGTGCCTGGGAGCAGGATGGCAAGCATTCCATTCATACTTACTATTATGCCAAGCTGGGTATAGATCCAATTCGCCTTGGCACTTGGTCTGTTTATCCAAGCATTAACTACTCCATTACCGATGAAACCTATGACCACAGCAGAGTCAGCGGTATGGGTTACGATGTTACTGCCTTGAAGGAGTTTGACGATAGATGGACTACCTATCTGGGCTACCATTTTAGCAAGAGCAACAGCCAGAACAGTGTCTTTGATTTTGATTTGGATAGCTATTCTGAGAAGGTTACAGCAGGCTTTAGCTATAGCTTTAGTCCAAAGGACCGCATTGTTATAGGCTGGGCCTTTGATGGAGAAACCAACAAGCTGATGGATACAGATTACTATTGGTACCACAATATGCATTGTGCAGAGCTGATAGTTCGCTATCGTGAGAAGCGGGATCAGATTAAGGTAACGGCTCAGTTCTCACCGTGGTAATATGGGAAGGATGTATGTAGATGACACCATTGGAGGCAATTGAGAAGCTGTCTGGACAGCCGGTACTGGTGCTGGGAGATATGATAGCAGATATCTATCTCTATGGTACCATTGCTAGAATTTCACGAGAGGCACCGGTCTTGGTGTTGGAGCAGTCCACAGAAAAAATCGTGGCTGGTGGTGCAGCCAATGTTATTAATAATGGTGCTACTCTGGGTGGCAGAATATTTGCCGCCGGCTTGGTGGGGGATGATAATGCTGCCAAGGGTTTGTCTGGTATTTTGCAGGAAAAGTCTGTGGATGTATCAGGCTTTATTAAGGATGCCAATAGGTCTACAATTTCCAAAACCAGAATTGTGGCAGGAGGCAGGACCACTGTGAGCCAGCAGATTGTGCGGGTGGACAAGGAGTCCAAGGAGCCTATGGGTAAAGCTCAGGAGCAGCAGCTGGAGGAATATCTAAAGCAGGTATTGCCACAGGTCAAGGGGGTGGTGCTTAGCGACTATGGCAGCGGCACCATTACGGACAAGCTGTTAGGACAGATTTTTGCTTATTGTCAGGAGCATAATATTCCTACGATTGTGGATTCCCGCTATGATATTCTCCGGTTTAAAACTGTAGATTATATCAAACAGAATGATGCGGAGCTGTCAGCAGCTATTGGCCGGGATTTGGCTACAGAAGAAGAGCTGGTGCAGGGAGGCTGTGAGCTGCTGTTAAAGATGTCCGCCAAGGGAGCTTTGATTACCAGAGGTGAGGATGGCATGAGCCTGTTCCAGATAATATCTCCTCAGGAGGCAGCAGATTACTTAAACTCTCAGGAAGTTTCAGGCTCTGGGGACTTTGGTCAGTTTAGAGAAGGATTGACAGTTAAATTGGTAGTAAAGCGTCAGACTGGCAGGCTGTCTGTGGTACAGGAACTGATTAGCTATCAGGATAGGGATATTTTGGTGAGCCATATTCCTGTAACAGACAAAAGCGAGGTTTATGATGTTTCTGGTGCTGGTGACACCTGTGTAGCTACAGTAATTCTTGGCTTGGCTGCTGGACTGGAGCCGTTACTGGCTTGTCAGCTTAGCAATGAGGCTTCTGGCATTGCTGTGCGCAAAATGGGTACGTCTGTGGTTTATGCCCAGGAGCTGGAGGCACGGTTCCGTCAGCTAGGCTATGAAGCATAAGAATTTTTACTCTTAAATAGTGGAGATAGAAGTATGATTGTAGATAGAAGTAAAATCGCTGATTTCTGTCAGGTTTTGCGGGATGGCGGTCAGAAGGTGGTATTTACCAATGGCTGTTTTGACATTCTCCATGCTGGTCATGTGAGATATTTGCAACAGGCTCGTTCCTATGGGGACTGCTTGGTGCTGGGGCTGAATACCGATGCTTCCGTGCGCCGTCTCAAAGGGCCGGAACGGCCCATTAACAATGAGCTGGATAGAGCAGAGGTTGTGGGAGCCTTGAAGTCTGTAGATTATGTGGTATTCTTTGATGAGCCTACAGCAGAGGCTTTGATTCAGCAGGTTCACCCTGATGTATATGTGAAGGGTGGAGATTATACTATTGAGACTTTGCCAGAGGGACAGATTGTTCTGGGCTATGGTGGTCAGGTAGAGCTGGTACAGTTGGTGGCAGGACGATCTACCACCAATGTTATTGCCAAAATACAGGGACAAAAATAGGATAGCTGTATGGGGCTATAGTATAAGGGAGTTATGGGATGAATATCAAAAGTGTATTGGTGGTTAAGCTAAGTGCCATAGGGGATGTAATCCATGCCCTGCCGGTTTCCTATGCTTTGAAGGAAGCCTATCCAGAGGCAAGAGTAACCTGGGTAGTGGAGCCTCCTGCCTATAATCTGCTGGAGGGTAATCCCTACATTGATGAGATTATAGTTTTTGAGAAGAAAAAGTTCAAAAGCCTGGCAGGCTTTTGGGAAAATTTCGGTCCCTTTAGAGAGAAGCTGAATCAGCACAAATATGATGCGGTTCTGGATTTGCAGGGGTTGTTTAAATCAGCAGCCATTGCTTGGTGCTCCAAGGCCCCTATAAAGCTGGGAACCTGCAATATGCGGGAGCTAAGCGATAAAATATCTCGTCCAGTAGTGGGGCCGAATGCTCAGGGGCATATAGTAGAAAGATATTTGGATGTGGCCAGAGCTTTGGGCTGTGGTGTTAATAAGGTGGAATTTCCTATTAATATTACCCCAGAGGATGGGAAGATGGCCAGAAGCTATCTCTATGCAGCAGGCTGTAAGGGGGATGTTCCCTATGTGGTGCTGGCAGTAGGGGCTAATTGGCCCAATAAACGGTGGCCAGTGGCCTATTATGCTAAGCTGTCAGACTGGTTGTCAGAGCAGGGATATTTGCCGGTGATTATCGGTGGTGGTGCTCTGGATGAAGAGCTGGTGGAAGATATTAGCCGGGCAACAGAATTTCCCCCTGTGAATATGGTAGGCAAAACTACCTTGCGGCAGTTGGCTTATGTGATTAAGGAAGCTAAGGCTACAGTAGGCGGCGATACAGGGCCGGTACATCTTTCTGCTGGTTTGGGAACCCCTACTATTATGGTTATGGGCCCTACTGATGCCAATCGAAATGGCCCTTATGGCCAACTGGTGAATGCCATAGAGGTGCCTCGAAACTGTAAGTATTGCTGGAAAAGAGCCTGTCCAAAGGGCTTTGACTGTCTGGATAGGATTACGCCAGCTATGGTGGAGGAAAAGCTGAAGCCATATTTGGGATAGGAGTTTTTATGCCAGATATAAATAAATTAAATATCAAAAAAATATTGATTATAGATTTGGCCTTTATCGGAGATGTGATATTGGCAGGGCCTTTGACTCGAACAGTGCGTCAAAGATGGCCCCAGGCAGAAATTTCTATGCTGACAGTGCCTTTGACCAAGCCAGTGGCAGAAATGCTGCCTGCTATTGATAAGGCCATAGTTTATGACAAAAAGGGACTCCATCAGGGACTGGGCGGTATGTGGAAAATGGCTCAGGAGCTGCGGCAGGAGAAGTTTGATTTGGCTATCTGCATGAATTTTGCCCTGCGGGGGGCTGCGGTAGCCAGGCTGGCAGGGATTCCTTATCGACTGGGCTATGATGCTCAGCATGCCGGCTGGTTTCTGACCTGGGCGGCTAGCCATATGCGTGAAGGTATCAAGTATGAAGCCAAAAATCATCTGGAAGTATTAAAGCCTTGGGGCCTTACCACAGAGGATTATAGCTTGGCCTTGGTTCCTTCTCAGGAGAATATTGCTTCCTTTGAGGCCAAGGCTCAGGAGCTGTCCTTGGCAGATAAGGGTGAGTATTTTGTTATTTGCCCTATGGGAAGCTACGAAAGAAAGAATTTACCCCTGCCTTTGGCTTTGCAACTTATAAGAAAATTGGAGGCAGAAAAGCCGGTATATTTAATTGGCGGCCCGGGGGAGAAAACTGTTTTGGAGGTTATGGCCAAGGCTGGCCGATTGCCGGCAGGGCGGGTTTTGGCCGGGACGCTGAATCTACCAGAGCTGGCGGTGTTTTTGCAGAGAGCCAGAGCTATGATTTCTGTAGATACTGGCCCTATGCACATGGCTCAGGCAGTGCAATGTCCTACTGTGGCGGTATTCGGCCCTACGGATCCAGTTGTTTGGGGGCCTTGCAACAGCAACAGCCAGGTTGTATATAGAGGCGAGGAATGTTCTCCTTGCTGGGGCAAGGGTGAGTGCAGCAACAACAGGTGCATGGAGCTGATTAAGCTGGAGCAGGTATGGCAGGCTTTGGAGAAGGTGATGGCGCAGTAATGAGAAATTATAAAAATATTCTGATAATCAACCTGATGCATATAGGGGATTTGATGCTGGCTACGCCGGTATTGAGAACTCTCCGCGCCAATTATCCTCAGGCTAAAATATCTATTTTGGTAGACAAAAAGCTGGCGGATTTGGTGCGCTGTAACAAGCATATTGATGAATGCCTTTTGATTGACAAAAAGGGTAAGGACGATAAGCTGACCAATTTTATTAAATATATTGGGGAGATCCGCAAAAAGCATTTTGATTTGGTTATCAATCTTCATCGTAACGAACGAGCTTCAGCCCTTGCGGCCTTTAGTGGTGCTGATACCATTGTAGGCTATGCCAAGCCGGGCTTTGGACTGTTTTTTGATAAGGTTATGCAGAATCCCTCTGTGGCCCATCATATAGGCCGAGGGCCTTGGGGCCTGTTGCCACCCCATCGCTATGTACCTGGTTGGAAGCATCAGGTTCATGCTCATTTGGAGGTGTTGAAGCAGGCTGTAGGGGTGGAAAAAATTGACGATGGCGGCTTGGAAATGTGGCTGCCTCAGGAGGCTGTGGAGAAAGCAGAAAAGCTTTGGCAGGAGAATTTTGCCCCAGATCAGCAGGTGGTAGCCTTTAATATTGGCGCCAGCTGGGAAACGAAAAGATGGCTGGACAGCTATTTTGCGCAATGTGCAGATGAGCTGATTGAAAAAGGCTATGCTGTGGCTTTCTTTGGCGGCCCAATGGATATCGAGATGGTGAACAAATGCCGCAGCTTGATGAAGCAGGGAAATAGCCCACTTATCAAGGTATTTACAGGGAAGGTATCCCTGGCGGAGTTAGGCGCCTTATTGCGGAAATGTGCCCTGTTTCTGACCACAGATTCCGGCCCTATGCATGTAGGTGTATCTCAGCATGTGCCGGTGGTAACTATGTTTGGGGCTTCCCCAGTGCCGGGGTTTTATCCCTATGATGGCCGTGATGTGCTCATCAAGGCGCCAGTTAGCTGTCACCCTTGTGGCATACATCAATGTCCACACGCTGGGGAGGCTAATCTGGCTTGTATGAAAAAGATTACCCCAGAGCTGGTTATGAAATATGTGTGGGAGCTGTTGGATAAATATGGCAAGATGGCTGGCAAAATGTCAGTGGAATATGGTAATTATGCGTGCAGAGTGGTAGAGGCCAGTCTGTGAAGGGAAGAATAATATGACTGTACACAAGGATAAGTTGTTGGATTTTGTGCTTAATGGCATTTCCAAGACCAGAATTCTGGTAGTGGGAGATGTAATGCTGGATAGATATTACTATGGAGAGGTTAGCCGAATTTCTCCAGAGGCACCGGTGCCTATTAATCATGTCCTGCGCATTGAGGATACTATGGGCGGCAGTGCCAATGTGGCTCATAATCTGGCTTTATTAGGGTGCAAAACCTATATTGCTGGTTTTGTAGGCAATGATTATCACTGTCAGACCTTGATGGACAAATTTACCTCCAGAGGTATTGATTACAAGGGCATTATTCATCGGGATGCTCCTACTACTACCAAGCTAAGGGTTATTGGTGGGCATCAGCAGATGCTGCGACTGGATTTTGAGGATACAGAGCCAGTAGGAGAGCAGTATGCTCGGCGCTTAATAGATTATGTGGAGCATATGCTGCAGCAGGGACTGGATGCGGTAATCCTTTCAGATTATGGCAAGGGAGCCTGCACCGATGAGGTGTGCACCAGTGTTATTCAAGCCTGTCGAGATATGGCGGTGCCAGTGTTTGTGGATCCAAAGGGCGTGGAATGGGACAAATACGGCGGTGCGGATTATATTACGCCAAACTTCAAGGAGCTGAATGCCGTACAGCCAAGGCCTATTCGCAATAGAGATGAATACATTGAGCAGGCCGCTCAGTATGTTATGGACGAGTATTTTATCCACAATGTATTGGCTACCCGTTCCGAACATGGTGTGTCCTTGATACAGCCAGAGGAAGGAATTGTACATATTCCTACCAAGGCTCAGGAGGTATTTGATGTCTCTGGTGCAGGTGATACAGTGATTTCTGTTTTTGCCTTGGGTATTGCCGGTGGATTAAAGCCTGTTGAGGCCGCATATTTAGCCAATTTGGCCGCCAGCGTGGTAGTAGCCAAGCTGGGAACCTATGCTGTTAGCAATGCAGAATTGCAGAATGTTTTGACGAAAAAAGGAGCATGAGGACAAATGATTATTGTAACTGGTGGTGCCGGCTTTATCGGCAGTAATATTGTTAAGGAATTGAATCGTCAGGGCCGTAAGGATATTTTGATTGTTGATGATTTGAATAACCGCAAAAAGGAAAATCAGAGCTATCGCAATCTTCGTGGTTTGCAGTTCCTGGATTATATGTACAAGGACGATTTCCTTGAGGCTATTTTGCATGAGGATATTGATGGTGGTGATGTAGAGGTTGTTTTCCATGAGGGAGCTTGCTCCGATACCATGGAATACGATGTAAACTACATGATGCAGGCTAACTATGAGTATTCCAAGGCTGTATTGCATTTCTGCATGGATCATAGAATTCCTTTCCTTTATGCTTCCTCTGCTTCCACCTATGGCGGTGGTGAAAATGGTTTCCGTGAGGGGGATGAGTGCGAGGATGCTTTGAATCCATATGCCTTCTCCAAACTGCTTTTTGATCGCTATGTGCGCCAGCAGATGCCTTATGCCCAGAGCCAGATTGTAGGCTTGAAGTATTTTAATGTTTATGGGCCACAGGAGCATCACAAGGGCAATATGGCTTCTATTTTCTACCAGCTGTATCATCAGGTAAAGAAAGAGGGCGTTTGCCGTCTGTTCAAGGGCTATGGTGAATATGGTGATGGCGAGCATCGTCGTGACTTTATCTATGTCAAGGATGTTGTCAAGGTAAATCTCTGGTTCTGGCAGCAGCAGGGCCCAAGCGGTATCTATAACTGCGGTACCGGTCATGCTCATTCTTATAATGAGGTAGCAGAGGCTGTTATTGAGGCTATGGGACAGGGACATATTGAATATAGAGAGTTCCCAGAGGTGCTGAAGGGCAAATATCAGTGCTTTACTGAGGCAGATAAGACTAAGCTGTTGGAAGCAGGTTATGATCAGGGCTTCTACGATATGAAGGACGCTGTTAAGGAATATTGCGATTTCTTGGACAATGGCGGATATTTTAAATATGGCAAATAAAGCGGTGTTTTTTGATAGGGATGGCACCTTGAATGTGGATGTGCATTATCTCTATCGGCCAGAGGATTTTCAGTGGACACCGGAGGCAGTGGAAGCCATAGAATACTGTCATCAGCAGGGGTATCTGGTGGTGGTCATTACCAATCAAAGCGGAGTGGCAAGAGGGTACTATAACGAGGCTGAGGTGCAGAGGCTTCATCAGTGGATGAATGAGGAATTGGCAAGGCAGGGAGCAAAGCCTATTGATGCTTTCTATTACTGTCCTCATCATCCCCAGGGCAAGGTGGCAGCATACGCCAAGGAGTGCAGCTGCCGCAAGCCTCAGCCTGGGATGCTGCTGCAGGCCTGTCAGGAAATGAATATAGAGCCAGCCCAGTCCTATATGGTAGGCGACAGCCCAAGAGATGTAGAAGCCGGGGAAAAAGCTGGTATTCAAGGAGTGCTGTATACAGGCGGCAGTCTGCTGGCATGTGTAAGGGAAAAAATAAGCAAAATATTTTAGGGGCGGTGGATTATGGCAACATTAGCAGTTGTAATACTAACCAAGAATGAGGAAAAAAACATAAAGGATTGTATTGCCAGCGCCTCTTTTGCAGACGACATTCTGGTGGTGGATTCTGGCAGTCAGGATAATACAGAAAGACTGGTCAAGGAGGCTGGGGCTAGATTTATTTATCATCCTATGGGGGATGATGGCTTTGCTGGTCAGCGTAATTTTGCCTTGGAGCAGATACATACCGAATGGGTTTTTTATTTGGATGCAGATGAGCGGATTACGGATGCAGCTGCTGAAGGGATTCAAAATGTAGTGAAGCAAAATATTCCTGCTGCCTATAATATTAAGCGGTATCAGATTGTTTTTGGCCAGATGATGAAATATGGTGGACATGGGCCAGATTATTCCTTGCGTTTGTATCCAACAAAAAATGTACATTGGCAAGGGGTGGTACATGAGCATGCAGATATTGGTGATTTGCAGGTGCATTTGTTGCCAGGCATATTGGAGCACTATACCTATACAGAATGGAATGCTTATTATATAAAATTTAATTTATATACCACCATGATGGCAGAAAAAATGCATCAGGACGGGAAAAGGGCATCTTTTAAGGATATTATTCTTCATCCTGCTTTTGCCTTTATACGTTTTTATTTTTTACAGCAGGGATTTCGGGAAGGAAAACTAGGCTTTATTTTTGCCGTAAATCACGTATTTTACACAATGGTGAAGTATTTAAAGCTAATGTACATGGATAAGGAAGAGTAATTATGCGATTTGCAATAATGGAAACTGTGGTCACTCCTGGAGGACATGAAATAGATTTCGATAGGCTGTTGGTGGAGGAATTAACTGCTCTTGGACATACGATAGAATTTTACGTGCCTGAGGGGCATGAATTCAAATGGAACTATGGGGTACCAGTGCATCGTTTACCCGGAAAGGGAATTTCCTATCAAGGGGCCAAAGGTATAAAAAAGCTGTTACTCTCTTTTCAGCGTGAGAGAAATCGGCAGAAATGGTATAAGGGTATGTATGTAAATGCCTGTCAGCATAATTTTGATGCCATCATTGTGCCTTCCGCCACTTATCGGTATTTGAGAGGCCTAAAGAGAAGTCCACTGCAGCATTCACCAGTGCCTGTGTTGTTCTTGATTCATGGAGCAACGCCAGATGAAGCATTGAAGCTGAATCAAATGGCTATATATTTTAAGCACGAAAAAAATATAAGGATAGGTGTGCAAACTTTTGCGCCTAAAAAGCTGCGCTTAACTTCGCCAAATATTAAGGTTTATGGTCCTCCAAATTATATTCCTAGAGATATAGACGCCGAAGCAGAGCGGCAGAAATATGATATGGATGTCTTGCGGTTAGGATTTTTTGGTCAGTACCGCAAGGAAAAGAAGATAGAGGCTTTTTTGGCGGCTTTTCTGTCCTGTAAATTTACTCGCCCTGTAAAGCTGATTTGTCAGGGAGCAACTCAGACACAGGAGGATGCCGATGATTTTGCCCGCATCATTGAAAAATACAAGGGGCATGATAATATTGAATTTTGGAATAAGCCATTGATTGGTGATGAATGGCAGAGAGGTCTGGCTAGTGTGGATACCTTGGTATTGCCTTATGGAAATGATAGGTATCTTTACCATACGGCAGCTCTGATTTCCAATGCTATGGGGTATAAAAAATCCATTATTGCAGCCCATAATGTAAATCCAGAAATACTAGCCCATTATTTTATGGGGATGGGCTTTTTGAATGGGAATATGCAAGCCTTGAAGCAGTGTATAGAGCTATTTGTTAATACCTATGACGAAAACAAGGAAAAATACGAACAGGCTCTGGCCAAGGCTTATGATGATTTTTCTCCACGGAGATTGGCAGAGAATATTGTAGCATTGGCTGAAGGAGATTTCGGCAAGCCAAAAAGATAATTAATGGATGATAATAGGCAGCAGGTGGGATTGTGCAGAAATATATAAAATTAGGCAAACAAATCTATAATATGGAAAACACCCGTGAGCAGCGCCGCATGGTGGTATTTGTGCTGCGTTCTATGTGGCACGATGGAGATATGAAAAAGTTGATAGCTTTTTTTGATGCTAATGAAGTATTGCGCAAATTTCAGGAAAGACATCAATTTCATATAGAGCAGGTTACAAGATGTTTCTTTTACAATGGTGCTACCTTTAAAGAGCGTATGGCTCTGGTTTGCGAGCATTATAGATATTTAAGTGAGATTATGCAGCCAGAAGCGTTTATGCAGGTAAATTGTCACGATTCAAATCCACGTTATAGATTGTGGGAAGGGGATTTTGAGGGGCAAACCATATGGGCAGAGATTATGATGGAGGCAGGACAGAGAAAAGAAGGCTGTTTGTCTGTGGTTTTGATGTACGAAAATAAACCATTTTATCAGATTATCTTTTGGATAAACAAGGATAAGGATGGAAATGAAGCCATGTATATTGGGGCAATGCAGGGACCCAATACAGAGGAGTCTCGGGATGTTATAAAACATATGACCAAATGGGCACATGGCTATAGAACGAAAAATTTGATTTTGTATATGACACAGGCTGTAGCAAGAGCACTGGGCTTGAAGAAAATATATGCTGTTTCCAATTATGGCTACTATGCTAATAACCATGTAAGAGCAGATAGAAAGCTAAAAACAAATTTTGGCGATTTCTGGCTAGAGGCTGGAGGCAAGGAAACTGAGGATGAAAGATTCTATGAGCTGCCTTTGGTGGAACATCGCAAAACTATGGAAGAAGTACCTACCAGAAAGAGAGCTGTATATAGACGCAGATTTGCATTTCTGGATGAAGTAGATGCAGATATTGAGCAGGCTGTGAAGAAAATATTGAAGTAGGTTTGCTACGTAGCATAGGTGCTGTGAATAAACAAGAGATTAAGGATAGATACATATATTAGTAGCTAGTTTTGCAAATAACATATGTATTTGGCATTATGGAAAAGATAGAAAAATTGACACGTAGCTACATATTAAGAAGGTAAAGAAAAATGGGATTTAGACATTGGTTAAACGCGAGAAGGCAGATATTAAAATTCTATAAGGATATTTATCAACATTATTGTAAAAATAGATATTTTCGTAAACAACAGGAACAATTTGATAGTAGTGGGGATATTCCCAAATTAATTCACTATGCTTGGTTTGGTAAAGGTGAGATGCCGGATGTTGTGAAGAAATGTTTGGCAACATGGCCAAAATTTTTAACTGGATACGAAGTAAAATTGTGGGATGAAAGTAATTTCCCCATTGATGAATATCCTTTTGCTAAACAGGCATATGAGCAAAAGAAATATGCTTTTGTGGCAGATGTAGCAAGATTGCACGCCATTTATTATTATGGTGGCATTTATATGGATACGGATTGTGAAGTGTTGAAGAATTTTGATGATTTGTTACACCATAATGTATTCGCCTGCTATGAGAGTCCTAATCTGCTATCTATAGGAACTGTAGGAGCTAAGAAGCATCACCCTTGGATCTATGATATGTTGACCTGGTATCAGGATGTAGATTTTTGTGATGATTATGCAGAGATTGCTAGTACAAGAATATACTCTAAGATGGCAAGGGTAAAGTATGGTATCAAGCTGCAAGGCCAGCCACAGGATTTACCGAATGGTGTTCATATATATACAAGAGACTATTTTTGTCCAGAGAAATTAGGTAATGCATGGGGTGTAACAGAAAATACATATGTAGTGCATCATTTTACTGGATTGTGGTGATAAGGTATAGTATTTTTGTTAATAAACTTTTATTGTTGAGGCGGTAAATAAAAAAATGGTATTTTCTTCGGTTTTGTTTTTATGCTTGTTTCTACCTTTGGTATTAGTATTATATTATAATCCTTTTATGCCCAAAAACAGAATGTTGCGTAATACAATTTTGCTTTTGATGAGCCTGGTTTTTTATGGCTGGGGGGAACCAAGGTTTATTGTAATAATGGTTACAGTTACAGTGGTTACTTGGTGTATAGGATTGCTAATGGAATATTTTTCTACATATAAGAAATTTATTCTATGGACAGGTATAGCATTGCATGTTACATGTTTGTTTATATTTAAGTATTTGACATTTACCATGAATATTTGGAATAGTATATGGGGAATCAATACTGAAATATTAAATATTGCTTTGCCTATAGGAATATCGTTTTTTTCCTTTCAGCTAATGTCATATCTGTTTGATATATATTATGGAAATGCAAAAGCACAGAAAAATGTGTTAAATGTACTATTGTATATATCATTATTTCCACAATTAATTGCTGGACCGATTGTACGATATCAGCAGATTGCTAGTGAATTAGAGCATCGTTCAGACAATTATGAAAATGTATGTAAAGGATTATACAGATTTATTATAGGACTGTCTAAAAAAGTATTGCTAGCAAACTATATGGCTATAATTGCAGATAATATGTTTCAACAAAACATGCAGCTTTCGGTTGCATCCGCATGGTTAGGGGCTATTGCATATACCTTGCAAATATATTTCGATTTTTCAGGTTATTCTGATATGGCTATTGGATTAGGTAAAATGTTTGGTTTTAATTTTCCAGAAAACTTTAATTTTCCATATGTAGCTAAAAGTGTAACAGATTTTTGGCGTAGATGGCATATGTCATTGACGCATTGGTTTAGAGATTATGTATATATTCCTTTAGGTGGCAATCGTGTTTCAAAAGCTAGGTGGATACGTAATTTGTTATTTGTATGGCTTTTGACTGGGATTTGGCATGGTGCAAATTGGACTTTTATAGTTTGGGGATTGCTGTATTTCTGTGTTCTTTTGATGGAAAAATTGACTGATTTTACAAAATATCTAGGATGTATAGGAGCACATATTTATACAATGTTAATCGTAATTTGTGCATGGGTCATCTTTAGATCGCCAGATCTATCATTTGCAGTGCAATACTTATCGATAATGTTTGGGTACAGCAGTATTGGAGTTATAGATGGGGTATTTCTTTATTATATTCAGTCAAGTGTTTATATGTTAGTGTTAGGGATTATTTGTGTAACACCTATCGCAAATTACTCTTGTAATAAGGTAGGTTTGGTAAAATCTGTGCTTGTGGTGATTTTATTCGGTTTATCTCTTGTACAGGTAGTATCATCTACTTATAATCCATTTATATATTTTAATTTTTAGGTGGAGATTATGGATCAACAAGAAAAATGTCTAAAAATTTCGATGACAATAGTTTTACTTGTCTTGTTAGCAATATTTTTCGTAGGTATAACTAGAGAAGTGGTTGTGAGAGTGGGACTATTTGAAAATAATAAAGAAAATATGGTTTTGGTGGCATTGTTTGGGGATGATATGGACAATTTTGTGAGTAATAAATCCGATCTGGAGGAACACAAGATTGACTGGTCAAAGGAATATCCTTATACAATGAAAGATTTGTCTTTAGAGCATAATGAATCAAATGATGCGAAGGCTTTAGGTAATAATGCTATTTTACAATATATGCATAAAAATTATTCTAGCGATGTGGTTAAGGAAAATACGCAACGACGAAGCAGAAGAGAAAAGCTGTTAACAAAATATATCGCTGGAAATATGAAAATGATAGAGTTGTCCAAGAAATATGATAATTTTATTGGATGGCAATTAACGGCACCAGATGAATATAATGGTGTTAGGGATATTGGTGATGGGTATTTTGCAAGATTTTCTCGTCCAATAGATACGGCTACACCTGCTAGGGCACTTATAGAATTGTCCAATTGGTGTGAACAACATGAGATATCATTTTTATATGTGCAGGCTCCAGGTGTTATAAATGAGAGCAATGATGTAAATATATCAGGTGTATTGGATTTTTCAAATCAAAATGCGAATGAATTATTGGCAAAGCTTACAGATAATAATGTAAATGTATTGGATTTGCGGACAGAGCTAGCATTGCAGGCAAAAAAAGATAATAAGTCATGGCATGAATATTTTTATAGGACAGATCATCATTGGAAGGTTGATACAGGGTTGTGGGCATCAAGTAGAATTGCTCAACGAGTCAGCCAAAATTGCGGCTTTGATATTGATTTGTCAGTATATGATAAGAATAAATATCATGTAGATCTTTTTGAGAAATGGTTCCTAGGGACTGCTGGAAAAAAAGTCACATTGATGCGTACAGAACCGGATGATTTTGAGCTTTGGTCTCCTAATTTCGCCACCAATTTTGAGGTTGAGATTCCCACGTTAGATATGCACGAAAAAGGCGATTTTAGGATATTTATTGATATGTCTTCAATATATCCTAAAAATTATTATAATGCTAGTCCCTATATGGCCTATGTATATGGAGATACTCCTGTTATTATTAGTAAAAATCTTGATGTTAATAAAGGAAAAATTTTACTGATTAGAGATTCATTCTCTGAGGTAATCATACCGTTTTTGAATTTATCTTATTCTGAAGTAAGGGCATTAGATTTGCGTAGATTTAATGGAAGTGTTAAAAAGTATATAGAAAGCTATAAACCAGATATTGTTGTAGTGGAATATTATGTAAACTCAATAAAAGAGGTAGAATATCAATCACATATTAATGAATTTGATTTTAGGTAATGGTGTTGTTTTACAAATAGTAAAAATTCAGTAAAATAAGGAGAAGAAATAATATGAATACCGTAGTTGTTGGATTTGATTATAATTTCATACGTAATTCAATTTTAAGATTAGAAAAGGATAAAGTAATCAATATATGTAGTTGGTTCATTTCTGGTAAGACCTTTGATCAAGAGGGATGCAAATTAAAGAATTCTATATTTTGGCGAAATATTTTGCAGAGGAATGATTGTAGCTGTGAATATAAATATGATATTCCTGATGATGTATATGATTATTTATATAGGCGTTTTTCTATATACCTTGACCAATTAACTCGAGAGTCTTATTATGAAAATAGAACCATACCAGAAAATAAAAATGTTATTAATATATTAATGCACTATATGTATGATTTGCTGCATGGCAATAATATTGAAATGGTTATATTTGCGGATGCACCACATGGAGCATATGCATATATATTGCATGATATGGCTAAAATATTAGGGATAAAAACACTAATTATTTTTCCTTGTTACATGCTAGATAAATTTTTGTATTGTTGGGATTTAGATGATATAGGACTTTATAAAAAAAATAAAGCACTGGAGCAGTATATTGAAGGGGATAGTAATTTATTTGGACATTATGAAAAAAAGATATATTGGCCTAATGGAAAAAAGCATAATATAATAGCTATTGTAAAAAGGATTGTAGAGAGTAAAAAAGAGTCATATCATGATTATAAAATGAAATATGATAATATATATGACTATTTATCAAGACATATAATTAGAACTGCTCAGAGATCATATAGAAAATATGTATATAATCATTATTCACGAAAACTATTTATCAATGAGATTAAAGACCAAGAAAAATATGTTTATTTTCCATTGCATTTGCAGCCGGAAGCAACAACTTCAACGTTAGGAAAAGAGTATAATGATCAAGTTTTGGCTATAGAAAGAGTAGCGCGGATTATTCCAGAAGATTGGTATATATATGTAAAGGAAAATCCATTGCAAACATATGCCTATAGAGATAAATATTTCTATAAAAGATTGCAGGGTATAAAAAAAGTTAAGTTAATGAAAAATAACACGAATACCTATGATTTGATTAGGAATAGTGAGTTTGTAGCTACTATTACTGGAACAGCTGGATTTGAGGCAATATCTGGAGGTAAACCGGTGCTGGTCTTTGGCTTAGCTTGGTATAGATGTTTGCCTGGAGTAACTATCTATAATAGTAATACTGCATTGAAAGATATTTTTACAGAATTTACTGTAGAAGATGTAAAAAAGGAATATGAGAAGTTAAATCAGAATGTGATTGAAGGCGTAGTCGCAGAAGAATGCTTGCAATATGTTGAAATAGATTATGATAAAAATTGTGGTGTAGTTTATAATTTTCTTAAGGAAATAATAAAAAATGAGGAAAAAAATGTTTGATTTGAATGATTTTATATCACAATATGTTATTCTTCGAGAAAAAAGTATGTTTATTGAAGATATTAAAAGTAACAGGGAGCAATTGTCAAAAAGGATAAAGGATAGGTCTGTACTTGTTATTGGTGGTGCAGGATCTATTGGTTCGTCTTTTATAAAGGCTATATTGCCATTTCGTCCTGCTTCTCTTGTGGTGGTAGATATAAATGAAAATGGCTTGGCAGAGCTTACTAGGGATTTGCGCTCGACTAAAGGACTGTATGTGCCGGAGGATTATGTACCATATCCTATGAATTTTGCTTCTGGGGTATTTGAGAAGATGTTTAGAAATCGTGGCGGTTTTGATATTGTGGCCAATTTCTCAGCTCACAAACATGTGCGTTCAGAGAAGGATATATATTCTATAGAGGCATTGTTGCAGAATAATGTTTTGCAAGCAAAAAAGCTGTTGGATTTGTTGTCAGAGCTGCCACCGGAAGAGTATTTCTGTGTATCGACGGATAAGGCTGCCAATCCAGTTAATATTATGGGGGCCAGCAAGCGGATCATGGAAGATGTGATTTTTGCATATTCTGACAAATTTCCAGTAAAAACAGCACGATTTGCCAATGTGGCATTTTCTAATGGCTCTTTGCCAGCTGGTTTTATAGCAAGATTGCAGAAACTGCAGCCGCTTAGTGCCCCATCTGATGTTAAGCGGTATTTTGTTTCACCAGAAGAAAGCGGTCAGATTTGTATGCTGGCTTGTATTCTAGGGGAAAATAGAGAAATTTTCTTCCCAAGGCTGGAAGAAGCTCAGATGATGACCTTTGACAAAATAGCTACTGCCTTCTTGGATGCTCATGGGTATCAGGTATTGCTGTGCGATAGTGATGAGGAGGCCATTAATAAGGCTGTAGAGCTGAAACATGGAAGTAATTTGTACCCAGTACATTATTCAGGTTCTAATACTTCTGGAGAGAAGGCTTTTGAAGAATTTTATACGGATAAGGAAACCGTGGATTTCACCCGTATGAAATCCTTAGGCGTGGTTACTAATAAGAAGATACCAGATGTATCTCGTATTGAAATTTTATTTAAGAAGTTAAATGCAGCATTTGAAAAGCCTGATACGACCAAGGATGAAGTTGTATCTATCATGTCAGAGTATTTGCCAAATTTTGAGCATATAGAAACAGGCAAATCCCTAGACAGTAAAATGTAGTAAATGGAGGACGGAGATATGGGCAGATTTGTACCGTTATCAATTCCAAATTTTGAGGGCAATGAGCGAAAGTATGTAGATGATGCTATTGAACAGGGATGGGTTTCTACTGGTGGAGCTTATATTAATAAGCTGGAGAAATCTTTAGTGCAGTTTTTGCATACTGATAATGTAGCGGCCTGTCAAAGCGGTACTGCTGCCTTGCATCTGGCCATGGTTGAGGCTGGTGTTAAGCCAGGTGATGTAGTATTAGTGCCACCTTTGACTTTTATAGCGGCTGTTAATCCAGTAAAGTATCAGTTTGCAACGCCGGTATTCATAGATTGTGATGATAGTTTCTGTATGGATGCCACAAAATTACAGGATTTTTGCCAGCAGGAGTGCGCCTTTGATGGAAAACAACTAACATATAAGGGGAATCCAGTAAAAGCTGTTGTAATTGTTCATGTATTTGGCAATATGGCAGATATGACTGCACTTATGAGCATAGCTCATAAGTATAATCTTAAAGTAATTGAAGATGCAACTGAGGCATTAGGTTCTAAATATATTGATGGTCCATTAGCTGGTAAATATGCTGGTACTATTGGAGATTTTGGTTGTTATTCTTTTAATGGAAACAAAATAATAACTACTGGTGGCGGTGGTGCTATAACTGCCAATGATACCAAGGTTGTAGATCATATACGTTATTTGTCTACGCAGGCCAAGGATGATGTTCATTATTATATACATAATGAAGTAGGTTATAACTATAGGATGACTAATCTTCAAGCAGCTTTAGGTGTAGCTCAGTTGGAGGAGTTGCCAGAGTTTATTCGTCGTAAGCAAAGAAATTATAAATTATATTGCCAGCTTTTCGATGGTTTTGAATTAGGCCATATGATAGGTTTTCGTAGTGATATTGACTCCAATATGTGGTTTTATTCCCTGGAGATAAATAGAGATAAGGTAAAAGCCACTATGAGGGAGATTATTACGAAGCTGGAGGAAAAGGGAGTTCAAACCAGAGCTATATGGGGGCTTATTAACGAGCAGCTGCCATATATCCACGAGGTAACATACAAGCTAGAAAAGGCACCATATTATGCGGAACGAATATTGAATATTCCATCCAGCACCCAAATTACGGAAGAAGAAATACATTATGTAGCGGAAAATATAAAAAAGGTTTTGGAAGAGTCTATTGGAGTCGATATAGAATGACTAAACGAAAAATATGTGTAGTTACAGGAACAAGAGCTGAATATGGGCTGCTTTATTGGCTTATGAAGGAAATACAGGCCGATGATGAATTGGAATTACAAATCATCGCTACAGGTCAGCATTTATCGCCAGAGTTTGGACTTACCTATAAAAATATCGAAGCTGATGGATTTGTAATAAATGCAAAGGTTGAAATGCTGTTGTCCAGTGATTCCCCCGTAGGTATTGCCAAGTCAGTAGGCTTAGGAACTATTGGCTTTGCTGATGCCTTGGCAAGATTGCAACCAGATATTATGGTATTGCTAGGGGATAGGTTTGAGGCATTGGCTGCTGCTCAGACAGCTATGATATTGAGAATACCTATTGCACATATTCATGGTGGGGAAACTACAGAAGGTGCTATTGATGAAGCTATTCGTCACTCCATAACTAAAATGTCTCAGATTCATTTTGTATCTGAGTCGGAATACCGAGATAGGGTTATTCAGCTAGGTGAAAATCCCGAAAGTGTCTTTGAAGTTGGAGCCGTAGGAATAGACAATATCGTACGACTGAAATTGCTTAGTTTGCAGGATTTAGAGAAACAGATAAATTTTTCATTAGGTAAAAAGTTTTTTTTAGTTACATATCATCCAGAGACGCTGACGGGTAAATCTCCTGTTGAAGCTTTGAAAACACTATTTGCTGTTTTTGATGAGTTTCCAGAGTATAAACTAATTTTTACACAAGCTAATAGTGATGCTGGTGGGCGAATTATAAATGAACAAATAGAAGCTTATGCAAAGAAGAATAAGGAACGTGTTCTATTAGTTAAATCATTGGGGCAGCTTAGATATTTAAGTGCAATGAAGCTATGTGTAGCAGTGGTGGGAAATTCTTCCAGTGGATTGCTGGAGGCTCCAGTGTTGCATGTTCCAACAATTAATATTGGTGACCGACAAAAGGGAAGAAAGAGATATCCTTCAGTTATTGATTGTAATGAGGATAAACAACAATTATTATCAGCTATTCAATCATTGAGAGACAGTAAATTTTTGCAGAAAATACAATCTATGGAAATCCCACATACTGATGGAAAAATTGCAATTATAATGAAAGATATGTTAAAGCAAGCAGATCTGTCAAATATATGTCAAAAGAAGTTTTATGATTTGAAATGAGGTTTGAATATGGGCAAAACCTATATTATTGCAGAAGCAGGTGTTAATCATAATGGTGATGTCGAACTGGCTAAGCAGCTAATTGAGGTGGCTGCTGAGGCAGGGGTAGATGCCATAAAATTTCAGACCTTCAAAGCTGAAAAGCTTGCCAGTTTGAAAGCGCCCAAGGCTGATTACCAAAATAAGACTACGGATGCTGCAGAAAGCCAATTTGAAATGTTAAAAAAACTGGAATTGCCATTGGATGCCTATCCACATTTAATAGCTTTATGCAAACAAAAGGGGATAGATTTTCTTTCTACTCCCTTTGAAGAGGAGAGTTTGGCATTTTTGGTACAGCAATGCAGACTTCCTTTGATAAAAATACCTTCTGGAGAGATTACTAATGCACCATTTTTGTTATCTGTAGCAAGAACGGGCTTGCCAGTAATTCTTTCTACAGGTATGAGTACGCTAAGGGATATAGAAGATGCTTTATCAGTTTTGGCCTTTGGCTATTTGCATGACAAGGAACCAGTTGATTTAGCAGATTTAACAAGAGCGTACATAGAAGCTCAGAATGTGGGATTGATAAAAGAAAAGGTTAAATTGCTACATTGTACAACTGAATATCCTGCACCATTTGATGAGGTTAATTTGGATGCTATGGAGACTATGGCAAATGCTTTTGGTTTACAGGTTGGATATTCAGATCATACCAAGGGAATTGCTATTCCTTTAGCCGCAGTGGCAAGGGGAGCAAAAATTATTGAAAAGCATTTTACCTTGGATAAAAATCTGCCAGGGCCGGACCATAAGGCTTCACTGGAACCAGATGAGTTGAAAGCGATGGTAGGTGGTATCAGGCAGATAGAGCAAGCCATTGGAAATGGTATAAAAATTCCGGGAAGTAAGGAGCAGTCTAATATTGTTATAGTTAGAAAAAGTATTATTGCTGCCTGTAGAATAAAAAAAGGTGAAATATTTACAAGGGATAATTTAGCTGTTAAAAGACCAGGAAATGGTATAAGCCCTATGAAATATTGGCAGATGTTAGGACAGAGGGCTGAGAGAGATTATGAAGAAGATGAGTTGATTATGCTATGAAACCTGTGATAATTATAGGTGCTGGTGGGCATGCTAGGGTTTTGCTTGATGCATTATTGTGTAGTGGGCGCAAGGTGATAGGTTTAACAGAGTTTGATAAAAAAAAATGGGGGAGTTTTGTTAATGGAGTACCCGTATTAGGTGGAGATGAGGTTATATTTTCATATGGTAGAGATGAAATAGAGTTAGTTAATGGAATGGGTTCTGTTGCTTCAGTGGCCAAGCGAAAAAATATATTTGAAAGTTTTAAGAATAAGGCATATTTATTTTCTAATGTAATGCACCCATCTGCTGTTGTTTCACCAAATGTCGTTTTAGCAGATGGGGTGCAGCTTTTGCCAGGATGTATTGTTAATACGGGTGTATTTATAGGAGACAATAGCATTATTAATACACGAGCCTCTATTGACCACGACGTCAGTATTGGCAGTCATGTGCATATTGCTCCTGGTGTAACCGTAAGTGGCGGTGCAACCATAGGTGATTGCACTCATATTGGTACAGGCGCAACTGTAATACAGGGAGTCCATATTGGCAGCCATGTGCTTATTGGAGCAGGTGCGGTAGTGGTGAAGGATATACCTGATAATTGTAAGGCTTATGGTGTACCTGCGAGAGAGGTTTGATTATATGAATTATGAAGAGTTGTGTATAAGTCCCGACAGTAGTATAAAAGAAGCTCTGCGTTTATTGGATATTACAGCTAAGCAAATTCTGTTTGTAATAGATGATCAAAATCATTTATTAGGAACGATTACGGATGGAGATATTCGCCGTGGTATTTTAAAAGATGTTATTCTGTCAGCACCAATAAAATCTGTAATGAATATATATCCAAAGACTATACAATCTAATATTGATAAATCTAGCATATTGAAATGCATGAAGGCAAATAAACTTCGATATTTGCCAGTAGTTGATGTAAGTGGGAAATTAATAGATGTTATTGCTCAAGATGATTTATCGTTTTGTGTACAACGTGATAATATAGTAGTTTTAATGGTTGGCGGTTTGGGAACAAGGCTTAGACCACTTACCGATGATTGTCCGAAGCCACTGTTGAAAATAGGAAATAAACCAATATTAGAGAATATTTTAGAAAGCTTTATAGATAGCGGTTTCCATAGATTTTACTTAGCAGTCAATTACAAAGCACAAATGATTGAAGAATATTTTGGTGATGGAAGCAAGCTTGGTATTGAAATCAAATATATTCATGAGAAGAAAAGAATGGGCACAGCAGGGGCATTGTATTTTCTGCCTGAGAAGCCTGTAGAACCTGTTATTGTTATGAATGGAGACTTGCTGACAAAGCTAGATTTTGGAGAGCTTGTTGATGCTCATAAACACAGCAATGCTGCAGCAACAATGGCTGTGCGTGAATATAGTTATCAAGTGCCATATGGTGTTATTAATTGTGAAGAAGATAGAATTCTTAGCATAGAAGAAAAGCCAGAACAGACATATTTCGTTAATGCGGGTGTATATGTACTAAATCCTGAAGTGGTGGCAAAGGTTAACAAGGAAGAATTTTTTGATATGCCAGAGTTGTTCACAGAAATCATAGGTGAGGGTCAAAAGGCAGGTATATACCCGGTAAGGGAATATTGGCTAGATATAGGTAGATTGGATGATTTTGAAAGAGCACAAATGGAATTTGGAAAGCTATGATCGTATAAACAAAAATAGAGGTGCTACTCATGAAGATTGCAGTGATTGGACTTGGCTCCATGGGAAAAAGACGTATTAGGTTAATAAAAAATATTTTAGGTGAAAATGTTGAAATTTATGGCGTGGACTCTAATGAGAAGCGATGTATAGACGTAAAAAATGAATATGGGGTAGTATGTGTTTCAGATTTAAGTATATTACTTGATGAAAAATTAATTGATGCAGCATTTATCGCAACTTCCCCTTTAGCGCATGCAAGTTTAATAACTACTTGCCTAGAACATGGGATACATGTTTTTACAGAACTAAACCTTGTAGATACAGATTATGAAAAAAATATCGCTTTAGCTAAGCGGAATAATAAGGTGTTATTTTTGTCATCGACCATGCTATATAGAAAAGAAATACAATATATTGCTCGCTGTATAAAAGAAGCTGATTGTTCTGTCAATTATACTTACCATGTAGGTCAATATTTGCCAGATTGGCATCCGTGGGATGTATTAGAAGAATTTTTTATCAGTAAAAAAGCAACTAATGGTTGTAGAGAACTGTTTGCCATAGAGTTGCCATGGATAGTAAATGTATTTGGCAGGATTGTTAAATATGATGTTGTCAAAAGTAAGGCCTCTAAGCTGCCTATAGATTATGCAGATAATTATTTGTTGTTGATAGAGCATGAAACTGGACATAAAGGAGTATTGGCTGTTGATGTTATTTCCCGGGAAGCAGTGCGGGAATTATCTGTTTTTGGAGAGGATATATTCCTAAAATGGAATGGAACTCCTCATGGATTAGTTTGCAAAAATCTGAAATCTGGAAATATGGATACTATTAATTTGTATGATGATATGCAAGCGGAGCATATAGAAGGATACAGTAGCAATATAATTGAGAATGCATATGCTGACGAAATTCGCAATTTTTTTGCTACTATTAATGAAAGTGACCTACCAAGATATTCATTCACGCAGGATAAAGAAATATTGAAGTTAATTGATGAAATTGAGGCAGATTGATATGAAGATACTGTTTATAGGATTAGGTTCCATTGGAACCCGTCATTTGAGGAATATAACAAAATTGCTTCATGAAAAACATCAATTATTTGAGATCCATGCACTGAGAGGAACTGCACACAAGCTCGAAACAGGAATTTGCAAACTTATACATAAGCAAATGACAAGTTATGAAGATCTAGATGGACAGTATGATGTGATTTTTATAACTAATCCGACATCACTCCATTATGAAACACTAAAAAATGTAGTTTCTAAAGCGAAAAAGATATTTATAGAAAAGCCAGTGTTTTCCAATGCAGATATAGATTTATCATTATTGGAAATTCCTCAGGATACAATTTGCTACGTGGCAGCACCATTACGTTACACTAAGGTATTTAAATTTTTAAAAAAATTGGTTAGTAGTAAGAAAATATATAGTGCTAGGGCAATCTGTTCTAGTTATTTGCCAGAATGGCGTCCCATGATAGATTACAGAAAATGTTACAGTGCTAGCAAACAAAGTGGCGGCGATATAGGTTTAGAGCTTATTCATGAATGGGATTATCTAACTGAGTTATTTGGTATACCAGAACGCGTGAATATGTATAGTGGTAAGTATTCTGATTTAGAAATAACCAGTGATGATATAGCAATTTATATTGCAGCTTATAAGAGTATGCTAGTTAGTCTTTCGTTGGATTATTTTGGGCGCTATACCAAAAGAGAAATAGAATTGTATTGTGATGATGAAGTTATTGTTGGTGATTTCACAAAGAGCGAAATACGGTTTTTGAAATCAGGTAAAGTGATTTCTTTGCGGGAAGAAAGAGATAGTTATCAGCTTAGAGAGTTAGAATATTTTTTGAATTTGGCTGACGAAGATAATAATCAGAATACTATTTTGCATGCGTTTGATGTGCTAAAAATAGCAAAGGGGATTTTTTAATGAATATCTTGTTTACTGTATGTGGTAGGGCAGGTTCAAAGGGAATAAAAGGTAAGAACTTTAGAGAGTTTTTAGGTGTCCCATTGTTGTATTATACCGTAGCTGCTATAGAGTTATATAAGGAAAAGCATTCCGAAAATTGTATTGATATTGCTTTGAACACAGATAGTGTCGACATGGTTAGATTAATTGAAAGATTAGATTTAGGTATTAGTTGCATTGATAGAAAAGAAGAGTTAGCTGGAGATTATGTTGCAAAGATCGATGTTATAAGAGATACTTGGCAGACTATGTGTACAGATAATCATATGGAATATGATGTGGTTATTGATTGTGACATAACATCTCCTCTGCGTACTGTTCAGGATATTGAAAATTTAATAAAAAAATATACTGACGGAAAATATGACATTGTATATTCAGTGACAAATGCAAGAAGAAATCCGTATTTTAATATGGTTACAATAGACGAAGAAGGATTTTCTCATGTAGTTATAAAATCTGATTTTGTTGCCAGACAGCAGGCACCTGTTATTTATGATATGAATGCGTCGTTATATGCGTATACACCTGCGTTTTTAGGATCAAATAAACATGCGAGAGATGCACAGAATGGAGTTATTTTTATGAAAGATACTGCTGTGTTGGATTTAGATAATGAAGGTGATTTTGAACTAATGCAGATAATTGCAGAGTATCTAGTAAGCAGAGATGATAACATGAGGAAGATATTTCTACGAGCTAAAGAAATATTAAATACTTAATGAATTGATTGGATAATTGTATTTATGTTTTATGGAGATGTTAGATGTGAAACCTATAGTTTATGTAGTACATTGTATTGATACTGAGGGGCCTTTATATGAAAGTCATGAAGCAATATTTGATTTATTGGAGAAGGAATTTGGCATAAAATTAATGCCTACGGAATCGAATTATAAAAAATTATTAAAAAAGGAATTGGATTTTGGAGATAATACAAAAGGTGTATATAATCTCATCGATCCTAATAAATTTGCTATAAACGGTGATTGGGAAATACTATTTCACAATATTGAGCATATAACCACTCCAGAGTTCAGAAATAAGCTGTTGGATTCAAGTGGTCATGGTTGGATATATAATTGGTTCTGTATGGATCATGTAGGGTTTACGGGAGATAATCCTAGGAGAAGAGATAGTGGTCATCACAAGATTTTTGATAAATATATGTCATTAATTAAAAAGCAAAATTTAGGAGATATAGTGCAATTTCACCATCATCCCGTACCACATTCTGGCAATTTCCATGAAAGTGGTATTTCATATTGGGGAAGAAACACACTTGATGATATTTTGACAAGAAAAATTATAGATAGAAGCTGGTTTCCAACGGTATATAGACCCGGTTTTCATACAGAAAGACCAGATTCAAACTGGTTTCTTGAACAATGGATACCCTTTGATTATGCAAATCAAGCAGTGGCAAATGTAATAGATAATCAGCCTAGGGTAGCATATGGACGATTTGGGGATTGGCGCCATGCACCTGTTGAATGGAAGCCATATCATCCCTCCCATGATGATTATCAAAAAAAGGGAGAATGTCGCAGATGGATTACTAGATGCTTGAATATGTATGCCAGATTACGTGAAATAAATCAACAGGATGTGGATGAGGCCTTTGCTTGTGCACAGCAAACAGGAACAGCAATATTGGCTTTTACGGATCATGATTATAAAAATATGGAATTCGATGTAAATAGAATAAGAGCACTCATAGAAAAATCAGCTGCCAAGTTTAAAGATGTTGAATATTTATATTCTGATGCCATTACTGCAATGAGGTGCTGTTGTGGTTTACAGTACAGTGATATAGGTATGCAGGCTAACATTAAAAATGAGGATGGACGAATAGTATTAAAGGTAGCAACTCAAAATGATATTTTCGGGCCACAGCCTTATTTGGCATTAAAACTGAATGATGGAAGGTATTTATGGGATAATTTTGATTTCTATAAGAAAAATGTTTGGGTATATACATTTGATGCTGACAGTGTACCATATCCGTATATAGACAAAATTGGCGTTGCTACAAATAACGCATATGGAAAAGTCGAAATACTTAATTATGATAAAAAAATTGACAAATGGAATAAGACTTTATTGAATTAGTTTTGATTTGAAAAAGGGGTAACATATGGAAAATTTGAAAAATGATAAAATTGATAGGATTAAGTATTGGAATGATGATTATGTTAAGTATTGGAAAAAAATGACTGATGAAGCTGAAAAGAGCAGTGATATCAGTACGGTAGACGGAAAAGTGCCTGGTGATTACAGTACTAGTGGTGTTGATACTATAGCTGAATTTTTGAATAATATGGATTTGCAACCAAAGGAAAAGGTTTTGGACTATGGTTGTGGTCTGGGGAGATTTTTTGATTATATTTCTCAAAGAAGCGAATACTACGGTATTGATATATCAGAGGGAATGATAAAGGTTTGCAAGCAAAAGTATCCGTTGCATGCGGATAGATTTATGGTTGCCGAAGGAGAAAATCTACCTTTCGAAGATGGTTTCTTTGACAAGGTTGTGTGTGTTGGCGTGTTTGATGCTTGTTATCAGGAAGCTGCACTTATGGAGATGCTTCGAATTGTGAAGGATGGTGGCAAGATTCTAATTTCAGGCAAAGGCAATAAATATAATCTGGATGATGAACAGGCATATATAGCAGAAGAGGCCGCTAGAAGAAAGGGACATCCTAATTACTTTACGGATGTAAAATCTATGCTGGAACAGGTGAAGGAATTTGTTTCTGTAGAAGAAGAACGATATTTTCCGTATAGAGGGGATATGCGCAAAGGTAAATATACTCATAAAATGCCAGAGACATTCTACGAATGGGTAATAATCATTAGAAAAATCGGGGGGGGGAACTCCTGAACTGAATAAATTTTCTGATAGGTATTCAGATTATTGGCAAATAATGAATAAAATAAATTCGAAATAGCAAACACAAGTGCCAATGTAAATGCAAACATCAACTGGTATAGTGAGAGCTATTCGGGAGCAATTTCCTAGTAGTAAATTGGCTTTCATGGTTGATCCTGATACAGCAGAATTAGTGGACTTGCCGTTTATTGATGAGGTGATACCCTATGATAAGGGAATGCCACTGCTACCAGTAATAAGAAAAATATGGAGATATGATGTGGCCATATTGCTGGATTTTAAATATTGTAGTGCTTGGATTCCATTTTTAGCTTGCATACCTATTAGAGCAGGGCTAGCCCATAAAAGAAAGTTATTCATGACACATGGGGTTGAAAGGCCTGCTGATAGTGAGGAAATGTATTTTACCTACTATATGTCCAAGGTGATCAATAATGCGATTGGTTTAAATTTGATTAAAGATGTTACAAGGCTTTGTGTAGCAGAGCCTACAAGTACAGATTTAGCTTTGGTTGGGGGATATTATGAAGCAATCACCTAATAAGGGAATAAATATAGCTATTGCTCCATTTTCGTCAACATATTTTAAAAATTGGTATGTAGATAGATATGATGAATTTATGCAGCGTTTGAATGATAAATATAAATATAACTTTTATATTTTAGGTGGAAAAGGTGATATACAGAAGAACATTAGGAATTCTGGGGGGGGAAGTTTTGCGATTTAAGAGGCAAGCTAAAACTGACAACTACGGTTACCTTGCTTAGAAAAATGGATTATTTTATTGGCAACTGTAGTGCGCCATTGCATATAGCAGCTGCAGTTGGTTGTCCATCAATGGCTTTTTATGGGCCGACTTCGCTAAAAAAATGGGCACCATTGCACAAATGCAAATATATTTTTCATAAGCATCTATATAATCCATGCGATAGAATTGGCTATGGCAAACTATGTGGCGGTAGCAATGATTGTATGAATGACATAGGTGTGGATGAAGCTATTGAGGTTTTTGAAGCATTAATGAAGGAATATCCAAGGTAAATTTCATTTGTAATTTACCTATTAACAAGAAAGGAAGATATGATGTTTTGGGCTTCTAACTACATCATACAAGAACTAAATGAAGCAAAAGTTAATAGCGAATTTTTATAAATGTATTTATACATTTATAGGGACAGGAAAAAATGTTTTTCAAAATATTTGGGAAAAAAATGATTTAAAAACAAAAATTGCATTAATATCCGTAATATTTGTGTCACTATCTATGCGGATGTTTGAGTGCATGGCAGTAAAAGTTCTTTCATTTATAGCATATGTGTATCTAATATTATATATAGCGGCAGATGTAAAAAATATCACATTCAAGAAGAGTTGCTTTATGTCTATTGTTGTATTGTTAGGTTATGCTATGGCCATGGTGACAACATTTTTAGCATGTGAAATGAGTGTGATGAATTACCCCAAGATTTGGGAGACAGACAGTAATTTAATATTCTATATGAGAATATTATTAATAATAGTTTTTCAGTTTTTAGGACCATATTTTTTTACGTTTTTTTTGTTGCAAAAAATACCAAATGATCATGCTATTTTGACTCCGATTAGAGGATTGATATGGTTATTTTTGGTTTATTTGATATCTGGTCATACATTGTTTTATTTTGGATTAATAGATCGAATGTTACTTGATAGTAGTCAGATAAGTATACATGATTATATGGATTTACTAAAATATGCTTCGACCGTGATGCCATACATATCTTTAGATCATTTTAAAGAGGCTAATGAAAATAGACTGCCTGTGTTTTGGTACATGTTACACCTGATATTGCCAATTATGTTTGCAGGGGTATTTTCAGGAATCCCCAAATATAAGGATACAGTAATCACTGGAGCGTGTAATGCTCGTAGAGAAAAATTTAATAAAATGTTTCGGCTTAAAAGAAGAATAAGTTTTGCAGATAAAGTGAATATTTTTGTTAAAAAGCTTTTTAGATGAGGGGAAACATAATGTGGAAAATAATATTTGGAACTGTGTTAATTATGATATCTATTATCATAATGGTAATGGTGATTAGTAATTTATGTGAGCTTGCCTGGATGGCATACATTATAACATTGATACCATGTATAAGTTTGATATATGGTTTTTGTAAAATTAACAATAAAGAATGCAAACAGTGCAGAGGAATAGTAAAAATGCTATTTTCTGGAAAAGATGATTTGTATGAAATAATGTATAAGGAATATTCAGATTATACTTTAGAGGCCTTGCGCAAAATGCTTATAATGGTTAAATGCGATATAGAATGTGAAAATTTAGCATGTGTGAGTATAAGCATAATGAGTATGATTACTTCTGCATATTCCTATTTTTATTCATTTAGCGGCCATCAACGGAATATAGATGGGACATTTTCGTCATGTGCATTCCCTACTGTGCTAATGTTTTTAATTACATTCTTGTTTCTATTTTACAAAAATAAATTTTTCAATACTTTAAAAATGAATATAATAGAAGGGTTATTGCAAAAAAATAAAAGTATTGTGAATGGCAACGAAAGAACTAGGCTATGTAATATCAAAATTTTGCGTCATAATAATTTGTGTAAAACATTAATATAAAATGGATATTACAACGGATTCAAAGAAAATTTTACATGTAAACAAAACATTTTTGGAAGCATTACAAAATTGTATTAGGATTTTTCAACATGGCTATTTGGTATTGCTGCTGGGGTGAAAAGATGTTACCTTTATTGCAAAATTCTGAAAGATTATTGTGTTACTAGGAAATCTGATTTAGTTAAAATATTTATTTTTGGTAAAATGAAGAACCTATTTGGCACAAAGAATTTTCTCTTGCAGGAATAAGAGAAAAGGTAAATACTATATTAGTTCTATATAGTTTATTGCAGTAGGAGAGATGGATAAGGATGCAAGTAAAGAATGAAATTGACAATGATTCTATTTGGCGTTTTATTATAGGTAATAGAGATGTAATAACATTTTTAGCCGGTTGTGCTGCGGTTTTGTTTTCTGCAGCACTTAAACTATATGAATGTTTTCGTTTTTTTGGTATATATGATTATCACGATATAAATAAAGATATGATGTTAATATCTGTTGACTGGGTATCAGAGTATCTAATGTTTCTAGCACTGCTATTATGCTATATTTTCTATATAACTATTAGTGTTATGGTAATGAATAAAAAGAAAAATTTTATTACCTGTATAGCGCTGTTATTTATATTTCCCATTATTCTATTATGTATTGGTCACATATATTATACTTTTATGGGAGCTGTAGTAATAATTACATTTCATGTAATTATTACTCTTTTGTGGGGATACTTTCTGGACGAGCCTTGGTATAATGCAGCTATTCAAGATGATAAGGTGAATGATGAGCCAGAAGAAGGAAAGATATTTAAAATTATATATTTTATCATGATAATGATGGTGTTTTTTACATACCTTATATGTAGTTCTTATTATGATGGTTATAATTATGAAAAAAGTAGAAAAGAATATGGTATTGTAAATTTAAATGATGAAAATTTTGCTGTTATAGACTCAAATGCCGAAAAATCAGTATTGCAGAAGTGTTATATCAATGAAAGTGATAATACACTGGTGATTCAAAAAAATACATATGCTATCATAGACAATAATGGTCATATCATAAATAACAGGAGATTTGATAGCGTGAAAATAGAGGATTAAGTGGCAAGTCATAATAATTTGTGTAAATTCTTTTTCATATACAGAGGGCTATAATGATAAATTTGCATATCCCTTGCCTAATAGTTTTGGTAATGCAGATGACATAATACAATTTTTTATGGAATTTTTATCATATATCGTTTTCAGAAAGAAATAATCCAGAAAATATAAAAAAGTACAAGCTGCTTGATAATATCAAATGTATGGTGATTTATACCGAACTTAAGAGTTAGATTAGAGGTGTAACTTTTGAGTTCGGTATTTTTTGCGACAAAATCGTCTTTTAAACGCTGACTAAGATGATATTATGTATTTGAAATGAAAAGAAAGGAGGTATAATAGCAAATTCTAGAAATATATGTTCCGAAAAGGAGGCTGAGTATTAGAAATGCATTTTTCTAAAGAAAAGTAGGCATTGTTATGTATATGTGGATGTCATGTTCTTAAAGTGCTATTTTGAGTGTCAGTACAAGGAGGAAAAGAAAATGTTTTTATTTTATAATGAGTATAGACCGAAAAGAAAGCTGGATAATGTGTTGCAGATGGCTCGTAAGTTTATTCAAAAAAGTGATATTAAAGATGTAAGAAAAAATCCCGTGTATTCACTTATAAGAGCAATGTCAAATTATCAATTGTATGATATCGTGCGCGAATTGTGTGAGAATGAAGAAGTTCCATTTGTTGACAGTATATTAAAAGAAATAGGAATGGATTTCAGTAGTAGCTATAATCATGACAATAGTAAAGAGGGACTGGAAGAAAAGAATATTTATATAGATTTATCTAGGGATGCTGTATTGGTATGTGCATGGGATCAAAAGAGACTTGTTGATGCATTGTTAAATATAGGAGAAGATGTAGGCAATTCATTTAAATATGATGAAATTAATCATAGTACAATATATATTTATCCTATAGGATTAACTATTGTTTATAATGGTAACCATTCAATTTTGACGGGTATTTTGAAAGGAGAAGGAACAATAAAAACTAATCAGACATATGATTTTGCATCAACATATGAGTATATGTATTTTGATGGTATCTATTTTAGAAATAAAAAAGATAATAAGGTACTATATAAGGTAGAGAGATTTGAACTTGGAGCATTATATGAAATAGGCAGAATATTAGCAGAAAATGGCATAAGATAAGATTAAAGGGCAAATGATATTATCTCCATTTTATGGTTTTTTGTAATATTGAAAAATGCTCAATACCTGTGTCCAATATTTTAGTCAATAGCTCTAAACTCATTTAAAAGAAAAGCTGGCAAGCCATACCATTTGGCCTGTCAGCTTTTTAGCATCTTATTACAATATGTTTATTTTACAGCTTCCATGTATCTTGAGCTTCATGTTTAGAAATATGAAGCTCATAGCTAATATCATTTTTTAGAGACTGGTACTTATTTTTTAATAACTCAAATATAGTAATATTTTTTTGATAAATATCATAAAGATCATATTGCGTAATAACAATAATATATCTTTTGTCCGCAAGTGCTAATTTTTTTATAAGACCTGCTCCATCAGACCACCCATTGCCTGTAACACCTTCCCATGCAACCAACACTCCAAATTTTGTATTTGTATAGCACATCAACGAGAAAAACTTACCTACATAGGTAACATCGACTTTTCCTTTATAATTTTTACACTCGCATAAAAATGTATTCCCAAGGTCATTAAAGTAATCAGCCACACCTATCCTAACTGCAGCTGATTTCCAATTAATCAACAAGTCAATCTCATTAGAACTTGTTCTGCAGTTCCTTTTAACCTCAAAGATATTAGGAAAAGCCTTGTCAAACATAACTGCAACAAGATCTTCTAATTTTTGTCCTTTGCTTTTTGTTGTCTGTGAGGGACTAAACACATCATCATACAAATTGCAAAATTCTTTATGATGTGCCTCGTTCATTTGTAAAATTTCTGGATTTTTGCTACACTCATGCCTTATAAAATCCCTCACAGTGTAACCACGCTCGATTATAATATTCTCTAATTCTTTATAGTCATGCTTCTCACAACAAGTATCTGCCATATTATAACACCCTATATATCACAGAAGCATGTTCCAAAGGATTTGTTATTTCCGTATCACAATTTTTACAATAAATCTCCTCTGGAACTTCACCTATAGTTTTATAATACTGCCCTGTATAGCGCTGACATGCTGGACAATATATTTCTAAATATTGCTCAACATACCCTGATTTTCTAAGTATTTCTAACGCATCATAAATGTCTTTTATATCATATTTTAATTTTCTGTGTATAGCTGTGGGATAAATCCAATCCTTGGCATTATAATGAGCTAAGAAATCAATAAACGCATCTATATCAATATTTAATTTCTGCCCCTTTAGTAAAGGAGCCGCTTTCACAAAGATATTTAATTGCATTGTTCATCCGCTCCATTCCTATATCATTGCATGTTCCTGTCAAATGTTGTAACAATGTGTATTTTTGATTCAAATAGTCGAAGGTTATCTTTACGATATAACTCTGAGATTCTACAGCATTTTCCCATTTTATATATATGTAGGGATAACTTGCTGTAGCTTCTATATCATTAAGATATTTCTCTAACACTTCTTTTGCTTCAACATTAAATAGGGTTGTATACTCCTCTACAAGCTCCCTTAATTCTCCTACGAATGGCAATACTGCATCTCTGCCTTCAGCTGCTTTTAATTCAGCCGATCCACCAGATTTTAAATCCATCATCTGCCGATACATTCTTACAGAAGAATCGTTTTTATCCTTGATAACATCAATGGTTTTTGCATGTTCACACAAAAACAACTTTAATTTAATATTATCTTCCAGCCAATTCAAACATGTACTTACTATATTTGCATAAATATTACTTTCAGCTTGCTGGCTACTATATTTTACAGCATCATATCTTACCTCTAATACACCTGAGTTTTTATCAATATAGATTACGATGGGGTACCGATAATCTATATGTTCATAATTATCATCTTGAAACCAGGATTTTTGCAATACAAACTTAACGAAATATTTCCCATCATTTTCATACCACATAGGGTCAGCATCTAAAAGAGATGTTTTCAAAATATAATCTGTTGAAAAGTTACTTTTATCAAATTTCTTAATTCCAGCGCCAGTAAGAACATCTTTGAGCTCTTTTTCTGTTTCAAAGAAAACAGGTACTGAATATTTATACAACTTAACGAATTCCCACTCTTCAAAAAAGCCCATAAAACTCGCCGTCATAGTGACCGTTGAAATAATGGTATCAATATCCTCTTTTGGAAAATATATAGGAGTACTTTCTTCTGCCAATAAACTCATTTGGGAATTAAATGTTATCTTGCCTTCATGTTCTAGATTACTACAAATTTTTCGTTTTGCCTTCTTTGAATATCCTAATACACTCTTTTCGTAAAATTTGAGAAACGTCGTCTCATCCATTGCAGCTCTTCTAGTCATTTATTTCCCTCCGTAGTTGTAGTTTTATCTATTATATCATAAAGAAATCGGTATGACATTATATTTTTCCTTTTTGCCAAGTGTGTAAATAGAAAGTGATTTATAAAATGTTCCATCAAGGCATATTGATTCAGACTGTAGACAAATATGGCAGCGAGTTATCTACACTCGCTGCCATATTTTTGCCTTATAAAGTAGTTTGTATTTTATTTTTTCAAAAAAAACATTTTTGCCATGTACAGGCGGCTTTTGCAGCCTCTTCCTGTGTTTCCATATTGCCAATTTCTTTAAATTCATGCACGCAAAAGTAAGCGTCGCCTGCATTTTTACTTTTTCCAGACCACGCAGCATGCTATACCTTAAACCATGACGTTCCTTAGCGTCTGCAAAGACCCTCTCAATGGTTTCTCTGCGTTGCTTATAGATTTCCCTGTATTGGAATACATGCCGGCATTCCTCAGCATATTCCATATACTCTGACCATATATGGCGTGTCACAACCTTTGTATGGCTGCGACTCATTGTACATTTTTCAATATGTGGACATTGAATGCATTCTAGCGGATTACTTTTGTACTCGCGGTAGCCTTCCCTATTAGTAGTGGAATAATGCAATAGTTTGTTGGCTGGGCATATATAGCAGTCATAGTATTCATCATAGACATACTCACTCTTTTTAAAGAATCCCTTCTTGGTCATTGGACGTTTATATGGGACAACAGGGATCATACCACTCTGTATTATTTCTCGCATTATTCCAGGGGTCTTATATCCAGCATCTAC
>SAMEA104315425__coassemble_477_pt1 | contig 46639 bp, 39 predicted proteins | sample SAMEA104315425__metabat2_low_PE_026 | metagenome-assembled genome bin SAMEA104315425 (sample SAMEA104315425) | gut metagenome | biome: Monkey gut; feature: monkey-associated habitat; material: faeces | place: China | collected 2013
ACGCAAAAGTGTCATGCCCCTCCGGCTGTTGTCGAATCATCAAGGCTTATCGATAATATAAATCCCAATAATTCAGCTATCTTCGTAAAAAATATGTCGTTCCCAATAGTGCCAAAGCAGGAAGGTGCAATGAATACACAAAATAGAAGGCATGACATATACCCTTAACAGGTATATCGATGTGCCTCGCTTCTTAACGAATTTAAGCCATGAAAAGATGAACATCGTGAAGCTTTTCATGTGATTAAATGAGTTTAGCAGCGTGAGGCACATCAATATAGCGCGAGCGTGCCTGTAAGGGTATATGCCATGCCTACAGAAAATGTATAAATAAATTGCCTCATGAGAGCTTTAGTACCGCTAGGCGAGAAAAGTAGCGAGAGCGTGCCTGAAAGGGTACTCCCATATCGCCATTAATAGTGATATAGATTTGCACATCAATATAGCGTGAGCTAAAAGAATTAATACACCCAATAGGTTATGATAGAGAATATTGTCAGCACAATAATCTCTATCATAACCATTTTTTTCAATACTGCAAAGAAATCTGCTTTGAAATAATCAGTGGTTACAGTGAAGCAGACATGGGTTGGGGTTATCATTTGGCCAGCTACGCCATATACCATAGCTATAGCCGCTAGAGTAAGGCTGCCAGTCTGCATAGCTGCTACAATGGGCATAACAATGGCTACATGAGCCTGGCTCATGCCTGTAAGCATACCCACCACCAGAGAAATGCCAGCAATAATTACCGGAATAGGCAAGGGGGCTGTCTGAAAGGCTGTTACCAGCTCTGTTAGGGTATTGGTAACAGTCAATATCTGAATGAAATAGAGAATGCAAAGAACATTGATAAACATCTTTTTATCAATAGAGCCAGTAATCATTTCCTTTAGGGAAACCTGACGGCTCAAGGCTTTCAGAATGCCATAAAGCAGCAAGGTAGTAATTCCCATAGCTACAGAGGCATTAAGACTGGCAAAAACTACCAACAAAAAGGTAAAGCCAATAGGGAAGATAGCCAGTAGAATATCCAGATATGAACCGGATGATGTACGGCTTTTATTCTGCATCTCTACTTTGGCAGAGCTTTTCGTTCGCAAAGGTGTTAAGAGCACCAGCCAGCCTACCACAAAGCACAGCAGGGATACCCAGGCAGTCTGGCCCACAAAGTGAGCATAGGGCACCTGAGCAATGCTGCAGGCCATAATCATGCCAGGAATAATAGGATTGGAAAACTCATAGGGATGACGGAACCAGAAATTAATAGCCGCCTTGTCTTCTGGCGTAGCCTCCAGCTTGCCACAGGCTTCCTCCACAATAGGAGCCGAGAATCTTGCTCCACCGAGAGAGGGAAGCAGACCTAGAAAGCCTGGCATAATAGCCAAAGTAACCTTGGCACTGGAAAACAGCCTCTGCAGGGCCATTACCATTTTACTAAGAGTGCCACTAGTACGCAGGGCAATTTCCAGACACATAACCAGATAGAGGGAAAATACCAAATCGTAGGTGCGTCCCATAGTCATGGTTTGTTGTAGAGCGGTTAGCAAATCCAGAGGCTGTCCAGACCGCATTAGCCAGATAAAGCCACCACCAGCCAGCATACAAAGGCCCACATAGATATGCCGCCGCATTAAGAGTATAATAATTGTCATGGAAATTACAAGAAGCAAAAAAATATTCATGAATACATCTCCTATGGTTAAGATTTAACTATTTGTCATTATAGCACCGAAACTGGTCAAAGAAAATGCTTATGTATTTTTATGAATGGTTTGACCAGAAGGTGAATATATTGGCCAAATAAAATGAGACTACCTGTCGATAGTCTCATTTTGTAAGTCCGATTATGAATATGGGGGATAAGGTATAGTAAATCTAAGGGAGGGGGGATAGGATTATTTAATTACCTTCAGGGACTGGCGATCAGCAAAGACAGCTACGAAAATCAGGAAGATAACACCCTGAATCAGCTGCATGGTCTGAGTAGTCAAGCCCATCATGGTCAAACCGCTGTAGAGTACATAGTACAGCAGAGTACCAACAATAATATTGGAGAAGCGAACCTTGGCACCGCCGGAAATAGGCATACCGCCCAGAACCAAAGCAATCAGAATCTGGGTTTCCAGCTGATTACCTACATTAGCTGTAGCAGAGCCGTTTTTGGCAATATTGATAAAGGCTGCCAAACCAGTCATAGCACCAGCCAAGGTGTAAATCAAGAATTTCATGCGGTCAGTACGGATACCAGCAAACATAGCACCCTTTTCACCAGCACCAATAGCCTTCAAATAAGTACCGAATTTGGTGTAGCGGAAGGCTACAAAGGAAATAGCAATAATCAACAGCATCAAAGGCAGCTTCATTTCAATGTGGTCAAAATTGTACACATCCATGCTGGCCCGGATAGGGGAGTCGGAAGCCATGTACTTGATGAAGCCACGGAACAGGAACATGGTACAGATGGTAACTATGAAGGAAGCAATTTTGCGGTTTACATAGAAATAGCCGTTAATCGCACCAATCACCGCACCAGCCACTACGCCACCGGCAATGGCAATACCAATACCATATTGGGAAAGAATACATACAGCAATGGAGGCAATACCCAGAATAGAGCCTTGGGAGAAATCCAAGCCTCCCATAGTCATGATAAAGAATACACCAGTTGCTGCAATCATACCTACATAAATCTGATTCAAAAGCAAGGTCAGATTTCTTTGACTGCTCATACCTCCATCGGTAAGGAAGTTGAACAGGGCAAATATTGCCACCAGGCCAACTACCGGCAGATAGGTCCGGATTTTATTCATACGGGAAGCCTTGGCCAGTTCTTCCTCTTTGGATAATGTTTTTTCTTTGTCAGCCATAACTTTCTCCTTATACCATCTTGGAAATGAGCAGGTTCTCATCCAAATCTCTGCTTCTTGGCAGCTCACCGTTTAGCTTGCCGTCCTTCATAATAATGATACGGTCGCACATACCAATAAGCTCCATCAGCTCCTCAGAAATCATAATAATGGATTTGTTGTGCTTGCGCATGGTATCCATTAACTGATAAATATCCTGCTTAACCTTGATATCAATACCACGGGTTGGAGAATCCAGCACCAGAATATCAGAATCCTTGCCAATCCAGCGAGCCAATACAACCTTCTGCTTGTTACCACCGGACAAATCAGAGACAAACTGATCAATATTCTGCATCTTAACAGACATCTGAGCAGCAAACTTGTTGGCAAAATCGCTGAGCTTCTTGTCGCTAAGCAGCTTGCATTTGCCAGCTAAATCATCCAGGGAAGGGAGGGTAATATTATCACCAATGCTCTGGTTCATAATAATGGATTCATTATCACGATCCTTGGAGGTATAGGCAATGCTATGTTTGATAGCAGTAGGAATATCATTGATTTCAGTGCCGTCTGCCAAAGTAACAGTACCGGTACGGTCATAGGAAGCACCAAAGATGGCCTTGCCGATTTCGTGCATACCAGATTCAGACAGACCGCCAAAGCCTAGAATTTCGCCTTTGTGCAAATCAAAGGAAACATCCTCCAGCACATTTGGTACAGAAACATTACGGACAGAAAGTACAACCTCATCAGAAACCTTTTCACCATAGTCTGGACGATAATAGTCACCAGTTACCTCACGGCCAACCATGAGACGCTTCAAATCATCCTCAGTTACATCGGCACTTTTTACCGTATCGATGTAGACTCCATCACGCATGATGGTAATGGTATCAGATTTGTCCAGAACCTCTGGCAGGTCATGGGAGATAAAGATAACTGTATTGCCTTCCTTGCGGATGCGATCCATGTGCTTGTACAGCTCTTCACGGCCTTCCTGAGAAAGGGCGGTAGTGGTTTCATCAATAACTACAATTTTGGGATGGAAGTAGGTGGCTTTAACGATTTCTACCAGCTTGCGATCCTCGAAATTGTATTCGTCAATCTGATGCTCAGCCTTGATATGCTTGAAGCCATATTGCTGCAGCAGTTCGTTGGCCTTGCGGTTGATAGCCTCTCTGTTTTTAATGCCATGCTTTACAAACTGATCCTCATGGCCTAAGAAGATATTCTCTGCTACCGTTAGGCCGGACAAAGTGCCTAGCTCCTGTACAATAATGGAAATTCCCTCCAGGTTGGCATCTACCTGATTCTTAGGATGAACTTCCTTGCCATCCAGAATAAATTTGCCGCTGCCAATTGTGTAAATACCTGTCAGCATATTAGTCAGGGTAGATTTACCAGAACCGTTTTCTCCTATGAGGGCATGAACCTCGCCTTTGTTAATATTGAAGGAAACATTCTGCACTGCCTTGGTGATACCAAAGGATTTACACAGATTCTGAACCTGTAATCTTATTTCACTCATCTATGCTCTCCTCCTTATTTTACGATTTCACCCTTGGTGATTTTAGTGGTAAGGGTAATGATAATCAACAGTGCAAAGCCGGTAATTACGTCCTGAATAGCGGTTGGTGCACCTAGTGCAACGAAGCCATAGAAGATGATATTAATCATAAACTCGCCTAAAATAATGGCCTGAATAGGCATGCCGTATTTCTTGAAGGCAACGCCGAAGAAGCATCCCATAGTAGGAATAAAGTTGCGGCTCATGGAAGCCATACCGGTTACAGCCACCATAGATGAACCATAGCTGATAGTGAGAATAGACATAATACCGAAGAAAATACCACTGATAACAAAGGCCAGAATCTTGTACTTGTTGACATTGATACCCATATTCTTGGCAATGAACTCGTTGCTGCCTATTGCATAGGTATAGGTACCAATCTTGGTGTAGTTCAAAATGAAATATGCTGCGGCAAAGGTAAGCAGGGCAAGAATTAAGTTGCCAGGCATCTGACCAAACATGCGCAGATCGGAGGGGAGAGTCTGCTCTACACCGCCAGCAATAATATTGGCAGTAGCCTCATAAATCAGAGCCAGACCAGTAGTTACAATCATAGATGGAATACGAAGCTTGATGTAGAAAACACCATTGAGAATACCGATAATGGCGCCTGCAATCAGACAGCCACCAATAAGGCCCATATAGCCCAGGCCCATAGAAGCGGCCAGCTTACAGCCGATAATGGAGGCCAGGATAATGGCGGCACCAATGGAGAAATCAAACATTCCCATAACGAGAACGAAGTAAAAGCCTACGGCGCCAGCTGAGGCAATGAGACTTGCCTGAAAATAGCTGAGCATATTTTCTGGAGAACCGAAGTTATCCGGAGTTAAAATCTTGAATATGAGCCAGGATACAAATACCAAAGCGAAAAGGATAAGATAGCCCTTTACCTTGGCAGACATTTTTTTCCCGCCCACAGCATTCTTAGTTGAATCCATGTCGTCTCCTTCTGGGATAAATCCCTACAAAAATAGCCGGCATCGGTTTTGATGCCGGCTACCTTCCATTGCAGTGTTTATTTCAGCTTTGGAAATAAATTATTTAGCTGAACGTGCGGCTGCATCTTCGATAGACAGCTTGGAAGCTGCTTCCTTCAGCTGATCCAGTGGCAGCTTAGCCATCTCAACCAACTCGTCGTTGGTGTAAGGAAGCTGCTTTACAAAGTACTTGTCATACTCGCCATAGTCCTTGGAGGAGGATACATACAGATAAGGGAACTGAACATCAATGAAGTTGTTCTCAATACCAGTGTAGTTGCCCTTGATTGCGTTGTAAACCATCATGAAGGCATAGAGAGGGTCGCAGTAGTGACCGCCGGACTCACCAGCGATGGAACCATTCTCCAATCTTTCGCCCAAGTCAGGCAGGAAGTCGGTGGAAACGATTTTGATGGACTGAGTCTTGCCAGCACGCTCTACAGCTGCAATAGCACCCTGGAGAGGGTCGCCGCCGCCACCAGCAGGAATCAAAGCATCCAAAGTAGGATCTGCGCTCATGAGAGCCTCGGCAGCCTTTGCGCCACCTTCGGAGGAAGTACCAGCATACTGAGGATCGGACAGCTTAACCTGATCGGATGGATGAGCAGCATTCCACTCCTCAACACCAGCCTTGTAGCCTTCCCATCTGCCTAACCAGGTAGCATCGCCCTGCTCCCAGCCAATGAGGCCGATGTTGCGGCACTTCTTGTCAATGAGAATCTGAACCAGCTTCTTGCCGTTCTCAACTTCATTCTCGTGCACAGCACCCATGTAATAAGGGGACTTTACAGCCTGCTCATAGATATCAGCGTTCTTGTTCTTGTCAATAACACGGAAGAACTGAGCAAGATATACGCCATTGTCGTTACAGGTCTTGATAGCGGAAGCCATCTCAGTATCAGAGGAGTTGCAGATGATAATACCCTGGCAGCCGGCTGCTACCAAAGATTCAACAGAAGCAGTAACTTTCTCGGATACATGGCCCTGGTCAACATACTGAACCTCTACGTTCAAAGCATCTGCAGCTGCATCAATGATGCGCTTGCACTGGGAACCTAATACGTCAGTGGAGCTCCAAATGGAAACACCGATTTTAATTTTACCATCGGCAGATTTTGCAGCCTGTTTGTCTCCGCCACCACAGCCTACCAGCATTAAGGTAAACATGAGCACACAGGTTAACACACATATAATTTTCTTCATTGTTATACCCCTTCTTTCCTAGATTGATAATTCCGAGCTTTGTTTTCCCCTGTTAAGTAAATTCTTAAGCTGTCAAAGCTCCCCCTTGAAGCTAAACAAGAAGCTAGCTTCGTTACTAAATCCTCTCCTCCTTAAATAATCTTTGATGACATTACAGTAATAACTGCTTGCAAAACTGTTTGACACTATATTGACTGTGCTCCTGTCTGGTTTACAGCTATGGTCTATCGCCCCTAAGACCTTGCCGTATTGCCAGACTAGGTAATATACATCACATCCTGCACCGTCAATTATTAGTGCTCGTGCACAGTTCTTATTGTTATTGTAGACTGATATAGTTATTTTGTCAAGTTGAAATTTTCACTCAATTAAGAATTCTTTAGAAAAAATGCTTTGGAGGTTATTGTGTAAGAAATATATCTTGTTTTTAGGGGGGAAACATCGTATTAGAGTATTTTAAAAGATGCATTAATACAAAAGATGATAATATGCTAAGTCGATTAAGCATCTCATCATCTTTTGTAAATTAGTAATTAGATATTTTATTTCTGATTGTATTCGATTATTTTGATATCCTTGTGTTGATTCAGATCCACCACATTTTCCTGGTCTATGCGAACCAGAGGGTGCTGGGCAAAATCATTAGGATAGTTGACAATGGTTCCCTCAAGGCCGTTGCTTAGCATAACCTTGGAGCCTAGGAAGGCATCCTTGATTCTTTTGAGGATGGTAACGCTAATGGTTGGATCCAGCTTGGAATACATATCCTCAGTTATTTTTGCAATAGCATCAAAAGGAGTCTGCCGCACAAAGCCCTCCCGCTCAGTGGTAATATTGTCATATAGGTCAGCAATGGCAATGATTCTGGCGTATTCGTGAATTTCCTCACCCTTGGTGCCAAATGGGAAGCCACTGCCATCCATATATTCGTGATGCTGGAGGGCAGCCAGCTTGATGCCATCCGCCAGCTTGGGATTCTCATTAATAAGATGGGAGCCATCAATGGTGTGCTGCATATACCGTTCAAAATCTTCTCCCTTTAGGGTTTCTACCCGGCGGGACTGTAGACGGTCAGGAAATTTGGTTTTACCAATATCGTGGAGGAAGCCAGCTAGAATCAGGTCATTGATTTCACTAGGCTTTTTGTACAGCCATTTGCCAATAACCCCTGTTAGGATAGCCACTCGCATGGAATGATTGTAAAGATCATCAGCCATGTGATTCAGCTCGTAGAGATAATCAATAACACCGCTTTGCTTGGACATAGGAGCCAGGGAGCTATGTACAAGATTTTTGCTTTTGTCTACAGGAATCTTTCCAGTCTGGGCAGTCGCCTCAATAATGGAATTTACTTTCCGGAGTACCTCCTTGTACTCGGAGGCAAAGGCATTGCCTCGATTGAAAAGTGACATTACAGATTGATAATTAGGGCTTAGCTCGTATTCATCCTTGATGTATACGGATGGAATATTCAAAAATCCCAGTCTGGTAATATGTGCCTTGGTGAGCAGGGTATTTTCTGAAAGAATAACCACCATGTCGTCATTTACGACTGTGCGGGCCAGCTCCATACCCGGCTGCAGCTTGTCTACGCTGATAGCCTTCATACTGTCCAATCTCCTTTACGCCGTTTATATAATAAAATTAATTTCAAATAAATTACATTACTAAGTATATATAATATCCTACCATAAAATCAATAAAAAAGAAAAGGGACAATAGTAGCATAGGAAAAGGAACCGCTTCATTTTGGTAAATTTAATGAAACGATTCCTTAATCATGTTATTCTGCTAAACCAGCTTTAAAGATGGTGGTGGAGTTCCAGGTGTTGCCTCGTTTTAACACAGGCTGTGGAAATTCTGGATGCATAGGAGAGTTAGGGAAATACTGAGTTTCCAGGGCAAAGCCACTGCGGCGCTTGCAAGGAATATCCTTTTTGCCAGGGGTGCCATCCAGGAAGTTGCCACTGTAGAACTGCATACCAGGCATATCAGTATATACGGAAAGGGTAATGCCGCTTTCCTCAGAAACAGCAAAGGCAGCCTGTCTCAGGCCATCCTTTACAGGGCCACTGAGAATCCAGTTGTGATCATAGCCGGCACCCCAGATAAGCTGCTGGAAGTCATCGTCAATTCTTTCTCCAATAGGAGTCAGCTGACGGAAGTCCATAGGAGTTCCCTCGGCCTGATAGATTTTGCCATTTGGCAAAGCCTCAGCATCGGATTCAGTAAGGCTATCTGCCATAATCTGCAGCTTGTGGTTGAGAATGGTACCGCCACCAATGCCATTGAGATTGAAGTAGCTGTGGTTGGTCATATTGCAAATGGTATCGCTATCGCAGGTTACCTGATAGTCAATCTTTAGAGCATTGTCCTCGGTAAGGTCATAGGTAACCTGAGCGGTAAGAGTACCAGGGAAGCCACCTTCTCCATCTGGACGGAACTGATACATCAGCAGTTTGCCATTGTTGATTTCTGCACCCCAGATTTTGTCATGGAAGCCGGTGCTGCCACTGTGAAGGCTATTGGTGTGGTTAGCGCCATCATTGCATTCCAGATAATAGGTAGTATTGTCAATGGTAAATTCTGCATTCTGAATACGGTTGGCATGAGGGCCTACAATAGCTCCCATGTAAAAGGTTTCTTCCTCGTAACCTTTGGCAGTGTCAAAGCCTAGAACGATATCCCTGAAATTACCCTCCTTATCAGGAACTAAAAAGCTCTGGATTCTTGCGCCATAGGTGATAATAGTAGCTTTTGCACCAGCACGGTTTTCCAAGGTATAGCTATATACCAGGGAGCCGTTGCTGAGACGGCCAAATTCTTTTTTTGAGATTGATGCCATAATAAAAACCCCTTTTAAAATGTATAATTTTACGGATTACTTCTCTATGATGGCAGGTAACAGAGATAAAAGCCATCATGGAAAAACCTCATTGTTACTATAACATTATAACCCCTAAATTGTTCAAAGAAAATGATTTTTTCATTTTCTTTCAATGGGGTTTCGACGAGGGTAGAGATATTAGCTCCACCATGTCATTAGCACAGCTTCCCGTCACCTATAGAGGTGGGGGACATCGGACACCTCGTTATAGACTGTTTATGTCAAAGTTGCATCCAATTGCCTGGCTCTGAAAAGAGAGATGATAAAAAATAAAATGTGCACGAACACAAAAAATCATTGACAATGGATTCCATAAAGTGTAGTATAGAAGCATAAGGATAAAAGACGAAAAAATACTGTGAAAATGTAGTATTTTCAGAATCTTTTGTTTAGGACTGGCCGGTTATTGCTGGGGAATGCAACTGGCTGGACTGCAGGATTTTAAAGCAGAGGAGGGAAGAGGAAGTAGCTGCTCAGAAACAGGGGTGTTATCTGAGTTCTAGAGTTGGTAACTCGCTTAAAAGAAGGAGAGGATTTCTAAATGAAGAAAATTATCGCATTAGTTGTCTCCATGATGATGCTGCTATTGGCGGTTGGCTGTGGCGGCGGTGAAGAGCAGTCCAAGAAGGACGGCGACAAAATAACAATGGGTTTCTCTCAGATTGGTGCAGAATCTGAGTGGAGAACTGCCAACACTGAATCTGTAAAACAGGCTGCCAAGGATGCTGGCATTGAGCTTCAGTTCTCTGATGCTCAGCAGAAGCAGGAGAATCAGATTAAGGCTATTCGTTCCTTTATTGCCCAGGGCGTTGATGTTATCGCTTTTGTGCCAATCGTAGAGACTGGCTGGGATACTGTTCTGAAAGAAGCTAAGGATGCCAAGATTCCTGTTATTATTGTAGACCGTGACTTGAAGGTAGAGGATGATTCCCTCTATGTTGCCAAGATTGGTACTAATATGCTGACTGAGGGCCAGAAGGGCTTTGAGTGGTTGGCAAAATATGCCAATGAGAAGCAGCTGAAGCCTCGTGATGGTGGCAACAAGCTGAACATTGTTGTTCTGGAAGGCACTGTAGGATCTACTGCTGCTTTGGGCCGTACCAAGGGCTTTAATGATGCTATGGCTGCATCTCCAGATAAGGATAAGTTCAATATTCTGGCTTCCCAGACTGGTGAGTTCACCCGTCAGAAGGGCCAGGAAGTTATGGAGTCCTTCCTGAAGTCCTATGGCAACAAGATTGATATTCTGGTAGCTCAGAACGATGATATGGCTCTGGGTGCTATTCAGGCTATTGAAGCTGCTGGTTTGAAGCCAGGCAAGGATATTACCATTCTTTCCTTTGATGGCGTTAAGGGTATTTTCCAGGCTATGATTGAAGGCAAGAGCAATTGTACTGTTGAGTGCAACCCACTGCAGGGCGAGCTTTTGATGGAAACTGCCAAGAAGATTCTGAAAGGCGAGAAAGTTGACAAGGTTGTTTATGTAGATGAAGGCGTATTCCCTGCTGACGTAGCAGAGAAAACCCTGCCATCCCGCAAATACTAATCGGGGCTGTGGCCTAGGTTAGCTGTAGTTAAAATGAGCCGCGCCCCGGCTCTTGGAGTCTGGGCGTGGTTTTTTATACCCTATAATAGGGTATTATTGATAAGGGAGAGGATTTTTATGGCAGCTGCATTGTTGGAAATGCGCCATATAGATAAAGTATTTCCAGGCGTTAAGGCCTTGTCAAATGTAGATTTTACCTTGCATGCCGGAGAAATACATTCCTTGATGGGAGAAAATGGCGCAGGCAAATCAACTCTGGTCAAGGTGTTGACAGGGGTTTACCCCAAGGATGGTGGTACCATACATTTGAATGGTAAGGAAATTTATCCTAAAACACCAAAGGAGGCTCAGGAGGAAGGTATTTCCACTGTTTATCAGGAAGTAAACCTTTGTCCTAACCTAACTGTAGCAGAGAATATTTTTATTGGTCGGGAGCCAAGAAAATTTGGCTTTATTGATTGGAAGGAAGTAAATAGAAGATCTATAGAACTTCTTAAGAAATTAGATGTAGATATTGATGTAAGCAAGACACTTGACAATTATCCAGTGGCTATTCAGCAGATGGTGGCTATTGCCAGAGCTGTAGATGTAGACGCTAAGATTTTGATATTGGATGAGCCAACATCATCTCTGAATGAGGTGGAAACCGAGCGGCTCTTTAGGATTGTGCGGCAGTTACAGAAGCAGGGAATGGGAATTATCTTTATATCTCATTTCTTGGAGCAGATTTATGAGCTGTGCGATCATATAACTATTTTGCGCAATGGTGAGCTGGTTGGCTCCTATGAAGTAGCAAAATTACCAAGATTGGAACTCATCGCCAAGATGGTTGGCAAGAACCTGAATGACGTTAAGGATATGGATAAGATGGCAGAGAAAAGCGTGCCGTCTGATGAGGTATTTATTGAAACAAATCATGCTGCCAGCACGGGGCAGATTAAGGATGTGTCCTTGCAGATACATAAGGGTGAGGTTATAGGTCTGGCAGGTCTTTTAGGCTCTGGCCGCACCGAAACTGCCGAGATGATGTTTGGCCTCAAGGAGGTTACTGGCGGCAGTTTGAAAATTAATGGCAAGGAGGAAAAACTCTCCAATCCTATGGCAGCTATGAAGGAAAAAATTGCCTTTTGTCCGGAGGATCGGAAGCTGTCCGGTATTATTGGAGATCTTACTGTACGGGAAAATATCATTTTGGCCTTGCAGGCTATGGATGGTATGTTTACGCATATTCCCTATAGCAAGCAGGTGGAACTGGCAGATAAATTCATTGACAAATTGCGGATAAAGGTATCAGATCGGGATCAGCTGATAAAGAATCTGTCTGGTGGTAATCAGCAGAAAGTTATTATTGCCCGCTGGCTGGCTACCCAGCCTAGATTCCTGATATTGGATGAGCCTACTAGAGGTATTGATGTAGGCACCAAGACCGAAATTCAGAAAATGGCAGTGGAGCTGGCTAAGAATGAAGGCATGTCCGTAGCCTTTATCTCCAGTGAAATGGATGAAATGGTACGTACCTGCTCCAAGCTGGTAGTAATGCGAGACCGGAAAAAGGTGGCAGAATTAACAGGAGATCAGATAAGCTCTGAGGGTGTTATGGAAGCAATTGCCGGAGGTGAAAAATAATGGAGAAGTTAAAGAGTTTTACCTCCAGTTCCCTGTTTTTGCCGATTGTGGCTCTGGCGGTACTGTTGATTTTTAATGGAATTTTTGTAGAAGGTTTCTTTGATATACAGATTACCGAGGATGGCCGACTTTTTGGCCGTGTTATTGATATTCTTACCCGTTCCAGCTCTCTGGTTATCCTATCTCTAGGTATGACCTTGGTTATTGCTACCAGCGGCATTGATATTTCTGTAGGTGCAGTGGTGGCTATCTCAGCTGCTGTTGTTTGTACCTTGATTGGCGGCCGTGGCGATGGTGTAGCAGAAACTCCTATGGCTTTGGCTATGCTGGCTTCTGTGGGAATTGGTATTTTGTGTGGTATTTGGAATGGTATTCTGGTAGCCAAATTTAAGATTCAGGCAGTTGTTGCGACTTTGATTCTGATGACAGCTGGACGTGGTATTGCTCAGCTTTTGACAGAAGGACAGATTGTAACGGTTTATTACAAGCCCTTTGCTTCCATTGCCGGTGTAATTCCTGGTATGCCATTGCCAACTAATGTGTTCATTGCTTTGGCTATGGTATTGCTGGTGGTTTTCGTTATGAAGAAAACCAGTATTGGCTTGTTTATCCAGTCTGTAGGTATCAACCCTACAGCAGCTAAATATGTAGGTATCAATGTAACTTTGGTTCTGTTTCTGGTATATGCTTTCTCTGGTTTCTGTGCTGGTGTAACTGGTTTGATTGAAAGCTCTTTGATAAAGGCAGCTGATGCCAATAACGCAGGCTTGAATATGGAAATGGATGCCATTCTGGCTGTTGCTTTGGGTGGTACTTTGCTTTCCGGTGGTAAATTCTATCTGGGCGGTTCAGTTATAGGTGCTGTTACAATTCAGACCTTGACTACAACCCTGTATGCCTTGGGCGTATCTGCTGACCAGCTGCCAGTAGTTAAGGCAATTGCGGTTATTGCTATCTGCCTGATTCAGTCTAAAAAGGCTAGAGATTTGTTTGATAAGTGGAAGAGCGGCCGCAGTGCCAAGGCTGTGACAGCTGATGCAAAGGCGGTGAACAAGGCATGAAAAAGAAGATAAGTGAGTTGATTGCCTCCAAGTATTTTTCCTTTTTTGTAACCGTAATACTTTTTGCCATCCTTTATGGCGTAGGTATTGGTATGTATAAGGGATTTATGAAGCCACAGGTATTTTTGAATCTCTTTATTGATAATGCAGCCTTGATTATAGTAACCATCGGTATTACCTTCACTCTGCTAATAGGCGGTATTGACCTGTCTGTAGGTGCAGTGCTGGCTTTGACCTGTATGGTATTGGCTTGGCTTTTGGCAAACACTGGCATATCAGTATTTGCTGCTATAGCCTTGGTGCTATTAATGGGAACAGCCTTTGGGGCAATTCAGGGATATCTAATTGCTAAATTCGATTTGCAGCCCTTTATTATCACCTTGGCTGGTATGTTGTTCTGTCGAGGTATGACAGCGGTTATATCCAGAGAAACTATCAATATTACAAATCCTACCTTTGTGGCTATGGCAGATTTTAGACTGTCAGTGGGAGCAGGATTTATATCTATGGGTGTTATTATTGCCATTATTGCTTTGATTGTGGCAGCGGTGGTACTGGGCTTTACAAGATTTGGCCGTAATATCTACGCACTAGGTGGCAGCGAGTCTTCAGCTTCACTGATGGGCCTGCCTGTATTTAAAACTAAGGTAAGTGTATATACCATTAGTGGTTTTTGTTCCGCTCTTGGTGGTATAGCTTATGCTCTGATGATGTTGACTGGTTATAATCTGCATGGTATGGGCATGGAAATGGATGCAATTGCTTCCTCTGTTATTGGCGGCACATTGTTGACTGGCGGTGTAGGTTTTATTCCAGGCGCACTATTTGGTGTATTGATTCAGGGCGTTATCCTGACCTTTATCAGTTTTCAGGGAACCCTGTCTGCTTGGTGGACCAAGATTGTGGTAGGTGCTCTGCTGTGTGTATTCATTATCATGCAGGCCTTTATTACCGAGCACAAGAGCAAGCTTACAGCTAAGAGCTCCTTGGAAGAAAATAGTTAAAAATGGTTTTTATATATAAGGAGGAAAAAACTGTGTTAGAAGAATTGAAGCAGAAGGTCTATGAAGCAAATATGCTGCTGCCAAAGCATGGACTGATTACCTTTACTTGGGGCAATGTTTCCGGTATTGACCGGGAGTCAGGCTTGTTTGTCATTAAGCCATCTGGGGTGGAATACGATGTTATGAAGCCAGAGGATATGGTGGTTGTAGATTTGGATGGCAACAAGGTTGAAGGGGAACTGAATCCTTCTTCCGATACAGAAACTCACAGAGTTCTTTATAAGGAATTTCCTAATATTGGCGGCGTGGTTCACACTCATTCCCGTTGGGCTACTACCTTTGCCCAGGCTGGTCAGGGTGTGCGGGCCTATGGCACCACTCAGGCAGATTATTTCTATGGAGAGATTCCATGTACCAGAGATATGACACCAGAGGAGATTAAGGGTGAATATGAATATGAAACTGGCAGGGTGATTGTGGAAAGATTCCAGAAGTATGGTATCAACCCAGATCATGTACCTGCTGTGCTGGTAAAGAATCATGGTCCATTTACCTGGGGTACAGATCCTTTTAACGCCGTACACAATGCGGTAGTTCTGGAGGAGGTAGCTATGATGGCTTTCCACACCCAGATGTTAACAGGGGATAGGGATGCTATGCCACAGGTTTTGTTAAACAAGCATTTTATGCGGAAGCACGGGCCTAATGCTTATTATGGTCAGAAGAAAAAGTGATTTTGCAAGCAAGGTAAGGAGGGGACTATCTTGACAGTAGAAAATATCAGGGAAAAAATTGTTAACGGAGAAACAGCCCTGGGTATAGAGTTAGGCTCTACCCGTATAAAGGGAGTTCTGTTAACCTCAGAGATTGAAACCATTGCCGTAGGCAGCTATGGCTGGGAGAATAAGCTGGAAAATGGGGTATGGACCTATGATTTGGCTGAGGCCTGGAAAGGTGTGCAGACCTGCTTTGCCCATCTGGCTCAGGAGGTTAAGACCAAATACGATGTGGAGCTAAAGAGAATCGGCTCCATCGGCATTAGCGCCATGATGCATGGCTATCTGGCCTTTGATGCCAAGGATGAGCTGCTGGTGCCATTTAGAACCTGGCGCAACAATATTACTGGCGAAGCAGCAGATTACCTGACCAAGGCTTTGGAATTTAACATTCCTCAGAGATGGAGTGTGGCTCATATTTATCAGGCTGTGCTGAACAAGGAGCCTCATGTACCTGAAATCAAGTTCTTCACCACCTTGGCTGGCTATATTCATTGGCAGCTGTGCGGTGAGAAGGTATTGGGTATTGGCGATGCTTCTGGTATGTTCCCAATAGATGAAAATATTGCTTCCTACGATAAGGATATGTTAAAGAAATTTGATGAATTGGAAAATATCCGCAATCTGCCTTGGAAGCTGGAGAATATTTTGCCAGCAGTTTTGCCAGCAGGCAAGGTTGCCGGTATCTTGACTGAAGCTGGTGCAAGGCTGTTGGATCCAACTGGTGTGTTGGAGGCTGGAGCAACTATGGCACCACCAGAGGGTGATGCAGGTACAGGCATGGTAGGCACCAACAGTGTAAGAAAACGCACTGGTAATATTTCTGTAGGTACATCTGCTTTCTCCATGAATGTTTTGGAGGAGCCTTTAAAGGCGGTACACAGAGATATTGATATTGTTACCACACCTGACGGTGCACCAGTAGCTATGGTGCACGTTAACAATTGCTCCTCAGATATTAATGCCTGGGCAGGCTTGTTTGGTGAATTTGCCAAGGCATTGGGTGTAGAGGTAGCACCAGATACTCTGTATAGCGTGTTATTCAATCAGGTTAAGGAAGCAGCTGCTGATGCTGGGGGCTTGGTAAACTATAGCTTCCTGTCTGGTGAGAATATTACAGATACTCAGGCTGGACGGCCTATGTTTGTTCGTACTCCTCATAGCAAAATGAATCTGGGCAATTTTATGTTGGCTCAGCTTTATTCAGCCTTTGCTACCTTGAAAATTGGTATGGATGTGTTGATTAATGAGGAGCATGTCAAGACTGATGTAATGCTGGCTCAGGGTGGTTTGTTCAAAACTCCGGTTATTGGTCAGCAGGTATTGGCTAATGCCTTGGAAATTCCTATTACCATTATGGATAGCGCCGGTGAGGGTGGTCCTTGGGGTATGGCTGTATTGGCCGTATATACCAAATTCTGTGATGCCACCGTGGCTTTGGCAGATTTCCTGGATGAAAAGGTATTTAAGGATGCTTCTGCTACTACCTTGGCACCACAGCCAGAGGGGGTAGAGGGCTGCCGCAGCTTTATCAAGCGGTTCCAGGCTGGTATTGAGGTAGAGAATGCTGCTGGCAAAGCATTTGTAGATGAATAAAATCAGGTAATAAGTTTTACAGTTAAAAATAAAGGAAAAATTCGTAGAAACAAAGGGGCGAAAACAAAATGTTAAATGTAAAGGATTATGAGTTTTGGTTTGTAGCAGGCAGTCAGCATCTTTATGGTGAGGAAGCATTGAAGGCTGTAGAGAAGAACACCAAGGAAATTGCTGATTATCTCAATGGCACTGGCAAGCTGCCTTACAAAATCGTATTCAAAGGGGTTATGACCACTGCTGATGGCATTACCCAGTTCATGAAGGATGCGAATTACAATGACAATGTAGCTGGTGTCATGGTTTGGGCTCATACCTTCTCCCCAGCTAAAAACTGGATTCGTGGTACCAAGCTGTTGCAGAAGCCTTTGCTCCACTTGGCTACTCAGTACCTGAATAAGATTCCTTATGACACCATTGATTTTGATTATATGAATCTCCACCAGAGTGCTCATGGTGACAGAGAATACGGCTATATCAATTCCAGATTGAAGCTGAACAACAAGATTGTTTATGGTCATTGGCAGGATGAGGAGACTACTGCTGAAATCGCTGCTTGGCAGGATGTGGCTGTAGCCTACAACGAAAGCTTTAATATTCGTGTTTGCCGTTTTGGCGATACCATGCGTGATGTTGCCTGCACTGAGGGTGACAAGGTAGAGGCTCAGATTAAGCTGGGCTGGACTGTAGATTATTATCCTGTAGGGGATTTGGTTGCTTATGTGGACGCTGTGGCTGAAGCTGATATTGATGCAGAATATGCCAAGCTGGCAGAGGCATATACCCTGAATCCAGGCCACAACACTCAGGAGCATTTTGAGCACTGTGTCCGTTATCAGCTAAGAGAGTATATTGCCATTAAGAAATTCCTGGAGGATAATGGCTACAATGCTTTCTGCACCAATTTCCAGACCTTGTTGGGCTTGGAGGAGCTGCCAGGCTTGGCTGCTCAGCTGTTAATGCGTGATGGCTATGGCTTTGGTGCCGAGGGTGATTGGAAGCTGGCGGCCTTGACCAGATTGCTGAAGGTTATGTCCCATAATGACCGTACTGTATTCATGGAGGACTATACTCTGGATCTGCGTAAGGGCCATGAGGCAATTCTGGGTGCCCATATGCTAGAGGTAGATCCTACTATTGCCAGTGATAAGCCTAGAGTAGAGGTTCATCCATTGGGCATTGGTGATAAGGATGATCCTGCCCGTTTGGTATTTACTGGTGCCGAAGGCGATGGTATTGATGTTACCATTGCAGATTTCAGAGATGGCTTCCGTCTGATTAGCTATCCAGTTGATTGCCGCAAGCCAGAGGCTGAGACTCCACATCTGCCAGTAGCTAAGCAGCTTTGGACTCCTAAGTGCGGTCTGAAGAAAGGCTCTACTGAGTGGATTAAGGCTGGCGGTGAGCATCATACTGTATTGAGCTTTACCATTACTCAGCAGCAGATTGTAGATTTGGCCACCATGTTTGGCATTGAGATGGTTGATATCCAGTAATTAAATAGCCCTTTCCTTACTCAATTTTGAGTAATACTTTTTTCCCTTCCTCCGGCAAGGAGCTGTGAATGTATTTTTCACGGCTCCTTGCTTTTTTGTGGTGGAGATAAATTTATTTGCTCCAGTTGTGACAATATTCTCCATCTATAGTCCTATTTATCTGATAGAGAAATAATATTACAATTAAAATATGAGTGAATTTTTTATATGGGTTAGGGTATGATTATGGGGAAAAATATAAAACAGTTTAGGAAGAATGTCCTTATGGCCGGCAGGCCTGGTTTTCTTGCGGATTTTTTGCGAAACTGCCTGAACAAGGAGGGATGGGATACCTCTGATTATCAGGAGGAGAGCTTCAATCTCTACAATCCTAGTGCCGTAATGTATTTCTCAGATGGCAAGGAGGAGGGGGCTCTTTCCAGGGTATTGGAGGACATAAGAACCCACAAGGTAGAGCATTTCCTTTATGTTACTAGAGGCTTGTCAGTTCAGAAATGCTACGAGGATTTTGTGTTGGCATGGGGCAAAACCCATCAGCAAAATGTTAGCGTAGTTCATATGCCAGAGGTATTTGGTCAGGGACAGCAGCCAGAGGAAGGCGCTATTGCCAGATTACTGACGGCAGCTTGGGAAAAGAAAGATTTTTATTTGGCTGGTTCAGATACAGAGCCTGCCTCGGTGCTTTATGCCAAGGACGCGGCTTATGCCTTGTTTTCCATTTTGCAGAAAAAAATAAATAACAGCCGTATTGTGGTGGAATCTCAGGAAGCAGTCAGCTTTACTCAGATTGTGCTGACTGTAAATGGATTTGCTCAACTGCCCCAGATAGAAGTGGCTGGCAAAGGAGAGGATTTCTTTGTTGCCAACAGCTGGCAGGCAGATGAGGAAGATACTTACCATTTTGTTCTAAAGACCAAATATCCTGTGCTGGAAATGCTAAAGCCGGTTTACAAAAGTATTGCTGGCTCGGCAGAGACTGTTGAACATGCTGAGGAGAGCCGGAAAACTAAATATTTACCTAAAATCAGGCCTTATTTAGAAAATATAGGCCTTTTTCTGGTGGTGCTGTTTATTAGTATTTTGCAGGGAGGTACTCCGGTTAATCAGGCTACAGGCTTGGATATTTGCTATATTTACATTATTATCATGGGTATTATCTATGGCAAAAAGCAGTCTATGCCAGCAGTGTTGCCCTGTATAGCATTGCTTACCTGGGGCTTTTTGAATAGTCATGGGGAAATTGCCAGCATATTCTATATTCCAGAGAATCTTTTTCATTATTCCACCTATCTGTTTTTAGGTGTTTTCACCGGCTATGTGGCAGATAGCTGGCAGGGAAAGCTGGAATCTATGGGATATAAGCTGGACCATATGTATCAGCGCTATGGCTTCCTGCAGAAGAATTATGAAAAATCTATTGAGATTAAGGACAAGCTTTATTATCAGATTGTTAATTCTGATGATAGTATTGGCTGGCTATACGGTATTATTCAACAGTTGGATACAGTACAGGTGGAGAATATCTTTACCCAGGCGGCAGTTATTACCAGCAAGATTATGGGAGCCAATAATATTGCCATATATGTTATGGGCAAGGACCAATACTATCTCCGCCAAAAGGTGCGTTTGGGAGATAAAACAAGACAATTGCCTCATTCCCGTAAGACTGAGGAAAATGCCTATATCAGAAATATGCTGGAGAATCACCATCTTTTCGTCAATCATGGTCTGCAGTTGAATCTGCCTGATTTGGCCGCACCTATTATTTATAATGGTCAGGTTATTGCCATTATTGAGATTTATGGTATGGATTTTGACCAATGGAGTATTTATCAGCAGAATCTGTTGTCTGTAACGGCTCGCTTGATTTCCATGGCTATGGGCAAGGCCTATGTCTATGAGAATGGTATTCAGAGTAAGAGATTTGTGGCAGATACCAGAATTATGCAGGAGGAAGAATTTGCCAGACATCTGGCTGGCATTAAGGAAAGAGCACAGCTGCAGCATGATGTGCATAATGTACTGCTGGAGCTGGGAACAGAAAATGTTAATTATCAGGAGCTGGATAATCGTCTTAGTGGCTCTATTCGTCAGGAGGATACAGTGGGCATTATGGATGGCAATGTATATTTGCTGCTGCATGATACAGACGAATATGGCTTGCAGCTGGTTAAGCAGCGTTTGCAGCATCGTGGTATAGAAATCAAGGATATTAGGGAGCTGGTTTAAGATGGAGGGATGGCTTTGGCCAATGGCAGGGTGCCATCTGATTATGGTACTGGCTGCCTATTTGTACGCTCGCAGACAAGGGGATGCTATTCAGGGAGCTACGGAGGCTTTGATAGTATTCCTCATGCCGGTGGCAGGTTTTGTGTTGGTAGTGGGAGCAAGAATTATCAAGGGAATAAGGCCCTTTCAGTGTCATATAGATCCTCACAAGCTAATGAATAAAAACAATGTATTTACCAATATGATTAGCTATGATGAAAATGTTATTCCCTTGCATGACACCTACTTGGTAGATGATGTGAGTGCTAAGCGCAAGGTTTTTTTGGATGCAGTTAAGCAGAATGTTTTGGAAAATCCAAGAGTTCTGAAAATGGCCACCTACGATCAGGATCGGGAAATTGCTTATTATGCCGTGTCTATGATTTCTGGTCATATTGAGGAGCTGGAAAACAAAATCAGCAAGGTGGAAGGAGAACTGCTTCAGGATAAGGATAATATGGAGCTGCAGAGAGAGTATGCCTATCTGTTAAAGGATTATCTGGAGCAGGAATTTGTGGATAATATTACCAAAAAGAATCGTACTGAGCAGTATGTAGCTTTGTTGGATAGTCTTTTGCAGGTATACCCTGATGAAGTGGAGTTTTTGCAGGAAAAAATCCGCAAGGAGATAATATTGGAAAATTATACCCAGGCTCAGGAAGCCTGTGAAAGTTTTCAGCAGGCTTATCCAGACCGGGAGGAGCCTTATTTGGAATACATAAAATTATATTTCCATATGCGGCAGCCGGCTAAAATGGAAGAAAAGCTCAATGAATTAAAGGCTATTCCGGGAGAATTATCATTGCACGCATTAGAGTTGGTGCGTTATTGGGGAGGTATTTCCCATGGATAATTTTAAGAAAGAAATCTGGAGTGTATTTATTATCACCGCCCTGCTGGGGGTGTTTTTTCAGATCAATCGAATGGATGTTTTTTTGTATCTCAATTCCTGGCAGAACAATATTCAGGCAGGAAATATCTGGCAGTCTATGGGGAATCCAAAGGATGCCAAGGAGAATTATTTGCTGATTTATGATCCGGCAGATGTACAAAGTGTGTTAAGCAGGCATATTGTAGAGAAAATTATTCGTGACCAGAAAAAAACTGTTCAAACCATACCTTTCTATCAGCCAGTGGTGATTGACAACAAATGCCAGGGGGTAATTATTGCTACCAACAGGCTGAAAAACATAGCAGGTATGTCTGCTGTGGCAGGGTATGTTGAGCAGGGTGGCCGGGCGGCTATTTTGCGTAATCTACAGGGTGAGCTGTTGCCGGAGGATATGACAGCTAAATTAGGCATAGCTTCTATCGGGCAGGAAATTTCTGTGCCTGGTATTCGTGTGCCGGGAGATATGTTCCTGGGATTGCAGGGCTATGGCTTTGATTCTGCTAGCTATATGACTGGGGTGACAGATGTACAGCTGACAGGGGATGCAGTGCCAGAGGTTACATCTCAGGATGGACATCCTATTATCTGGAGTCATAATAGCGGTCAGGGAAAATATATTGTCTGCAATAGTCGGGAGAGAGACGACAAGAATAATTATGGTACATATACAGCTATTCTTAGTCAGTTGAATGAGGACTATATTTATCCAATGATAAATATAAAATTGTTTTATATAGATGATTTTCCCTCTCCTGTACCAGAAGGAAATTTTGACAGAATATATCAGGAAACAGGCTATAATACCTCGGATTTTTATCGTCGTCTTTGGTGGCCTGAGATGCTGAATAACGGAGAAAAATATAATGTTAAATATACAGGCTTGATTATTGAATCCTATGGGGATCAGGTAAAGGGGCCATTTAAGCCTTTGGCCAATGGCTCGGCCCGTAATAGTCTGATTGCCTACGGCAGAGAGCTGCTGAAGGCTGGGGGTGAGCTGGGTATTCATGGCTATAACCATCAGTCTCTGGCTCCTGCTGGCTATGGACAGGATGAGCTGGGCTATGCCACTTGGGAAAGTCAGGCTGATATGGAGGAATCCCTTAGAGAGCTAAAGCGCTATATTGAGGATGTATATCCAGGTTATGAAATTCATGCCTATGTACCCCCATCTAATATTCTTAGCCCAGAGGGTAAGGCAGCCGTTAAAAATGTCTTTACAGATATTAAAGTATATTCTTCCTTGTGGGAAGGATTGGCTACAGCCAAGGAGTATTTCCAGAATTTCCAGTTGAATAGTGACGGTACCAGTGAGATACCTCGCGCTTCCTCTGGCTATGCCCCTAGCCAGGAGGAAATCTGGGAGGCCTATAATGTTTTAAATTATAATGGTGTATTTTCTCATTTTGTCCATCCTGATGAAATTTTCTATGAGGAAAGTGAAAATTTGACCTGGGCTATTATGAAGCAGGGCATGACGGAGCTTTTGTCAGAACTACAGAATAGATTTGGCTGGCTGGAGCCAGTTACAGCTACTGAGGCCTATGAAAAGCTGCAGGATTATGTTCAGATGGATTACAGCTTAACAAGGAGTAAGGAGGGCATCAAGATTAACGCTTCTAACTTCCAGAAGCCACTAACCTTTATTTTGCGTACCGATAAGGAAATAGGCTCTGTAACCGGAGGCAGTGCCAAAAGAATTCAGGCAAATGCCTATGTGCTGACTGTGACGGATGCAGATTTTGAAATCAAATGGGCAGGTGAAGAATAATGAGAATATGCATGCTGGTAGAGGGGGCCTATCCCTATGTCGTAGGAGGTGTTTCCTCCTGGCTTCAGATGCTGATGGAGGGATTGCCTGAATATGAATTTTTTATTTATGCTATTGGGGCAGATTCTCGTGATAGAGGTAAGTTTAAATACAAATTCCCTGCTAATGTAGTAGGTATTCAGGAGGTTTTTCTGGATGAGATTTTGAGCTGTCATTCACCTAAGCTGCAGGAGAATATTCTCAATGAGCAGGAAAGACAGTGTTTATATGATTTGGTGGTGGGAGAAAAACCTATTGATATAGAAACCATTGTCAATATGTTTTCTCAGGTAAAGCACAAGAAAAATCCTTTGACCATTTTTATGAGCAGTGATTTTTTTGATATTATCAGTCAGGTCTATGCGGATAAATACAGCTATCTGCCCTTTACAGATTTTTTCTGGACCATGAGATCTATGCTCTTGCCTTTGTTTTATTTCTTCCATCATCCCTTGCCACAGGCTGATTTATATCATACCGTGGCAACTGGATACTGTGGTATTATTGGCAGTATTGCGGCCAAAATGTATCATAAGCCATTCTTGATTACGGAGCATGGTATTTATTCCCGGGAAAGAGAAACAGAAATTGTCAAATGTGGCTGGGCCAAGGGAGATTTTAAATCTGTCTGGATACAGTATTTTTATAATATTGCTAAGCTGGCCTATACAACTGCTAATATGGTGGTAACTCTGTTTGAGCGCAATGCTATTATTGAGCAGGAGCTGGGCTGTCATCCTGATAAAATCCGCATCGTGCCTAATGGTATCCGTATGGAAAGATTTGCCCATATACCAGAGCTTACAGATCATGATGGTCCTTTGGTTATTGGAGGGGTAGTGCGGGTGGTGCCTATTAAGGATATTGTTACCATGCTGCGAGCCTTTCTTCTGGTACAGCAGGTTTTTCCAGATGCCTGCCTTAAGGTAATTGGGCCTTATGCTGAGGATCCGGATTATTATAAAATGTGCCTTCAAACTGTGGAAACCCTAAAGCTGAAAAATGTGGAATTTACTGGTTCTGTAAATGTGGCAGAGGTATTCCCTCAGCTGGATATTGTATTATTATCTAGTATCAGCGAGGGACAGCCTCTGGCGGTGCTGGAGGGCCAGGCCGCCAGACGGCCTTTTGTTACCACAGATGTGGGCTGCTGTCGAGAGTTGATATATGGTGGCTCTAACGATGATTTGGGGCCGGCAGGAGCAGTGGTGGCTCCTATGGATTATGAGCAGATGGCCAAGGAGATTATCCGCTTGGGAAAAAATTTCCCATTAAGGCGCAAAATGGGCCAGGTAGGTTGGCAGCGGGTAAAAAATGGCTATACCTATGAGTATTTCATTGATTCGTATCGAAAGATATTCCAGCAATTGGAAGGAGCTGAGGGCTAATGGCAGGTATTGGCTTTGAATTGAAAAAACTTTTTAATCGCCGTACCCTGACAGGCCATGCTATGGCCTATGGCTATTCTGCGGTGATTACAGCAGGCCCCTTTGCCTTGCTGACCACTATGGTTCTGGCTATTCAGCTTTTATTTCTTCGCTATGGCATTGATGTAAATAACAGCCAGCTATATGTTTCCTCTGTTATTTATCCCTTTGTATTTTCTCAGTTGATTTCCTGTGGTTTTTCTATTATCATAACCAGGTATCTGGCAGATTGTTTGTATGAAGGGGAATATGATAATGTATCCGGTTCCTGCTATGGAATAATTTTTATGGCTCAGCTGGCAGGGGCAGTGGCTGCCCTGCTGTTTTATTGGAATAAGCCTCTGCCCTTGCATCTGAAGCTGATAACCTATACCTTCTTTGCAGAAATGATAGCCATGTGGCTGCAAATGGTATATTTAACAGCTCTCAAGGATTATAAATCCATATTTGTCAGTTATTTTGCGGGAGCGGCTATAAGCATTGCCCTAACCTGGGTGAATCTGCAATATGGTTTTATGGCTCCTGTGGAGGGCACCATGCTTTCTATGTGTATAGGAGTAGGTATTTTGGATTTGTGCTTTATGGTGCAGATTGTCAGGTATTTTGGTTATCCATCCCATGCTATGAATTTTGAGTTTTTGCCATATTTCGAACAGCATTACAAGCTGTTTTTGCTGATAATTTTTTATACCTTGTCTATCTATGTGGCAAATTTTATTGTTTGGAACAGCTCCTGGGGAGTTATGGTGGCAGGTACGTATCTTTATTCCCAAAGGTATGATGTAATTACTTTCTATGCCTTTTTGTCCATCCTGCCGATTATGATTATGTTTGTGGTTTCTATGGAGCTGAAATTTTATGAGCAATATGCCATATATTTTACCTATATTACGCAAAAAGGTAATTTTAAAGAGGTGGATGATTCCCGGAAAGATTTGCTTTATACCCTATGGACAGAGTTTAAGAATATCATGGAGTTTCAGCTGGTGTTTTCTTTGATTTTCCTGGCCTTGGGTAGTTATTTTCTGACCTTGGGAGGAGTGGCTTATCAGGATGTAAATATCTACCGCCTTTTGGTTTTAGGGGCATTTTTCTGTGGCACCCTGCAGGTGGTATATACCCTGCTTCTCTATCTGGAGGATCAGCATGGTGCCTTGATTATAACAGGCAGTTTCCTGCTGGCAAATCTGGTATTTGGCATAGCAGGACAGCTAGTGGGAGAGATAAGCTATGGCTTTACCTTTTTCCTGGCAGCTGTGCTGGCTTGTGCTGTGGCTATTTGGCGGTTACAATATTTTTGTCAGAGAATTAATTATTTTGTATTTTGCAGCAGGCCGGTGTTCTTTGAACACACTAATGGTATTTTTACCAAATTGGCGGCTTATCTGTATGGGGATAAATTAAACTAAGGAAAGGAGGAAAACATAATGCGAATGTCCAGAATTCGGCAACGCCGTTTGTTACTGCAGCAGCGCAGACAAGCCAGTCATAATCGTCAAAAAGCTGCAGCTGCTGTTTTGGGAAGCTTGGCGGTAAGTGTTCCCCAGCAGTCTAATGCTGCGCTGAATGTATTACAGGATATTAATAATGATTTTGATTATATGCAGGATAGCTTGGAAAGCATTAATGCTTATGATGCAGCCAAGGATTGGGTGGTAGATGCTGTCAACAATGCAGCTTTGGCTCAGCAGTATTTGGATGAAGCTATCCAGACCTGTCGGGATTCAGAGGAGAATCTTTTGCAGGCTCAGGACAACCAGCAGAAGGCAGAGGAAATTTTGGCAGAAACAGAAAAGGAACTAACGGAGGCAAGGGCGAATCGTATAGAGTTGACACAGCAGGCTATTGCCAGCCAGCAGGCTGTGGCAGACTATCTACCTACATGGTATGAGGCTCAGGCCCAGCTGCAGCAATGTGTGGATGTGCAGGAAGCAGCTGCTGTAGACCAGCCCCATAGTGCAGGGGCTGGTGGCTGGACAGCTAGTGATGAACAGCGGGCTCAATGGATTCAGGAGGCCTGGGCGGAGGTAGGCTATGAAAGTAATCGCCTGCCAGAGATTGAAGCCAGATTCAGCAGTGAGGGAGCTGGCTACGATGCTGCTGAGGCTCAGGCTGAACAGGATGCCTATTGGGAGAGAATGGCTGAGCTGGACAGAGAGGTAGAGGAAGCCAGAGAATATTTCGATTCTGTTAGTGAGTATCTGGATGAGTTGAAGGCACAGCAGCAGGAGGCTGAGGAGGCAGAGGCTGATGCTAGACAGAATGTTATAGAGCTGCAGATAGAAGTGGCTCAGAATAAGCAGGATGTGCTGGATTGCATTCAGGATGTAAAGATTTGCACTCAGGAGAGAGATGAAGCTATCACCAATAGACAGCAGGCTGTAGTAGATTTGGATGAGGCTCATAAGGATGAGGAATTGGCTCGCTTTGGCCTTTTGCATTTTGGTGAAGGCATGGGGGCACAAAAGAGCCTGGAATATTATAGCTGGCAGGGACCGGAGGGACGCAGCGGTCATCAGCTCTACAGTGGCAATTCCTTTTATTGGAGCAAGAATCACTATGATTTTTCCTTAAGCAATGCCTATGTTATATCCAATACAGGCTTGGCTGGAGGAGAGATGTCAGGGTTGACGGATACTTCTTTGACAGCTATGTATACCAATAAGCATCCTGTTTATGATGTGCGTTATGGCTTGGAGGTTAATCTGCCTACAGGCAGCAGCCGGACAAATAATAATGCTGTGGTGCCTGATTATCTGGCTAGGGTTTCCCGATTAGGGGAGGGCTGGAATTTTACCCCTCGCCTGGAAGTCGTTCGCCATTTGGATAAATATACCAGTATGACCTGGCGAGGCTCCTATTCTTTCCGAGGAGCCTATGAGGAGGACTATGATGGTCTGACTGGGAATATGCATCCTGGTAATCAATGGACTAATGAACTGGAATATTTGCATACAGATAAGAAAACTCATTATATGCTGAAATTTCAATATACGAATAACAGTGATAAATCCTCTATTAGTGGTACAGCTAATGATTATAGCTTTACCGAGGGTGATGGCCTTGGCCTGCGGGGGTATTACCGTAGCTGGTTTACCCCAAAGGATTCCTGGGGCGCCTATGGCGCCTGGACCTTTGATGGTGGTACAGCCTATGATAATGGTTTGGCTCCTGGCTCAGGTGTTCACCGGCTGTATTATGGTGCGGGGTATTTTCATCAATTTGATAGTAAAAGACAGATGAGATTGTTTGCCAATTGGCTGCGAGCAGATGGAGAGAGCTATGATCCTTTGACTAGGCTTACCAGCGCCTCTGGGCGGAGGTTTTCTGTTTCTCTTGGCTATGATTGGCGTATGGATGATAAAAACAGCTTGTCCCTGGATATGGAGCGGGGAATATTGCGACAGCAGGGAGATGCCAACTATCGCAGCTGGGGTGTTATGCTGAATTACAATAGGAGCTTTTAAATGAAAATAAAAATTTTGCTGGCTGCTGCCGGAATTGTTGCTTCTCTGGCAGGGCTTTATACTTATCACAATATTGCTGCCGCCAATAACAGTAATAAGGAGGAGATTGCTTATCGTCAAGAAATGGGCAATCTTATTTGTGATATTAAGGAATATGGACAAGAACATGGCAAGGGAGATTTTTTCATTATAGCCAATGGTGGAGCTGGCCTGATGGAAAGCAATGAAATGTTTCCTGAGGAGGATTGCGACAAGCTAAAATCCCATTTGGATGGGGTAATGGTGGAGTCTGTAAATTATGGCTGGGATATGGCTATGGATAATCCTACTCCTGTAGAGGATCAGGAAATTTTCCATGATTTATTGGCAGAGGCCAAAAAATCTGGGGTAGTACCTTTGGTTTTGGATTATTGTCGAGAAAAGCCAGAAACTCAGAAATCCTATCGTGAGGATAGGGATTATGGCTATTTGGGTTGGGTATCTGCCCGCAGGGATTTGGATAGATTGCCTAAGGAAGCACCTAATAATAACAATGATAGGGCCTGCACAGAGCTGTCTCAGGCCAAAAACTATTTGGTACTGTTAAATCCAGAAGCATTTTCCTCTAAGGAGTCTTATATTGCTAGTTTGGCAGCCAGCAATTATGATTTGCTCATTATAGATGCTTATTATGGGGACTCTATGTTGACACCTCAGGATGTGGCTAGGCTGCAATACAAGCCAGGTGGCAGCAGACGTCTGGTAGCTTCCTATATGAGTGTGGGGGAGGCAGAGGATTATCGTCCTTATTGGCAGCCTAAGTGGAAAACAAATCCTCCTGACTGGATGTGGATTGCCAATGGTGATTGGGAAGGCAATTATAGAGTTAGATATTGGAGTAAGGACTGGCAGAAGATGCTGATGGGAAGTCCTCAGTCTTATCTGGACCAGATATTGGCAGCGGGCTTTGACGGGGCATTTCTGGATGTAATTGATGTCTTTTATGCGTTTGAGGATATTGCTAATCAGTAAAAATCTTGTTAGAATGTAGAAAAAATAAATTTCTGGAGGTGCGGGTAATGTCAGCTCTTATAGATAAACTTGCCGATTATGGCTGTAAGGTGAATGAGTCCATGGGCAGGTTTTTGAACAATGAGGATTTTTACGGAAAATGCTTTACAAAATATATACGTGATGAATCCTTTGGGGAATTGGGTGAAGCTATCAAGGCTGGTGATGTGAAGGCGGCTTTTGGGGCAGCTCATGACTTAAAGGGGATTAGTGCCAATATGGGGATTACCCCGGTATATGATTTAGTCATAAGCATTGTGGAGGAGTTTAGAGCAGGTAGAATGCCAGACCATGCCTTGACCACCTGGGAAGAAATTATGGCTGTTAGAGAAAAATTACAAAAAATTATTGAATAAATGCTTGCATTTTTGAGATGATGCTGTTATAATTATCAATGTTGTGCAGGAAAGAGCTAAAGACGGACTTTGAAAAAAGCAAAAAAATGCTTGACAGAGTTTGAAAGATGTGGCATAATATTTCTTGCGTTGTCGGGGCGTAGCTCAGTTTGGTAGAGCACCTGGCTTGGGACCAGGGGGTCGTAGGTTCGAATCCTGTCGCTCCGACCACTTTTCGCGTCTGTAGCTCAGTTGGATAGAGCAACGGCCTTCTAAGCCGTGGGTCGGGGGTTCGAATCCCTCCAGTCGCACCATTTTTTGACAACAACAATTTTATATATAACTTGCTTGTGTTTCGCATCAGTACGACGATGAAATGACGAAGTATAATGGCGCGAGACGGAGTTAAAATCGGGGCGTAGCTCAGTTTGGTAGAGCACCTGGCTTGGGACCAGGGGGTCGTAGGTTCGAATCCTGTCGCTCCGACCATTTGCAATCAGAACTTCTCAGAAATGAGAAGTTTTTTGTTGCCAAAATTTCACGGGAAATAAATTTGTCATACATATAATGAGAAAGAATAAGAATTTTTCTCTACAGATTAGTACAAATTTTGAATTTGTGGTATAATGTTTGTGTAAGTTGGTTCAATCAATTACTGTGAGTTATAGTAAGTTTTGTGCTGCATAAATTTGCAATATAAAATAAGATAAAGTACATCGGTACAATACATTATTTCAGTGGGTGAATACATTTTTACAAATGTTCAAAAACCATAAAACTATCAGCAAAACCACTACTTGACTGAATTTGTGTATAGTGGTATCCTTTTAAATAAGGTTAATATGTACTATGAATTTTATGATAACTTGTCCTTGATAAGACGATAACTTTTAGTTATAAACTGAGCAACCTTAGTCATCGGCATAAAATTCATAGCAGATTTTAGGTATATACAGGGGGAGATTTTTGATGATTGATATTCTCAATCGTGTACGCAACAAAGAATTACAGGCAAAGATCGTAACTGCAGAAGAGGCAGCTGCTTTCATTAAGCCAGGCATGAATGTTGGTACCAGCGGCTTCACCCCATCCGGCTATCCAAAGGCAGTTCCAATGGCCTTGGCAGCCCGTATGGAGAAGGAACATTTCCAGATTAATCTCTGGACAGGTGCATCCACCGGCGACGAAGAGGATGGTGCACTGGCAAGAGCCAATGGTATTAAGTTCCGTATGCCATACCAGACCAACAAGGATATGAGAAACGCCATTAACAGCGGCAAGATTGATTATTGCGATCTGCATCTGTCCGAGTCTGCTCAGTTGGCTCGTTACGGCTTCCTTGGTGGCAAAATCGATGTAGCCATTGTAGAGGCTTGTGCTATTACTGAGGAGGGGAATATTATTCCTACCACCTCTATGGGTAACAGTGCATCCTATGTGGAGACTGCAGATGTAGTTATTGTAGAGGTTAACACCACTCAGCCTATGGAGCTGGAGGGCATGCACGATGTATATGTACCTCTTGATCCTCCAAATCGTCTGCCAATTCCAATCGTAAAGCCAAATGACAGAATTGGCACACCTTATATTCCATGCACACCTGATAAGATTAAGTTTATCGTACCTTGCGATATTCCAGATCATACTCGTGCATTGGGTGAGATTGATGAAAATTCTCGCAAGATGTCTCAGAATTTCATTGAGCTTCTCCACAAGGAGGTTGCTGCTGGCCGTATGCCAAAGAATCTGCTGCCATTGCAGTCTGGCGTAGGTGCTGTAGCCAATGCTGTTATCAGCGGTTTTGTTGATTCCGATTTGAAGGATTTGACAGTATTTACCGAGGTTATTCAGGATGGTATGTTTGACCTGATTGATGCAGGCAAGCTGTCCTTTGCTTCCGGTACTGCTTTAAGCCCATCTCCAGAGGGATTGGAGCGTTTCTACAAGAATATCAAGGAATACAGAAAGCATATCGTACTGCGTCCGCAGGAGGTTGCCAACAGCCCTGAGATTGCACGTCGTATTGGTATTATCGCTATGAATACCGCTATTGAGTGCGATATCTACGGCAATGTTAATTCCACTCACATCATGGGCTCCAAGATGATGAATGGTATTGGCGGCTCCGGCGACTTCGCCCGTAATGCTTACCTGACTGTATTCTTTACAGTTTCCACTGCCAAGGGTGGTGCAATTTCTTCTATCGTGCCTATGTGCTCTCATGTTGACCACACTGAGCATGATGTTGATATTATTGTTACTGAGCAGGGCTTGGCAGACCTGCGTGGCTTGTCTCCTCGTCAGAGAGCAAAGGTTATCATTGAGAACTGTGCACATCCTGACTACAAGCCAATGCTGATGGATTATTATGAGAGAGCATTGAAAGAGACCAAACAGGCCCACACTCCTCATATTCTCACTGAAGCACTTTCCTGGCATGAAAGATTCCAGGAAACCGGTACCATGAAAAAATAATAGGGGGTTTTTAAAATTATGAGCAATGAAAAAATTCAGGCTGGTTTAGAGAAATATAATGCCAGCGTAGAGAAGGCAATTTCCCGCTTCCCAGAGCGTCCACACCTGCCAGAGCAGCGTTTGTACACTCCATTGGATATTAAGGATACTGACTATGCCGATGAAATTGGCTTCCCTGGTATGTACCCATATACTCGTGGTGTACAGCCTACTATGTATCGCGGTCGTTTCTGGACTATGCGTATGTATGCAGGTTTCTCCACTGCTGCAGAGTCCAACAAGCGTTATCGCTATTTGATTGAGTCCGGTGCTACTGGTTTGTCTTGTGCTTTCGACCTGCCTACTCAGATTGGTTATGATTCCGATGATGCTATTTCTGAGGGCGAGGTAGGCAAGGTTGGTGTTGCTATCGACTCCCTTGCTGATATGGAAGTTCTCTTCGACAAGATTGACCTGGGCAAGGTTTCCACTTCCATGACTATCAACGCACCTGCATCTGTTCTGCTGGCTATGTACATCGCTGTTGCAGAGAAGCAGGGTGTACCAGCTGACCAGCTGAAGGGTACTATTCAGAACGATATTTTGAAGGAGTATGCTGCTCGTGGTACTTATATCTTCCCTCCACGTCCATCCATGCGTCTGATTACCAATATCTTTGAGTATTGCTCCAAGAACGTTCCAAAGTGGAATACTATTTCTATCTCCGGTTATCATATCCGTGAGGCAGGCTCTACTGCTTCTCAGGAAATTGCATTTACCATTGCTGATGGTATTGCATATTGCGAGGCTGCCATTAAGGCTGGTCTGCACATTGATGATTTCGCAGGCCGTCTCTCCTTCTTCTGGAATGCACATAACAACGTTCTGGAAGAGGTTGCTAAGTTCCGCGCTTCCCGCCGCGTATGGGCTAAGGTTATGAAGGAGCGTTTCCACGCTGAGAAGCCAAAGTCCATGATGCTGCGTGTTCATACTCAGACTGCAGGCTCCATGTTGACTGCACAGCAGCCTAACAACAACATCGTTCGTGTTGCTCTGCAGACTGCAGCTGCTGTTATGGGTGGTACTCAGTCCCTCCACACCAACTCCCGTGATGAGGCTTTGGCTCTGCCAACTGAGGAATCCGTAATGATCGCTCTCCGTACCCAGCAGATTGTTGCTTATGAGTCTGGTCTGGCTGATGTAATTGATCCATTGGCTGGTTCCTACTATGTAGAGGCTCTCACCAACAAGATTGAGAAGGAAGCATGGGAATACATTAACAAAATTGATGAAATCGGCGGTGCTGTTGCTGCTATTGAGAAGGGCTACATCCAGAAGGAAATTCAGGATTCTGCTTACAAGTGGCAGATGGATGTTGAGTCTGGTGCAAAGACCATCGTTGGTGTTAACAAGTTCCAGGTTGAGGAAGAACCTCCAAAGGGCCTGCTGAAGGTAGATGCTTCTGTTGGTGTTGCTCAGTGTGAGCGTCTCCATGCCATGAAGGCTAAGCGTGACAATGATGCTGTAAAGGCTGCTTTGGCTGACCTGAAGGCTGCTTGCCAGGATGAGAATGAGAACCTTATGCCACACATTCTGAAGGCTGTACACACCTATGCAACTCTCGGTGAGATTTGCGGTGTAATGCGTGAAGTATTTGGTGAGTATGAGGCTCATGTAAATCTGTAATTAGTAGTTGGAGGTACATAGAAATGGAAAAGCGTATTAGAGTTTTAGTTGCAAAGCCAGGCCTGGATGGCCATGATCGTGGTGCTAAGGTTGTTGCCCGTGCACTCCGTGATGCAGGTTTTGAGGTTATTTATACTGGTCTTCGTCAGACTCCTGAGCAGATTGCTGAGGCAGCTCTGCAGGAGGACGTAAATGTTGTAGCAATGTCTATTCTTTCCGGTGCTCATCCACATCTGTTCCCTAAGGTTGTAAATCTGGTTCGCGAGAAGGGCATGGATGATGTTCTGATTATCGGCGGCGGTGTTATTCCTGAGACTGATATTCCAGCTCTGAAGGAAGCAGGCGTAGCAGAGGTATTTACTCCTGGTACTCCTACCAGCGCTATTGTAGACTTTATCAAGGCTAATGTAAAATAAGCTTTAGTAAATAATTTTGACAGAGGCGGTCATTATCCGGAGGAGTCTTTAGGGGCTGCTCTGGATATCTGGCCCCTGTGTCATTGTACTTATTGGTGGTGCAGAATGGACATTGTAGAAGAATTGTTAAAAGGCAACCGGCTAGCTTTATCCCGTGCTATCACTGCTATTGAAAATGAGTATGATGAAGCTGTGGACATAATGAAGCGGCTTTATGCTCACACTGGTCACGCTTTTGTTCTGGGAATTACCGGACCTCCGGGAGCAGGCAAAAGTACCTTGACTGATAAGCTGGCTAAGGCTTATCGTGCTCAGGGAAAGACTGTTGGTATTATTGCCATAGATCCTACGAGCCCATTTACTGGTGGTGCTATCCTAGGTGATCGTATTCGTATGAACAGCCTAACTATGGACGAGGGTGTTTTCATTCGTAGTATGGGAACCCGCGGCAGCCTGGGTGGATTGTCACATAAGACTGCGGATGCCATCAAGGCAATGGATGCCTTCGGTAAGGACATTATTTTTGTTGAGACCGTAGGTGTAGGACAGTCTGAGGTTGACATCGTGAAGGCTGCGGATACAACCATGGTTGTGTTAATCCCTGGTATGGGTGATGATATTCAGGCTATCAAGGCAGGTATCTTGGAGATAGGTGATGTATTCACTATCAACAAGGCAGACCATGATGGCGCTGACAAGCTGGTTCGCGAACTGAATATGATGCTGGATTTGGATGCTCATGGCATGCAGATGGAACAGACCGATACTGAGAAAGCCTTGGCTGATCAGTTCCACCATCTCAATGTGGCCAAGCATGCTGTAGGAAACACATGGCGGCCGCCTATCCAAAAGGTTATAGCCAGTCAGAATGAAGGCATCACTGAAACTGTTGAGAATATCGAAAAGCATTTCAAGTACATCAGTGAGACAGGAATTCTCCAGAAACGTCGCACTGAGCGTTCCAAGAATGAAATGCTGGATGTTCTACATAGCAACATTGGCAAGTATATTACTGGCAAGCTGGAGGAAACCGGCAAGCTGGATGAATATGTAGAGCAGATTAAGCGTCGGGAAACCGATCCTTATACTGTAGTAGCTGATGTTATGCATGATATGCTAAAAGAGTAATTGTATTTTAGGGGGTATGCTAAATGGCATTCAAGATTTTAGGTGTAGATCACATTGGTATTGCTGTAAATGATTTGGATGAGACTCAGAACTTCTGGACTGCAATCGGACTTCCTTGCACTGGTCAGGAAACCGTAGCTGAGCAGAAGGTTACTACTACTTTCAATCCAACTCCAAATGGCTCCGAGATTGAGCTTTTGGCAGCAACTGAACCAGATAGCCCAATTGCTAAATTTATTGAAAAGAACGGCGGCCGTGGCGGTATTCAGCACATTGCTCTCCGTGTAGATGATCTCCCTGCTGCTATTGCAGAATTGCAGGAAAAGGGCATCAGAATGATTGATACCAAGCCTCGTAAGGGTGCAGGTGGTGCAGATATTGCATTTGTACATCCAAAATCCACCTTTGGCGTGCTTCTGGAGCTCTGCCAGCACGAGGACAGATAAATAACTCAGCCAATTATAGGGCTGTTGAGGAGGTAAAAAATGGCTACAGTTCAGGAAAAAATTGAACTTATGAACGCCAAGAAGGCACATATCCTTCAGGGCGGTGGTGAGAAGCGCGTTGAGAAGCAGCATGCAAAAGGCAAGATGACTGCTCGTGAGCGTCTGGAAAAGCTTTTTGATGAAGGCTCCTTTATTGAGCTGGATCAGTTCGTAAAGCATCGTTGCACCAACTTTGGTCAGGAGAAGAAGGATCTGCCAGCTGAGGGCGTTGTTACCGGTTATGGTACTGTTGACGGCCGTCTGGTATATGCATTTGCACAGGACTTCACCGTTGAGGGTGGTTCTCTGGGTGAGATGCATGCCAAGAAAATCTGGAAGGTTCAGGATCTGGCTATGAAGATGGGCGCACCTATTATCGGCATTAATGATTCCGGTGGTGCTCGTATTCAGGAGGCTGTAGATGCTCTGTCTGGTTATGCAGGTATCTTCTATCGCAACACTGCTGCATCTGGCGTAATTCCTCAGATTTCCGTAATCATGGGACCATGTGCCGGCGGTGCTGTATATTCTCCAGCTATTACTGACTTTATCTACATGGTAGATAAGACTTCCCAGATGTTCATTACTGGTCCTGCAGTTATTAAGTCCGTAACCTATGAGGAAGTAACTGCTGAGGCTCTGGGTGGTGCAGTAACTCACAACTCCAAGTCTGGTGTTGCTCACTTTGTAGCAGCTAATGAGGATGACTGCATCCAGCAGATTCGTTATCTGTTGAGCTTCCTGCCAAGCAACAACATGGAGGAGACTCCTATCGTTGCTACCAATGATGATCCAAACCGTATGGATCCAGAGCTGAACACTGTTATTCCTGACAATCCAAATGCTCCTTATGACATGAAGGATGTTATCAGGATGCTGGTTGATGATGGCCAGTTCTATGAGGTTCATCAGCATTTCGCTACCAATATCATTTGCTGCTTTGCCCGCTTTGATGGCCGTACTGTTGGTATTATTGCCAACCAGCCAAAGGTTATGGGTGGCTGCCTGGATATTGATGCATCTGATAAGTCTGCACGCTTTATCCGTTTCTGCGATGCTTATAACATTCCTCTGGTAAATCTGGTAGATGTACCAGGCTTCCTGCCAGGTGTTGGTCAGGAGCATGGCGGTATTATCCGTCATGGTGCCAAGATGCTGTATGCATACTCTGAGGCTACTGTGCCAAAGATTACTGTTATCACTCGTAAGGCCTATGGTGGTTCCTACATTGCTATGTGCTGCCGTGAGCTGGGTGCTGATCAGGTTATGGCATGGCCTACTTCTGAGATTGCAGTTATGGGCCCTGCTGGTGCAGCTAATATTATCTTCAAGCGTGATGAGCCAGAGCAGAAGGCTAAGAATACTCAGGACTATGTAGATGAGTTTGCTACTCCATACAAGGCTGCTGAGCGTGGCTACGCTGATATGGTAATTGAGCCATGCGAGACTCGTCCATTGATTATTACTGCTTTGAATGCTTGTGCAAGCAAGCGTGAGTCCATGCCTGCTAAGAAGCATGGTAATATTCCATTGTAAGAGATAGCTAGTATCATTAAAATTTGGAGGTACATTAGATGAAAAAGTTCAACATTACTGTAAATGGCACTGCCTATGAGGTTGAGGTTGAGGAAGTAAAGGCAGCAGCTCCTAAGGCTCCTAAGGCTCCAGCAGCACCTGCTCCTGCTCCAGTAGCAGCTCCAGCTCCAGCAGCTCCTGCACCTGCAGCACCAGCTGCTCCAGCAGCAGCACCTGCAGCTGGCGAGTCCGCTGTTAATGCACCAATGCCAGGCAAGGTTATTAAGCTGGTAGCATCTGTTGGCCAGGCTGTAAAGGCTGGCGAAGTAGTTCTCATTCTCGAGGCTATGAAGATGCAGAACGAGATCGTTGCTCCTGTTGACGGCACTGTAAAGGCTATCAACGTAGCAGCTGGCCAGGCTGTTCAGTCCGGCGATGTTCTGGCTGTAATCGGCTAATCGGTTATTTATAGTAGGACATGAGGGAGGCATCCTTTAAGGATGCCTCCTTTTTTGTCTACAGTAATAACTCGCTATGTGGGTGGGTATTTTTTCCTGTCTCAAAATAGGGTGTATTTGTAACTATTGAAAGGTTTGCGGAAAAATATACCTGCCTATTGATATACACTAATAAATGGTGCTATATTACATAATGTTGATACATTATGTAATATATAGGGAAGAAGGCAGTATATGGTGGAAAAACATAATCGGGAATTTGGTGGCAATGATTTTGCATCTGGGAAAAAGGAACCCTTGTGGACAAAAAATTATATTATGCATTTAGTGGCATATTTTTTTGTTTTCGTGGTTTTTTATCTCTATATGATATTTACTACGCAAATGGCTATGAAGAATTTTGGGGCAGGTGTTAATCAGGCAGGTTTTGCCTCTAGTATATTCATTATTAGCGCTCTGGTGGCTAGAATTTTTGCTGGCAAATATCTGGAGCAGGTGGGCCGGCGGAAAATGATGCTTATATCGGCGGCAGCCTATGGTATATGCACCCTATGCTATCATATTGTTGCGGGCATGAGTGGACTGTTTGCACTGAGATTGATTCATGGTATTGCCTATGGCTGTGTGGCTACGGTCTTTGGTGCTGTCAGCGTAGATATTATACCTGTCAGCCGTCGAGGAGAGGGGCTGGGATACTTTAGCCTTAGCATGACTATGGGGGCGGCTATAGGACCTTTCCTGGGTGTGGTGCTGCCTCAGATAAATCCTCTTTATGCTATGGTGGTCAGCGATATAATTGCTGTGGGGATTATGCTGATGGTTATGGTCCTCCATGTGCCGGAGTTGGATGAGAAGCTAAAGGCTCGTCTGCTGGCTCATCAGGGGTGGTCTATCAACAGCTTTATTGAGCCGAAGGCCTTGGGGATTGCTGTAGTGGCTATGCTAAGTGCAGTGGGCTATTCTGGAGTTATGAGCTATATTGGTGCTTATAGTGAGGCCATAGGGCTATTGCTGGGCGGCAGTCTGTTTTATGTGGTTTACTCCGTTACCTGTCTGATTTCAAGGCCTCTTTCCGGTATGGCCCTGGACAGGTGGGGCAACAATGTGGTAATGCTGCCTGTGCTTTTCTGTATGATTTTTGGTTTTCTGGCTGTAGCAGAGGCAGAAACCAATGCCATGCTGTTATTAGGAGCAGCCCTGGTGGCTATTGGTTATGGTACAGTGCCACCAGCAGGACAGGCAATTGCGGTACAGAATGTTACCCCGGATAGATACAGTCTAGCCACCTCAACCCTGTATATAGCCTTGGATGCAGGTAATGGCATTGGGCCGGCGGTGCTGGGAAATATTGTACCTATTTATGGTTTTAGAGCCTTGTATCTATGTTCATCTATAGCTGCTGCCTGTGCCTTTATTTTCTATTCATGTATGGTACTGTATAAAAGGCATTTAGTGACAAAATAATTTGTTGGATAAATTATTTTAAGAGGACAGTCTTTACTTTATTTTATCATAGGAATCGTGTTATAATGGTAGAAAACAATTTTCAGCGGGGGACTTTTAGCTTAACCTGCCCTTGAATTGAAAGGAGCAATATATATGGGATTCACCTTTGTAACCAAATTACCAACACCGGAAGAAATTCGTCAGCAATTACCACTGGCACCAGAGCTGGCTGCCAAAAAGCAGGAGCGAGATGAGGAAATTCGCAAGGTCTTTACTGGTGAAAGCGATAAATTTATAGCTATTATCGGACCATGCTCAGCCGACAATGAGGAAGCTGTTCTGGACTATGTTTCCCGCCTGGTAGATGTACAGGAAAAAACCAAGGATAAGCTGATTATCGTTCCTCGTATCTATACTAACAAGCCTAGAACCACTGGCGAGGGCTATATGGGTATGATGCATCAGCCAGATCCAGAGAAAAAGCCAGATTTGCTGGAGGGCATTATAGCTATTCGTCATCTTCATATGAAGGTGCTGCAGGAAACAGGCTTCTCTACAGCAGACGAAATGCTGTATCCAGATAATCTGCCATATCTGTCTGATATTATGTCCTATATTGCGGTAGGTGCCCGTTCCTCTGAAAATCAGTATCATCGTCTGGTAGCCAGTGGCTGTGATGTACCTGTAGGTATGAAGAATCCAACTGGCGGCGATTTAAGCGTTATGTTAAATTCCGTAGTGGCTGCTCAGGTGCCTCATGATTTCATTTTCCGCAACTATGCAGCTCATACCCCAGGCAATCCATTGGCTCATACTATTCTTCGTGGTTCCGTGAACAAGCATGGTCAGAATCTGCCAAACTATCATTATGAGGATCTTCGTTTATTAAGCGACCTTTACGCTCAGCGTGATTTGCAGAATCCAGCTTGTATTGTAGATACCAATCACAGTAATTCTGGTAAAAAGTATCAGGAGCAGATTCGCATTGCCAAGGAGATTATTCATAGCCGTAACCATGCTGATGACATTAAGAAGCTGGTAAAGGGACTTATGATTGAAAGCTATATTGAGCCAGGCAATCAGAAGATTGGTGAGCATTGCTACGGCAAGTCTATTACAGATCCATGCCTGGGCTGGGCTGATTCTGAGAAGCTGCTCTATGAGATTGCTGAATTAGTATAAAATAAGGTAAAAGTGAGGGATCTATTATGGCAAAAAGTATTTGTGATGTGCTGGGAATCAAATATCCAATTATTCAGGGGGGCATGGCTTGGATATCTGATGCGGTTATGGCAGCGGCTGTATCTAACGCAGGTGGTGCTGGTATTATTTCCTGTGGCGGTCGTACTACCGAATATGTACGGGAGGAAATCCGCAAATGTCGTCAGCTGACAGATAAGCCTTTCGGTGTCAATGTTATGCTGATGGCGCCTAACAAGGAGGATATTGTCAAGGTTATTATTGAGGAAAAGCCAGCCTTTGTTACCTTGGGAGCAGGCAATCCTGTACCCTATGTGGAGCCTCTCCACCAGGCAGGTATTAAGGTGATTCCTGTAGTACCTAATGTTAAGCTGGCCAAACGCTTGCAGGATAATAAGGCAGATGCTATTGTGGTAGAGGGCATGGAGGCCGGCGGTCATATTGGCGTATTGACTACTATGGCTCTCATGACTCAGGTTATTCCAGAGGTGGATATTCCAGTGGTTATGGCTGGCGGCTTTGCCGATGGCCGGGGTATTGCAGCCGCATTGCTGATGGGTGCTGCTGGTGTGCAGATTGGCACCCGCTTCCTGATTGCTGAGGAATGTCCAGTTCACAATAATATGAAGCAAAAGCTGATTGAGGCTGTGGATACTGATACCATTGTTACTGGTCAGACTATCAAGAGTGCTGTTCGAGGTATTAAAAACAAATTTGCTGAAGAATATCAGGCTTTGGAATTCTCTGGCAAGGCTGATAAGGCTACCCTGCTGGAAAAGGCCACTGGCACCAACAAGCTGGCAGCAGTTGATGGTGATGTGGAAAACGGCATGATGCAGGCTGGTCAGAGCTTGACTCCATTGAAAAAGATTGAGCCTATGGCTGTGATTATGGAAAATCTTGTAGCTGAGGCAAGAGAAACCTTGAAAAAAGCAGCAGAGATTAAGCTGTAATTAAATTTTAGCAAAAAAATGACAGTCAACTCCGAAGAGCTGACTGTCGTTTTTTGTTTTACTGCTGAGGCACTACATCGTTGAGAGCAGTAATCAGCTCATCAACATCAATGCCGTGGGCCAAAGCACCCTGCTCAATGTTCTCGAAATGAGCAGCGGCACAGCCGATGCAGCCCATGCCAGACTGCATGAATACAGGTACAGTATCAGGATAGTTAGTAACAACTTCCATAATGGACATATCTTTGGTAATCATCATATAAATTCCTCCTTTGAGAGTCTCTTGATAACTGAATTATTATATCATAGATTGAGTTTTTGGGCAAAAAATGTATAATAATATATGTGTATTGTACATAAAGTGATATGATTAGCGTTAGTGAAAATAGTTTAGGAGAATGTCATGGGGATGTTAAAGGAAAAGCTGGCCAGGCTGTCCAGCAAGGAATTTTTGATTTTTATGGGTGTGGTGATTATTGGCCTGATGTTGGTGGCTGGTGGTCAGCTTTGGCAGGAAAAGCAGGAGGAGGAGACTCTGCCTGTTTCGGCAGTAACTGTAGAACAGGATAATCGGACTGTTCTGGTGCTGAATTATCACAAAATCGCCAATGAGCACAAATCCCTATCAGTTACCTTGGATGACTTTGAACAGCATATGAAATGGCTGCAGGAATACGGCTTTACCTGTATTACTCCTGGCCAACTATACGATTTTGTGGCCAATGGGGCGGAGCTGCCGGAGAAGCCGGTGCTGATAACCTTTGATGATGGCTACAAGGACAATTATACCAATGCCTTTCCTATTATGAAAAAATATGGTATGAAAGGTACTATTTTCGTGGTTACAGGTTTTCTGGGGGTATATGACAATTATCTTACCTGGGACCAGGCCAAGGAACTTTTGGATGCAGGTTTTAATATTGAATCTCACACCTATAGTCACAAGTCCATGACTGAGGCCAGCGACGAGGATATTACCAAGGAGCTGGTTAAATCCAGGCAGACCATTAAGGAAAAGCTGGGCATAGATTCTGATTTTATGGCCTATCCTACCGGAACCTATAATCTTCATATTGCAGAGCTGGTAAAGGAAGCTGGCTATAAGGGAGCCTTTACCATTAAATACGATAATGTCAGTCGGGATAGCAATGTTTATGCCTTGGAGCGAGTGCCGGTATTCCATACCAGCGAAACCAACAAGGATTTTTTGGAGCGGCTGCAATATATACCCCTGCTTTATAAATATGGCTGGGTAAAGAATTAATATCTTGACATCTAGGGTATTTTTCTATATAAATGAAGTAGAGATTGTACAACAAATTTCGGATGGATATTGCCTGACAAAAGGGCAAATCCTTAAAGGCTTTTTTGCGGAAAGGTGGTTTATTTTATGTTACCTGTGGAGATTAAAAAAGATATTTATTGGGTGGGCTCTATGGATTATTCCATGCGCAGCTTCCACGGCTATAGCACAGAAAAAGGTTCAACCTATAATGCTTATTTAATTATGGACGAAAAGATTACTTTGATTGATACGGTGAAGGCACCTTTTTGTCTTGAAATGCTAGGTCGTATTCGCAATATTGTGGACCCTGCCAAGATTGACTACATTGTTTCCAATCATGTGGAGCCTGACCATTCTGGCGGTATTCCTTTTATGTCTCAGCAGTGTCCAAATGCTAAAATCATTACCAGTGATCCTAACGGACTAAAGGGGCTGACTGGCCGTTATGGAGAAAAGGATTATATTACTGTTAAGGCAGGGGATACCTTGTCCCTGGGCAAGCGTACCTTGCAGTTTGTACCTACTCCTATGCTGCATTGGCCAGATAGCATGGTAACCTATTGCCCTGAGGAGGAGATTTTGTTCTCCAACGACGGTTTTGGTCAGCATCTGGCTACCACTGAGCGCTTTGCTGATGAGCGTAATTTGGATGAGGTTATGCATCAGGCCAAGAAATACTACGCCAATATTCTGATGCCATATGGAATGCAGGCTCAGAAGGCTATTAATGCTTTGGCTGGCTTGAAAATTAGCATGATTGCCACTGGTCATGGTGTGTCCTGGCGTACCAATATTGAGGATATTATCAAGGCTTATCAGGATTGGAGCAGCTTCCAGAAAACAGATAAGGCTGTGGTAGTATTTGATACCATGTGGCATACTACTGAGATTATGGCCAAAAATGTAGCGGATGCTTTCTATCATATTGGTATTAAGCCTGTACTCTTTGATTTGCGTTGCGACCATATTTCTGATGTTATGACAGAACTTTTGGATGCTAAATATATTGCTGTTGGCTCTCCAACCCTGAATAACAATATGATGCCTAGCATTGCAGGATTCCTTTGCTACATGAAGGGCTTGGCACCAAAGGGATTGAAGGGCTTTGCCTTTGGCTCCTATGGCTGGGGTGGTCAGAGCATTGGCCAGGTGGAAAATGCGTTGAAGGATTGCAAGGTTGAGATTTGTCTGGATATGCAGAAAATCCTGAATACGCCAAATCCAAAGCTTTTGAAGGATTTGCAGAATGCTGTTATGGGCCTGAAGGAAGCATAAGGTGTAATATGAGCAAAATAAAGGTGGTTCTTTGGGATATTGATGGCACCATTTTGGATTTTCATCCAGCAGAGTGCTATGCCATTAAGGCCTGTTTTGAAGCCTTTGACCTGCCTAGATGTACTGATGCCATGGTGCAGGAATATAGCAATATCAACAAGAAGTATTGGTTGGCTATGGAACAGGGACGTATTACCAAGGATGAAGTATTGGTAGGCAGGTTTCGAGAGTTTTTTGCCAATCAGGGAATAGATACTTCTTTGGCAGAAAAGGTTAATGCCATGTATCAGGTTCGCCTAGGGGACGGAGTGTATTTTTTTGCCGATGCTCTGGAAACTGTTAAGGCCTGCAAGGCCGCTGGTTTGCTGCAATGTGCGGTAACCAATGGTACCAAGGTGGCTCAGGTGCGGAAGCTGGCCAAAAGCGGATTGGACAAAATCCTGGATTACATTTTTATTTCTGAGGATGTGGGTTTTGAGAAGCCATCTAAGAAATTTTTCCAAAAGGTATTTGATCGGATAGGAGACTACAAGCCGGAGGAGATTCTGATTGTAGGAGATTCTCTTACCAGTGATATGCAGGGCGGTCGGGATGCAGGGATTCATAACTGCTGGTTCAACCCTCGCGGTATGGCGAAGAATTTCCCTATCAAAACAGAATATGAGATACTGAATATAGCCCAGGTGAAGGATATATTAGGAATATAGGTAATAAGAGGAGCTGTCGTTACATTGTAGGGCGACAGCTTCTTGTTATTAGGATATATATAAGGAGATTGCTATGGGACAAAAAAGTGTGCCTTTATATGAAAAGGTAAAGACAGCTTTATCGGCGGATATCAGAACTGGTAAATATAGTCCGGGAGCGAAAATTCCTATTGAGCCGGAACTGGAGAAAATATATGGAGCTAGCAGGATTACTATTCGCCGGGCGGTAACGGAGCTGTGTCAGGAAGGGATATTGAATAAGCAGCAGGGAAGTGGTACCTTTGTCAGTGAACCTTTGCTGCATCGTTGTATTGTAGGAGGAAAGGTATTTGAGGGGTTTACCCAGACCTGTCTGTCTAATGGTGCAAAACCGGGAGCTAGGGTTATAAAATGTGAGCTGGTGCCATCCAGCGAAGCAGAGAGCAAGTGCTTGAAGTTATCTGAGGGAGCTGTGCTGCTGCATATTCAGCGAGTTCGTACAGCCAATGAGGTGCCAATTTATATGGAGAATATATATTTGCCATATGAAGGATTTGGTTCTTTGTTGGATATGGAATTAAATAATACATCGGTGTTTAGAGCTATGGAAAAAGCTGGCGGCAGAAGTCCTGCTGGTGTAGCCTATCGCTCTATAGCTATGGCCAAGGCAGATGCTTATCAAGCTGAAGAACTAGGGATTGCTATAGGTGAGCCTATGTTTTTTATGAAGGTTATTTATAATGATGCTGAGGGAGAGCCTTTGTGCATAGGTAGACAATATTATATAGGTACAAGATATATTTTTGAAAGCTTTGATGGAATTATCCTTGACAGTATACCGGTAAAATCATTATAATGATTATACAAACATAATAATGAATTTGTTTAAGTTATAATGAATTTTAGAAAAGGGGTAGTATCATGGGTGTAAAAATGTTTGTCTCGGATATGGATGGCACTTTGTTGAATAGCAAAAGAGAAATTAGCGGGTTTAATGTAGGCAAGATAAGACAAGCTGTTGGTGACGGATTGATTTTTACGGTGGCTACGGGCAGAATGTATCGGGCGGCCTTGCCTTATGCTCAGCAGCTGGGTATAGATGTGCCATTGATTACTCATAATGGTGCTGTTATCAAGACTGTTGGGGGAGAGAGGCTATCCATAAATTATATTGAGCCAGAGATGGTTACTAAGGTAGTGGATTTTGCAGATGAGCTGGGGTTTTATGTACATCTTTATACGGAGCATGATTTTTGCTATCGTCATCCAACCAATGAATCTGAGTGGTATGAGGATGCGGTAAATATGAAGGGGGTACAGGTTGGTGAGAATTTGCGGGAGCATAATCAGGGTATTGCCAAGATTCTGATTATGGATTTGTCTCTGCAGCATGTGCAGGAGATTATGGATAAATTTCATCAGCGTTTTGGGGATAGGCTACAGTGTCAGAATTCTGATCCTAGTCATGTGGAAATAATGGCTCCTGGAGTGTCTAAGGCTAATGCGGTGTTGAAGCTGGCAGATATGTATAATATCAAGCCAGAGGAAATTGCGGCTATTGGAGATTCTGGCAATGATGTGCCTATGCTGAAATTGGCAGGAACAGGAATTGCGGTGGCCAATGCCAATGCTGTGGCTAGAGCTGCAGCAGAATATCAGGTAGCAGCTAATGATGATAATGGGGTAGCAGAGGCGATAGATAGATTTTTCTACCATGTGTTGTAATGTAAGATTCTGATTTGCCGAGTTGCCTATCTCCCTAAATATTGGAAATGAAAGTCGTTATGTCAGTGGGTTCTGAAATACAGC
>SAMEA104315425__coassemble_485_pt1 | contig 44094 bp, 47 predicted proteins | sample SAMEA104315425__metabat2_low_PE_026 | metagenome-assembled genome bin SAMEA104315425 (sample SAMEA104315425) | gut metagenome | biome: Monkey gut; feature: monkey-associated habitat; material: faeces | place: China | collected 2013
ATCAGGAGGTAGAGGCTATTCCTTATGAGGAGAATGCTGTAACTATTGTAGCCAGTGGCCCTTTAACGGCTGGTGCTTTGGCTGAGGATATCGGCAAGCTTATGGGACAGCAGTATTTGTATTTTTATGATGCAGCAGCTCCTATTGTTACTTTGGAGTCTGTGGATATGTTTACGGCTTGGAAGGCTTCTCGCTATGATAAGGGAGAGGCAGCCTATATTAATTGCCCTATGGACAAGGAGCAGTATCAGCATTTCTGGCAGGAGCTGGTTAATGCGGAAAAGGCAGAAACCCACAGCTTTGAAAAGGAAATTTTCTTTGAGGGCTGTATGCCTGTGGAGGAAATGGCCTCTCGAGGGGAGGATACCCTGCTTTTTGGTCCCTTGAAGCCAGTGGGCCTGGTGAATCCTCATACTGGCAAGCTGGCCCATGCTGTGGTTCAGCTGCGACAGGATAATGCAGAGGGAACCTTGTATAACATTGTGGGCTTTCAGACACATTTGAAATGGCCTGAACAGAAACGGGTATTTGGGTTAATTCCTGGCCTGGAAAAGGCGGAATTTGTTCGCTACGGCGTTATGCACAGAAATACCTTTATTAATTCTCCTGAAACCATGAAGCCAACTATGGAATTTGGCGGAAGAGAGAATTTGCTTTTTGCTGGTCAGATGACTGGGGTGGAGGGCTATGTAGAGTCAGCCTCCTCTGGCCTGGTGGCTGGTATCAATGCTGCTAGATTGTGTCAGGGCTTGGAGCCGGTAGTTTTCCCTGCAGAAACTGCCCACGGTTCCCTGTGTCACTATATAACTACAGCTCCAGCTAGACATTTTCAGCCTATGAATGTAAACTTTGGCATTATGTCTCCTATCAAGGAGAAAATCAGAGACAAAAAGCTGAAAAAGCAGCGGATTGCCGAGAGAGCGCTGGTAATGCTGGAGGAGTTTAAGAATAAATACGAGCTTTAATAGGAGTTTTATTATGGAAAATCAGTTTCATGCTACCACGATTGTGGCTGTAAGAAAAAATGGCAAGGTGGCTATTGCTGGTGATGGCCAGGTTACCTTTGGCCAGAGCACTATTATGAAGGCAACAGCTAGAAAAATCAGAAAGCTGCATCATGGCAAGATTTTGGCCGGCTTTGCCGGATCTGTGGCAGATGCCTTTTCCTTGTTTGAGAAATTTGAGGCTAAACTGGAGGCCTACAATGGCAATTTGCAGCGGGCTTCAGTAGAGATGGCCAAGGATTGGCGCACAGATAGAGTGCTGCGGAAGCTGGAGGCTTTGCTGCTGGTGGCAGATGAAGAAAATATTCTCATGCTGTCTGGTAACGGCGAGGTTATTGAGCCTGATGGCGGTGTATGTGCTATTGGCTCTGGTGGTTTCTATGCTTTGTCTGCAGCTCGTGCTTTGGCAGAGCATACAGATATGGAGGCTAAAGATATTTGCGTGGAGGCTATGAAGATAGCCGCAGATATTTGTGTATTTACCAATCATAATATTCGTGTTGAAGAATTGGAATAATTTCCAAGAGGAGGAATAGTAGTGAACGAACAGACACCAAAGCAGATTGTGGAGGCCCTGGACAAATACATTGTAGGTCAGAAGGAAGCCAAGAGAGCCGTGGCAATTGCTCTTCGTAACAGATGGCGCAGCCGTCAGCTGGATAATATCAGCATGCAGGATGATATTGTACCTAAAAATATTCTTATGATTGGCTCTACTGGTGTAGGTAAAACCGAAATTGCCCGCCGTTTGGCCAAGCTGGTGGATGCACCTTTTATCAAGGTAGAGGCTACCAAATTTACTGAGGTAGGCTATGTAGGCAGAGATGTAGAGTCTATCATTCGTGACTTGGCAGAGACAGCTGTCCGCATGGTGCGTCAGACCAGAATTAAATCCGTACAGGAAAAGGCCTTGGAAATGGCCCAGGAGCGTATTCTGGATGTGCTGGTGCCAGAGCCAAAGAAATCTGCTAACCCATTTGGCCAGCTTTTTGGCAATTTGGCCAATAATGAGGAGCAGGAGGAAAGCCAGGCTGAGGAGCCTAAACAGTACACTGCCGGCCGTGAATGGTGCCGCAAAAAACTGGAGGCTGGTGAGTACGAGGATAAGGTTATTGAAATTGATGTAGAGGATACCAGTAAGCCAATGGTAGGTATGTTTGCTGGTTCCAGCCTGGAGGGCATGGGAGATAATCTGCAGGATATGATTGGCAATATGATGCCAAAGCGCCACAAGAAGCGGAAGGTAACTGTGGAGCAGGCTCGCAAGCTGTTCCAGCAGGAGGAAGCCATGAAGCTGGTGGATATGGAGGAAATTCAGGAAACTGCTGTAAAGCTGGCTGAAAATACCGGTATTGTTTTCCTGGATGAGATTGATAAGGTAGCTGTTAGTGGCAATACCAGTGGTCATGATGTATCCAGAGAGGGCGTTCAGAGAGATATTCTGCCTATCGTAGAGGGTTCCACTGTTATGACCAAATATGGCCCGGTTAAGACAGACCATATTCTCTTTATTGCGGCAGGTGCTTTCCACACCTCTAAGCCATCTGATTTGATTCCTGAGTTGCAGGGCCGTTTCCCAATTCGCGTTGAGCTGAAATCCTTGAAGAAGGAGGATTTCAAGCGGATTTTGGTAGAGCCTCAGAATGCTCTTATCAAGCAGTACAAGGCCTTGATTGGCACAGAGGGCATTGAGCTGGAATTTGCGGAGGAGGCCATTGACCGTCTGGCTCAGTTGGCCTGTGATGTAAATGAGCAGAATGAAAACATCGGTGCCCGCCGTCTCCATACTTTGCTGGAGAAGCTTTTGGAGGAGCTGTCCTTCAATGCTCCAGATATGGAGGAAAAGCAGGTACTGGTGGATACGGAATATGTAAACAAGGCTCTGGAGGATATTGTGGTAAATCATGATTTGAGCCAGTTTATTCTGTAATATTATTCCTATCTGTATCAAAAACAGAAGCAATTAAAAAAATACTATAACTTTTATAAGTTCGTAAATTTTTTAGAAATAATCACAAAAAGTTGTGATTATTTCTTTTTTTATGATACAATGTAGTGAAGTGGAAGAAGATTGAAATTTATTCTGCCTATTGAACAAAGTTTTAACACAAAAAATAAAATTGTAATAAGAATGAATTGAAGGAGGAAGTGTATATGTCAACACTTTTGGAGCGTACTAGAAAAATAAACCGGGTACTGCAGCGTTTTCACAATGTGGACTATAAGGAAATGGCCACTGTACTGAGCAATGTTATAGATGCTAATATCTATATTGTTGATACAACAGGCCTTATATATGGCTGTGCTTTTTTGGATGATTTTGAATGCGATGTTATGCTGGAGCATGTAGTTGTGCCCGGCCGATTCCCAAAGCATTATGTTAACTGGTTGAAGAAAATTGATGAAACCTCTGCCAACCTTCGTTCCAAGAGCGGCACCTGTGCTTTTGGTGAGGAAAATACCATGTGCAAATTCGATGGTAAAAATACCACTATTGTACCTATCTATGGTGTAGGTGAGCGGATTGGCACCTTGATTGTGGCTAAATACAATGTGGATTTCTCTGATGATGATTTGCTGCTAGCAGAATATGGCGCTGCTGTAGTAGGTATGGAGATGCTGCATGATAGAGCCCGCCGTACTCAGGAGGAGAGCCAGAAGATTGAAACTGTCCGCATGGCTTTGGGGACATTGTCTATCTCCGAGGGTCAGGCTACCATTGCTATTTTCCGCAAGCTGAAGCGAAAGGATGGCCCGGTTAATGCCTCCAAGATTGCTTACATGCTGACTATTACCCGCTCTGTTATTGTTAATGCTTTGAGAAAGCTGGAATCTGCCGGTGTGGTTGAGCCAAAATCCCAGGGTATGAAGGGAACCCATATTAAGGTTCTCAATGAGTATCTGTGGAACGGCGTAGAGGAGCTGGCTCAAGAGACAGAAATGCATATTGACGATATTTTTGCCGAATATGGCCGCAAGCTGGTAAAGCAGTATGTGGAGCAGCATGCTGAGGAGCATGGTGTAGCCGATAATCCAGCAGCTATAAAAGAAAGAATCAACCAGATTTGTGCTGGTATTGAGGGGCTGGATATAGATGTGGTGGATATAACTGATATTGATTTTGACAGAGGCTTCAAGGTATATGCTGAGGAGCAGCAGCAATCTGTAGCTGATGTAAATCCTGCTGAAATGCTGGCATGGTACATTCGCAAGTACATGAAAAAATAAATAACTGAAATGAGGCTGTGATGAAGCATAAAAAATGTTTTATCACAGCTTTTTATTTGTAACTTTTGCACTATTTTTTTCCATATGAAATTATTATGAAAAAAATACTTCTTAATTTATAGAAAAAATGCTAAAATATATGGAGATATAAACATTTTACTTAAGATGAGGAAGTGGGTATTCATGCTGGATCAGATTTTGAATTCACCATCATTTAATTATATGCAGCGTGGCATGGAGGCTGCTAACCTTCGTCAGGAGGTTATTAGCAACAATATTGCTAACGTTAATACTCCCCATTTCAAGCGCAGTGATGTGGTGTTTGAAACCTTGCTGGCCAAGGAATTGGGTATGGGCGAGGATAAAAATAAGCTAAAAATGGTGAGAACCAGAGATAAGCATTTGCCTCAGGCTATGAGCAGTAAGGCAAAGGCAGCAATTCATCTGGATGATACTACCACCATGCGGGTGGATGGCAATAATGTAGATATTGATTTTGAAATGGCGGATTTGGCCAAGAATCAGATTTACTACAACGCTATGGCCAAGAAGCTAGGTGGCTATATTCAGGGCGTAAAGAATGTCATAAGCAGTAAATAAGCTGATATATAGATTGGAGAAAGTGCAATGAGTATGTTTGGCGGTATTGACGCGGCAGCCTCCGGGTTGACAGCAGAGCGTCTGAGAATGGATGTAATATCCAATAATATAGCAAATGTCAACTCTACAAGAACTGTGGATGGAGGCCCTTTCAAGCGTAAATATGTTATTTTTCAGCCAAGAGAGGCGGAGAAAAACAGCTTTTCAGCTATGCTGGAGGGAGCAATGAATAAGGGTGGCAAAAACAGAGCCGGCGATGGTGTTAGAGCCATAGGTATTGGTACTGATGACAGCATGGGCAAGCTGGTCTATGATCCTGGTCATCCTGATGCTAACGCAGATGGCTATGTGGAGCTTCCTAATGTGGATATTGTTACCGAGATGGTTGATATGATTACAGCTTCCAGAGCTTATGAGGCTAATGTGACGACTATTAATGCAGCCAAGAGTATGGCTCAGCAGGCATTGAATATCAGCAAGTAATAAATGAGGTGAAATAATGGAGATAGAAGCATTACAGATGACTCCGGTGAAAATGCAGGCAGAAAGCCATTTGGGTGAGGATAAGCCAGCCCAGACAGTGCCGGCCTTTGGCGAATATCTGAAAAATGCTTTAGGTGAGGTAAACAGCCTGCAGAATGAGTCAGACAATATGAGTAAGGCTCTGGCAGCAGGACAGGTTGAGGATATATCACAGGTAGTGATTGCTGCGGAAAAGGCAGATATTGCTCTGCAGCTGACACTGGCCGTACGCAATAAAGCGGTAGAGGCCTATCAGGAAATCATGCGTATGCAGGTTTGATGGTTCGTAATTGATGAGATTTATACTGCATAGCAAGGGGATTTTGTGATGGGTGATTTAAAGGAAAAATATCTGCAGCTATGGGGCAGATTGACAAAAAAGCAGCATTATATGGCTATCGGCGGTGTGGTACTGCTGCTGATAGTTATTTTGGCTGCCAGTTTTTCCCTAGGCAGCAAGCCAGATATGGTACCGTTGTTTACTAATATGGAAACCAAGGACGCAGGCGAGGTAGCTGCCAAGCTAAAGGAGTCCAAGGTAAATTATGAGGTTCAGGAAACCAAGCAGGGAACCACGATACTGGTGCCTTCGGCCAATGTGCATGAGGCTAGACTGAATCTGGCCACCGAGGGATTGCCTCGGGGCAACAAGGGCTTTGAAATATTCGATGATAGCAAGCTGGGGGTAACAGAATTCCAGAACAAGGTGAATTATCTGCAGGCCCTGCAGGGTGAGCTGACTCGTACTATTGAACAGATTGAGGCTGTAGAAAAGGCAAGAGTACATATTGTATTGCCAGAGGACAGCCTGTACAAGAAGAATGAAAAGCCAGCTACTGCTTCCATTATGTTGAAGCTGAAGCCTAATCAGCAGCTTAATAAAAAGGAAGTTAAGGGTATTGTGAATCTGGCTTCCCGCAGTGTACAGGGATTGGTGCCAGAGAATATTACCGTAGTGGATGAAACTGGCAAGATTCTCAATGATCCAGATGAGGATGAGGATAATGTCAGCGTCAAGACCATGACTCAGCTGGATATGACTCGCAAGGTTCAGGAACGGATGCAGAAGGATGTACAGTCCATGCTGGATCAGGCCATAGGCGTAGGACATTCCTATGTGCGGGTAAATGTGGAGCTGGACTTTGATCAGCGCCAGACTGATACTCAGACCTATACACCGGTGGTGGATGATTCTGGTATCATTCGCAGTGAGCAGACTATTAATGAGTCCTATAATGGCACCTCCAATTCACCAGGAGGCCCAGCTGGAGTACAGTCTAATGTACCTGGCTATGTGGCTCAGAACAATAATAGCAATGCTAATTACTCTAAGAAGGAAAGCACCAAGAATTATGAGATTAATGAGGCAAAGGAAAAGACAGTGGCTTCTCCAGGTTCCATTAAGCGTGTAAATATTGCGGTTTTGGTTAATGAGGATATTACTCAGGCACAGCAGGAAAGCATTCAGCGTTCTGTGGCTTCTGCTGTGGGCATTAACGCAGACCGTGGTGATACTGTATCTGTTGAGCCGTTGCCATTTAGCACTGAGGCTGCTGATAAACAGGCAGCAGAGGAGCAGGCAGCCAAGGATGCAGCTAATTTGAAGATTGCCCTGATTGTAGCAGCTATTCTGCTGTTGATAGGCGGCATAGCTGGTTACTTCTACTGGAAGCGTAAGAAGCGTCTGGAGGCTGAGGCCGAGGCTGCCCGTTTGGCAGAGGAAGAGGCTGAGCTGGAGAGACAGCGTGCTGAGGAGGCCCGTGCGGCTATGCTGGAGAATGGCGAGATAGAGCCTGAGGAAATGACTCAGGAAGAGCAGGAGCATCTGTCAGAGCGTCAGACTATTGAGGAACTTATCCGCAATAAGCCTGCTGAAATGGCAATGCTGGTTAAGACCTGGTTGTCGGAGGACTAAAAAATTATGAATATGTATGGTGATGAGCCGGAGCTGAATAATCAGCAAAAGGCAGCAATATTATTTATCGTACTGGGGCCTGAATATTCCTCCATGTTATTCAAGCATATGAATGACGAGGAAATCGAAAAGGTGACTCTGGAGATTGCCAATCACAAGCAGGTTACACCTGAGGAAAAGAAGGAAGTTATTTCAGAATTTTATCAGATGGCTATGGCCAAGAATTATCTGTCCCAGGGTGGGTTGGAATATGCCCAGAGCATTTTGGAAAAGGCTTTGGGTGCAGACAGGGCAACTACTATTATCAGCAGGCTGACTACCAGCCTGCAGGTACGTCCATTTGATTTCCTGCACAAGACGGATCCAGCTCAGCTGTTGAACTTTATACAGAATGAGCATCCTCAGACCATCGCCTTGATCATGGCCTATTTGGACCCAGATCAGGCTGCTACGATTCTTACATCTTTGCCACAGGATAGACAGGCCGAGGTAGCTAAGCGTATAGCGGTTATGGATAGAACTTCTCCAGAGGTACTGAGAGAGGTAGAGCGGGTGCTGGAGCGGAAGCTGTCTGCTCTGGTTACACAGGATTTCAGCGATGCAGGCGGCGTAAAGGCCATCGTAGAGGTATTGAACCGTGTGGATCGTACTACAGAGAAGTCCATTATCGAAAATCTGGAAGTGGAGAATCCAGAGCTTACCGAGGAAATCAAGAAGCTCATGTTTGTATTCGAGGATATCGTTATGCTGGACGACAGAAGTCTCCAGATGGTGCTCCGAGAGGTGGATACCAAGGATTTGTCCCTGGCTTTGAAGGCAACCAACAAGGAAGTTGCCGACAAGATTTACAAGAATATGTCCAAGCGTGCTGGCGATATGCTTCGTGAGGAAATTGAATACATGGGCCCTGTAAAGATAAGGGATGTTGAGGAAGCTCAGCAGAAGATTGTAAATGTTATCAGAGCACTGGAGGATAAGGGCGATATTGTAGTCTCCAGAGGAAAGGGTGACGAAATGATTGTCTAGGGTAATAAAGGGTGCCATCTATAATGATGAGCCAAAGTTTGTAGCTGTACCTACGATGGTGGTTTCTGCCAATGAGGAGGGAGCCCAGGCAGAGGAAGAGCTGATGACACCTGAGGCCCAGGAGCATATGCTGGCAGAAATCCGTCACAAGGAGGCCAAGGCCAGCCAGCTTCTAAAGGATGCCCAGATTCAGGCAGAGATTGTTCGTCAGGAGGCCAAGGCAGAGGCAGATAAGCTGATGCTGGATACTCAGGATAAGGTAGCCTCTCTTCAGGAGGAGGCTAAAAAGCAAGGCTATGAGCAGGGATTGGCAGAGGGCCGGGAGACTGGTGCTCAGCAGATTCGAGAGGAGCAGCATCAGATCTTGGTGGATGCCAATGCTGGAGCAGAACGGCTTCTCAAGGAGGCTCAAACAGCCTGTCAGGACTATGTTACTTCGGCAGAAAATACCATTGCTGAAATGGTATTGAAGATTGCCAATAAGATTTTGCCTCGCCACTTTATAGATGTGCCTCAGATGATTCTGCCTTTGGTACAGGAAGCTATACAAAAGGTAAAGGATCAGCCTAAGGTTGTGGTCAAGGTGGCTCCAGAGGCGTATGAGCTGGTAATGATGGCTCAGTCAGAGCTGCAGGCTCAGCTGGAGGGCAGCGGACAGCTGGAGGTTCAATCAGATGGTTCTCTGAAAGCAGGGGATTGTTTGGTGGAATCCCCTAATGGTGTAGTGGATGCAGGCGTAGCGACTCAGCTGCGGCTGGTGGAACAGGCAGTTAGGAATGTAATGAAATAATGGATATAAACATCAATCTGGAAAAATTCAATACTGCTATAGACCATTGCAAGTCTATGAATATGATAGGCAAGGTTGTCCAGATTGTTGGTCTGGTTATCGAATGTAACGGCCCAAATGTCAGCATGGGAGAGCTGTGCTATGTACACTCCCACTTTGAGGATGTGGAGCCTTTGCCAGCAGAGGTGGTAGGTTTCCGAGAGGGATATGTGCTGCTGATGCCTTTGGGAGAAACCAAGGGGATTGGTCCAGGCTGTCAGGTTGTTTCGGCCCAGAAGGTGCTGCAGGTCAAGGTTGGGCCAGAGCTTTTGGGGAGAGTTATAGATGGCTTGGGGAACCCTATAGATGGCAAGGGGCCGATTCTTTGTCAGAAGGAATACCCTATTCAGGCTGATCCGCCAGCTCCTTTGGAAAGACCAGTTATCAAGGATTCTCTTTATGTAGGAGTTAGAGCCATTGATGGACTGATTACTATGGGACAGGGACAGCGTATTGGTATCATGGCAGGTAGCGGCGTAGGTAAATCCACATTGCTGAGTATGATTGCCAGAAATACTGAAGCAGATATTAGCGTTATTGCTCTGGTAGGAGAGCGAGGTCGTGAGGTAAAGGAATTTATCGAGCGGGATTTGGGGGAGGAAGGCTTGAAGCGTTCTGTGGTGGTAGTAGCTACCTCAGATAAGCCAGCCCTGGTTCGTATCAAGGGTGCTTTGACGGCTACAGCTATAGCGGAGTATTTCCGGGATAGAGGCCGCAAGGTAGTTTTGATGATGGACTCTGTTACCCGTTTTGCTATGGCTCAGCGTGAGGTCGGGTTGACGGTAGGTGAACCACCTGCTACCAGAGGTTATACCCCATCAGTTTTTGCTCTTTTGCCAAGATTGCTAGAGAGAGCTGGCACCAGTGCTAAGGGCTCCATTACTGGTATTTATACCGTTCTGGTTGATGGCGATGATATGAATGAGCCTATTGCAGATGCGGTGCGTAGTATTTTGGATGGACATATTGTGTTGTCCAGAAATATTGCAGCTCAGAATCATTTTCCAGCTATTGATGTATTGGCTAGCGTTAGCCGAGTTATGTCGGCAGTGGTACCCAAGGAGCATATGGAGGCCAATCGTAAGCTGAGAGCCTTGATGGCAGTGTACAAGGAGGCTGAGGATTTGATACACATAGGAGCCTATGTAAAGGGATCAAGTCCTAAGATTGATGAGGCTGTACAGAAGATTGATGCCATAAATGATTTCCTGTGTCAGGGTGTATTTGAGGTTCAGAGCTTCGAGGAAACCATCCAGAGGCTGGAAGGTATATAGCATGAAGAAGTTTCGTTTTAAGTTGGAGACACTGTTAAAGGTGACAAGAATGAATAAGGAAAAGGCTCAGGTTGCCCTGGCAACAGCCACCAAAGAGGTGGAGGAGGCCAGAGCTATTCTGCAGGTGTATCTGCAGGAAATGGCTCAGGGGCATAGGGATTATGATGAGCTGACCGGAGAGGGCAAAACCATTAGTCTGGGACGTCTTATGACCTTTAACAGCTTCTTCAACTGGAAGCGAGAGCAGATTGAAGCTCAGCAGCATACTATTATGGAAAAGCAGGCTGTCAGACAGCAAAAGATGCATGAGCTGATAGCTGTTATGAATAAGCTGAAAAGCATAGAGCAGCTGCGGGAGAAAAGATTGCAGCAGTATATGAGCGAGGCTTTGCAGGAGGAGCAGAAGCAGCTGGATGAGATAGGCGGACAGTTATTTTTCCGCAATCGCAGCTAGACTGTGGAGGCCTGAAAAAATGGGAAGTGAATTTATATGATGCAGATAGAAGGTTTGAATAGCATAATACATCGTATTGACGAGTTAAATATGCGGTTTGGTATAAATACAGCCACCAACTATCAAGAAAATGTAAATAAAACTGCCGCAACAGGCGGTGTTGAGCAGGAAAAGCCTCAACGGCTGGAGAATGGCAGCTTTGCTACCGAGCTGGACAAGGCTATGAGCATGGAATCCAGAGGGGCAGTGGGGCTGAATATTTCTGGCGATACAAACAGCCTGATTAAGGAGGCTGCAGCTAGATATCAGGTAGATCCAAGATTGGTGGCTGCAGTGGCTCAGACAGAGTCTGGTGGCAATCAGGAGGCGGTTTCTCCTGCCGGCGCAGTGGGAGTTATGCAGCTGATGCCTGAGACGGCAGCGGGACTGGGGGTAAATCCCTATGACAAGCGTCAAAATATTGAGGGAGGCGCCAAATACCTCAGACAGATGATGGATACCTTTGGCGGCGATGTGCAGAAGGCTGTAGCAGCCTATAATGCTGGTCCCCAGGCTGTAAAGGAATATAATGGTATCCCGCCTTATAGAGAAACACAGGATTATGTTAATAAGGTATTGGATATTTATCGTTAATTAGGGTGGTAGAATGGCAAGTAAGGATAATGCAGAGCAGGAGCCAGTACAAAAGCAAAGCCGGCTAAAGAAAATTGGTAAAGGATTTTTGCTGTTGGTGCTGGTTATAGCGGGGTTTTTCTTAGGTATTTACCTGCAGATTTTTGATTCTGATGAAATGAATAAAAAGCTGGGGCTGTATAATATGCCGGTTGTAGGTCAGTTCTTTGCCAAGCCAGTGGATGAAGCCTCTTCTGTACCGGATGAAAAGGATGTACAGGAAACAGCCAATGCTAAGAAGGATAGTGAAAAATCCAAGCCTGTGAAGCTTACGCAGAAGGAAATCGACAAGCTAACCAAGCAAAGACAGGCGGATGAAAAAAAGCGTGTGTCCAAATTGGCGAGATTGTATAATGAGATGAAGCCGGCAGATGCAGCAAAGATTTTGGAAACTATGGATAATGATATTGTCATTGCTATTTTTCAGCGCATGGATGAGTCTCAGGTTTCTCAAATTTTGACAGAATTTGATCCTGATAGAGCAGCCACAATTTCCAAGATTATGTATGTAGGTGCTCCCAAGAGAGTACAGCAGGTAACCAATGAAAATGGTGCAGTTCAGCAGCAACAGTTGCAATAAGATAACGTATTAAGCACTTGTGCTTAAATATACGATATTATTGAAGGGAGGTGAAATTATGAGTAATAACGTCAATGTTTTTTCCCTTAATGCAGGCAGCAGCAAGGAAGCCGTCAAAATTAATTCCAAAGCCAGCACCAGAACTGTGAACACCAAGCAGGAGAATTTCTCTCAGACTTTGGATCAGGCTCAGCAGGCTAGGAACAAGAATGATGTAAGCAAGGATGCTGATTACACCAAGACTGACAGCAATGCACAGGATAAGGCTGTAGATACAGCAGATACCCAGAGCAAGGCTCAGGAGACCTCTGAAGCAAGCCAGCCGCAGGGGGAAAAGCCACAGAACAAGGCTCAGGATAAGGCCAAGGGAGACGTGGAGGACCAGGGTAATCAGCAGACTCAGGGAACTCAGCAGAATCCTCAGGCAGCTGCTTTGTTGGCAGCAGAGGCTCAGGCATCCTTGGTGCAGGATATACCTATGGCAGAGCTAAATACATATTTCAAGGGTGATACCAGATTGCAGACTGTTCAGGAAAATGTTCAGGGACAGTTGGCAGGTGACGAGGCTCTGGCAGGAATATTACAGCAGGCCAATCAGCAGGAGAATCCAGTGGATAGTCTTCAGCCTGTACAGATGATGGAGCAGGTTCAGAAGGTAGAGACTGCAGCAGTAACTGCTGAGCAGCCAGTAAAGGCTCAGGAAAGCTATACACCTAATGATATTGCAGCCTTGTTGGGCAGTAAGCCAGCCCAGAATAAAGATAATGCAGGTAATGTGGTAGTACAGCAGTCTCAGCAGGTTAAAAACCAGCAAATGCTGAATTTTTTGGCTGGACAGCAGGGAGCCTATACCTCTCAGCCAGCAGTACAGCAGGTTCAGGAGGATGGAGTTTCCATGACTCAGTTGGCAAATCTGACAGATGGCTTGGAGGTTGTTGAATCCGAAGGTCAGCTGCAGCAGAATATGCCTGTTATGAATGGCCAGCAGTCTATGACTAATGGTCAGGGTCAACAGCAGGGCAGTCAGCTTCAGGGAGAGGCCAGCTTCGATGTGGTTGTACCAGGTCAGCAGGATAGTAAGGCTGTAGAGAATAATCCTGTAGCTAATCAGGGCCTAAGCTTCCAGCAGAATTTGGACAATCAGATAGGTGCCAATCAGAAGGTGGAGGGCAATGCTACCCAGACCAATCAGGCCAGAGAAACCTACAATGTGCCTCAGCAGATTGTAGAACAGGCCAAGCTTCTGCAGAGGGGCACGGATAGTCAGATGATTATCAAGCTGAATCCAGAGCATCTAGGACAGCTTAGCCTAAAGGTGTCTGTTAATGGTAATGGTGGTGTAACTGCTACCTTCCATACAGATAATGCTCAGGTAAGAGCTATTCTGGAGACAACCATGACTCAGCTCAAACAGCAGTTGGATGAGCAGGGTATCAAGGTGGATAATGTGGAGGTACATACTGGCTTGCCAGATGGACAACTGCCACAGGATCAGGGCCAGCAGGGCTTCTACCAGCAGCAGGGACAGCAGGTACGCAGTCACCAGGCAGATTTGCAGGACTTTGAGGAGTCTAGTGAGAATCTGGCAGCAGAGCTGGAAAACAGCCAGGAAAATCAGGATGTAGTTCTGGACAGTCAGGGCAATCAGATTTCCCGAGGTGTAGATTACAGTGTATAATGTAATGAGAAAGGAGGATGCGATATGGCAAGTTCTTCTCTGAATACCGTAACAGTTGATGGCGTTACTTATGATTATGACCAGTATATGGCAAAACAGAACGCTAACAAAACTGCTAATTCTGATTACATCAGCAAGGATACTTTCTTGACATTGCTGGTAAAGCAGATGCAGTATCAGGATCCGTTAGATCCAATGGATAACGGCGAGTATCTTTCTCAGCTGGCTCAGTTCTCCGCTTTGGAGCAGATGACAGAGGTAGCCAGTGGACTTACCAAGATAAATACCTTGATTGAGAATATGGATACTTCTTTGTTGGTGGGACAGCTTACCAGCATGATTGACAAAACTGTGCAGTGGACTACTACTAACAGTGATGGCAGCACTACTACCCATGAGGGTAAAGCCAAAAGCGTAAGTATCTCTGATGGTTCACCATCCTTGATGGTAGAAACAGAGATAGTAGATGCAAGCGGCAACAAGGTCAAGGCCTTGACCAAGGTTGATATTTCTACCCTTACCCGCATTGGGGAAGGAGCATAAGCTTTAAGGAGGCAAGTGGGATGTCAAATTCAGGAATCATTTTTCCGGGGCAGCCTGTTTTGCCTGTGGAAAAATCCGGTTTTGGACAAAAAATTAGCAGAGGGAATACAGCTATTACAGGTGCTTCCTTTGCGGATATTCTGCAAAAGGCTTCCCGGAAGGTCAGCTTTTCCAATCACGCTTTGCAACGACTGGAAAGCCGACAGCTGGATTTGAGTCAGGAGGATTTGCAGAAGCTGGATGATGCTGTTGATAAGATGGCCCAAAAGGGAGCCAGAGAGTCACTGATTTATATGAATGATATGGCTTTTGTGGTAAGCGTGGCCAACCGAACTGTGATTACTGCCATGGATGGCAAAAGCGCTAGGGAAAATATTTTTACCAATATAGACAGTGCGGCGATTCTTTCATAGGCTGGACTGTACAGGGAGCCTTGTCCCGTGGAATGACTGAAGCGGGGCAGGGAATGGCCAATGGCTATAGAGGTACAATGTACTCTCGCAGGATAAGGGCCTGATGGATATCCATCGGGCTTTTGCCTGAGAGTAAGGGATTAGCATCAAAGATGATGTATATTATTGAGGAGGAAAGAACCATGATCAAGCTTACAAAATTTAATTCCGATGGCAAAAAAGGAGAATTCATCCTCAATGCGGAAATTATTGAGACTATGGAGGAAACTCCTGATACAGTTATAACCCTGACAAATGGCAAGAAGCTTATCGTACAGGATAGAATGGAGGATATTGTCAGGAAGGTTATGGTATATAAGCGAGCTCTGTACAAATAAAAAATAGAGCTGGTATCTAGTGCAAATTACCCTTTTTCTGATAAGTTTTTATAAGAAAGGTTGTAATTTAGTAGAATATTGGTAAAATATTAAATGTGAATATAATTTAATCCTCTAAAGTGGGTTAATTTTATATAGTGTAAAAGAAGGAGTGGAATGCAATGGCTGATGAAGAAAAGACAGAGGAGGCGGCTCCAGCAGAGGGAGGCAAAAAATTGCCAATAATCATCATTGTAGTGTTGATATTGGTGGGCCTTGTGTTGGCAGGCGGTATTTCCTATTTCGTCACCACCCAGTTTATGTCCGCAGGGAATCAGGCCTCTGTTGAGAACAGAAATCATGATCCAGGTGTATTTGTCAAGCTGGGAGATGCCAAGGAGGGCATTATTGTCAATGTTGGAGGTATCAAATCCAGTCGTTTCCTGAAGGTAGGTATTACAGTAGAGCTGAACCCAGAAAATGAGCACAATGTGGCTGATGGCAAGCTGGTACCTGCTGCTGAAACCAAGATTATGGATACTACATTGCAGATTCTTCGTACCGTCAAGATTGAGGAGCTGGATGCTGCTCGTCAGGATGATTTGAAGAGCAGAATCAAGTCTGAGCTGAACAAGGTTCTTGGCGAAGGTTCTGTATATGATGTATATATAACAAGCTTTATGCTTCAGTAATGAGATGAGATATATTTTATGGGAAAGGGGGATGAAGCTTGGCAGATGATGTATTATCCCAGTCTGAGATAGATAAACTGCTGGCGGCCTTTTCAACAGGCGAGGTTAGTGCTGATGAGATGAAGGCTGAGGAAGAGCAGAAAAAGGTTAAGACCTATGACTTCAAGAGACCGGATAAATTCTCAAAGGACCAGATTCGAACCCTTAATATGCTGCATGACAACTTTGCCAGGTTGTTTAACACCTATCTGTCCACTTATTTGCGGGCTTTGGTAAGTGTTGAGGTTGCCTCGGTAGAGCAGACAACATATCAGGAATTTGTACAGTCCATAGCCAATCCATCAGTAATTGGTATATTGGCTGTACCGCCTCTTAAGGGCAATATTATCATGGAATTTGACACAGGAATCTGTTTTGCTATCATTGATAGAGTCTTTGGCGGTCAGGGAGAGAATACTCTCAAATCCAGAGTATTGACGGAGATAGAGGAGGCAGTAATCCGCAGAGTATTTGATAAGGCTATGAGCCATCTGCGGGAGGCTTGGGCCAATGTGGCGCAATTTACGCCAAAGATAGAGGCGATGGAGTCAAACCCTCAGTTTGCTCAGATTGTGCCCCCTAGCGATATGGTGGTTATTATCACCTTGCAAATGAAAATCGGCCCTGTAGAGGGCTTGATGAATATATGTATTCCTTATCTGGTGTTGGAACCTATTATGTCGAAATTGACAACCACTTTCTGGGTGGCAGCCTCTGTAACTAAGGAGGATAATCCTGAGCATGAGGCTATTATTCGACGTAAGCTGAATAATACCCAGGTTCCTGTTATTATTCAGATGGGAGCATTTAATATAACCTTGCAGGAATTCCTGTCCCTAAGCTATGGGGATGTCCTACAGATGGATACCAAGGTTGATGATGAATTAAAATGTATAGTAGGCAATATGGAAAAATTTTATTGCCGTCCTGGTACCTCTGGCAATAAAAAAGCAGTACAGATTACCAGAATAATTTCGGAAGGAGATGAAGATACTAATGGCTGATTTGACGCAAGAGGAAATTGATGCGCTGCTGAACGGCGCTGCATCAGAGCCTGCTGCCAGTGATTCGGCATCTAATGAGGAAGCTTCTTCTGTATTATCGGATGATCTGCTGTCCAGTATGGAGAAGGATGCCTTGGGTGAGATTGGTAATATCTCTATGGGCAGTGCTGCAACAACATTGTCAGTATTGTTAGGACATAAGGTTAATATTACAACCCCTACTGTAAGTGTGGATACTATGTCTACGATTCAGAATCAGTATCCAATGCCTTACTTGGTGGTTGAGGTAGGCTATGTAATAGGTATCAATGGCAATAATATTCTGGCCATTCAGGCTTCTGATGCCTCTATTATTGCAGATTTGATGATGGGTGGAGATGGATTAAATCCACAGGAAGAGCTCAATGATATTCATATGAGTGCTGTGGGTGAGGCCATGAACCAGATGATGGGTACGGTGGCAACCTCTCTCTCTACCATGTTTAACAAAAAAATAGATATTTCCCCACCAAAGGTAAATCTTATTGATTTAGGGGCCGAAGATAAAATTACAGATTTGGTGAACAATGATGAGCCAGTGGTAAAAACCAGCTTCCGCATGGAGGTAGATGGCCTTATTGACAGCGAAATCATGCAGATTCTTCCTTTGGATGTGGCTAAGGAAATGGTGTCCTTCCTGATGGGAGGCGGCGCAGAGGCTGAGGCTCAGGAAGCTCCAGCACCAGCACCAGAGCCTGCACCAGCTCCAGTGGCTCCAGAGCCTGCTCCGGTAGCAGCAGCTCCAGCCCCAGCTGCATCGGCTCCACAGCCAGCAGCACCTCAGTATGCAGCTCCTCCGCAGCCACAGTATGCGGCACCGACACAGCAGCCGCAGTATACGGCTCCGCCTATGGGGGCTCAGCCTGTATATGCACCTCCTGCTTATGCTAACAATGTGGTATCTTCAGGAGTACCGGTGCAGAATGCACAGTTTGCACCTCTTACCAATGAACCAGTTGAGGTTAATGCAGCGAATATCAGCTTGATTCAGGATGTTCCACTGCAGGTTACTGTTGAGCTGGGACGCACTAAAAAATCAATTCGTGAGATTCTGGAATTTTCTACCGGCTCCATTATTGAGTTGGACAAACTGGCTGGTGAGCCAGTGGACATTCATGTTAATGGCCAGCTGACAGCCAAGGGCGAGGTTGTAGTTATTGATGAAAATTTTGGTGTCCGCATTACAGAAATAGTAAGTCCTATGGAAAGAGTTCAGTCTTTGTAGGATAGCAAATCGTACTGGGACTTGAAAAATTTTCAGGTTTAAAGTACAATGGTATTGATTATAGACGAAATTTAGCTTGTTATACGTTAAATAGACAAGGAGAGATGACAAATGGCAGTTAGAGTATTGGTGGTTGATGACGCAGCGTTCATGAGAATGATGGTAAAGGATATCCTGACCAAAAACGGTTATGAGGTTGTTGGTGAGGCTGAGAATGGTATGAAGGCATTGGAGAAGTACCAGGAGCTGAAGCCAGATTTGACTACCATGGATATTACTATGCCTGAGATGGATGGCATTAGTGCTGTCAAGGAGATAAAGAAGGTTGATCCTAATGCAAAGATCGTTATGTGCTCTGCTATGGGTCAGCAGGCTATGGTTATTGAAGCAATTCAAGCAGGTGCCCGTGACTTCATTGTAAAGCCTTTCCAGCCAGACCGCGTACTGGAGGCTGTTCGTAAAGCAGTCGGCTGATGAGTAACTGGAGTCGTTTTTACTCCATGGCATCTGTCCTATGTATTTTAATTTTGGTGTTTTCAGTACTGTCGCCAGATTGTCTGGCGGCAGCTGCTGATACGGCTGGTTCAGGTGGCGGCTATCTGTCCGGCTATGAAAATACAGATCCAAAACCTTCTCAAATGTCATGGTGGTCAACATTGGCATATTTGGTCAGCCTTGTGGCTGTATTTGCCTTTGTGGTTGTCATGGCTTATTTTGCGTCCAAATTTCTGAGTGGTCGTTTCCAGAATCGCACAACATCTACAGGAGGACAATTATTGGAGCATTTGGCCCTGGGGCCAAACAAATCTGTCTGTGTGGTAGAAATTGCTGACAAGCTTTTGCTATTGGGAGTTACAGAACAGCAGATTACTCTGCTGGGGGAAATTGAGGACCCGGAAGAAATAGATCGGCTGAGACGTCAGGCTGTGGTACAGCCTATAGATAATAGTGCCTTTGCTAGCCAGCTATCCTCTCTGGATGAGTTGACCAAGCGGGTGCCGTCTCTGTTTCGTGAGGGATTGAATCGCAGAGGATAGGAGTTGTGGAGATAGTGACCAGAGTACAGAGGCTTTTGTGCCCTTGCATAATGGCTCTGCTATTAGCTTTTATGTGGGTGGATGCTGCTTCGGCAGCCCCCTTGATACCAAATGTAAATATTGATGTCGGTTCATCAGAAAATCCACAGGATGTAGCAGTTACCTTGCAGCTGATGGCCGTGTTGACAATCTTGTCCATAGCACCCTCGATTCTGATAATGACAACAGCCTTTATCAGAATTGTTGTGGTGCTTGGTTTTTTACGTAATGCTTTGTCAACCCAGACAGCTCCGCCAAATATGGTAATTATAGGCTTATCCCTGTTTTTGACCTTTTATATTATGGCTCCTTATTGGAGTCAGGCCAATGAGAACGGTCTGCAGCCCTATTTGGCTGGTCAGATAACCCAGGAGGAGGCTATTGACAGGACAGTAGAGCCTATTCGTGAGTTTATGTTCAAACAAACCAGGGAATCAGATTTGGCACTATTTGTAAATTTAGCAGATGGTCCAAGACCTAGTGGTCCCGAGGAGGTTTCTACCTTTACTCTGATTCCTGCCTATATGATTAGTGAGCTGAAAACAGCCTTTCAGATAGGCTTTATGTTATATGTACCATTTATTGTTATTGATATGATTGTGGCCAGTACCCTGATGTCCATGGGTATGATGATGCTGCCGCCAGTAATGATTTCTCTGCCTTTCAAGATATTGCTTTTTGTTATGGTAGACGGCTGGCATCTTTTGATTAAGTCCTTGATTATCAGCTTTAAGTAGAAACAGGTGGGTATATGTCAGGTGATTTAGTAATACAGATGGCACAGGAGGCCCTGCGGATGGTGTTGATTATTTCTGCACCAATGCTGGGGCTGGGCTTGCTGGTAGGTTTGGCAGTCAGCGTTTTTCAGGCTACTACTTCCATTCAGGAGCAGACTTTGGCCTTTATTCCAAAGATTGTGGCTGTTTTTGTGGCCATATTGATTTTTGGCCCTTGGATGCTGAGGCTTATGGTGGAGTATGTAACCAATGTCTTGGTTAATCTGCCTTATTACATAGGCTAAGAGGTGGCGCTGTGGATTTTTATGAATTGCTGCAGAATCACGCAGCGGTATTTCTGCTTTTGATGACCAGAGTCAGCGGGCTGTTTCTGATTGCACCTTTTTGGGGTAGTCAAAATATTCCGATTTATTTTCGAGCAGGCATAGCCTTTGCCATTACCTTGGTGCTTTTTCCCGTGGTGGATGCCAAGATGGCAGTAACAGCGCCTGTATCCATATTGGGGTATACTCTGGCTGTAGTGTCAGAGCTGTTTATAGGCTGGCTGATTGGCTTTGTGGCCTATGTGGCTATGATGTCTGTGAATATGGCTGGTAAAATTATGGATTTACAGTCAGGCTTTGCGGTAGTTAATGAGATGGATCCTACCTCCAATCAGCAAAATCCTCTGATTGGCAGCTTCTTATACTATCTTACTTTGATAGTTTTTGTGGTCACCAATGGGCATCATATGCTTTTGGCGGCTGTGGTAGGCAGTGTGGATTCCATTCCCTTGCTGGGAGTGAATTTCAATACAGATATTGCTACCTTGATAACAGATTTTACCGCTGGGGTTTTTGTAACAGGCATGAAAATTGCCATGCCATTAACCTTTTCTATTCTGTTGACTAACGTATCTTTAGGTGTATTGGCTAGAACTATGCCTCAGATGAACATATTTGTGGTAGGTATTCCCATGCAGATTGTGATAGGTATTTTTACTGTTGCAGTGATTATGCCTTTTTATGTGATGTTTTTGGATGTGTTGTTCAATGAAATGTATGGCAATATTTCCATTGCCCTACGGGCATTACAATAGAAAAGACAATAAAGACAGAGGCAGTGGCCAGGTTGATTTTGTTTTTGATTTACAGCTTTTTGCTGGTGAGAAAACAGAGGAGCCAACGGCCAAGCGCAAGCAGGATGCTCTGAAAAAAGGCCAGGTGGGCCGCAGTCAGGAAATCAGTGCTGCCTTTGTGCTATTGGCGGGATTTTTCGTACTGAAAATGTTAGGCTCCACAGCGGTGGAGGAGGTTATGAATTATACTGTTTACATTTTCGGTAATCTGAATTTCGATGTAAACGAGGAATCCATTATGCAGCTATTTATTGGCATAGTGATTTTGCTGGCCAAAACAGCCATGCCCTTGATGGTCTTTATCATGATTATTGGCCTGGCCATGAATGTGGCTCAGGTGGGCTTTAATTTTTCCACGGAGAAGCTCAGCTTTAATCCTGGCAGGTTAAATCCTATTAGCGGTTTTGGGAGAATTTTTTCCAAGCGTTCTCTGGTGGAACTGGTAAAGTCATTGTTTAAGATTGCCATTATCGGTTCATTGGTTTATGTTTATTTAGCCGATGAGCTGTTTCAGATGCCTAAGCTGATTTTTACGGATATTTTCTCCGGAGCAGCCAAGGTGTCAGATATAGTTTTTGATTTGGCCTTTAAGATTATTGGCCTGTTTATGATTATGGCTGTTCTGGATTTCATGTATCAGAAATGGCAGAACAATCAGGATTTGAAAATGAGTAAGCAGGAGGTTAAGGAGGAATTCAAACAGCAGGAAGGTGATCCTCAGATTAAAGGTAAGATTCGCCAGAAGCAGCGTCAGATGGCTATGTCCAGAATGATGCAGGAGGTGCCCAAGGCGGATGTTATTATCACCAACCCTACTCATTTTGCCGTGGCCTTGAAATACGAAAGCGGCATGACGGCGCCAGTGGTGCTGGCCAAGGGCCAGGATGCGGTGGCACAAAAAATTAAGGGCATTGCCAGAGATAATAGGGTTCCTATTGTGGAAAACAAGCCTTTGGCCAGAGCCCTCTATGCTGCAGTTGAGGTGGGAGGCAGTGTGCCTCAGGAACTGTTCAAGGCAGTGGCAGAGGTTTTGGCATATGTATACAAGCTTAAACATCGCCATAGAAGGCGTTATGCATAGAATATGAAAAGTGTCAGGAGATAGAATATGGCTGCACCTGAAATGACTGCCGGCAAGATCGGCTTTGTAAAAAAATATAGCGACGTAATGATAGCAGTAGGCATCGTAACAATTGTTGTTATGATGATTATTCCGTTGCCTACAATATTACTGGATTTGCTGCTGTGTATGAATATTACTCTGGCACTGGTGGTAGTAATGAGCGCAATCTACAATGTGGAGGCTCTGGATCTTTCCGTATTTCCTTCCTTGTTGTTGATTACCACCTTATTTCGCTTGGCGCTGAATGTTTCCTCAACACGACTTATTCTGTTGGAGGGCTATGCAGGAGAGGTTATTAGTTCCTTCGGTAATTTCGTAGTTGGTGGTAATGCAGTTGTAGGTTTCATTATCTTCGTTATTCTGATTATCATTCAGTTCCTGGTTATCACCAAGGGCGCTGAGCGTGTAGCTGAGGTATCTGCCCGCTTTACCTTGGATGCTATGCCCGGTAAGCAGATGGCTATTGATGCGGATTTGAATCAGGGTGCTATTACAGATGCTGAAGCCAGTGAGCGGCGTAAAAAGATTCAGCGAGAGGCTGATTTCTACGGTGCTATGGATGGTGCCAGCAAATTCGTTAAGGGCGATGCCATTGCGGCAATTATTATCATTATCATCAACATTACTGGTGGTTTTGTTATCGGTATGATACAGCGTAATATGACAGTGGAGCAGGCCCTGCAGAACTACACACTGTTGACTGTAGGTGAGGGCTTGGTAAATCAGATTCCTGCTCTGTTGATTTCTACAGCTACCGGTATTATTGTTACTAGAGCTGCCTCCGAAAGCAATTTGGGTTATGATTTGATTCATCAGCTGGGAGCCAAGCCAAGAGTTTTCTATATTGTCTGCGGTGTATTGCTGGCTATGGCCTGTGTACCTGGGCTTCCTGGAGCACCATTTGCTATTTTGGCCGGTGTTTGCGGTTTAATAGGCCGTCAGATATCCAATGGCGATAAAAAGGTACAGGAAACTGCTGTGGTGGAGAAAAAGGAAAAGACCAAAACCGAGGCCAACAAGCCGGAAAATATTGTTTCTCTGTTGCAGGTAGATCCCATGGAGCTGGAGATTGGCTACAGCTTGATACCTTTGGTAGATACTGGGCAGGGCGGCGATTTGCTGGATCGTATTGTGATGATTAGACGCCAGTGTGCTTTGGAGCTGGGACTGGTGGTACCAACCATTAGAATTAGAGATAATATTCAGATTAAGCCTAATGCCTATATTATTAAACTCAAAGGTGTTGAGATAGCCAAGGGCGAGTTGCTTTTAGATCATTATTTGGCTATGAATTCTGGTACTGTATTTGAAGAAATTCAGGGTATTGATACCATTGAGCCAGCCTTTGGCCTGCCAGCTTTGTGGATTCCAGAGGCTTCCAGAGAGCAGGCTGAGCTGAATGGTTATACTGTAGTAGATGCTGTATCCGTATTGGCTACCCATCTTACAGAGGTTATCAAGGCTCATGCTGATGAAATTCTGGGCCGTCAGGAAACTCAGAATCTTATTGACAATGCTAAGAAAACTAATCCATCCCTTGTGGACGAGGTGGTGCCAGATCTTTTGGGCGTGGGAGATATTCAGAAGGTTTTGGCTAACCTGCTTAGGGAGCGGGTGTCTATCAGAGATATGACTACTATTTTGGAAGTATTGGCAGATTATGCTCAGGCCACCAAGGATACTGAGATATTGACAGAGTATGTACGTCATGCTATGGCAAGACAGATTACCCAGCAATATACTCAGAACAATCAATTGACTTGTATTACTTTGGATCCTGCTATTGAAAACAGGATTGCAGGAGCTGTGCAGAGAACAGAGCGAGGTTCCTATGTCAGCCTGGACCCTGACACCATGCAGAAGCTGCTGAACTCCCTTACCAAGGAGTTGCAAAAGCTGACAGATATGGGCTATCAGCCAATTGCCTTGACCAGCCCTACTGTGCGTTTGTATTTTAGAAAGCTGGTAGAGCGTTCTGTGCCAGGAATTATTGTTCTGTCACATGCGGAGATTGATCAGTCTGTTGAGATTCAGATTATAGGGGTGGTGAAGTTATAAATGCAGATAAAGAGCTTTAAGGCACCTACTCTCAAGGAGGCTATGGCTAATGTTAAGTCAGAGCTGGGAGTAGATGCAGTAATTCTTCATACAAACAAAATCAAAAAGGGCGGTATCTTGGGATTTCATGCCAAGGAGATTGTGGAGGTTATTGCAGCTATTGAGGACGAGCCAGTAGTAAAGGAGCAGAAGCCTGCTATGGATACTGGTGCTGCCTCAGAGGCGGTATTGCAGGCGGCAGCGGCAGCTAGAGCCAGCAGAAATTCTGCACCAGAGCCACAGCCTACAGGGAATTTTACGCCACGAAATATGGTAAGCCAGTATCAGACGGCAGGCACCATAGAGGCTATTAGTCATGCTATGGCGCAGAATACCCCTAGTCCCACCTTTGGTGAAGTGCTGGCTAGTGTCAATAGAGTGCAGGAGCAGTCCGAATCAGGAGAAAGTGCTTCTGGAACATTGCCACAGCAGCCAGTTGCTAATGAGCAAGTTGCCCCTGTGCAACCAGCTGTTGATGTGAATTCTGGGGTAGAACAGCCAGTGGTAAAGGAAGAGCCGGCTGAGGATGTTAGTGTGGCTGAAGAAAAATTAGTTAGTGTAGAATCAGATGTAGAACAATCGTCTTCGGAAAAGGAAACTGAAACGGCTTCTGAAGATGCTACTGATTTGGATGTTAAGGAACAGGAAATTTTGGATTTGCAGAATCAGCTGGAGGAAATGAAATCCATGCTGGTGGAAATGAGCCGCAACAAGGATGAAGCAGGTGGCATACCTAATTTGCAGCGAGCTATGGAGGCTCAGGGAATTAGCCAGCATGTTTTGGAGGATATGATTTCCAAGCTGAACGGCACGGAGATCTTGGCGCCTCAGAATTCTGTCAAGGCATTGAAAGCCTTGGAGAAATATGTTCGCAAGGCAATTCGAATCGCCAACGGCATTACTCTGTATTCCGACAAGCCAAAGATTGTGGCTTTAATAGGCCCTACTGGTGTAGGCAAAACCACAACTCTAGCCAAGATTGCTGCTAAATTTGTTTTGGAAGAAGGGGCCAAGGTTGCTTTGATTACAGCAGATACCTATCGTATTTCTGCTGTGGAGCAGCTGAAAACTTATTCTGATATTCTGGGCTTGCCTTTGGAAATTGTTTACAATCCACAGGCACTTCAGGAGGCTATTGAAAAGCATCGGGACAAGCAGCTTATTTTACTGGATACAGCTGGTAGAAGTCAGTATAATGCTTATCAGATGAAGGAGCTTAGCGAGCTGTTGAATATAGATGCTGATATTGAAAAGCATCTGGTTATGAGTGCTACCACTAAGACCAGTGATGGACTGGAGCTTTTGGATAATTTCTCCTTGTGCAAGCCAGACAGGGTGATTTTTACCAAGGTGGATGAAACCAAGACTCATGGCATAATCTTGAATATTTTGCATAGACGTAAGGCAGCTTTGTCCTATTTGACTAACGGTCAGAGTGTGCCTGATGATATTGAGCCTGCTAGTATTGAAAAATTAGCGGAGTTGTTGCTGAGGTAAGAGGGTATGGATGATCAGGCTACCAGGCTGAGAATGCTTGTAGAGGGGAAAATTACAAAAGAAGATACAATGGACTCCGTGAGATTGCAGGGAAACTCTCAGAGCATGGCTTATCAGCCAGTTAGTCAGGGAGCCAGAGTTATTGCTATTACCAGTGGCAAGGGAGGCGTAGGCAAAACCAACCTTACGGTGAATTTAGCTATTGCCATGGGAAAAAAGGGCAAACGTGTGGTAGTGGTGGATGCAGATCTTGGCACAGCCAACGTGGACGTACTGCTAGGGACCAGTTCCCGTCAGACCATGATGTCTTTGATTAATGAAGGTGTAGAGCTGGAGGACGTGCTGATACGGGGGCCTTACGGAGTCAGCTATATATCTGGTGGCTCTGGTATGGAGCATGCCGGGGAGCTGTCTACTATTCAAAGGCAGGTTATTTTTAATAAGCTGGCTGGTTGTGATGATTGGGCAGATATTATTTTGGTGGATACTGGCGCTGGGGTAGGTAAAAATGTTTTGGACTTTATTATGGCCTCTGACGAGGTAGTTTTGGTTACTACGCCAGAGCCAACCTCCTTGACAGATGGCTATGCGGTTTTGAAGGCATATTGCAGTTTGGGAGCCCAGCAGCCTATCAGACTGGTGGTAAATCGTGTTTTTGACCTTATGGAAAGTCATGAAACTGCCAACAAGCTTATTTGTACAGCAGATAAATTTCTCCATGTGAAATTGGAATCCTTGGGATTTATTTTAGACGATAACAATATGATGCGGTCTGTTAGAAAACAAGTTCCTATTATGGCTGCATATCCAGATTCTTTGGCCTCTAAATGTATAGCCTCCTTGGCTGATTCCTTGCTGACAGGCAGAGAACAGCAGGTGAAAATGGGCTGGCAGGGGTTTTTACGAAAATTTTTTCATAACATTCGTTAATATTTTTGCAATAATATGTGTTTTTAGATAAAATAGAAGAAAAGGCGAGATTTTTCAGTAACCAAAAGATGAATTTGGTTGCTTTATACTAATTTACTATGAGGGGATACCAATGAGTGGTTTTAAAGGCACAAAATTAGCTGCAGACAAGGTAATAAAGATTGGTTCGCGACTGGAGTTCTATCCAGAGGAAGCACCGGAAGGTGTAAGCAGCCGTGTAGAAGAAATCAAAAATGGTAAAATATTGGCAGCTATGCCCATGAACGAAAAAGGAGTACCAATCATCCCTAGACTGGGAGAAGCTATGATGGGCAAAACTCCTGGTGATGGATGCTTTTACAAGTTTAGTACCCATTACTTGGATAAGGCTAGGGAAGGGAATATCCCTGTTTGGATTGTTACTATGCCTGCTGAGGTACAAAAGATTCAGAATAGGGAATTTGTTCGTGTATCAGCAGACTATACAGTAATTTTGCGGCCCCTTAATGAATATGGTGCCATGGGAGATATGATTATCACCCGCATTACTGATATCAGCGGCGGTGGCATTGCCCTTACCAATGACAAGGAGCTGCCTGTAGGCAGCAAGGCAGTAGTAGAGCTGACCAGCATTCCGGGAGTGGGAATGCTGCGGATTACCGGTCAGATAATGCGATGTGTTCCTATCAAAAATGCAACCACACCTACTTATCAGATAGGTGTAAAATTCTTGGATATGAGCAAGGTACATCAGAATAAGCTGGTAAAGTTTATTTTTGAAATACAAAGACAAAGTCTGGCCAAGGGAATTGGCACTAAGTGAGAGGAGGCAGGAAAATGATTCGCGTGGTTATAGCAGATGATTCTGCCTTTATGAGAAAGGTAATATCAGACCTTTTGACCAAAACACCAGATTTTCAGGTAGTAGGTATTGCCAGAAATGGTAAGGAAGCTGTAGAGCTGGTTGCCAAAGAAAAACCAGATCTGTTGACGCTGGATATTAACATGCCTGTAATGGATGGCTTGCAGGCTTTGCAGGTCATTATGAAGGACTGCCCTGTGCCCGTGCTGATGTTCAGCAGTCTTACCAAGAAGGATGCGGATGAAACCATCAGGGCCTTGGAACTAGGAGCAGTGGATTTTCTTTGCAAGGCAGGAGGCTCAATCTCCAAAATAGATAGCATAGAGGACGATATTATTGAAAAATGTCGCAGTGTTGCCTCTGTTGGAGTAAGAAAAACAAAAAATATCCAGAATATTTTTCAGAAAAAGCAGGAAGCGCCGAATTTAAAGCGAATTAATATATTTGAGAGGAAAGGTTATGGAAATCAAACCTCTCAGACAAGCAAACCTACAGGTCTATCTACATCTCATGGATATACCAGTATGTTGGCCAAGCATGAGAATCCTCTAATGAAGCAGAAACCTGCTACATCATTCTATAGCAATTCTGCTGGAGGTAATTCTACCAAGCTTGTGGCTCTAGGAACCTCAACAGGAGGACCAAGAGCCCTGCAGCAGGTAATACCAAGGTTGCCAGCCAATATGCCTTGTGGCATGGTAGTTGTGCAGCATATGCCGCCAGGCTTTACCAAATCATTGGCCGAGAGATTGAATTCTCTGTCTCAGGTTACGGTTAAGGAAGCAGAGCAGGGAGATCTTATTTTGCCAGGTCATGTTTATATTGCACCAGGTGGATATCATCTTACAGTTAGAGGAAATGCTGCAAAAAGAGAGATTTCTCTGAATCAGGATCCGCCTTTGGCTTCCCATAGGCCAGCGGTGGATATAATGTTTGATTCTGTGGTAAAATATGGTTCTGAGGTGGTATCAGTTATCCTTACAGGTATGGGATGTGATGGTGCTGCTGGAATGAAAAAGATAAAGAAGGCTGGGGGCTATGTTATAGCTGAGGCTGAGGAAACCTGTGTTGTATATGGTATGCCAAAATCCGTAGTGGAGGCTGGCATTGCAGATGAGGTTCTGCCAATAGGGCAGATAGCAGATGCGATTATAAAAAGAGTTAGGAATTAATCAAATCAGGGGGAATAGAAATGGAAACAAATCAGTACATGGAAATGTTTTTGGATGAATCACGGGAACATTTGCAGTCTCTGAATGATGGTCTGCTGAGCCTGGAAAATGATCCTGAGGATTTATCAGTCCTTAATGAGATTTTCCGTAATGCTCACACCTTGAAGGGTATGTCTGCTACTATGGGCTATACCAAGACTGCCGAGCTGACTCATGATATGGAGAATCTTTTGGATATGCTCCGCAAGGAACAGCTGAAGGTTAGCGAGGAAATTATTGATGTAATCTTCAAATGTGTAGATGCATTGCAGGAAATGGTTGATAATATAGCCAACGGAGACGGTGAGGATGCAGTTGATGTATCTGAGCTGGTTCGTATGGTTAATGCCATCGCTAAAGGAGAGTCTGTGGCACAGGCTGAGGCAGAAACTGGTGTGAAGCTGCCAGGAACTCCTGTTGAGCCGGCGGCAGAACTTGCTAAGTCCCAGATGCCAGAGGGATGCGAGCTGAATGATACAGATATGTTGGTTATTAGAGAGGCCAAGAATAGTGGCTTGATTCCGTTCTGGGTACATGTGGAGATTGCGGATACTTGTCTTTTGAAATCCGCTCGTTCCTACATGGTTATGAATGTTCTGGACGAGCTGGGCGATGTTATTAAGTCTGTGCCACCAGCTCAGGATTTGGAGCAGGAAAAATTTGACCATAGCTTTGATGTTTGTCTGGTAACTGATGCAGATGCTCATAAAATAGAAGAAGGGGTTGCTGGTATTTCTGAAATCAGTGCAGTAAAAGCTACCGAAATTGTTTTGGATGCACCAAAGAATGCTGAAGAACCAAAGGCTGGAGCCGCTGTTGCCAAGGCTTCCACTCCAGCACCAAAGGCAGCTCCTGTTGCCAAGGCAGCAGATAAGCATCCAGCAGCTAATGGCAATGGTAAGCACGATAAAAAGACTCATGTAGGTGGACAGTCTGTTCGTGTTGATATTGAAAAACTGGATAGCCTTATGAATCTGGTAGGAGAGCTGGTTACTAACAAGGTACGTTTGGAGCAGATTGGTATGACTCATCGTCTTACTGAGCTGACAGAGACCTTGGAGCAGATGGATAGAGTAACTACTGACTTGCAGTCCGTAGTTATGAAGGTAAGAATGGTGCCTGTTAGCCAGGTATTCAACCGTTTCCCACGTATGGTTAGAGATTTGGCTAAGGAATTGAATAAGGATATTAACCTGACTATTGAGGGTGAGGATACAGAGCTGGATCGTACCGTAATTGATGAAATCGGTGATCCACTGATGCATTTGCTGAGAAACTCTCTGGATCATGGTGTAGAGCATCCTGATGATCGTGAGGCCAAGGGCAAGCCAAGAACTGGTGAGGTTGGTCTGATTGCTCGTCATGAGGGTAACAATGTAGTTATCATGGTTACTGATGATGGTGCAGGTATCAATGCAGATAAGATTCGTAACAAGGCTGTAGAAAAGGGTATGATTAGCCGTGAGGAAGCTGATGCTTTGTCAGATGCTGATGCAGTACGTTTGATTTTCCTGCCAGGCTTCTCTACTGCTGAAACCATCACTGACGTATCCGGACGCGGTGTAGGCATGGACGTAGTACGCAGCAAGATTGAGTCTCTGGGTGGCCATGTAGATGTAGAAACCAAGATTGATGAGGGTTCTGTTTTCAAGATTAAGCTGCCTCTGACCTTGGCTATTATTCAGGCTATGCTGGTTAAGGTTCAGGATGAGATGTATGCTATTCCTTTGGGCTCCATTGATAGCACCATCAATATTACTCCTAATGACATTAAGACCGTACAGAACAAGGAAGTTATTGTTCTGCGTGGACAGATTATACCAATTGCTCGCCTTAATGAGGTACTGAGTGTACCACAGGGTAAGTCCAATGAAGAGGATGATATCTTTGTGGTTGTTGTTCATGTTGGTGACCACAAGATTGGTATTGTGGTAGATAATCTTATTGGCCAGCAGGAAATCGTTATCAAGACTTTAGGCAAGCTTTTGTCCGGCCTGAAGATGTTGGCAGGTGCTACTGTTCTGGGTGATGGCCATGTGGCTATGATTCTGGATGTCAGCGCATTGATGTAATCGAAGGGGGTACAGAAGATGGCTAAGGATGATAAGGTAATGACTGACGATGATGTACAGGTAGTTGCCTTTAAGCTGAGAAATGAAGAATATGGCTTCAGTATTTTAAACGTGCAGGAAATAAAGGGATTAACCGATATTACCCGTGTTCCTTTTGCACCGGATTTCATAAAGGGTGTAATCAATCTTCGTGGCAGCGTATTGCCAGTTATTGATTTGAAAAAGCGTTTGGGCTTGGAGGATACACCATATACTGCTAATACTAGAATTGTTATTGTACAGCACGATGAAGTTTCCGTAGGTATGCTGGTGGATGCAGTAACAGAGGTGCGTACTATTAGTGCAGCAGATATTGATACCACCAGAGCTATTACCTCTGGTACGGATTCCAGCTCTAAGTTTATTTCCGGTATCGGCAAGGTGGATGGCAGATTGATTATCCAGCTTAATATCAGTGAAATTATAGGACTGAGTGGTGAGGAATAAATCTTTCAGATTGTATAGATTGGTGGGATAAAGGAAATGTCAGATGATATCGCAAGTCTTTCTCCGGTGCAGATGGATGCACTACGAGAAATAGGCAATGTAGGTGCAGGAAATTCTGCTACAGCGTTGTCACAGATTATCAATCGTCGTATAGATATGGATGTGCCAAGGGTATCTATTGTACCCTTGGAGGAGGTTCCAGAGCTGGTAGGCGGTCCTGATACAATGGTGGTAGGCGTATTCCTGCGGGTATATGGCAAGGCTCCTAGCAATATTTTGTTCTTGCTGCCAAGGGATAGTGCTTTCTATCTGGTGGATATGCTTATGGGCAAGAAGCATGGCGACACCCAGAAGCTGGACTTTATGGATGAATCAGCCTTGATGGAGATAGGCAATATTCTTTCCGGTGCCTACCTTAATGCGCTGTTTAATTTTACGAATATTTCCTTGCTGCCATCTATTCCAGCCTTGGCTATGGATATGGCAGGGGCTATTCTTAGCGTTGTGCTGGTACAGCTTGGCCAGATGGGTGACCATGCCTTGGTTATTGAAACTGAATTCAAAACTGAGGATGATGGTATCAAGGGACATTTTTTCCTCGTACCAGATCCAGGTTCGTTGGAGATAATATTACAAGCAGTGGGAGTGTAACTATATGCCAGATTTAGTAAAGGTGGGGATGGCTGACTATAAGGTTGGCCGTGCACCTGATATCTTAATAAGTTATGGTCTGGGTTCATGTATAGGCATTTCCCTGTACGATCCTCAGACAAAAATTGGTGGTCTACTGCACATTATGCTGCCTGATAGCAGCAAATCCCGTTCCAATGAGAATAGAGCAAAATTTGCCGATACGGGAATCAAAGATATGCTACAGGAGCTTATTAGCATGGGAGCTGCCAAGTCCAGATTGGTTGCCAAGCTGGCTGGCGGTGCCCAGATGTTTGCTTTTGCCAATGCTTCCGATATTATGAGAGTTGGTCTGCGTAATGCCGCAGCCTCCAAGGAAATATTGGCTAGTTTATCCATTCCTGTTGTGGGAGAGGATACAGGGGGCAACTATGGACGAACTGTGCAGATTGATTTGGCCAATGGTGTCTATAAGGTAAAAACCATAGACAAGGGTGATAAGGAAATCTAACATGATAGATATTTGTAAGCTTACGGCAGCCCTGGTATTTGCAGCTATAGCAGGTTTGACGGCTATAGCTGCCGGATTGCTGAGTGATGTCCGCATATCGGTTATTCTCATGCGGACAGCTTGCATTTTTTTAGCCACCGGTGTATTGGTTTATATCGGTGCTTTTCTGTTTGAAAAGATAGGTTATGGCTCTCTGATTAAGGAAACAGAGCAGGCTATGACGGATTTGAAGCAGAAGGAAAAGCAGGAGCAATCTGAGGCAGAAGCCGAAGTAGCGGGGGATGCTCAGGATAAGGATGCTGTTACTGAGCCACAGCCGGAGAAGAGTAATCAGGAGGGATTTGCACCTCTGGATACAGATTCTCTCCGCAAGGTAACAGGCAGCAGTGAATCGTAATCAGGTGATACAAGCAATGGTGGTGAGGCATAGTGCAGAATGATCATAAATCAGCTGAGGATATAAATAATCTTTGGCAGGTCTATTCCCAGAATCCAACTCTGGAAATTCGCAATCAGCTGGTGGAGCACTATCTGCCTCTGGTAAATATTATAGCTGGCCGTATGGCCATGAGTCTGCCGGCCCATGTGGACAGGGATGATTTGCTAATCAGCGGATATTTTGGCCTGATGGATGCAGTGGCCAGATATGATATCCGGCGAGGAAACAAATTTGAGACTTATGCTGGCCTGCGTATCAGCGGGGCCATGAAGGATGATTTGCGTTCCAGGGATTGGATATCCGTTTCCCTCAGACAAAAAATCCGTAGATATGAGACTGCGGTAAACAAGCTGGAGGGTACACTAGGCCACGGGGTAACAGATGAGGAGCTGGCTCAGGAATTAGATATGACTGTGGAACAGGTACATCATCTGGAGCAGCAGATAAATGCAGCAACTATTATACCTCTGGGGGAATATATGAAATCTGAGGCCGCAGGGGCTCAGGATATGGATCCTCACAGCAGTGCCGAATACGTAGAGCTAAAGGAAACTCTCATGGGGGCATTGGATGAGCTGACCGAAAAAGAAAAGCTAGTGGTGTCTTTATATTATTATGATGAATTGACCATGAAGGAAATAAGCTTGATAATGCATTTATCAGAAGCGCGTATTTGCCAGCTGCATACCAAGGCTATATTCAAGCTAAGGGGATTTTTGGCTAATATGAATGAACTCTGATACATTTTACATATATCAGATACTGGCATCTAGTATTGAAGAATAGCCAGGGGGGCTGTACATGGATGAACGTAAGATTATAGCAAAAGTAGGTGGCGAGAAAGAAGGCTATCTGTTGGAATTCTGTGCAGATGGTATCTATCTAACCGTATACCCCAAGGATGGGACTGGCCTGATGTTTGAGGTTTCTGATATACGTCGGGTTTTAAAGGATTTTAGTGTTTCGGATTATGACCTCATGGCTATGACTGATGCATTGAGAAAAAATGACGGCGTTCCTGTTTACTTGGGCAAGGATTTTACTTTGCCACAGAGCTATTCCGGCCAGGCTGCTGATGAAGAAGTAGATCAGGAAGCCTTGCAGGAGCATGTAGAATATGGCAAGGTTATTGTAGAGATTGCTTCAGATAGATTGTCTGCTACCATAAGATTTGATGTAGCGGGCAAGCAGTCTATTCCTACGGCAGAAATGATATATGAAGCATTGCAGGCAAAAAATGTCAGATATGGTATTAATGATGAGGCCGTTAAGGAAGCAAGTCATACCGGTCGTCCTACGGAGGTGGCCAAGGGAGAGGCTCCTCAGAATGGGCAGGATGCTCAGATTATCCGTAAGTTTAATGTAGGTGAAAAGGGCGTGCCAGTCGTAGATGAGCATGATAGGGCAGATTATAAGAATCTGAATATGTTCCTGCGGGCTAACAAGGGCCAGGTATTGGCGGAGAGAATACCTCATACCAAAGGAACTCCAGGTACAAATGTATTTGGCGATAGGATTATGGCCAGAAATGGTAAGCCCAAGCCTGTGCCTGCTGGCAAGAACACCATTATCAAGGACGAAAATTTTGTGGTGGCAGATATGGACGGCCAGATTGTAGACAAGGGCAGCAAGATAGATGTGGATCCTCGTTTGGAAATCAAAGGGGATGTCTGCATGGAAACAGGCAATATTGATTTTGATGGAGCTGTTACTATTAGCGGTAATGTGGAAGCTGGCTTTGTGGTAAAGGCAGCCGGAGATATTGAGATCATGGGTATGGTTAGTGCAGCCAATGTAGAAGGCGCCAATATATTTATCAAGGGTGGCGTTCGAGGTATGAACCGAGGCTTTATTAAGGCAAGAGGGGATTTTCATGCTTCCTTTGCTGAGAATGCTGATATCGAAGCTGGTGGAGATATTTTCATTCAGGATGTGGCTATGCATTCCACTATACGGGCAGGTCATCGTCTCATTATGGATGAAGGCAAGGGACAGATTACTGGTGGCAACCTTGCGGCTGGTGAGGAAATTCGAGCTAAATGCATAGGTAATGAAGCCAATGTTATTACTCGTTTGAGCGTAGGTGTTAATCCTATGCTGCAAAAGGAGTATCAGCAGGTGCTGAAGGAATACAATGAGGCCAAAAAGCGTTTGGAAATGCTGAATAAAACCTTGTCAACTTTGGAAAAAATAGATATAAAGCTTTTGCCGCCTAATAAAGTTGAGCAGCTGAACAGTTTGGTTCGTTCTCAGTTCCCATTAGCAGGGAAGGTGGAGCGCAGTGAAAAGCGGTTGAGGGAAATTGATGCGGAGCTGCAGAATATGCAGAATGGCCGAGTATGTGTGGCAGATACAATGTATCCAGGTGTACGACTGAGCATTAACTCCATTGTTAAGAATGTTCAGGTTAAGGAATCTCATTGTACCCAGTATGTTAAGGATGATTTTATCATGGTAGGTGCTTATTAATTTAAGATTTGAGGCGAAGACTTATGGATTTTGCACCAATGAATATGCGTATGGCTGTCCCACATGCCAATGATGTGGGGGAAATACAGCACAATCTTAATCAGCAGGCTGCTTTGCAGCAGGATTTTAAGGCGGAGCAGCACAAAAAGCTTATTGAGCGTCAGCAGAATCAGGTACGCACCAAGGATGAGGCTGAGGGAGAGAAAATTAAGGATAATCCAGACCGAAAGCAGGGCCGTAGACAGCAGGCTAGAGGCCGTCGCAAATCTCCTAAGGAGATTATGGAGGAGCAGGAAGCCTTGGAAGCTCCAGAGGAACCGCCTATGGCTGTGGACCAATATAGAGGACGCAGTATAGACATAAGCTGCTAATTTGTTATCAGGACGGAGTTGCGCATGACCACAGAGATATTGGGATTTATTATTATTCTGGGGGCAGTTATTGTACTGCTGGCCAGACAGCATTTGAATAAAAGCGAGGATGATCCCGAAGTATTGGAGGCGGCCACAGGCAGACTCAGATATGAGCTGGAGCAATCAGCTGATGAGATTATTAATCGCATGACAGAGCATGTGGATCGCTTGGAGCGTATGCTTAGGGAGGCTGACTATAAGGCTGAGCTTTTGCAGCAAAAAATTGATATGCTGCAGTCTATGGGCAACATGGATGTTAAAATGTCAGCCCCAAACCTTGATATGGAGGAAAAGACTCCAGCTGCTGTATATACTGGCAGGGAAACAGCGACCGCTAATAATATTGAGGAGAGCTATGACATGACTCCTTCAGATGAAAAGGCCTGGGAGTATATTCGTGAGGCCTCTATGAAGCTGGAGGCCCAGTATGAGGCTCAGTCCAATACCATGCAGTCAGTACAGCAGTCTGATGCTCTGCAGCAGGCAGTGGATATTCAGACTGGCAATCTGGACGGTCTGGTTAGCGCGGGAGGTAATGCCAATGTTGCTCAGACTGTCAGCAGTGCTGGCAAGGGTGAACAATTGCCTTATAATACTGATGAAGGTCAAGGTCTGGATACAGAGGTTGCTACCAAGGCCGCTAGGGATATGCTGGCTGATGGCTATGAACTGGAGGAAATTGCCAAGGCTACAGGTTTGGGCATAGGAGCTGTACATTTAATCAAACAGCTACAGGAAAAACATCAGTAGAAATTCCCTGTCTAAAGAAAATTTTTACAGGAAGTTATAGAAAATATCAATAAATTTTCTTGACACATAAGTACATATCACGTATAATATCAATTGTGCATGGGGGCGTAGCTCAGCTGGGAGAGCGCTTGAATGGCATTCAAGAGGTCAGGGGTTCGATCCCCCTCGTCTCCACCATAAGCTATATAGAATAAGACTTTAGACGGTATATTAGCAAAATAATATGCCGTTTTTTCCTGTGATTCTTTATACCAGTTATTTTTACAAACAGGTCTAATATCCTATGTATATAAAATCAGCTATTCATGCGCATGAATAGCTGATTTTTTTACTTAAAAATGGAAATGGTTCATCATTTTTTGTGTTAGCTTTTTGCTGTCTATATCCTTATGCTTTAGGATTGTTTCCAGGGAGCTGACAAAGAAAAATGAGTTGATAGGGATATAACGGCGGCGTTTGCGGAAGTTTGCCCAGTGAAACAGCTTGTCAAAAATATCTTCATAGTCCTGTCGGGTAGCATGATATTTTTCAATAATCCGCTTTAGGCGGAAATCTTGACAACCGTAATCATACATTTTGTCCAACAGCTCCTTTTTGGACAGAGTGCCTTCCTCTAGAAAAGCCTTAATCAAGCTGTTAATATAATTGTCACGACGCATAATTCGCTTCATAGCCATATAAAAGGTTATAGCCATGAATAACATAAAACCAACATAAAAAAGCAAAAATATCACCTCTGTAAAAATGTGGTATTAATACCGTTAATATATTCTTTATGGTAGATAAAACAGGGTAGCCAAGGTGCTATGCCCATTGTTCAAAAGATATTTTCTCATGCGCTCCAGACGTCCAAATAATGGGGCACCATGAAGTCGCAGCTTAAATCTCATAAAGGAACCTTCGAAATTGCCAAAGATAGGCACACGAGGCATTTCATATGGATCATCCCAGGAATGAACCAAATCATAACGAACTGTAAAACCACCATCATAGCCGCAATCCTTTACTGCCGCCATAGAAGCCTCATCCATAGTACCGCAAGGGTAAGCCATGTACTTGACAAATTTCAGCGTTTTCCACTCCGTAGCCAGCTTGCCACCCATCAGCTGATTGTATAGCTCATCATGAGGCAATCCAGCCAGCTCTACATGGCTGAGGGTGTGGCTTTCCATATTAATGCCAGCCTCGCTCATTTCCTGCACCTGCTCCCAGGTAAGATAATTCTCAAAGCGATCCATAAAATCCGATACAAGGAAAATAGAAGCCGTAAAACCATACTTCTTTAGTATAGGAAAGGCATTGGTGTAATTATCCCGATAACCGTCATCAAAAGTAATCATCACAGGCTTGGGCGGCAAGGGACTGCCGTATTTTAAATGATTAGACAGCTGCTCCGGTGTAATGGAGGTATAGCCCTCAGCCTTTAGGTAGGCCATTTCTCGCTCGAATTCACTGACAGGCACCGTCAGGGCATTGTGATCCCTATCATTAATCTGATGATAGTTCAGCACAGGAATACCAGTAGATGCATCCCTTACAAAGGAAAGAAAGCTAGTGAAAATCACTGCTATCACTAGATAAAGAACAACCAGACAACGCTGTCTTAGCGTTGGTAACATAATAACACGACCTTTGATTTTTCTTTTCATTGTAACCCGAGAAGTATGTATAGTCAAGAATATACTAAAAAGCTTTCTTATGATTGTTATAGGTGTATATGTTTTGTTATAATATGCAGGTGGATAGACTTTGGAAAAATAGATAATAACCTTAAAATAAGGGTGGACTATTTTGCAAATTTCCTTATAATTATATATGTACTGTTATTTATAGCGAAGATGCAATATTAACAAAAGTTGACAATCTTCTCTGGTAGCAGTTGCTAGAAGGACAGTATATGTCCCTCTGGAGAGTGTAATTGAAAGGAAGCTATTTATTGTATGAATAGAAATGATTTATGTTGGTGTGGCAGCGGCCTGAAGTACAAAAAATGTCATTTGGCCTTTGATGAAAAGCTTGATGAGATGAAATTTGATTTTTTCAAAGGACAGGTTCGACCACCTCATAAGATTATCAAAAATGCTGCAGATATTGAAGGTATCCGCAAGGCTGGTGTTATTAACGATGCAGCCCTTGACCTGGCTGGCAGTATGGTGCGGGAGGGTATTGATACCGAATCCATTGATACAGCAGTCCGGAAATTTATTGAAGGCAATGGCGGTATTCCAGCCTGTCTGAACTATGAGGGCTTCCCCAAGAGCATTTGTATATCTCTAAATGATGTGGTTTGTCATGGTATTCCATCCAAGAAAACCATTCTTAAAGAGGGAGATATTCTCAATATAGATATTACAACTATTTTGGATGGCTATTATGCAGATGCCTCTAGAATGTACACAGTAGGCAAGGTGGCACCAGAGGCACAGCGCTTGGTAGAAATTGCCAAGGAATGTATGCTGGTAGGCATTGAGGCAGTTCATCCTTGGGGCTATGTGGGAGATATTGGTGCGGCAGTTAATGCTCACGCCAAGGCCAACGGCTGCTCCGTAGTTACAGAGCTAGGCGGCCACGGCGTAGGCAAGGACTTCCATGAGGATCCATATATTGCCCATGTAGGAATGCCAGGTACTGGCATGCTGATTGTGCCAGGCATGGTATTTACCGTGGAGCCAATGATTAATGCAGGCCGTTTCAAGGTAACAGTAGACAAAAAGGATGGCTGGACAGTTCGTACCAAGGATCATTCCTTGTCAGCTCAGTGGGAAAAAACAATCTACGTTACCGAAACTGGTGTAGAGGTATTGTCCAGCTGATAGCAGCTGTTAAGGGGAGATATTATGCTGTACAGGCTATGGAATACAAATGAAGATAATAGCTCTGACGCAGCGGAAATGTCCTCAGCAGGACGGCTTAAGGAGATTATCAATGTTCTTCGACAGCGGGAACTGCTGCAGGGAATTACCCCAGTCAAGGTAAAACAGGTACTGGAGGATTTGGGCCCGACTTTCGTGAAGCTGGGGCAGATTATCAGCATGCGTCCTGATTTTTTGCCTACAGAATATCGGAATGAGCTTACTAAGCTTCAATCTGATGTGCGCCCTATGGAATTTTCTGTGGTCAAGGAGATTATCAATAGGGAGTATCAGCAGAACTGGGACCAGATTTTTTCCTATATAGATTCTGAGGCTATGGGCTCAGCCTCCATAGCTCAGGTTCATAGAGCGGTGCTGCTGGATGGCAGCAGGGTAGTTGTCAAGGTACAGCGGCCCGGTATCTACGATGTTATGGCCAAAGACATCAGTCTGCTGAAAAAGGCTGTTTCTGTGGTAAATATAGTTCATGATTCAGAAAGTGTTGTGGACTTCGAAAGCATTGTAGACGAAATGTGGGAGGTTGCCAAGCAGGAGATTGACTTTATTCTGGAGGCTGACCACATTGAGGAATTTGCCCATCTCAATAAGGATGATGAAAATATTCTCTGTCCTAAAGTTGATAGGCAGCTAACCACCCCTCGTATTCTGGTTATGGAATGCATGGATGGCATTCCCTTGGATGATGCAGATGCCTTAGCTGAGGCTGGGGTAGATATGGAGCGGATAGGCAAGCTGTTAGGCGTCAACTATGTAAAGCAGATTGTGGAGGACGGCTTTTTTCATGCAGATCCTCACCCCGGTAATATCTGGGTAAAGGATGGCAAAATCCTTTGGCTGGATCTGGGCATGATGGGCAGGCTTTCTGCCAAGGATAGAGCTAGCTTCCGCAAGGCCATTATGGCATTGGTAACTGGCGATGTCTATGAGATGAAGGAAGCTATATTGGCTCTAGGCGTGCCAAGAGGCAAGGTAGATCATGTCCAGCTTTATGATGATGTGGCCATGCTGATGAACCAGTATGGGGATTTGGACTTTGAGCACGTCAAGGCAGGAGAGCTGGTACGACAGATTCTCAAGGTGCTGCAAAGCAACAATATCTCGGTGCCGCATGGTTTTAGTATGTTTGGCAGAGGCATGCTGATTATGGAGGGAGTTATGACTCGTTGCTGCCCAAAGGTCAATTTCTCTGAGATTTTTGGGCAGGGATTGCGTATCAGCCTGGAAAAGGATTTTAGCTGGCGTAATCAGATTAACAAAGCCAAGCGGGAGGGATATACCCTGGTAAAAAAATCCATGCAGCTGCCAGAGCAGATATCGGATATTTTGAAAATGACTCTTAGTGGTCAGACCAAGGTAAATCTGGATATGACGGGTTCTCAGGAGCCTTTGCGGCAGTTGGATGCCATGATAAACAAGATGATTATGGCCATTATCAGTGCTGCCCTTTTGCTGGGCTCCAGTACCATCTGCACCACCCAAATGACGCCAAAGATTATGGAAATCCCCCTTTTGGGAGTGCTGGGCTATTTGGCTGCTATGGTGTTGTGCAGCAAGCTGTTGTGGAATATAATAAAAGCTGACAGGAGGAAAAAGTAGTTGCGAGGAATCAGAGGAGCTATTACTGTTGAGGAAAATACAGATGAGGCTGTTATAACTGCTACCCAGGAGGTAGTAACTGCCATGCTGGAGGCTAATGAAATAGCCCCTGAGGATATTGGAGCGGCTATTTTTTCTGCCACAGAGGATATAACGGCAGCCTTTCCTGCCAAGGGAGCCAGAGCCTTGCCGGGGTTTGATATGGTGCCTTTATTTGATGCCCGCCAGATGGATGTGGAGGGAGCCTTGACCATGTGTATCAGGGTATTGCTTCTGGTAGATACAGATAAAAAGCAAAAAGAAATCAAGCACATCTACAGAGGACGAGCACAGAATCTCAGACCAGATTTGGCGAAATCATGATTATACAAAGATTTTACTTGCTTGTGCAGGTGCACAGTTTTATAATGATAACATGTAAATGTAAGGGAGGTTGTTTTGTTTATGAACAAGATTATTTCTACAGATAAAGGCCCAGGAGCTATTGGGCCATATTCTCAGGCTGTTCAGACTGCTGGCGGGATGCTGTTTGTTTCCGGTCAGATTCCTCTGGTACCAGCTACTGGTGCTATGGTGGAGGGCGGCATCAAGGAGCAGGCTACTCAGGTATTGAACAATCTGAAGGGTATTGTGGAGGCTGCTGGTTATCAGCTATCTGATGTAGTCAAGACCACTGTTTATCTGGCAGATATCAAGGATTTTGGCACTGTTAACGAAATTTATGGTCAGTATTTTACAGAAAACTGCCCTGCTCGTGTATGTGTAGAGGTAAGCAAGCTGCCAAAGGATGCTTTGGTGGAGATAGATGTTATTGCCTCCAAATAATAAATATTTTGTTGTGATTTGCAGCTCTGAGGCAAGAATATTCTGGGAGGATTAACCATTGCTTTGGGGCAGCTGTTCCTAAGGGATTTTCTATATAAGAGAAGGAGTGTTATCTTTGAGTAAAATCGAAAACACCAGTGTAAACGCTATCCGTATTCTGGCAGCAGAAATGATTCAGAAGGCTAAGTCCGGTCATCCAGGTCTGCCAATGGGTTGTGCTCCAATTGCCTATGAGCTGTGGGGCAACCATATGAATCACAATCCAAAGAATCCAAAGTGGTTGAACAGAGATCGTTTCATTCTGTCTGGCGGTCATGGTTCTGCTATGCTGTATTCCCTGCTGCATCTCTTTGGCTATGGCCTGACTATGGAGGATCTGAAGAACTTCCGTCAGCTGGATTCCCTGACTCCTGGTCATCCTGAATATGGTCATACCGTAGGTGTTGAGGCAACTACTGGCCCTCTGGGTGCTGGTATGGGCATGGCTGTAGGTATGGCTATTGCTGAGGCACATCTTGCTGAGAAGTTCAACAAGCCAGGCTATCCTGTATATGATCATTATACCTTTGCTCTGGGCGGTGACGGCTGCATGATGGAGGGTATTTCCTCCGAGGCATTCTCTCTGGCAGGTACTCTTGGTCTGTCCAAGCTGATTATTATCTATGATAGCAATCGCATTTCTATTGAGGGTTCCACTGATATTGCCTTCACTGAGGATGTTCAGAAGCGCATGGAGGCCTTTGGTTTCCAGACTATTGATGTAGCAGATGGCACTGACCTGGTTGCTATTGGCAAGGCTATTGAGGAAGCTAAGGCAGACAAGACTCGTCCTTCCTTTATTACTGTTCACACTCAGATTGGTTATGGCTGTCCTGCTAAGCAGGGTTCTGCCAGCGCTCACGGCGAGCCACTGGGTGAGGAGAACTTGAAGGCTACCAAGGAGAATCTGGGCTGGACCTATGATCCATTCACCGTACCTGATGAGGTTTATGCTGACTATGCAGCTAAGGCTGCCAAGGGCCAGGAGGCTGAGGACAAGTGGGAAGCTATGTATGCTGAGTGGCAGGCTAAGTTCCCTGAGGATGCAGCTCTTCATGCCAAGTTCTATGACAAGGAAGCTATCAAGGCTGTTCTGAATGATGAGTCTTTCTGGGCACCTGCTGAAAAGCCAACTGCCAGCCGTGCTCTCTCTGGTAATATCATCAACAAGTTGAAGGATATTGTACCTAGCCTTATGGGTGGTAGTGCTGACCTGGCTCCATCCAACAAGACTGAGATGAAGGGTGAGACTTTCTTCAGCAAGGATGATAGAAGCGGCCGCAATATGCATTTCGGTGTACGTGAGCTGGCTATGGGTGCTATCGGCAACGGTATGGCTCTGCATGGTGGTGTAACTGCCTATGTAGCAACTTTCTTCGTATTCTCTGACTATGTAAAGCCAATGATGCGTCTGGCTGCTCTGATGGGCTTGCCTATCACTTATGTACTGACTCACGATTCCATTGGTGTAGGTGAAGATGGCCCAACTCATGAACCTATTGAGCAGTTGGCTATGCTTCGCGCCTTGCCAAATCTGCAGGTATTCCGTCCAGCAGATGCTGTAGAGACTGCTGCTGCTTGGTACACTGCTGTAGCAGATACTACCTGTCCAACAGCTTTGGCTCTCACCCGTCAGAATCTGGCTATTATCCCAAGCAGCAAGGAAGGCGCTCTCAAGGGCGGCTATGTAATTGCTGATGCCAAGAAGGATGTTCCAGATGGTATCATCATTGCTTCCGGTTCTGAGGTTGGTATCTCCTTGGAGGCCAAGGAAATTCTGGCTCAGCAGGGCAAGGATGTTCGTGTAGTATCCATGCCATGCATGGAGCTCTTTGAGGCTCAGTCTGATGAATACAAGGAGCAGGTATTGCCAAAGGCTGTTCGTGCTCGTGTAGCTGTAGAGGCTGCTTCCAACTTTGGTTGGGGCAAGTATGTAGGTCTGGATGGTGCAACCGTAACCATGAAGGGCTTCGGTGCCTCCGCACCAGCAGATCTTCTCTTCAAGAAGTTCGGCTTCACCAAGGAAAATGTAGCTGAAACCATGAGCAACCTGCTGAAATAAGCAAATAAAAGAGAAGCAAAATCATAACTTCTCCATATAACTACGCAAATGCCGTCCCATATCGGGGCGGCATTTTTGGTGCAACTTAAAGAGCTGTAACGCTAACAGAAAAAACTTTAGCGGGGCAGCTCTTTTTGTGTTGGGAAAAATGTACAAGACATTTGATTCGAATTTTGAAGAAATTCGCTCTAATGTCTTGTGGGGGGG
>SAMEA104315425__coassemble_520_pt1 | contig 37281 bp, 38 predicted proteins | sample SAMEA104315425__metabat2_low_PE_026 | metagenome-assembled genome bin SAMEA104315425 (sample SAMEA104315425) | gut metagenome | biome: Monkey gut; feature: monkey-associated habitat; material: faeces | place: China | collected 2013
CTGCATTTACAATTAGCTTTTTCAAAACCTACTCACCTATTGTTTCCTCATGTGCAGCATAGGCACTATGATTATGAATGGATTCAAAATTTTCACAGGCCAGGGAGAACCAGCCCAATCCCTCTAGACCACGCATAGCCAGCACACCATCCCGAAGAATATCCTCTACAAATTTAGGATTTTCATAGGCGGTTTCTGTAACGTATTTTTCATCCTCCCGCTTCAGCAAAGGATAAATCTGACAGGAAGCCTGATTTTCCAAAAGCTCCACCAAATCTTCAATAAGAATACATTCATAGCCTGGGCGGAACCTTAACTCCGCAGCCAAAATCCCCCGCTGATTATGAGCCCCATAACGGGAAATCTCCTTACTGCAAGGACACAAAGATGTATATGGAACCTTTACCCCCAGAGTAAATTCCAGAGCTTTGCCTCTAGACATCTTCCCTGCAAAGAAGCAATCCACATCCAGCACAGAAAGACGGCCGCTAACAGGAGCCTGACGCTCCACAAAGTATTTGAAATCAATTCTAATAGCTGCCTCTTCGGCCTGCAGCTTGTCTAGGGCCTCACTTAATATTTCCGCCATCTCTGGCTCCGCCACTGGCTTGGTGGACCAAGGATTCAGAATCTCCAAAAAACGGCTCATATGAGTACCCTTGTATTCCATAGGCAGAGCTACGGTAAAGCATACCTTGGCTGTTACCTGCTGATAACCTTCGTCCTTGGTTTTTATCAGAAACGGCAAATAGACATCCTTGATGCCTACACGCTGAATGGCAATCCCTCGCTGGTCAATACTATTCTGAACGTCCTTCACTGAATCACCTGCTTATCTATTAACATCATTCTCATATTCTACAGGATCTACCACACCAGCCTCACGGAAGCCCTTCAGGCGCAGCTTGCAGCTATCGCAAACGCCGCAGGCCTTGGCCCCTCCCTTATAACAGCTATGGGTAAACTGCAAAGGTGCCCCTAAACGATTGGCCAGCTGCACAATCTCCTTCTTGGTCAAATCCTGCAAAGGAGTTTCAATGCGAATATGTCTGCCATCTGCCGCCCCTGCCTTGGTAGCATAATCAGCCAGAGCTTGGAATTTGGCAATAAACTCTGGACGACAATCTGGATAACCAGAATAATCTACCGCATTAACACCGATAAAGATATGATCTGCCCCAATAACCTCAGCATAGCCCAAGGCATAGCTCAAAAAGGTTAAATTCCTGGCAGGCACATAGGTTACAGGAATGTCGTTATCCTCGTGAACAATCTCCCCCTCTGGCACCTGAATATCCTTATCGGTAAGAGCAGAGCCTCCCACCTGATCCATATTGGTTTCAATAATCAAATGTTTTTTTACCTGATAAAAGTCTGCTATCTTTTTGGCTCCCTCCAGCTCAATGCTGTGACGCTGATGATAGTCAAAGCTAATAGGGTACAAATCATAGCCCTGCTCCTTGGCTACTGCCATACAGGTAGTAGAATCCAAACCGCCAGATAGCAAAATAACTGCTTTCTTCATTGTTTTTCTCCTTTTTTAGCAAAGTTCATTAACCACGGCCGTGAAGCTTTTTGATGGTAGCAGGAATATCCTTGCTCTTGTACACAGCAGATCCAGCTACCAGCACAGTTGCCCCAGCATCAATAATAGACTGAGCATTTTCCTCGTTAACGCCACCGTCTACCTGCAGTTCAGCCTGAGAACCTATCTCATCCAAAGCCTTGCGAATGCGCTGCAGCTTGCTTATGGAACCAGGAATAAACTTCTGTCCGCCATAGCCAGGATTTACAGACATAACCAGCACCATATCCACATCTGGCAGCAGCTCCTCAATCATAGCAATAGGAGTGCCAGGATTCAGGGATACGCCAGCCTTGCAGCCTAAAGCATGAATAGCCTGAATCATGCGATGAGGATGCTTGGCAGCCTCCACATGGAAGGTTATATAATCTGCCCCAGCCTTGGCAAAGGCTTCAATATGGGTATCAGGATGCTCTACCATGAGATGTACATCAAATACAGCATCAGTTACAGGACGAATAGCCTTCACAATGCCTGCTCCCAAAGTAATCTCTGGCACAAAGGTACCATCCATAACATCAATATGGACAAATTCTGCCCCTGCATCTACAACTTTTTTCACTTCTGCTCCCAAATTAGCAAAATCTGCGGAAAGGATGGATGGAGCGATTTTTATCATATCAATAAGCCTTCTTTCTCTCATTAATCGTTTGCAAAATATTCAAATAAGCTTCATAACGGGCCTGACAAATAGCCCCTGCTTCCACAGCCTCCTTAACAGCACAATCCGGCTCATGGCTGTGAGTACAGGTATTGTAATAACATTTTTCAATGTAAGGACGAAACTCTGGGAAATAATGAGCCAGCTGAGCCTTGTCTATATTTTCCAGCTCTGCAGCACTAAAACCAGGGGTATCCACCACCGTGCCTCCTTCTGGCAATGGCAGCAGACAGGCCGCTCTGGTGGTATGCTTGCCCCTTTTAATCTTGTCACTGATTTTGCCAGTGGCCAACTCTAAATTGCTATCTACTGCGTTGAGAAGAGAGGATTTCCCTACCCCGGAGGGACCAGCAAATACCGTTACCCGCCCAGTAAGCAGATTTTTCAATTCCTGAATCCCCTGACCTTCCTGAGCCGAAACCATTAGCAATTTATAACCAGCCTGCACATAGTCCTGCAAAAAATCCGCCTTTTCCTCCAGCAAATCACATTTGTTAATACAAATAACAATCTCTGGAATCCCAGACCACTCTGCCAAAACAAGAAAGCGATTCAATAACAGCTGATTCAAATCCGGCTGGCGGGCTGAAAAGGTTATCAAAACCTGATCAATATTGGCCACAGCAGGTCTTTTCAGCAAAGTTCGCCTAGGAAGACAGCTTTCAATTACACCGGTGCCGTCCTCCAGCATTTGATACTCCACATAATCGCCAGTAACCACGGCCCCCTTATTTCGCTTAATTCTGCCCCTCAGCCGGCAGGACAAAAGCTCCTCCTGTCCTGCCACCTGCAGATAGTAGAATCCATTATACATTTTTATAACCTGAGCTGTTGGCATAGCAATTCTCCTATATGCACATCCTATTTCCCACGAATTTACTGAGCTGCACCGGTGCTGGATTTGCCAGCATCAGTTTTGCCCTTGGCAGTAGCTGCTGAAGGGGTAGGAGCCTGATTGCTATCACTCTTGGCTCCACCATTGCTGCCAGAGGATATAATCAGGCTGACACTACCGCCTTCAGTGGTGGTACTGCCTGCTGACGGACTCTGACCGATAACAGTTCCCTTTGGCCTTGTGCTAGCTTCCTCACTAATTCCCCCCAGGGACAGGCCATTGGCCTCCAAATTGGATTTAGCACTATCTACACTAAGTCCAGTATAGTTCTGAACTGTAATTTCCTTCTTTTTCTCACCTAGACTTACAGTAATATCCACTGTCTGTCCTTTGGTAATCTTGGAACCGCTTCTTGGGTCCTGATTAATAACTGTACCAGCAGGTTCCTTGGAATTTTCCTCAAAAACAGCACCGAGCTTCAAGCCCATCTTCTTCAGCTTTTCCTCAGCATTACTGCGGCTCATACTCTTCAAATCCGGCATGGTCAGCTCCTGACCACCCTTGCTGACAGTAATGGTAACCAGCCGCTGTTCCTTAACCTTGGCTCCCGCCTCTGGATATTGGGAAACCACCTGACCGGCTGGCACAGAATCATCATTGGCCTCCACTATCTTTACCCGCAAATTCTTATCCTCCAAAATCTGCTGCGCCACCACAGAGGACTTGCCTACCACATCTGGCACGTTGATTTCCGCAGAGCTCCAGAACTTGCCAAAGGATAGGAAGGAACCTACAAAAAAGCCCATGAGCAAAATACCCACCAAGACAGCAATAAAGCTCTTGGATTTAAAAATAGATTTTTCTTCCTGTGGCTGGTACTGAGGCTGATAATCTTCTCTACTGCCTATTGGCTTATTAGCAGGACGTTCTGACCTCTGCTCAGCCATCATCTCCGGCGTGATGCGAGGTATCATTCTGGTAGCAAAAGGATCATTGGAAACTGCTTCCTGGCTAGCTCCTCTGTCTGCCAGCATGGCTTTGGCCTGATTCAAATCAGCGTATAACTCCGTACTGCTAGGCCTATCGGCAGGATCCTTGGACATAGCCTTTTGCACAATAGCCTCCAGCACTGGAGGTATAGATGGATTCAGCTGTCTAATAGGCACTGGCTCCTCCTGCAAATGCTTCAGGGCAATGCTAACAGAGGTCTCCCCATTAAAAGGCAGCTGCCCGGTCAACATTTCGTAAAGAACCACCCCCAGAGAATAAACATCTGATTTAGTGGTAATCACCGTCCCCTTAGCCTGCTCTGGAGAAAAATAATGCACCGAGCCCATAACGCTGCCGCTGTAGGTCATGGTAGAAGCAGAAACTGCTCTGGCAATACCAAAATCAGTTACCTTGATATGACCATCAGGCATAACCAGAATGTTATGAGGCTTAATATCACAATGAACCAAATTATTTCTATGGGCAGATTCCAAAGCGCTGGCTATTTCCTTGGCAATCCGAACAGCCTCTATAGGCTCCAAACAGCCCTTCTGCTGGATAACCTCCTTCAGGGTAGGGCCTGATACATATTCCATAACAATGTATTGGCTTCCCCCATCCTCCCCAACATCGTAGATATTGACAATATTGGGATGAGCCAGCTTGGCTGCTGCTGTAGCCTCACGACGGAATTTTTCCACGAATTCTGCATCGTTGGCATATTGCTGATGCAGAATTTTCACGGCAACTGCCCTATCCAGCAGCTTGTCCTGCGCCTTGTACACATCAGCCATGCCGCCACCGCCAATAAGCTCCTGCAGCTCATAACGTCTGGCTAAAATACGCTGTATCATGAAACTTTACCCCCTATTTTGCAAAATTTATCTATTCATTAAATCCTGTATAATTCTCCGGGCAATAGGTGCTGCTGTGGAGCCACCACCGCCACTATTTTCCACAATAATCCCAAAGGCTATGGTTCTGCCTGGCAGCTCTGCCGAGCCAATAAACCAACCGTGATCAGCACCAGCACTATTTTCTGCTGTGCCAGTTTTGCCTCTCACCTTGATACCAGATACGGCTGCAGCGCCGCCAGTACCATTTTCTACTACATTCTCCATATAACTATTAATCAAAGCTGCCCGCTGGCTGGTAGTAACTTCTCGCCATTGGGCAGGCTCTCCCTTGCGAATACATAAGCCCTGAGGCGAAATTACTGCATCCACCATATAAGGCACCATCATTTTGCCACCATTGGCAAAGGCCTGAGCCAGCATAGCCATCCGCAAAGGCGTTACCAGCAGGGAGGACTGGCCTAGACCTAGCTGGGCAATATCTCCCTGCTCCAGCTTGCCAAAATCCGGCAAATGAGAGGCAGTTTCCTGTATTTCTCCCTGAAAGGTATCCGCAAAGCCAAAACGCTGGAAAGCATCCTGTAAACCACTGCCTCCCATCCGCATAGCCAATGTACCAAAGGTAAAATTACAGGAATGAGTCAAAGCCTCCTTTAGATTTACCTTGCCGTGGACAGCTCCGTGACTTTCCTCGATATATTCATTACCAATTTGCAGCTTGCCTGTACAATTAAAGGTTTCATTCAAATCTGTAACCTTTTCATCCAAAGCTGCATCTGCCATCATTGCCTTAATAGTTGAGCCAGGTGGGTATAAGCCCTGAGCAGCTCTATTCAGCAAGGGACTATCCTGCCGATTAGAAAACTCTGACCACTGAGCCTCCACCACAGAAGGGTCCACTGCTGGCTTGCTAACCATGGCCAGTACAGCCCCAGTATTGGCGTCCAACACCACTACAGCGCCTCGATACTCCCCAAGAGCATCATAGGCTAGCTGCTGCAATCTGGCATCCACTGTCAGCTTAATATCATTACCTCTATCAGCCTGCAACAGCTGTCCTATAGGCCCCATGCCCCGCAGTTGTCTTGACTGACCAGATAGCTCATCTCCCAAGGTACTTTCCAGACCGGCACTGCCCAAGGTCTCCCCTACATAACCAGTAACAGGAGCCATAGCTGCCCCATAGGGATAGCTGCGCTGTCCCGGTGCATCGCTGTAGGCCAGCTTTTCACCATGAACATCCAATATACTGCCCCTAACCATATCCAAAGCTGCTCCCCTGCGATTCAAAGGATTGGCATTCAGCTCTGGACCTTGAATAAAGTCTATATAAAGCAAATAACAAAACAATAGACCAAAACAGCCTAGCAAAAAGAGACTGCAATGAAGAATCTGCTTTTTGATTGTCTTATCACCCATAGCTACTCCTTTTTGGCCATAGCCATTAACAAGCCTAGCATAATAAAGCCGGATACCATAGAACTGCCGCCATAACTGATAAAGGGCAGGGTAATACCTGTCAAAGGCAGAAATTTTGTTACCCCGGCAATAATGATAAAGGCTTGTAGATAAAAGCTAATGGACAGTCCTGCGGCAATCAGCATATATAGCTCCTGACGACAAGCCAGAGCAATGGATATGCCACGATAGAAGAACAAAGTATAGGCCAGCATAACAGCTGTACAGCCTATAAGCCCCAGCTCCTCCCCAATAGCCGAAAAAATAAAATCTGTGTGCACCTCTGGTATCAGCCCCGGATGTCCATGAGTCAAACCAGTGCCCCAGGTTCCCCCGGCGGCAAAGGCAAAAAGGGATTGCACCACCTGATAGGCCTGACCAGCAGGATCCATCCAGGGGTTCAACCAAATATCAAATCTCACCCGTACATGGCCAAAAAGCTGATAGCTGAGACAGGCTCCCGCCATAAAAAATCCCAAAGCTATAAAAACATAGGATTTGCTACCGGTAGCCATATAGGTCATAAACACCGCCATGCAGAAAAACAGCAAAGCAGAGCCCAAATCCCTTTGCACCACAAACATCAATATAGCCATGCCCCATATGCAAAGCAAAGGAGCAATAAATCGCAAGGGTGGCAGCTTGAGAGGCCCAAAGCTGCGCTGGGCTTCCCGCAGTACCTGCTTATGGTCTGACAGATAGGCTGCCAGAAACAGCACCAGCAGAATTTTACCAAATTCCGAAGGCTGCACCTGAAAAGGCCCCAAAACCAGCCAGTTTTTGCTACCGCCAATTTCTGTACCAAAAATCAAGGATAAGCATAAAACTATCAAGGTCAAAATCCCCAGAATATATTGATACTGCATTAGCTCCCGCAGCTTGCTGGAAAGGCGCAGTACCACCAACAGCACTGCCAAGCCTATAATCAACCACCTAAGCTGTGGTATACACAGCACCGGCTTCAACCTACCCAACATCACGACGCCAATGCTGGCAAAGAACATCACCATAGGCAGCAGCCACTGATCCTGAGTAAAATTACTTTTTAGCAGGAACAGTTGAACCGCAAAGGAAGCAGCAATGGCCCCTCCAGCCCAGCACAACACGGTATAATCCTGATTGGGGTACTGCGTAAGCAGCAAAATACTCAGTCCCACCAGCATAATTCCTGCATCTATCCCCAATAATATGAGGCTTTTATTCTTCATGATATTTCACCACGATAACACTTATATTATCTAAGCCTCCGCCAGCCTTGGCACAATCCACCAAAGAAGCCGCCGGATTGGTACAGTTTTTGGCCTCCAGCACCGTTCTAATAGCCTCCTCTGTTACCATATTGGTAAGGCCATCAGAACACAGAAGCATAATATCTCCAGCTTCCAGAGTAAATTCCCCTGTATCTACCTGAACAAATTCTTCAACTCCTACAGCTCGCAGCAGCATATTCCGCTTGGGATGATTTTCTGCCTCCAAAGGAGTAATACTGCCACTGGCAATCAAATCATTTACATAGGTATGATCCTGGGTAAGCTGCCGCATATTACCTTGGCGCAGAAGATACAAACGACTATCTCCTACATGAGCCCAAATCCCCTTGCCTTGGCCCAAATGGAGGCAAGTGGCCGTTGTCCCCATGCCCTTACGTTCTGGATGAGAGCGGATACTGGACAAAATAGCCCGATTGCCGGCAATAACTATTTCCCGCAGGCCATCCTGATCCATATCCTGTCCCTGCTGAACTAACAGCTCCTCCATAGTGGCTGTAAATATATGGCTGGCTACTTCGCCAGCCACATGGCCACCCATGCCATCAGCCACAGCAAAATCTGAAGGCGGTCTGCACAGCAGGCTGTCCTCATTAAGATTGCGGTGCAATCCTATATCTGACATCTGAAATACTTCTATCAACTTTTTCACCGCCCAAACTGAAAGCTTACAGTACCTATGTTAATAATATCCCCAGATTGCAGATATTGACGGCCATTAATCTCCTGGCCATTTACATAGGTTCTATTTACACTTCCCAAATCCTGTATTACATACAAATTATTCATCAGCTCTACCACTGCATGATGGTGGGACACATAGCCATCCTGAATGACAATATCATTATCTGCCCCTCTGCCAATAGAAATGCTTTGACCAAAGGCAAAGCGCCTGCCTACCATAGCTTCATCCGCAGCTTCCAAAACCGTCAGCACTGCCTCATCTGGAGTTATCTGGGATTCTGCATAGATATCCTCCACCACCGGCTTGGCATCTTTTGCCATAAACCTTACTGCCTTATACACAAAATACAACAAAAAGAAAAGCATGCCATATTGCAGTCCCACACTAAGGACCTTTATAATCATGGCTGTAGCTTGCATTTATATCACCTCATACAGCAATACTGTCTCACCAATAGTAATCTCATCGCCTGCATGAAGCAGTTGAGGAGATAACACTCTTTGTCCATTGACAAAGGTACCATTCAGACTATCTGCATCATAGAGAATATGTCTATGTCTTTCATAGGCAATATAGGCATGTACTCTGGAAGCATTCCCATCTGTCAAAATAAAATCATTATTTACCCGTCTGCCAATATAAATCTGTTTTTCACCAAATTCCAAATATGAATCTATATCCGGTCCCTCCAAAGCCAGCAGACTAACGGTTTTGTATTCCACTGGCAAATTCATAGGAGGATTGAATTCTGATTTATCCAAAATAATGGTGTTACATTCCACCTGCTGTGGTATGGAGTCAACATCCTCATCATCTGTAAAATTAGCTGTTACCACACAGGTTCCCTTGTCAATATTTTCATCGCTATTAATAGTAATAGATAAATCCCCATCCATAAAACAATCATTGCTAATAACCAGTTTTTCCGCCTGAATATACAGATCATCCAAAAATTTCCGGACACAAAGCCGCTGATAATCCCCCGGCGTCAATTCTATATAAAAGCAGTTAGGCACTATAGTTTCCTTATGGCCTTTTTTGCGGCGGTGCAAAAGCTCCCGCTCCAGCTGCTTCATAATCTCTGATTGCTCAACAGCACCGCCTAACTTGCGGTTAAAAAATCCCTCTATATGAGTCTCTAAAAATGATTCGAGCTTGCCTATTGACATAAAAATCGAACCTCCTATGGAAAGCTTTACTTATCTATTATAACCCTTATATTGTACAAAGAAAATGCCTCTACATTTTCTTATAATATGATAATAGCTATCATTGCTCCAAATGCTTGTTGCGAAGCTGTCCACAGGCAGCCTGTATGTCATTGCCCATTTCCCGTCTAACCGTAGCCGTAATATGATGCTCCGTCAGATAATTGGCAAAGAACTCTATACGAGCCAATGAAGGCCGCCGCCAATCCCTTTCCGCCACAGGATTGATAGGAATAAGGTTCACACTGGCCAGTTGGCCCCTTAGCAGGGAAGCCAGCTCTCTGGCCTGCTTAAGATTGTCATTAACCCCATCTATCAATATATATTCATAGGTTACCCGTCTGCCAGTGGACTGGCCATAATCCCGTCCTGCCTTCAATACATCTGCCAAAGGATATTTGCGATTAATAGGCATCAACTCAGAACGCAGTTCATCCTCTGGAGCATGAAGGGAAATAGAAAGGGTAATAGGCAGCTCCTCAGCAGCCAATTTATAAATATTAGGCACAATGCCAGAAGTAGACAGGGTAATACTGCGATAGCTCATGCCAAGGCAATAATCCTCATGGAGCAGGCGAATATAAGCCAACACATTATCATAATTATTTAAAGGTTCCCCTGAACCCATAATAACAATAGTGTCAACCTTCTGTCCCTCTTTGGCCAGTAAATCGTTTATATAGTATGTCTGGGCCAGCATTTCCCCAGGGGTAAGATTCCGCACCATACCATGTAAGGTAGAGGCACAAAAACGACAGCCCATATTACAGCCTACCTGAGAAGATACACAAATGCTATTGCCATAGGGCTGACGCATCAAAACAGTTTCCACCCCTGAACCATCAGAAAAATTCAGCAGGAATTTGGAGGTTTTGCCATCCCCGGAATCCAACTGATCCACTCTGGCGGCCCTATCAATTACATAGCCCTCTGCCAATTTATTACGCATATCCTTGGGAAGATTCTGCATCTGCTGAAAATCCGTAGCACTTCGCTTGTAAAGCCATTCTGCCAGCTGCTTGCCTCTGAATTTAGGCAGGCCAAGACCTAGAACCAACTCTGTTAATTCAGCCAGATTTTTGCCAAAAATATTTTCCATAGCCTATTTTCTCCTCATGCAGGCAATAAAAAATCCATCTGTGCCATCCCGCTGGGGATAAAGCTGTACCATTGCATCCTCTCTAGGAACAGGCAAACGACTGCCTGTATGCTCCAACTGAAATTCTGCATTATCCTTAAGGAATTTTTCCACCACAGCCTGATTTTCTTCCCTGGCTATAGTACAGGTACTATAAACCAAAATTCCTCCCGGCTTGACACAGGCTGCACCGCTTTTTAGTATCTCCAGCTGCAGCTCTGGCAGTTCTTTCAATAACTGCTGAGTCTTGCGCCAGCGGGAATCTGGCTTCCGACGCAGAACCCCTAGACCTGAGCAAGGAGCATCCACCAGAACCCTATCCGCCTGCTGAGGAAAATCCTGATGAATCTCTCTAGCATCCTTCAACATAGGATCTATAATATTAATGCCCAACCTGGCCGCATTTTCCATAACTCTCTGCAGCTTGTGGTCATAAATATCACAGGCCACAATCCGTCCCCGATTTTCCATAAGAGCTGCCATATGGGTAGTTTTGCCACCAGGAGCACTGCATACGTCCAGTACCAGCTCTCCCGGCTGAGGATCCACCACATGAGCTACCAGCATGGAGCTTTCATCCTGCACCTGACAATAGCCCTCCTGCAAAGGAGCCAGATTATCCAGTGAACCATAATTTTCCAATACATAGCCTTCGTCCACCAGTTGACTACGGGTTGCCTCTACCCCCAGAGAAGTAAGCTGTAAAAACAGTTCTGATGGACTGGTTTTCAGGGTATTGGTGCGAATGGTCAAAGGGGCCTGCTGATTGTCAAACTGACACAGCTTTTCGGCTTCCTCATAGCCAAACTCCTTTATCCAACGGCGGACCAGCCACTCAGGATGCTGCTGAGACAAAGCCAGCTGCAGGGTAGCATTCCCTTTGCCCTGAGGAAAATTCCCCTTTTCTGGCTCCCGCACCATAGTTCTTAATACACCATTAACAAATTTTGCTGCTCCTAGATTGGTAAATTTCTTGGCCAGTTCCACAGATTCATTACAAGCAGCAGAAGCAGGCACCTTGTCCATGTAGCGCAGCTGGTAAGTGCCTAACCGCAGAATTTCCTGCACCAAAGGATTAACCTTGTTCCAAGGCCGTGTCAAATATTTTTTGATAATCCAATCCAGAGTTCCCCCTGCCTTGACAGCACCATATACCAGCTCTGTCACAAACCGCCTATCCATATCAGACAGCTGGCCATGTCTTAGCTCCTTGGCCAGTGCCACATTGGCATAGGCTCCCTGCTGATGGACAGCAGTCATAATTTTCAGAGCCGCTTCCCTTGCCTTATCCATTAAATAAACTTCTCCTTTATAGTCAATCAAATATGCCGAAGAATATCCCGATTTTCCTAATGCTTTTCATCCTTTGATGGCAAAATCAGAATCTCCTCTATAGCCCGACGAAATTCCTCCAAATCCACATGGGTATTGTAGCAGGGGCCATTAGGCCGTAGATTCAGCACCCCCACAGAGGGAATAGGGTAAACATCCTGAATACCGCTGGCCAAATCCCGCTCACAGGCAATGGCCACCACTGCCTTGGGCCGAATCTTCATAACAGTTTGTCGAGCTAAAGTTCCCCCTGTAACTACGAAGAAATGAAAGCCCATTTCCTCTGCCATAGTTACCAAGGCACCAATATCACAGCCCCCACAGCGCTTGCAATTATTAGGATCTCTAGTTATTTTGTGGGGACAGGTAGCCAGCTGCAAACAATGAGGTGTCACCACCAAAAGCTTATCTGGTGTTACCTTGAGATGGCGATTTTTGATAATTTGGTTGCTAACTGCCACAAAGGAGCCTTCAATCCTTCGTCTGGGGATATGTAATAACCGCCCAGCTCCCAGAGCTACATAGAACAATATATTCATTAGCCCGTAGGTCTGTCGATGCAGGAAGCGTGGCACCGGCCAGCCCATAATGCCAGCCACCATGCTGAATATTCCCAAGGCCATTAAGCCTGCCAGAACTAGCAGACACAGGCCAAAAACCTCTGGCAGCCAGCTATTCAGCTCCAACAATCCTGGGCGGGCAATCCACCACATAGTAGCAAATACTGCCACCAAAGCCACACAACTGCCTGTCATCAAGCTGACAAACAATCTCTTAGGATTCCTACCCTGATTATCCGTATAACATTTCATAGCTTTTCCTCAGAATATCAGTTAAAGATATCTCCAACTGCTACACCATGACCACGAAGCAAATCCCCTGCGCTCATGCGTTTTTTACTAGGTGGCTGTATCTCCAGCACCTCCAGTAGACCTTCTCCTGTAGCAACGCAAAAGCTGTTTTTTCGCAGCTCTACCACTGTACCAGGTGCCTTATCACTGTTGCTGTTCTCTACCTTTGTACGCCAGAACTTGTAGTTTTTGCCATCCTTCATGCTCCAAGCCACCGGCCAGGAATTTAAACCTCTAATGAGATTATGAATCTCTACTGCAGATTTGCTCCAATCAATATGACCGGTTTCCTTATTCAGCATACCAGCATAATTGGAAATGCTATCATCCTGCTTTTCTGGGGTTATAGTGCCATTGGCCAAACCATCTATAGTTTCTGCCAGCAGCTTCCCCCCCATAGCCATCAGCTGGTCATGAAGCTCCTCTGTGGTCATTTCCTCAGTAATAGCCACTTTGTCCTTTAACAGCATATCACCTGTATCCAAACCAGCATCCATCAGCATGGTAGTAACACCGGTTTCCTTTTCTCCGTTAATAATGGACCAGTGAATAGGTGCTGCTCCTCTGTATCTTGGCAACAGAGAAGCATGTACATTAACACAGCCCAAAGGAGGAATATCCAAAATCCGCTGAGACAGAATCTGACCAAAGGCCACTACTACTATCAAATCCGGCTGTAATTTCTCCAGCTCTGCGGTAAATTCCTCGGTTTTGATTTTTTCCGGCTGCAGCACTGGCAGATTATATTCCAAGGCTTTCTGTTTTACAGGGGATGCCTGCAAATTGTGACCTCTACCCTTTGGTCTATCAGGCTGGGTAATTACCGCCAAAACCTCAGTCTTGGCCTGCAAAACCTCCAAGCAAGGTACAGCAAAATCCGGTGTACCCATAAATATTGTCTTTAGCTTGCTCATTGCTTTTTATCTCCATTCCGCAGGCTCTTAGCCACATCAATAAACAAAGTTCCCTCCAGATGATCCAGCTCATGCTGAATACATCTAGCCAAAAGACCGCCAGCAGCCAAGCGCTTTCTCTTGTTCCAGCGATTGGTATATTCCACCACTACCTTGGCAGAACGCTCCACATCCCCAAAAACATTAGGCACGCTAAGACACCCTTCGGAATCTATCTCGCTTCCCTCACGCTCCGTAATCACAGGATCTATCAGCTCCAAAAGTCCATTGTCATCACCAACATCAATAACCACACAGCGAATGGATTTGGCCACCTGAGGTGCTGCCAAACCTACCCCATCTGCACTGTACATGGTTTCAGCCATATCATTCAACAGCTTCCTCAATCTGCTGTCCACCTTGCCTATAGGCTCAGCCTTCTGCTTCAACACAGGATTACCTGCCTTGACAATCTCCAAAACTGCCATTTATATCAACCTCCAAAATTACATCATAACTAATTAATTTTATCACACCTACATAGAAATTGACAACATAGAGAGAAACTATCCACTATAAATTGACACTTTATTATAGTAGATAATTGATAACCTTCCTATAAAGCAAGACATTGCCCATAAATAGTCCCTATGTTATAATGATGGTGAAGATGTATCATTAGACCATAAATTATTAAAATTGAGAAGGATAAATGTCAGTCATTATTGGAATATAGTATTTTTTCCAACCGTTACAAATTCTACAGAAAGAAAAACTTGTCCATTGATGAGGCTGTTCACAAATCTGTCCATTATTGTTTGGAACACGATGTCATGACAGAATATCTGAAAAACCACCAAGAGGAGGTCATTGATATGTTTGGATTTGAATGGAATGAACAAGAAGCCCGGGAAGCTCTGCTCAAAGCTGGCGAAGCAAGAGGTGAAGCTCGCGGTGAGGCTCGCGGTGAGGCTCGCGGAAGTTTTAATACTACTATAAACAACATAAAGAATTTAATGAAAACCACTAATTGGTCTGCCGAAGCTGCTATGAAGGCTCTAGGCATTGCCCCATCAGATTATCAGAAATATCTTATGATGCTTTAAGCAAGATACCTACAAAAAAGTATATTTATAGCCCACTATATAGACCAATCACAGTTGTACCGACCCCAAAAAGTTAGACCTAAAAAATCTAATTTTTGGAGGTCGGTTTTCTTTTGGCAAAATATAGTTGTGAATTCAAGCAAAAAATTGTTTCTGAATATCTCAAAGGAGGCATTGGGTATAAAAAACTAGCTAAAAAGCATAGCATTCCATCCCACGAAACTGTTCGCCAATGGGTTAACACTTTTACCGATATTGGCTCTGAATCTCTAAAAAGATCCAAAAACAAGATAAATTATACTTTCGCATACAAGTACCGTGTAGTAGAATCATATCTAACTTTGGTCGAATTATAGAGCATATGAATCAGGTACAGGGAATCATAGAACAGTTAAAGGCAGAAAATGTTTGGGAGTGGATAGACAGAACAAATAGTATGCAGATATTCTTGAAAAATAGAGATTGTGACTATGAAAATAATGTATTTGTAAATGCCGCTATGAATATGTATATCATTCATAGTTTTTGCTTGACAAATTACAAAAATTCTTTTATTATAAAGTTATAAAAATTATAATATGAAAATAAAGGAGTTTTAAGAATGAATAAATATTTAATAAAAAATCAATCAACAAACATTTTGGATGAAATAAATAAATTTGTTTCTAATACTGGTTTAATTAATGTAAAAACGACTTTTAATTCAAAGACTGGAATTGCCAGCATTAGTGGAAATAAGGATGGTTTTCAGTATACTACAACATTGTCAAAATATAAGAATGGTATAGTGAAAACGACAACAGAATTTGTTATCAATGTGGGAAAAGATGGGCTAATATCACAAATTAAAGCTTTAAGAAAGCAGGGATATAAACAACAACAAATAGCTGATATGCTTAATATTTCTCAAGCAACAGTAAGTAAATATTTGAGAAAATGATCTCGTAAAATATAAGAAGGAGGATAAATGGGAGTGAAAAAACTTAAATTATACGATTGCGGAATGAAAGAAAAATCTTATTGAAAATACAGAAACAAATAGTTGATTTTCTAAGCAAAGTTTCTTAGGATCTGAATCAGAACAGATTTCTATTATCCATAGTTACGGAGCGAGTGCTATCAATACCAATAACGAACTGATAACATTAGACCAGATAGGCAGGATAATATGGATAAATCAAATATTCAAAAGAAAAGCAAACTCGGCGATTTCTAAACAAAAATTGGCGGGAGGGTGTGAAATTTTTTCTGTAAATTCAGATCTTCTATGATAATTGATGTGGCTTAACAGCAGTTTTCTGTGGTAAAGCCGTTGTTTATTTAATAGCAAAATAAGGTGATATGTCAAGAACACCTAGAAAAATCTAGGCGTATATTTAACATTACCTAATCGTTATCTAAATTTTTTATAATGAACACCTAATAAGGCCGTTAGCTCAATTTTCAGCTAACGGCCTTATTAGGTGTTCAAATTTACTGCTTATTCTTTTCTGTTTATATCCGCTGCATCAACAAAGCTACGCATCTTCTCTAATCCATCAGCTTCATTGTACAGATACACCTCAGGTAACTTTCTTGATAAGAATAATGCACTCCCCTCCGTCACAGAGTAAGCACCGCAACGAGGGAGTGTAAAATAGTTTGTGTAAAAAGTAATTGCGCAGATTTATTTTATGCCCCATACTGGGGTAAACAATTAAAAGGATGGATATCAAATGGCAAAACGTAAAATGACACCGACCCCAGCTGAAAATATAGCAAAACAAATTATGGAAACTTACAAGCCGCAGAGTGCTCAGGAAATCCAGGATGTTGTCAAACAGATTTTTGCACCTATCTTCGAGGCTGCCTTGCAGGGTGAAATGGACAATCATCTCGGCTACGCGAACCATGAGCGTTCCGAGCAGGATTCTTCTAATTCTCGTAATGGTTTTTCTACTAAGAAGTTAAAAACATCTATGGGAGAAGTTCCTATTCGTATTCCACGTGACAGGGAGAGTTCTTTCAATCCTCAGATTGTCAAAAAGCATCAGCGGGATGTCTCTGCTATTGAAGATAAAGTTCTGGCTATGTATGCCCGTGGAATGAGTCAGCGCGATATCTCTGCGACTATTGAGGATATCTATGGCTTTGAAATGTCACATGAGCAGATTTCCCATATTACAGACTGTGTTATGGAGGAAGTCAGGGAATGGCAGACGCGTGCGCTGAAGCCGTTCTATCCTTTCATATTCGTAGACTGTCTTTATGTATCTCTGCGCACAGAACAGGGAATACGCCAATCTGCGGTGCATGTTATCCTTGCTTACGACACGGAAGGCCGAAAGGATGTCCTTGGTCTTTGGATCAATGAAACCGAGAGCAAGCATGTCTGGATGCAGATTTTTGACGAGCTGAAAGCTCGCGGAATTGAAGAAATTGGTTTCTTGTCTATGGATGGTGTCTCTGGTCTTGAGGATGGAGCTCGTGCTATTTTTCCACAGGTTGTTGTGCAGCGTTGTATTGTGCACCTGATCCGGAATTCCGTGCGTTATATCCCGCGCAAGGAATGGTCCCGTTTCACTAAGGATCTGAAGCTTATATATGGCGCTGTGAACGTCAAGCAGGCAAGAGAGCGGTTTGAACAGTTCAAAAAAGACTGGGCAAACTATCCGGGAGCAGTATCTGTCTGGGAAAGCAACTTCACACATGTTGAGCAGCTGTTTAATTATGGCAGCGCCGTACGGAAAGTTATGTACACAACCAATGCAATTGAGAGCGTGAATTCCAGTTTCCGCAAGGTAACAAAAAAGGGCTCATTTCCTAATGAAGATGCTGTATTTAAAATCTTGTATTTGCGGGTATTAGAGCTCTACAAGAAATGGAATAAATATCGGCTGCAAAACTGGGCAATGATTCGAAACCAACTCCTGGCAGATGAACGTATGGCGAAACTCATGAAGCACTATGATGTAATCTACTAAACTTTTTTACATAAAGTTCTTGACACACCCTAGATAGTCCCTATGTTATAATGATGGTGAAGATGTATCATTCGACCATAAATTATTAAAATTGAGAAGGATAAATGTCAGTCATTATTGGAATATAGTATTTTTTCCAACCGTTACAAATTCTACAGAAAGAAAAACTTGTCCATTGATGAGGCTGTTCACAAATCTGTCCATTATTGTTTGGAACACGATGTCATGACAGAATATCTGAAAAACCACCAAGAGGAGGTCATTGATATGTTTGGATTGGAATGGAATGAACAAGAAGCCCGGGAAGCTCTGCTCAAAGCTGGCGAAGCACGAGGTGAAGCTCGCGGTGAAGCCCGAGGGGAGGCTCGAGGCGAAGCTAAAGGAAGTTTTAATGCCACTATAAACAACATAAAGAATTTAATGAAAAGTACCAATTGGTCTGCCGAAGCTGCTATGAAGGCTCTAGGCATTGCCCCATCAGAGTATAAGAAATACCTTATGATGCTTTAACCAAAATGCATAAATTATAGCCCCCTAGATGGCAATCACTATCTCTCAGCGATTGCCCATGAATAATAGCTATGCTATTATTCATGGGCAACGTATTTTCTTACACAAAAGTGGGATTTTATGACAAACAGAAAAATTCGTGATACCGTATTCTGCCACTATATGTCTATCTATAGTGGTATAGTAAATTTGTAACACCTTCGAATAATATATTATTATAATCATCCTTTCCTTTTTTTCAACCTAAATCTTTTCTGTCACATAAGTAATGAGACCACATACATTGCTTCCTTTACGTCTATTCCGTAGCTACTCCTTACTACATGCCCTAACTGACTATCTATAATCCCAAACATAAAAATATTACTTTCCAAAAGAAAAGAACGGAGTCTGTGAAAAATAGCGGTCAGTATACCTGCAAGTATGCTGACCGCTATTTTAATACCTATACCAAGATTTGTTGCTCTTCTCAACTCGTTTTGCCAATATTACAGACTGCTTTAGCAAGTAGCGCAACATCTCCAGATTTTCTTCTGCATCACTCATGCTGTCCAGTCTTTTTAACTCCTTCATAGCATACTGGCGTCCTGCATCACCGATTTGATCTGATGCACTCTCGCCTTCTGACAAATTGTGAACTTTTCCAACATTTGCACCTGACAAAGATGGCGGTTCCTTTACAGTGCCATCCCTTAGCCAAGTACCAGCTTTTTTGCCGCTGTACAATCCCAATACAATATTACGTAGCTGCTCTGACAGATGCCAGCTTCTTCCATAGGACCCCATTCCCTGTTCCTCATCATCCACTCCTAGCCGATCTCTTCCGAGCAAATAGTCCAAGGAAACACCATAAAAATCTGCAAAATCCAGCAATGCACCCAATTCTGGAGACCTTTTGTCGTTTTCAATAAGAGACATAGCCGCTGCAGTATAATTTCTATTATATTTTTCATTATACTGTTTACATAACTGCTCTTGAGACAACCCCAGCTGCAGTCGCAGCTCTCGAAATCTAGTCATATTAACCACCTAATGCAAATTCAATACCTTAGTAATTTTCCGTAACCATTTGAAAATATTTTACTTCGATTACACTTCACTAATTCTACGCCGTAATCTACAATAGACACCTTGTCATTATTTAACTGTATGATTCTATACACAGGTTTCCCAAATCCATAATGAACCATGATTATACCATCCATGCCTATATACAGTACAGCAGCTTTAGTTCTATCTTCTTTCAATGAAAATAAACCTTGCAAACCTTCATCCCATAGGTTTTGTTCCTTTCCTATAACTTGAGGTGTAAAATGTGTATATGTAGAACGAAATTCATTTCGCTTATCTGGAGCAGCCGTATACAGATAACTTCCTGCATCCTTAATAATTTGTTTGCCATCAATATTTAAACATACTGATAACTGATCATTATGACAGTGTCCACCATTGCCATTTTGACCTACCTCACCACAACGTACAATTAATTTCATTTTGTTTGATGTAAAAATATATATTCCCATTCCTGGATATTTTGTTATTTGCAAACCATCCAATAAAGTTCCATTACTAGGAAAATCATAAGATATACTTGTGTAATCATTTGATAGCTTACACAATATGTCTTCCTTTATTCTCACAAGGTCATGACTATTGCTACTTTCTTTACACAAATTTACATATGGCAATTTGCGTCTCTGGTGTATAATCATTCCATTAATACTATTATCTACATTGCAATAAGATTGAAAATTATGCAAAGACTGTATCAAATGCGAAAAATTCAACATATCTTCGTCAAAATACATTTTCTTGTCAAATATCGTTTTACTACCCAGATGCAAATATTTATTTCTCAATTCAATGCCACTAATTTTTACAAAAGAAGGAGACAATTTCAAAAATCTTCCGCTATCCATATCTCCTATTTGCTGTATACGACCATCTGTATCAGAAATATCCTTTACAAATTGCAAAGCCTTAACCAATCTTTGCCAAAATTGAACAGGGAAAATATCTTCATTATCCATATTGAATTTTTGTCTATCATAATCTTGCAAATAAGGTGCATTCTTTATATGTTTCTTTTTATATTTTTTTAGATTCTGCCTGCGCTCTACAGTAATATTTCTACATAAACAAGCAGAGTACAACATAATTTCTGTTGACAAACAATGATAGCTAGTCGAAGCTTCAAAATTGCTTCCATCAGCATGAAACTGCTTTTCCATCTCCACTGATAATTCCTGTATGGCAAAGGCCAGCCATGCATCCGTTTCCGGCGTGGATTCCAGATGCATAGCCGCAAACAGCAGGCCGCCAATATCCGACAAATAATGATTTAATGTCAGCTGGGGGGAATACTCCAGATTGTTAAGTATATGCACCCCGTGAGCATATACCGAATCCGCCAGTATCCTATTGAATTCCGCACCAAACCTGACGCCGAGGGAGCAAAACAAATCATAGACCATCAGCCAGTTTGCCACCCGTATCCCCACATCCATGGTACATCGCCAGTTAACACCATAGCGGGGCGGATTTTGCGAAATAAAATCAAGAATTTCATTCTGAAACTCCTGCACATATTTTTCCTTGTTATCATTTTCTGCCATCATATAGGCAAAAACATACTGCACCAGATGCTGCATTCTGGCCAGCTCCCAGGGAACCTTTACATCCACTCCCGGCTTATGTCCATATTCCACATCCATATACCAGGTCTTGGCCGCCCAGCGATAGCCGGACTTGAAATCAGCCTGCCAGTCAATAGGCTGATAACCGGCCGAAACCTGCCGCCATATCTTTTGGGCATCCTCCAGGCATTTCTCCGGCACTATATTCCCCAGCCACGCGCCATCCTCATCAGCTCCGGATACCACCACCTGCATATCATAGCGATGCCCCTCACAGCCGGCATACACTTCGCCAAAACCATTATGCACCCAGCCTGACCCCAGCAAATCAAAATAATGCCTCATATAAAAGTCCGCCAAATCACAGCTATAAGAAGGCACACTGCACTCATCCAGCCCCTTATAAAAGACAGGCTGAAGTGTTATGCCCGTATTCTTTATATATGTACTACGATATTTATCACGACATTTCAGCCCCTTGCCTGCCAGCCGCCGCAGGGCAAATTTAGCACTCTTCCGCAGCAGTTCCTCTGCCGACATCCTACGAGCCTTATTTACATAATGCATTAACATAAAGACCTCCTATGATAATTATGTGTTATATAGGATATTAACCCTATATAATACATGAACCATTTTCAAGCTATATCACGATAGATTCAATGTGAATAAATAAAACATAAGATTTTATTCACACTTTAGACCTATTTATCGCCAAACATTTATACAGCAGAATATACGTGATAAAAACCTATTCTTTTTCTTGCAAGCCATTCCCAATGAAATACATAAAATCTACGGACGAGGAGGTAAACAAAATGTACAATATTGTAGAAGAATACGTTGCCGAGAGAGTAGCTGAAGCAAAAGCCGAAGAAGCAAAAAATAAAGATCTCAGTTCTATAAGGACTCTCATGAAAAATATGCACTTGTCGGCCGAAGATGCTATGAGTGCCCTTGACATTCCAAAAAATAACTATACCAGATACCTCGCCATGCTCTAACACTGCAATCCCGCAAATAAGCCGCAGAAACCTGCGGCTTATTTTAATGACGCAACCTATCTGAAACCAAAACCTGACAAAATATATTACTTCATCAATAAATACAATTTCACATCATTAACGTTCTATATGTCCAATCCAATTGCTTTGAGGAATAAACTGCAAATTAACATTCCTATAATCTGACATTCTATTGCCATACTCACAAATTACATCTATATTTTCAGGACAAAAAGCAAATTTTTTTGAAGTTGATGCTTTATAGTTTGATTTTATTTTTCTATAATCAAATCCCATCAAATGAATACATACATTATCAACCTCAAAAGGATTGCCTATACCTATAACAATTAAACCAGCTCTTTTTGCGCTTGGCTCTAATGGACCATCCCCCTCACCAGCTATAACGCCATCAACAATACTAATATATTTTCGCTGGGGATATTTACAAATATTTCCCAATTTATCTGCATATATAATTATTTGATTTAAATCCAAAATCATGCGCCATACGGTATCATTTCCATACCAATCCCCCAATCCAAAGAAGATAGGCTTCTTTGTAATCATCTCATAAATATGCCCCATACACCAAAAAGGAATTTTTAATACTTTGTAAATCAATCTACTAATGTACGTATTTCTTATCAATATATAATCACTTGCGAAACGATTATATCGGTAATAAATCTTAGACCAAATAGACACATCGGGAGGAAATTCATCTCCTCCATTCTCATTTCCAACACAATAATGAGCTAAATAGTTTTTATCCCCATTAGCCCCAACCATATTTTTCGCATTCGCCGTCACCCCTGCTTTTCTATGCGTTTTCAACTTAGGAACACTTATTACAACATCTGCATTTAAAATCGAAGCAGATACTAAATATTTATGTCCTCCAGTATGTTGTTCAACTATAAAATTTCTATCAAAATCTGCACCATACATCTTTTTTATATGCGGAAAATCATCAAAAAAACTGTTATCCTTCAAGTCAGTACACACATAACCATTTGCATCACCTGGCAAGTCTTTTCTAATACCTGATACAAAGCCATCCGGATAATAATTTTTTCTTAAATCCACTAAATCTATGTTTACACCTTTCGACTTATACCATTTTACAAGGTCTTTTAAACCATTCCTTTCCACAATTTTTTCAAAATCTGCATTAGCCTGAGGAGCATCTCCAACAACAATCTTTCCCGTACCATTTAAAGCTAATAAACAATAATCTATAATAGGCCTTATAACAGAGGCATGCGTTACAACCGCCCGTATATCACTTTCACCACCATTATTATGTATTACCAAATTTGGTTTAACAAAAACAAAATCACCCTCTTTTATAAAATCTTTGAAAGGAGACCAGTTTTTAGTTCCAATATTATCCCTATCCAATCTCATATTGTGAAGTGTTTTCCGTATAAATTCATAAACTTTATTCGTATCATCAACACATTCTGTTTGCCATTTTTCCAATTCTATAAACCTATCGGGCGGAAAAAAAGGAATATCATAACAATAATCCATCTCTTCATTTATGTTTACAGATATCATGCTTACTTCCTCTCTTTCAAAATGCACTATTAATCATATACATTCAACTAACATAGACTTTGCCCTAAAATACCCGCACAAATTTAAAAAAGTATAGCTAATCAAGGTTGATACCGCCATGCCAACCACTCCAAACCATAAAAATAATACTACTCCTAAAAAAACATTCAGCAGCATTGCGCCTATAGAAACCAACATCATAAATAAAAATTCAAAATTTTTTAATACTATATTGACATAAGGAACTAAGACAACTGATACAACAGACAAGATACTATAAATGCAAATCAATGGAATTGATTCATCATATTTTCCTGCAAAATAGAAATGCACAAAAACAGCTAAAAATGCATCTAATATAATACAACATATAAGTAGTTTCCCTGCCACACAAAATTTGAAATTCCATAAATCACCTACATAATCATCCTTGGAATTGACAATAACTGGCAAAAATACACTGTTAACTGCACTAATTAGCATACTATAGATTGAGAAAAATTGATTAGATACTCCATATATAGCTAAATCATATGCATTTCCTAATATTTTTATAAAAAATATATTAGTCTGTCCCATAATGGATAATATTACAATATACATGAAAAGATACTTATACCTTGATGAAAGTATCTCTTTTATAAACTTCAGAGCATTCTCCAAAGATAATAAACTAAATGAAAAAATCTTCCTGCCATCAATGACAACAATCATTAACAACGCAATAGCATTTAATATAATCACTATATTGCTAGTTATAAAATAATTATTTACAATTAAATATACCAGCAAAAAAAGAAAGAATAATATCATTCTCCCCATTTCTATCACATTGTATTTACTAAACTTTAATTTCTGCTGATAACGTGTTTTGGTAAATTCTGATAAGCATATTGCCAGGGAAAGCATAGAAACCATTATTGCTACATTATAATCCAACATAAACCAAAAACTTATAGCAACCGATAGCAATATACACACTGCTATCTGCAAATATAATATTTCATTTATTTGTTCACTAAACCTATGTCCACCTATTATATAAATATTATTTATACTACTCGATATCATTCCGGAAATAATAGCAACTAATCCCATCATAAAAGTATAATTAGCATATTCATCATAACTCATATATTTTATTATCAACAATATTGCTATTCCATATACACCTTTAGAAATCAATTGACTAGTAAGTACAGCTATTATATTTTTCTTTATATAACTCTGCATCTAAATACCTCTTTGCACTAAAATTGTTACAATTTTGAAATGATATACCTAAACTTTCCATTAGGAGCTTTTTCTATTTTATTGACATATTCTACACATAATTGCATGTATTCCCCAAGCTTTTCCTGCATTGCCTGTTTTATAGCTTGCTCATCATGCGTATTATACCCATCACCTTTTACAATCCTCATCGTTACTAATCCTGGCTTGTCTTGATAAAACTGAAACCCTTTTATATTATCAAATATATTAGAGTGAAAATTTATACTTGTCATTGATATTTTGTTGTTTTTAGATGTTACTAACATTTCTTGTTGCCAACGACCTTCTATATCAAACAATACACGCTCCTTGTTAGAAGAAATATCTTCTGCATAAGCGGCATAATCTGCAGTGCGATATCTTATTAAGGGCAAAACATAATTATTAAATCCTGTAGCTGTAATTTCTCCCATTTGATCCTTCAGCTTTATGACAGATTGATTACTATCCAAAAGCTCTGTATAACCATACATATCTTCCAAATGATAAAAATTACTGTCTAGCTTCTCATAAGCAAAACAGCACATTTCTGAATGTCCATAACTCATAAGCAAGCGACATCCAAAAGCACTTTCTATCACTTCACGCTGTCCTCTATATAAATTCTCACTAGTTGCAAATATAGCTTTTGGCGCGTATGCAAGGTATTTTTTTTTACGATGCATATAGTCAGCTAAAATCAATACTGCGGATGGATAAACATGAAAAAAATCAACTTTTATTTCATTCAATTTGTCAATAATCTTATCACAGTTCTCATCTGTCAGATGATATGTATCAATAATCCACGTATGTTCTCTATAATTATATCTCCATAATTTTTTTTTCAATACCTCATTTCTTAAAATAACTCTCTCTGACTTGCCTGCCACATAATCAAATTTACTCCACAGATAATCATAAAATGCACGCTCCCTAGCAAATGTAAACCTTTTCTGATTAAAAAATATCATTTGATTCCCAGATGTACCTCCAGTTGTCAGTTTATACCTGTACGGTTCAGAAAACGCATCAGATAACATATCATTAAGATTTTGTTGTACTGTAAATTTATCGATACTAGGTATTTTTAAAAGATCTTCAGCATATTTGTAGTTATTAGGATTGAAACCAGCTTCCTTAAATAACTTATTATAAAATCTACATGTGCAAAATGCATGCACTAACAATTTTTTTATCGAATCATTTTGCCAAGATAAAACGCGATCTCTACTCCAATTATCCTTTTCTTTTAGCAAAGCAAACATTTTATTATACTCACTGCCCAATTTAATGCTTTGAGGCAAATAATACCATAATTCATCAATACAATTTTGTAAACATATAGGCATTGAATTGTATACTTTCTTTAATTTATTCACCTCCATATCCCCCTTGTATCAATAATTATCTTTCCTTCAAGCACACACTTGTCCATTAACTTAAATTCTTTATGATCTACCAAAAGTAGAACAACATCCGCCTGTTCTATAGCTTTCCTATAATCCGCAAATACTACGTTATCTATATTTAGTAATTTTGTAGGCATAGATTTTATATTTGGTTCTACGGCTAAAATCTGCGCTTTAGTAGATACAGCCAAATCATACGTAATCTGCAATGACGGACTTTCTCGCAGATCATCGATATCTGGCTTAAAAGCTAGTCCTAAACATGCTATCTTAGGACTTACAATACCTTTTATGGCTTCATATACCTTTGACATTACATAATGAGGCTTATTATCATTAACTTGTCTAGCTGTACGGATCAATCTTGCCTCTGCTGGTGCGGAATCTACAATAAACCATGGGTCAACAGCAATACAATGACCACCTACACCTGGACCTGGCTGAAGAATATTCACCCTCGGATGCCTGTTGGCAAGACGGATCAGCTCCCAGACATTGATGCCCAGCTTCTCGCATACGATGGACAGCTCATTGGCAAAAGCAATATTCACATCCCGGAATGAATTTTCCGTCAGCTTTGACAGCTCCGCAGTTCTGGCATCTGTTTCCAGTAAAGCACCCTTGACAAAATGTTTATAAAAATCCACTGTTTTTTCAGTGGATGCCTCATCTATACCACCAATAATTCTGTCGTTAGTAGATAGCTCTTGCACTATTCTGCCTGGCAAAACTCTTTCAGGGCAATGTGCAAAATACAAAGCTTTATCTTGAAGACTTTTATTTTCATCCATTATCCACCGGCGAACTTTTTCTGTAGTTCCCACAGGGCTTGTAGACTCCAATATCACAAGATTTCCATCTTGTAAAAAAGGAGCAATTTCTCTTGCGGCTGACTCTACATATGATAAATCTGGCTCCTTATCCCCTTTAAATGGGGTAGGTACTGCTAAAATAAATACATCAGCCTTATGTGGTTTTGTATCTGCAATGAGATTACCATTTGCTACAGCCTTTTTTACATAATCTTCCAAACCTGGTTCAACAATATGTATCTTCCCCTGATTGATTATATTTACCACCTTATCAACAGGATCCATGCCATAAACCTGAAAACCATTATTAGCTATTAACGTTGCCGTTGGTAAACCTATATATCCCAACCCTATTACGCTGACTGATTTCATATCAATTCTCCCCTTTTATAATCATTTCTGTTAAACAAAATTTCAAATTTGTCTACAACATTTCGTATATCATATTGAGTTAAATCTATCTGCTCTTTTCTACTGTAATTACCTCGCAAAAACTCCTCAAAAATAGCAGGCTCGAATGTTTTGCTATTAAAACTCAAAATTGGTCGTTTGGACATAGCGTAATCTATTAACTTGCTTGGCCTTTGATTGTTATTTTCATTGTCAAAATTTAACACAAAATCCATCTTGGCCATAATATGAATCAAGCCTTTCCTAGGCACAGCTTTTCTAATTTCCAGTTTATTTCCTAGTTTTTTCTTATATGTAGTCAATATTTCCTGCGTAAAAGCATCTGGCAAAGCGTAGACTATAAACAAAAAATTATTCTTTATACCTGACAGGTATTCCAAAAAGTATTCAGGATTACGAATTTTTTCATAAAAAACCCCTGCAAAGCAAAATGTAGGTACAATATTTTGCTTATATGTTCCTGTCGCTATCTTTTCCAAAACAAATCCCTGAGGTATCGCTCTTAATTTTTTCTCAATCCCATAATCAGCATAGCTTTTTTTTGCATCCTTGACTGGAATCGCTACATAATCAAAACACTGCAAGATTTTTTTCTCTACCCATTTCAGATACGATGCTTTTTTATAGGCAGGATTATCGTAAAAAGGATCACCGCAATCAGCAATCTTAACTGTCTGTACTCCAATTTTCATTGTTGCTAAAGCAACAGCAATATGCACAGAAAATGGATAACTAATCGATATCACGACATCATATTTATGGTTTTTTACCAATTTTTTTAAGGCAAAATAAACATGCATAGCGTAAATTATAGTTCCTAATGATTCACCCCAAAAAAATCTTACCAGCTGTCGAATTTTTTCTATCACTTTATGTTGCCACGTAAAATTACCATTGCTATTTTCTGTGATATATTCCTGTGGAATACTGACAGTTGGCAAAAATATTGCATGAACCATATCATTATCAATATCAGCAAAGCTCGGTAAAATAACAGATATATCATATTTTTGACGCTTGATTAGCTCTTTGAGTAATTCTGTTGTTCTAAATGCTCTAGGGTTATTGACTGGCGAATACCATCGAGAGACTATCAATATTTTCTGTTTATTCAATGCAATCCTCTCCTGCAGATTTATCATTAAGCGCCCATGTCAAAGCGAAAAATATCCAATAATATGGTAATCTAATTGTACTGAAGTTCCATCCAAAAAGAATTAACGCAAAAAAACTACACAAAAAACATATCTTATATTCATGGCTAATTCTTGCATAAAAAATATCCCGAAGAGTTATAAATAAAAACAGAATCCAAATCAACGCACCGATCAGACCAATCTCTGCAAAAAATCTAGCATATATGCCAAAACAACCATTTAATACATTACCTGAATTTGTTGCCCATTCAATAACCTCATAACTTTCCCAGCTCCAAGAAGGAACATAATATTGATAATAAAAAGCAAATTGACCATATCCTACACCAAAAAATGGATTATCTAGAAACATATTCCAAGCTGCTACTTGTGTACTTATACGTGCTACATTTGATAGGTACTGCGTACTTTCTCCCTTAGTATCAATTATTGAGAATAACACGTCTAACACATCCATATCAGCTACAATGGATTGTGGTAATATAAATTCAACAATAAAAAAACATGCCAAAAGCAACAACATACTGCTTTTAACCAAAAAACAACAAATTTTAAACCAGTTAATATCATATGTTTTTCTATACATAATCAACAGAACTATCGCTTCAAACAATACTGTAAAATATGCTGTTCGCGAAAAAGAAAATATTAATAAAATAAAAAAATATATAAGCACACCCACAAAAAACAAATGTCTATAATTATTAGATTCTTGTTTCAAACATTTCATAAACAGCCAAGGAAAAACAACTCCACAATATGTACCAAAAATAGAAGCTTCATAAGTCAATGAACGAATCCTGAAATACCCTAATATACTCCCCTCTGCACTCCTACTACAAATGATACTATCTATAAAATTTACAATTTCTCTTGCTTCTACAACGCCTAATAAACTTACTAATTCGAAGAAAGAATATCCTCCCATAATCAAAAAAGATATAAGTAACATTTTTTCTAAGATAGCTAGCAAATTTATGTTTTTCATTTTAAAATTAAACACATTGAAAAGATAAATTGATATTAATATGCAAAGAAATAATAAGAGCGATTGTTTTAGCATATTATCTGCTGCATATACACCTTTATATTTCATGGCAACTATACTATTTATATTCAAAATATTTGATATAAAAACCACAACCAAAAACAATAGCAACACTTTAAATCCATTACTTGATGGTATGTGCAATTTCTCTATTCTCAAACAACATCCTAAATACCATAAGACCATACCTATTCCAATGAAATAAAATGCTGGATCAACTGAACCAATAGCTCGTTCTAGTAGCATAATTGAACTTAAAACAATACTAATATTTGCAATAACAACGTGTATATTATTAAACACTATACATAACCTCTTTAATAAAAAGAATCACTCTTACATTAACAGGTATAAAATATAAAAAACTATATCATATCTGCTCTTGTTCTAAAACTTTTTACTACCCCTAAACATATTAATTTGCAATTATACGGTAAAGCAGCATATAATGCCCCAAGCTTATATACAAAATCACAATTACGTGTAAATATAAAAAATAGTTTTTTTCTAATAGTTTCTACATAGCCACCAATATATCTTTCTTTATCAACACTATCATCATTCAAGAGCATAAGCTTTCTAATTGCTGATATTATTGTCATATAGTATCTAAGCTGAACTGTCTCCCGTATAGACTCATCTTCATTCAAGGAATCCTTATATATAAATTCTGCTACTGCAACATCATCCTGGATATGTTTTAGTGTTATTTTATGTACTGTACTGCCTTCCCGCATAAAATAATGGTACTTGTGTAACGCTATATGACACACCTTATTTGTTCTTTTCATAAGCTGCCAAAAAATTAATTTATCCTCAGCACAAACACATCCATTTCTCAATCTACAGGTTTTAAACAAATTAGCACGAAATAATTTATCACATAATTCCCAACCCATTTTGGTATTCCTATTTGGAGCAAAAACCATTAATATTACTTCTTTACGATCATAATTTTTAGTTTTATGTTTTAATTGTATTGCTTTATTTTTATCTGTTGATAAAACATATCCACCAGCACAAATATCAGCCTTACTTTCTTGAATAGCTTTTACCATAAGCTCATACATATCCAAGTCTATCCAATCATCAGCATCTACAAACGCTATATATTCGCCATTTGCCATATCCAATGCCGTATTTCTTGCAACACTGACACCACTATTTTGTATATGTTTAACGACAATTCTCTCATCTCTTTCAGCCCAGCTATCGCAAATCTTTCCTGAATCATCCGTTGAACCATCGTCTATTAAAATAATTTCCAAATTCCTATATGTCTGCTGAACAATTGACAAAATACATCGTTCCAAATATTTATCAACGTTATATACTGGCACTATTACGCTTATCACGTTAATTCTCCATTCAATTCTCTTCTATACTTGAACTGCAACGATACACCAACTGCACTCAAATCAAACTTCATCAATTCTGAATTATTGTCCATACCATCGTATCGTTTATAAGTTGTTAATGACAAAATAATATTCTTCCATCTCTTAAAATCTAAAACGATAAATTCTGTCGTTGGAATCAAAGTACTCTCATATGTAACTTTATCTGAAAACAAACACTTCAATCCATTTGCCTGAGCTTCTACGCCTACTACTGGCAATCCTTCATAATGCGATGGTAATAAAAATATATCCATTGCATTGTATAAGTCTGCTACATCATCGCGGTTACCTAAAAATAACACTTTGTCCTGCAAGCCTAAGCTTACTACCTTTTCTTCAATATTTTTTCTAAGCTCGCCATCACCTACAAGCATCAACCTGGCTTCTGGTTTCACTCTGACTACCTCTGCAAATACATCAATAAGAAACGAATGATTTTTTTGGTAGACAAAGCGGCCAATATGGCCTAAAACAAATTTATTCTCTAAGCCTAGTTTTTGCCTCAGCAATTTCCGTTTGTCTGGATTGAAAGCGAATTTTTCTAAATCAATGGCATTGGGGATAATTGTTATTTTTCCGCTTTGAACAGCTTTTTTCCCGTACATCCACTCTCCAGCTAAATTACTGCATGCCCAATACCTGTTGGCAAACATCTTAGCAAAGGGCCGCAATACTCGCTTCAATATGGTACGCAGGCCCTCGGTTTTAGCATCAGTAGTATGATTATGAAGAATCCTAACCTTTGCTCCAGCCAGCCATGCCGCAAATAATGGAAATCCACTCATGGAATTCATATTTGAGTGAACGATATCATAATTACCATCCTTGATAATCCGATATATTTCATGGGTAAAAGCAAAAATATTTTTGTTATAAGGCGTTACCTCATATAATCGTCCGCCACCTTTTTTTACTTCAGCCACGAAATTTTCTGCTGGATTCTTATGCACCACAAAGTCAAACTGTACCTTGCTTTTATCCATATGGCGATAGTAGTTAAGCACCACTGCTTCTACACCACCATTACAGGCAATGCCCACAATCTGCAATACGCGGGTTGGTTCTTTATTCTCCATACCACAAATCTTTCCTTATTTTTAATATATTCTTCTATAAATAAGCAAACTATATCCCAAGGACACAACTATACCTACCACCATACCTGCTAGGGTGATTAACTTCTTCTTGGGCCCTGATGGCTTTTTTTCTTCTGGCAGATTGGCTGGGTCTACCACCTGGATATCCATGGATTCCATGGTTTGCTGGATTTTGGCCTGCTCTATCTGCTTGGTGAGATTCTCGTAGACAGTTTCCTTGATTTCTGCTTCACGGTAGAGTTTGTTGTACTCCAGAATATCATCAGCCATGCCAGACATTTCTTCATCAGCCTTGGCCTGCAGAGCCTTCACCTTTGCTTCTGAAGCTTCTGCTACAGCCATAGCGGTAGCCGCCTGATATCTAGCTAATTGCAATTCTGCCTGGGTATCGCTGATAGCTGTTCCCTTGGAATACACTGCACTGCTTACCTCGCTTTGCAGCTTGCCATTAAGGGCTTCTAGCTCTGTCTTAGCCTGCACCACGCTTGGATGCTTTTCTGTATAAACAGTCCGCAGCTTGGCTATTTCTGCTTCTTTATCAATAATCAGATTGCGCACTTTCTGCACACCGGCATTGTCTGTCATACTATAGCGAATGGCATCGCTGTTCTGTTCTCCCAACTGGGTGCTGGCACTGCTGAAGCTGGCCTGACTTGCCATACGCTTTACCTGCAATTCACCGAGAGTCTTGTCATAGGCCGCAGATTTTTCCAGCTGAGCCTTGGTCTGCTCCTCGGGGCCATAGATTTTGTGCTCTTTGCTGAAGTTCTCCAAGGCTTGAGCAGAATCATCTGCTTCCTTTTTGGCTATATCAATACGCTCATCCAGAAAGGATACTACCAAGGATTTGTTTTCCTTGTTAAGTGTGGTCATCAAACCCAGGAAATTGTTTACCACATTGTCAGCAATATACTTTGCTTCCTCAGGAGTTCTTCCCTTGGCTTCCACACTGATTAGCTGGGTACCTTTGGTATTAGCAATATTGAGATTTTTCTTGGCAAATGTTTCTGCATCCGGTCTATCATCAGGCTCCTTGTCATCAAAAACCTGCTCAATAATCGGATCCAAGACAACTCTGGTTTTCATCATCTCAATATAGGTAGTAGCTTTGCCACCAGTCAGAACGCTGTTTCCTGTCAAAGCTGCCATGGCTGCTCCACCCACATCAATTCCACTAGAGGATGACTGCACTGTTACCTGCGAGGTGTATTCCTTGGGTAGCAGTAAAGAAATTACCAGTGCCAGCAGAGTAAATCCTGCCACGATGCCTCCAAAGAGTTTTTTCTTATCCATAATAATGGCAAACAGCTTGCCTAAATCTATAGTATCTTCTTCTCTTTCCATGTTCTCTCCCTTTGCAGTTTAACTTTACTCGACCTATTCAATGTCTTAATCATTGGTCAATGCACGATAGGTAGCATAAATATTAATATATGGTGCAATATCTTCACTGAATATCACTTTGCCGGAATCTGGTACATAAACAATATCCCCGTCCTCCAACTGGATATTCTGGCTTAAATCATGCTTCTTGACAAAGGCATCTATATTGATTTCCCGATAATACAGCACCCCGTCTATCTGCCGTATCAGCTGGATATGCTTGGAACGGCCTCGCTTATCTACACCCCCGGCACTGGAAACTGCCGCGTAGACATTCATATTGTCTACATTCATTTCCTTAATACCCGGGTTATTTACATTGCCCATAACGTAAACCTTGCGGGCACCATAATTCTTAAGGCTTATATTCAGCTCTGGTAATTTGAAATAAGGGCTTAACTTGGCATATATCAAATCTCTAGCTTCATCCAGAGTAAGACCTACCAACTTTATATTGCCTGCATAAGGCAAACGAGCCATACCGTCCACTCCTACAGTAATATCATCTACGCCAATACCATTGGAATAGCCTATGGCCATGATATTTATGGTATCGTATTTTGCTAGGCGATAGTCCCCTAAAATACGATCTGGTCGCAGCTGAGCCACTTTGAAAACCGTATTGTCATTGCTTTCAATTGCTGTGATGCTAGGGGCTTCCTCAGCCTGCACCCCAGGAATGTTGCCTCCTGCCAAAGCTATATTCATGCCCAGCAAGATACCTGCTGTCAATGTTGTTATTTTTTTCATAAACTCTCCCTCAATATGCACCCTTGCCAAATAATACAACCTTAATAGTTTGAAAAAGATATTTCAAATCCAATATATTCGTTCTGTTATAGGCATACCATGTATCCATGGCCACCCGCTCCTCATAGGTAGTATCACTACGACCATTTACCTGCCAAATTCCCGTAATACCTGGCTTGCACATTGCATATTCCTTGAAGTTTTCGCCATAACGCTCAACTTCCTTAGCCACAATTGGTCTTGGTCCCACCAGACTCATATCTCCAACAATGACATTCCAAAGCTGAGGCATTTCATCAAGGCTGGTCTTGCGCAAAAATCCTCCCAGCTTCGTTACTCTTGGATCGTTGACCAATTTAAAATTGGCTTCCCATTCCTTCCGTGCCTCTGGATTTTTAGATAAATATTCCTCCAAAGCCTGTTGGGCATTTGGTATCATGGTCTGAAATTTATAGCATTTAAATTCCTTGCCATTCTGACCTATGCGCCTATGAGCAAAAATTACATCTCCCTTATTGTCTATGGCAACCAGCAAAGCTATTACCAGTAAAAACGGCAACAAACACAGGCCGCCACTTACTGTAAGTAACAAATCCAAGCCTCGTTTTACATAGTCCTGCTTTTCATTTCTCAATTCACTAAATCCCATATCTCTCAAAATCTTCGCTCCAATGTGTTTATTTAAGACAAAGTTATTCAACTTATCCACACTGTCTAGTATACTATCACATTTGCCCCCCCCCACAAGACATTAGAGCGAATTTCTTCAAAATTCGAATCAAATGTCTTGTGAAAATCCTGCCCCATACAAAATCACAGCCCTCCGCTATGAAAGTTACATTTTTCCATCTAAAAAACTGCAACAAAAAACACCAGCTATCTTCCCTTGAAAACAGCTGATGTTCATAAATACTATTTACTTCTATTTTTTATAAAAAGACCACCCATCACCTCGTTATGTTCCTTTGTTCGGCAATATATTCATCAATGTCATTAACAATATAATTATCCCCCATAGTATGCAGAGACTCGAAATATTTCATAATATAGTCAAAAATGCCATATTGGGCAAATAATATTGTGACCTCTTTACCAGAGAGCTTCTTCAAATATCTATACCGCTCCAGGCAATAAATTAGAAATTTTATCTCCTTACTCATAAATTACGTCTCCTCAGGGTAATCATAATGACCAGTCAAAAGTTCATCCTGATACATAGTATACAGTAATAATGGACTATAATGCCATAGCTTTGAAGTTTCATCAGCCAACTCTTGATACAAATTAGAACGGTAAAAACACTCCACAGCTTTTACCTCGCTTATATTACTATTTTTGACAATCTGCTCTACAATTTGTGGCACAATAATAGCAAGCATGGCGCTAAATTGATTTTCATTCATACCTGCTCACATCCTTTAAAAACTAAATAGCTTAATGCCTTTTTACTAGCAAATACCAACTGGTTAAAAAGCTTCCTTATTTTTAAGGCTTCCAATGTTTGTTCTTTATTCAATATACCTGTCAAATACAAAGTTATGGTTCTATACACATCATCATTGGCAACAGCGCCATAAATCATATCATATTGCTTACCAGTATAATTTCCTTGGCGATTGGCTGCGACAAAATCCAACCAGGCTTCATTTGGTGATTCAAATTTCAACAAATCACAACTTGCAAATGCAATTTTTTCATCTAATTCATAAATATTTAGGCTGGCGCTACCAAATTTTCTCCGATTTGCCACCTTTAAGGCAAAATTAACAGCCTGTTCACGATTTGTTGTTGTATAAAATCCAAAACCAAAATCTAAAAACCTATTTTGCTTTATCAGCCTAGGTTTATCCACAGTAACATTGCTGCCATGATATAAAATCATCTAATCACCTCCCGCAGAAACATATCTTAATTATATCATTATCTCTACCAAATTCACACCACAAAAAACACCAGCTATCTTCCTAGAAAACAGCTGGTGTCTCTGATAGGCTTTATCATTTTACAAAAGGGATTATTATCGTTGCCAAAACAATTGCAGGAAGCATATTAGCAACCCTAAACACCTTGCCCCAAACTAGATTAACACCTACGCAAAAAATTAGAAGCGAACCTACTAGGGATATTGCATCTAGCATGGAACTGGTCATAAATGCTGAAATGGAGTGAGCCAATAATGTTATAGAGCCTTCCAGCAATAACACCGGTATTGCAGAAAAAATACACCCCTTTCCCATACTTGATGTCATTACCGCAATAATAACAAAATCAAGAATAGTTTTTACCCAAAGCATCATAGGATTCCCCGTCAAACCATCTTGAATTGCCCCTACTATAGCCATAGCTCCTATACACACAGTAAATGAAGCATTGGCAAATGCTTCTGCAAAATTACCGTCCTCTGAGCTTCCACTGTATGTTTTCAGCCATTCTCCGAATCTTTCAATCATTGCCTCTATATCTATTATTTCTCCAAGCAATGTTCCAAATGCCATGCTTAATGTTATAAACATTGCTTTACCGCTTACTATATCGTTATTTGCAATAGAAAGCATCCCCTCCATTGCACCTGCTATAGAAATAAATATGACACATAGACCGCATGCCTTATTCATGGATTCCTGTTGCTTTTCATTTAATAATTTTCCACAAAAACAGCCTATTATACCACCTATAACAATTCCCGCAACATTAACTAAAGTACCAAGTCCAACCATGTATTCTCCTCCTTTTCCATTAATTATTATAGAAAAAGGAGGAAATTATGTCAAAAAAAGCCATACCTTTCAGTTAGAATATTCACTCTGCTTTTACTATCCTCTACAGCCACAGCTGAGGTAGTAAGTATCCAATTTAGCACTACAAATTCTGATTTGCCGAATACATCAATTATCTATACACTTTTTGTAGGCATGGCATATACCCTTACAGGCACGCTCGCGCTATATTGATGTGCAAAACCCTATTAATGGCGATATGGGAGTACCCTTTCAGGCACGCTCTCGCTACTTTTCTCG
>SAMEA104315425__coassemble_530_pt1 | contig 35354 bp, 36 predicted proteins | sample SAMEA104315425__metabat2_low_PE_026 | metagenome-assembled genome bin SAMEA104315425 (sample SAMEA104315425) | gut metagenome | biome: Monkey gut; feature: monkey-associated habitat; material: faeces | place: China | collected 2013
CCATAATCGCCTTTAATGGCATGATAATAGGTTTCCAAGGAAGGAGTAGCACTGCCTAACAGCAATACAGCTCCATGAAGCTGTGCCAGCTTATCAGCCACCACTCTGGCATGATAGCGAGGAGATTCATCCTGCTTGTAGGAATTGTCCTGCTCCTCATCCATAATAATGATGCCTACATTCTCAACAGGCACAAAAAGAGCCGAGCGGGCACCAATAATAATACCAGCTTCTCCGGTTCTCGCCCGCAGAATAGCATCATTCCGCTCGTTGATAGAAAGACGGCTATGCATCACGATAATATCCTGACCAAAATAGGCCTTAAAGGCTTGCACCACCTGTCCTGTCAAGGCAATTTCCGGTACCAGCACCATAGCAATTCTGCCCTGCTGGCGCACCTGCTTCACAGCCTCTATATATACCTGGGTTTTGCCACTGCCGGTAATGCCATAAAGCAAATAAGGCTTGTAAACCTTTTCCGCTAGCTGGTGAGACAGCTGGGCTACAGCCTGTTGCTGTTCTTGGGTTAGTTCCTCAACGGTGCCAGCCTGTCCAAAATTTCCATAGCTATCCCGCAATACCCGTCTTTGCTCCAATTCTGCCAGACCAGAACCACACAGCCCCTTGATAACCAGCTGGGAAAAGCCCTGCTTTTTCAATTCAGCCAGAGAATACTCAGTTCTGCCATCTTGATACAGCCACTGGGCCAAAGCAATCTGTCCCCGTTTTTTCTTCTCTATGGACTGTAGCTTTGCCTCTGTCAAAGGAGCAGGCAACACCAGATAGGGGGCTGTATTTTCCTTGGCCCGCTGGCTGGCCTGATAAACCCTTTTAGCCAGACCATGCCGCAGCAGCCCCTCCAGAATTCTGTCCAACTGGGCGGCTGCCTCCTCCCTGCCAGCCTGCAGCAGACCTTCTCTTAGCTGTTTTTTACTGGCAATTCCCTGCTGTAATACTTCATAGACCTGACGATATACATCCACCAGAAGCAGCATATTTTCTCCCTCGGTCTGCACCGCCTCATATTGAAGCTGGATTCTCAAACCGCTTTTCCCCGGCATAAACAACCGCATGATTTCCCCGGGCGAGCAAAGATAAAACTTGGCCAGCCATTGGGATACCTCCAAGACCACAGGATTGAACCAAGGCTCCTCATCCACAGCTGCTTTTACCGCCTTTAGTTTCTCTAGGGGATAATTTTCCTTTTGGCTATATTCTGTTTCCGAGTACACCTGCACCACAAAGCCCTCTATATCCCGTCCCCCAAAGGGCACCAGAACCCGCCAGCCTGCATTTACATTGGCCAGATTGGCTGGCAGAATGTAGCTAAAGGCCTGTGCGATGCTTTTTATTGGAATGTTTATATATACATCTGCAATCCGCATAATTCAAATCCCAAAGAAAGCTGCAGTCCTGCCATAACAGTCTTGCAGCTTTGCACTTTCCCTATAAAAATATCTGTCTACTCCATCTGAGGCAAATCCACAATCTCCACCTCATTGCCGTGGTTTTCCACCAGATTCTTCAAATCATCCGCCTTCAGCCATACGGTAGCGGTATTGTCATTAGGATGAATACCGATGATGCCAGGCTTACGGAAGAAATCCCCATCCAGATACAGCTTTACATTGCACTGCTGGTTGTTCAACAAGCCCAAAGGAGATACGGAACCAGGCTTGATATGAATCAGTTCCCAAAGATCCTCTGCTGAGGCAAAGCTAAGGCGTCTTGTACCATGCTCCTGACGAAATTCCTTTAGATCCACCCGCTTAGGGCCGCAGACCGTAATCATATAATAATTCCGCTTTTTATCATCTCTTATAAAAAGGTTCTTGGCATCACACTGAGGATAAGGCAGTTCCACGCTGATAGCTTCCTCCATGCTGAATACAGCCTCATGCTCTGTTATTTCATGCCAAATATTTTTCTCGTCCAAATAGTCGAAGATTTCCTGTTTATCCAATATTTACACCTCAATAATTACACTTAGTCGTATTTTAGTATATACTATCTCCTTATTATAGACAATTTATTTTAGAAAAAAAGACAGATGAGAAAGAATATGGTATATTTAGTATAAGATATTTTTTATAACAATGGATGTGATAATATGGCAAAAAATACATTGAAATTTCCTTTTTTTACTGCTGATTTTTCCTTCCCCCTCCCCCAGGAGGAGCTGGTATTGGCCACTGGCGGCCGCAGTCCTAGGCAGGAATGGCTGCTAAAGCTGGTTCAGGACAGACGGCTCTGGTGCATTGACCACGGCCTGGATTATTGTTATGCCGCCAATCTCCTGCCAGAGCGGTTAATTGGTGATGGAGATAGCGCCCATACCGAGGCTTGGAACTGGGCTAGGGAGCAAAAGATTAAAATCGACCAGTTCCCCCCAGAAAAGGATTATACAGATACTCAACTGGCCCTGCATATGGCTGCCAAGGAAAATGCCTCTGTAATTCTCACCGGCCCCTTTGGGGGACGACTGGATCACGCCTTTAGCACAGCTTTCAGCTTTGCCTACAGCCCCCTACAGGGACTGCTTATTGACGACAAGGAAGCTCTGATTTTTATCAAAGATTATCAGTCTGTTTCTCTGGATTTTCTGGTTCAGCCCAAGGTTCTTTCCCTCCTTGCCTTCACCGAGGAAGCCCATTGTGTAAATATTAACAATGTAAAATGGCCTCTGATAAACAAGGATTTGAAACAAGGATTTCCTTATTCTGTCAGCAATGAGGTAAAAGAAAATCCCGTTCATATATCTGTAAAGAACGGGATTCTCGGTGTTTATATTTGTTGGGATTTTATTTGATAGCTGCGAAGCCCTTTTCCAAATCCGCGATAATATCATCAATATGCTCAGTACCAATAGACAAGCGAATGGTATTCTGATAGATATTCTGATCTGCCAGCTCCTCATCAGTTAACTGAGAATGAGTGGTAGTAGCAGGATGGATTACCAGGCTCTTTACATCTGCTACATTGGCCAGCAGGGAGAAAATCTCCAGGTTATCAATAAACTTGTGAGCTTCCTTCTGGCCACCTTTTATGTTAAAGGTAAAGATGGAAGCACCGCCATTAGGGAAATACTTCTCATAGAGAGCATGGTCTGGATGCTCTGGCAAAGATGGATGATTTACCTTTTCTACCAATGGATGATTGCTCAGGAACTCCACTACCTTCTTGGTATTCTCAATATGACGGTCAATGCGGAGAGACAGGGTTTCCACACCCTGCAGCAGGATAAAGGCATTGAATGGAGAAATAGCTGCACCGGTATCTCTCAGCAGAATAGCTCTGATATAGGTAACAAAAGCAGCAGGGCCAGCTACATCAGCAAAGGATGCCCCATGATAGCTTGGATTTGGATCGGAAATACCAGGATATCTGCCGCTGGCCTTCCAGTCAAAATTACCAGAATCTACAATGATACCGCCCAAGGAAGTACCATGACCGCCAATAAACTTGGTAGCAGAATGAACCACAATATCTGCTCCATGCTCAAATGGACGAATCAAGTATGGAGTACCAAAGGTATTGTCCACTACTACTGGCAGGCCATGCTTGTGAGCCAGCTCAGAGATAGCATCAATATTTGGAATATCACTATTTGGATTGCCCAAGGTCTCCAGATATACAGCCTTGGTATTAGGCTTAATAGCAGCCTCGATTTCCTCCAGATTGTGGGCATCTACAAAGGTAGTTTCAATGCCGTAATGAGGCAAAGTATGAGCCAGCAGGTTGAAGCTGCCGCCATAAATAGTCTTCTGGGCTACAATGTGCTCACCAGCACCAGCCAAAGCCTGAATAGCATAGTCAATAGCAGCCGCACCAGAAGCTACAGCCAAAGCAGCAGAGCCACCCTCCAGAGCTGCAATACGCTTCTCCAGAACATCCTGAGTGGAATTGGTCAGACGGCCATAGATATTACCAGCATCCCGCAAGCCGAATCTGTCTGCTGCATGAGCGGAATTTCTGAATACATATGAGGTAGTCTGATAGATAGGTACCGCACGGGCATCAGTAGCTGGATCTGGCTGCTCCTGGCCAACATGTAACTGCAGGGTTTCAAATTTATAGTTGCTCATAGTAAATACCTCATTTCCTTGATATACTAGCACCTCCATGCCCCATCAAAACAACCAGGCACTTCGGTTAATGATTATCTAACAACTTAGCTTAAGCTTATGATTGTATATTAAACCTATTTGATAAACTTGTCAAGTATGTTTTATATATTTTTATTTTTGGTCTACATCATATACCATATGGCTTTATAGACTAACACCTCCACCACATAATAAACATTTGTATGTAGTGATGTTTAATACCTCAAATTCCCATTATAGGGCTTTTGTCCATAGTATCCGTAATTTTCTTTATGTCTTGTTCCTGCAATGATTTACGGCTATATACATTTAATGTCACCGCAACATTGCTATGGCCTAACATAGAGGCAACAAGGTTTGGACTTATACCCATTTCAAGGAAGTTAGATGTTGCTGAATGTCTAAACGAATGTAAAGACACTCCATTAATATTAGCTTCATCACACCAATGAGACAAATAAACCTGCATTTGCCTTGAGGTTATCATACCACCCTTACGGACTTGATACATGATATATTTGTTTTTATCCTTGTGTTCCTCATAGCGTTCTTTCAGCAGTGGCAACAACTCATTATGTATTATAACCACCCTGCAACCTGCCATCGTTTTTGTATAGTCTTTGAATATAGGTCTGTTCACATCTGCCTTGTATGTGTATTGCTTATTTATGCTGATTGTCCTGTTTTCAAAATCTACATCGTCCCAAGTCAAGGCCAGAGCTTCACCAATTCGACAACCTGTATAGTACAACAAAGGCAGTATAAACCAATAAGGAGACTTTTTAGCAACTGACAACAATGTTTTATATTGTTCTTGTGTTGCTGGTTCCTTGAAGTCATTAGCCTTAGCTCTAGGTAGCTTTACACCTAAGCAGGGGTTAGAGTTAATATATTCTTCCTCAATGGCATACTCCATAATCAGCTTTAACACGGAGACATATTTGAGTACAGTGTTACGCTTTAAGCCTCTATCTAAGCAAGAATTTAACCATAGCTGTATGTCTTTTCGCTTAATGGCTGCTATATCCCTTTGTCCAAACTGTTTAGCAATTCCCTTATAGTGTGTTCTGTATGCTCCTATTGTTGTTTCTTCTACACTGTTTGTTTTGAGTGTCAACCATTCTTCAGCAACCGCATTAAGTTCTTTTATCTCTCTCCTCTCTTGTCCACCTCTGGCTCCCTGCAATAACTGTATCAGTGTGTCAGCGGTCTTATTGTCAATAGTAATAGTTTTTTCCATGTCTTTTCCTCTTTTCTTTTGTCGTAGAGTTAAGACACAAAAAATAAATCTTGTGATTATATTCTATGTGTCTTGTCCTCTTTTGTAAATAGCCATAAATCATGACATCAAAAAAGACACCCAGCAGGATTTACCCTATTGAGTGTCTTTTGGTATTCTGTGTGTTATGTTATTTAGCCCGCCTGTTCAGCTTCAGGAGTACATCAAGCAGAAAAGGTTTGAGTATATCCAGATACTCCCTTAGTCTCTCTCTGTCCTCAGGCATTGCCATAGACAAATCAATGAATAATAGGTTTATCTGTATCTGTCGTTCTCTGGATGTCACTGTATCCTCAAGGTAATGCAGAGCCAGCCTACACAAGAGTCTTTTTATCTCTGCTGTATTGTCCCCAGCTTGATAGACATCAGATAATGTTTTGTTGAATACTTCAGTGTGATAGAGCTTCATTTTCATTGTTTGTCTCTCCTCTCTCAGGTGCATTAATAGTGGTTTGTTGGCAAGGCATCATAGAACACCCTAGACACATCTACAGTCTCAAGGTTGTCCAGACTTTCCAAGGTCTCCCCATGTGTATTACAAGCCTTGATACCAGCTTTGTAAACCTCAGACAACAACATACCTGTGGACACTCCCAGACCATGCAGCATATCAGACAACAATTCTTTCTGGTCATCGTCCAGAGTATGCCATAAGTCAGACACCTTAGAATAATTAGACTCTATTTTCTCTCTAAAAACTCCCTGCTGGTGTGTCTCGTAAATGACATCTTGTACTTGTTCCTGTAGGAAGTTTTTTGCAACCTCAGCCAGCCTATTTTCCAGAATGTCATTTGCTTTGGTCAATTCTTCCTGCACTGTGGGCTTTTTGCTTACCTCTGGTTCTCCCGAAGTTTTCCACATGATAGCAAGCAACTTCATAGCGGTGTCTTTGGTGTCCTCATTCTGTAACAGCTTTTCAACCTCTGGAATAGTCACCACAATATCATCACAGACACACATGATATTTTCTTTTTCCTGTGTTGCCTCAAGGTTGTTAGCGTTGTTCTGAGTGTTAATAGTGTTGTTTGTCTTTTCCATTTTTCTTTTCTCCTTTGCTTTTTGAAACATTTGATTTATTTCTCAACGCGTTTCCGCGTCTTGATGATTATATTACACGCGAATACGCGTTGTGTCAAGACATAATTTATTTATCTGTCTGAGTCTGGTATAATAGACACCAGATAAAGGCAGGTGATAGGATTGATAGAAAACCCAAAAGACACAATCAAAAAACTGTGTCAGGATAACAATGATATGACATTCAAAGAGTTAGCCAATCAGGCTGGAATGAATGTCAATAGCTTACATGATAAATTTAGACGAAATTCAATTACCCTCAGGGACTTCCAAAGACTCCTAAAGGTTCTCAACCATGAATTGTCAATAATTAAAATCCAAGACAAATAAAAAGGTCAAGGGTAATTCATACCAGAGGATAGATGATTGATAGTCAGCCTTAACAATGCTGTATGGTTCTTTAAGTGTCATCAGGTATCATCAAGACACCATAAGACACAATCAGTAAACCCTAAATAATTGACTAACTATTTACCTTTACCATTAACCTATATTTTTATTGTCTTATCTCCTTAGGGATTCCATAAGTATCTTTATGTACATCTATAGGAAAACCCATAGACTGACATAAAGTGTCTTATGGAATATCTAAGGTTTAAGTTTTAAGAGTTAATAGAGGATAGTAATAGAGTAAACCTATTAGGATTCTCTAGTTTACCTATAGTAACTTTAGGTAAAACCCCCCTACCCCCCAAGCATACGCAAGCATACTCAGGTGATAGCATTGGATACCCATAGCAGATTGTAAGACCCCCCAAAACTCACCCTGTAGGTCTATGGATATTGTCTATCTACCAACATCACATTGGATAGACTTCATCAGGTGGGAATTACCCCATGTGTCCCGATGTTTTATTTACCAGAGACAACACACCTCAAAAATGTATTATCTCCTTATTGTGTGCCAATTAGAAATTATTCAATATGTTCTATTCTGTCAATGTTTTTTCTTCTTCTTGTGGCTCAATTAGATTTTACATAGTTTGTTCTGCGTCATTCACTCCTGTTTGTGTCAGGGTATAACATTTCATTACCCCCTTGCATGGATTAGACATAATCAGGTAGATGTATTATCATCTTCTTCTGGCTCAATTAGAAATACTCACTGAGAGACATTCTGAGCGATTTTAAATACATAGGTAATAGATTATACCTAAAGCCACCTAATGACACCTCAGAGGGCTTCTCAGAGCAAATTAGAGGTATTGTATCATAAACACACATACATTATTCTCATGGAATGAAAGACTACATAGACAAAAGTCTCTGCTGGGCGGTCATGTGTTCTATTTATTCCGAACAATCTATCATACCATGAAAAGCCAAAAATGGATTCTCATAAATTACTAACTACTCAGCGGAAAAGTTCGTTCAGTCGTTGACAAACATTCCTTTGGTGTGGGAAATTTTCCCCAGACCCCTGCATAGCCTTGAGTCACCTCTGGTCTCCCTGTGGTGTCTCAGGTCTCCCAGACACATAGACAAACATTCTATTTGAAAATAATTCTCAGATACATATCACATCAGACAAACAATGTCAATAGAATTTAAGATAATTTATTGGATAATTACATCTAGCTTTTCTCTGGTCTCCCTCTGGTGTCTCTGGTCTGCTGTGGTGTATCTGGTGCTCCTGCTGGTGTGTCTCTATCAATGACATATTAACCAAGCCACTTTTGGGCTCGTTGGCCTGCTGTGGTGTCTCTGGTGTTCCTGCTGGTCTCCCTGTGGTCTCCCTCTGGTGTCTCTGTGGTATTCCCAAGGTCTCCCATACAAACAGATAGACAAACATAACAGAGAATAATTCTCAATTACATATCACACCAGACAAACAATGTCAATAGAATTTAAGACAAAAAGAAAAGAGGATAGCTAATAACTACCCTCTATTTTTATTCCCTTTATGCTCCTGCTGGTGTACCTCAGGTCTCCTCAGGTGTTCCCGCTGGTGTCTCTTTCAACCACTTATACACAATTGGTCTTGACACATCACAACGCTTTGCTATTTCTGACACTGTGATTTGTCTTGACATATACATAGCTTTGAGACTCTCCCAATCATCAGGCTTTTGCTTTGACTGTCTGCCTTTATACTTTCCATTGGCTTTAGCTATTGCTATGCCCTCTCTCTGTCTTTGTAACATTAACTTTCGTTCCAGCGTGGCAATACCAGCAAATACAGTCAACATAAATTCTCCCTGTGGTGTGCTGGTGTCTAACTTCTCTTTCGTGCTGATAACAGTGACACCTTTATTCTGCAATGTCTCTATGATGTCTATCAGGTCTCTTGTGCTTCTGGCAAGCCTTGAGTATTCAGAGACTACTACAGTGTCTCCCTCTCTGACATAATCAATCATTGCATTTAGCTGTGGTCTGTTTGTGTCTTTACCACTGAGTTTATCTATGAAAACTTTAGACACATTCACATTCTCTGTTAGGTCTTTTACCTGTCTATCCTCATGTTGCTCCACTGTTGATACTCTTATGTAACCTACTCTCATGTCAATACCCCTTTCCTTTTCTCTTTGGTTAATTCCTTTTGATGTGTCTATCATAACAGAATGTAAATTTAGAGTCAAGGACTTTCGTTAACAAGTGTAAATAAATTCATAAATCAATTCTAAATTAACATGAATAGACAATATCCAAAGTGTAAAGTTAGGGCATGGTCTATTTTTACACAAGACATCATTAGGGCATAGCCAGCAATGAGACATACCAGAGCACACCATGAGGATAACAATGAGACATACCAGAGCCAGCCAAGGCAAGCCAGAGGATAACAATGAGACATACCAGAGCATAACCATAGCACACCATGAGACATACCAGAGGATACCAGGCAGGATACCCAGAGGATACCAAGGCAAGCCAGAGGATACCATAGTCAGCTAAAGCAGGGCATGAGACACACCAGAGTATACCAAACGACGCTCTGAGAGCCGTTCTAAGCGATTTTATTTGTGGTCTTAATATGATTGTACCTAAGACAAATTAAACCTGCCTTTATCAGTCATGCTACTATGTTCTGCATATATGTTCTTTAAAAAGAGGATATAGACAAACAGTATCAGGGCAACAACAACCCTGCTATCTATCCATATCCTCAAAAAGAAAAGAAAAGAAAAGCAATTTAATAACTCCTGCGGGTGTGCAGGGTGTACCCTCAGGCGGGTAACGGGGAAAGCTCAATCACTCGCTCCGCCATATAAGGGCACGAAAATATTTTATAAAAATGAAATATCAAGACATAATAAAAGCACTGTACCACAAGCTGTCTTACAGTGCCTTTAGTATATCGTGATTTATTTTTTGTGTCTATGAGAAATTCGGCTTAAGTCATTCTTGATAAGTATGTCAAGTAGTATTACTATTTTTTTGCAATAAATTTCTTGGTTGATGTCTTTATGCCTCCCATCCGTGAAAGAATGGCAAAACGATTTGTCAAGAAAACCTTGTCCATACCAGCTTGGCTCAATAGTCAGGCAGAAAGCTATGGCATCAATTTTTCCCAAACCTTGCAAAAGGCTTTAAAGCAGGAATTGAGCCTTGCTCAGTAAGCTGACAACTCAATACACCGAAAAACCGCCCCTTTAGGCATGAGGGGCGGTTTTCATATTTTTCTTTTAACAGGAACTTCTTGCAATTATTGTTGATAATTCTAAATCAATTGTATGTCAGAACGGTATAAAAATCAATTACTCCCATATATTGCTCGCAAACAAAAACTTTACCTTTGCAATATTCGACATATTTTTTCTATTTCCTGCCATCTTTGACAATCTCCCTCCATATTCTCCCCGCAGTACCGTTCCTGTTTCGGGTGCTCAAACAGGTACAGTAGCCCCTAACACCGTTCCTGTTTAGGATGCTGAAACAGGTACATTAAACTCCCCTACTGCCGACACTGTTCCTGTTACCGTTCCGCTTTGTGTTCCGGCTACCGCACCTTCAAAAGGTTCTAACGAGGTACAGTGACAATCCCTTATCCCTTGTGCCGCAAAGCCTCCCAGCGCCCTAATATAAAGAAAAAGATAAAAAAAGATTTCCGTTTTGCTAGTTTAACCTAGTTCGATAGTATACATCCTGATGGCTAACCTTAGTATGAAAGTATACATAATTATGGTGATATTATTTTATCCCCATTGGTTTGCTAAGATAGGATATGTTTTTTTATTTCGCTTATCTGGCTTAAACTTCTTCATTTTTTAAGTTTACCCCTGGTGATTTTCATTTTATTTTATTGTATAATCGCTTTATCAAGATGATTGCCAATGGTTATACGGAAGCTGCTAAAACAAGCCAGTTAATAAGTTTGTCGTCCAGAATATACAATTTTCTTGCAAGATTTCTCGTTGCCTATAATATTTTCCTGTGCTATAATTAAATTAGAAACATATTTTCTTATGTAAAAATGAGATAATATGACAAATTGACGGCCAAACTGCTATTAGCCACCATCTGCTACCATGTTTTATCAGTTTCCTATCTCGTTGTAATGATGTGAAAGGAAAATTTGTATGGATGTATACACCAATTACTCACTTAAATCATGGGATGAACTTACTTTTACTGACGATTATATGTTCAAACTGGTAATGTCCAAACATCCAAAATTCATCAAAAAACTGCTTGAAATAATTCTACAGATAAAAGTTCGGGACATTCGTTTTCACGAAACAGAAAAGAACTTAAAAGAAAGCTATGACGGTCATGGCATACGATTTGATCTGTATGTAGAGGATTCTGACAATATCAATTATTTTTCTCTGTCCTTTCAAATTTCTCAATGGCGAGCGCAGTTTATACACCTTTAATTCATACTGCCTGCAGGACAAATCTTTGCTTCTCCCTGATGAAACTACCAAAATCATAATATCAAGTGCAGGCAACAGAACGCCCGATACACCAAAAGCCCTTATTCCCATACTGGATTATATGAACGGAAAATCTGCCAGCAGCAACTTTACAAAAGCTATTGATGAGGCTATCAAAAAGGAGAAGAATATTGAAACAGAAAGGATGAGTTATATGACCTATGAAATGAAATTACAGGAAATGCAAGATTTTGGTTACAATAAAGGCAAAACAGATGGCAAAATCGAGGGCAAAATTGAAGGCAGAGCTGAATTAATTACCAATATGCTTAAGAATAAAATGAAACCTGAACATATTGCCAAAATCGCCAATATGACTGTGGAGCAGATTATCTCCATTGGTAAAAAAGCAGCCGTCCTATAGCAATGGCAAATATTCTTAATGCTATAATGTAATCAGGTGGTGAGGTCTATGAGTAATAAGGCTAAAATTCGAGAGGATGCCATGAGTCTTAACCCCATGGATGATGCCTTATTTCAGAAAATGGCTGAAAATAAAGATTTTTGTCAGGAAATACTGCAGGTTATATTAAACAACAAGCAGTTGATTGTTCTAAATACGAACTCTCAATTTGCAACTAAAAATCTGCAAGGTCGTTCCCGTATGCTGGATGCTAAATGCCAGCTTGAAGATGGAAAAATTGTTAATATTGAGGTACAGAGAGCGGATGATGATCATCATCAACGCAGAGTGCGTTACAATGGGGCATTATTAACTACTAATCTTACAAATCCCAGTACAAAATTTGCAGAAATTCCAGATGTAATCGTGGTCTTTATTTCGAAATTTGATGTTTTTAAATCTAGTAGACCTCTCTATCACATAGATAGAGTTATCAGAGAAACTGGTAAAGCTGTTGACAATGGCTTTGAGGAAGTCTATGTAAATGCCGAAATTGACGATGATTCTGATGTTGCTAGACTTATGAATGTATTTAATACAGATACAGCTTATGATGATGAGAATTTCCCAGTGACATCAAGCATATAAACGCAGATACAAAACCACAGAGGAAGGTGTGAGAGAAATGTGTGAGGTTATTGAACGCAACAGAGCTGAAGGTCGTGCCGAAGGACGTGCTATTGGATTGATTGAGGGCAAAGCTGAATTAATTACCAATATGCTTAAGAATCAAATGAAGCCTGAACAGATTGCCAAAATCGCCAATATGACTGTGGAGCAGATTATCTCCATTGGTAAAAAAGCAGCCGTCCTATAGCAATAACAAATGCTCTTAATGCTATAATGTAATCAGGTGGTGATGTCTATGAGTAATAAGGCTAAAATTCGAGAGGACGCCATGAGTCTTAACCCCATGGATGATGCCTTATTTCAAAAAATCTGCAAGGTCGTTCATGTATGCTGGATGCTAAATGCCAGCTTGAAGATGGAAGAATTGTTAATATTGAGGTACAAAGAGCAGATGATGATGACCATCAACGCAGGGTACGTTACAATGGGGCATTATTAACCACTAATTTGACAAACCCAAGTACAAAATTTGCAGAAATACCTGATGTAATAGTTGTATTTATTTCGAAATTTGATGTTTTTAAATCCAGTAGACCTCTCTATCACATAGATAGAGTTATCAGAGAAACTGGTAAAGCTGTTGACAACGGCTTTGAGGAAGTCTATGTAAATGCCGAAATTGACGATGATTCTGATGTTGCCAGGCTTATGAATGTATTTAATATCGATACAGCTTATGATGATGTAAAATTCCCGGTGACATCAGCATATAAACGTAGATACAAAACCACAGAGGAAGGTGTGAGAGAAATGTGTGAGGTTATTGAATGCAACAGAGCTGAAGGACGTGCTGAAGGACTGATTGAAGGCAGGGCTGAATTAATTACCAATATGCTTAAGAATCAAATGAAGCCTGAACAGATTGCCAAAATCGCCAATATGACTGTGGAGCAGATTATCTCCATTGGTAAAAAGGCAGCTGTCCTATAGCAATAACAAATGTATATAGAAAATATGTAAAAAAACATGATGCTTAGTCACTTTTACCATTGTGACTGGCATCATGTTTTTCTTTTAAACGGAGCTTTCACCTAATTTTGCATATTTTACTGGCTGTAGACTTCCTCGATGAATAACTATCTAAAGTATATAGACAACATTTGCAACAAAGAACTGCTACCAAGCATTTCTCAGTAGCAGTTCTTATGTGCGATTGGTATATTTTATTTTTCTAAATAATGATTCATCATTTTCTCAATACTTTCCCGCATGGATTCTCTAAACCAGGCTGGCTCTAATATTTCCACATATTCGGCCTGTGTCAGGAACCACATCTTTGCTCCCCGTTCATATACCTTGGCTTGAATTACAGTACCTTCCTCATCCTTAGAGATGACCTCCGCATTAGGCAGTCTATCCAAAACTGCCTCCAAGGAGATGCCGGTATACTTGAATTTTACATCCATTAAGATTCCCATGCTCATGAATTGAATTTCCTGTCGAAATATCCCCTCCTGAAATCTGCTATTGTATTCGATTCGAAACTTCTTGTCCAATACCTCGCATTCCCCGAATCTATCTACCCGAAAAGTAATAACCTCATCATTGGCATCTCCTACCACTTTGGCCAGCAGATAAAAATACATCTCGGAAAACATAATCCCCAAAGGCATCAGCTCCACAGGCTCATACTCCTTATTCCTGATTCTTTTATAGGTTGCCCGCAGGCATTTTTGCCTTTGCTTGGCATCCATCATCTTCCAAAGCAGCTCTCCCATTGGTTTGGCATTTTGTGTTGCCTTATAATAGAACATTTCATTTTGGATTAACTGCCTTATTTTCTTCTCGGATGTTTTGCTGCATTGCAAAAGTATTTTTTCCAGCAGTCTCTGTAATTCCTCCTTAGTCAGCCCTCTGCTTTCCAATAGTATAACAGCAACTAACAAAATTTCCTTTTCATCCAGCATAATATTACTGCGATTGCGCCAGAAATAAGATTTTTGGATTCTGCTGTATTCTATGTTTTCCCCCTCAGCCTGATCATAATTATCAGCAATATATGTCCTTAGTTCCTCAATATCCCGCTGCACACTTTTGGCCGTAATGCCGAATCTATCCTGCAATTCTCGCGAATTAAGGCCAGCCCCTCTTTGCAGCATATCAAACATTTTTAGCAATCTGATACTTCTGTCGGTTTTTTCCATCATATTATCCATGTATTCTACCCATCCTCTAAAATATTTTCGACTATGTTTAATTTATTATACTCCCAGCCTGTCGTTACTACAATCTCCCTCCTATCGCTCTCCCCCTTAGCAACAAAGTAAATTACAAGTGCAACCTTAATATTTTATTTCATTATAGCAACTAAAAAGTACAAAATATGTCCTTTTGCATTTATTTTCATAATAAAGCACAAAAAAACATGATACCTAGTCACTTTTACTTTGTGACCTGGCATCATGTTTTTTTAGCAGGAGCTTTCGCCCAATCTTGGATGTTTTACTGGCTTTAGACTTCTTCGGCGGATGATGTCCAGAGCCTCTGCCATCTGCACATCATCCCGCTGGAGGGAATATTCATAGACACAGATGGGATTTTCTACCCCCAGCTCGCTGGCAGGCATATAGACATATTCATCGCTGATATTATCTCCGAAGATTACACCGGCTCGCAACTCAGATTCAGTCATAGTTTTCATTTATATGTACTCCTTCAAACAACTGCCTGAGAGCCAGTGGCATCATCTTTCCTTTTGAGGCCAACATTCCTTCAGGTAGTTTTTGATTTCCTTTTCCTTACCATTATCGCTAGGATGGTAATATACCCTGTTTTTCAGCTTGTCTGGCAAATACTGTTGTGGCTGAAAATGCCCCGGAAAATCATGGGGATAGATATAATCCAACCCATGTCCCAGCTTGGAGGCGCCCTTATAATGAGCATCCCGTAGATGGGCTGGTACTGAGCCACAGTCCTGACGGCGCACTTCTCCCAAGGCTTCATCTATGGCCAGATAGGCAGCATTGCTCTTGGGAGCCGATGCTACATAGGTTACAGCCTCCGCCAAGGGGATTCGTCCCTCTGGCATCCCCACAAACTGCACAGCCTGAACTGCTGACATAGCCACTACCAAGGCCATAGGATCTGCATTGCCTACATCCTCTGCAGCACAGATAGCCACTCGCCGGGCAATGAAATTTGGATCTTCTCCCCCGGCAATCATGCGAGCCAGATAATGAATGGCGGCATCGGGATCACTGCCCCGCATACTTTTGATAAAGGCGGAAACCGTATCGTAATGATTGTCCCCCTTTTTATCATAATACTGCACCTTTTGGCCAAAGATATTCTCCAAAAGAGACATATCTATAACACCGCCAGTCTCTGTCATGGAGGCTGCCTGCTCTAGAAGATTCAGGGCCATACGACCATCGCCACCAGAAAGGCGTACCAATGCCTCCATAGCATCCTCACGACATTCCAGCTCCTCACTGCCCAGGCCCCGTTCCTTGTCGGCCAGTGCCTGCTTGATAAGGAGACGGATTTCCCCATCAGTGAGAGAATATAATCTAACCAGTCTTACCCGGCTTAGGAGAGCGTGATTCACCTCAAAAAAAGGATTTTCCGTAGTGGCTCCAATCAAGGTTAGACGGCCATCCTCCACATAGGGCAGCAACACATCCTGCTGGCTTTTGTTAAAACGATGAATCTCGTCAATAAAGACAATGGTTCTCTTTTGATAAAACTTTCGCTGGTCAGCAGCTTCCTCCACAATTTTCCGAATATCCCCAATACCAGAGGATACTGCATTAAGCCTTTTGAAATTGCTGTTGGTAATGCCGGCAATCATCATGGCTATAGTGGTTTTACCAGTACCAGGAGGGCCAAAAAGTATCATGGAGGGCAGCTGATCCTGCTCAATCATACGGCGCAGATACCTACCCTTGCCCATAGATTCCTCCTGACCAATAAATTCCTGAAAATTTCTTGGCCGCATCCGCTGGGCCAAAGGCTCATATTTATTTTTATTCTTTTTTTCCTCAGCAGCCGCTGCCTCGGCAAACAAATCAAAGCCCATGTCCATTTTATTTTTCTCCTGTGGAACCAAAGCCTCCTGTGCGCTGTGCTCCCTGGCCAGCAGCATCTCCATCTACAGTGAGATAACGATAAAAGATTCCCTGGGCAATCCGCATGCCTTTGGCAACCTGCACTGGCTCCTCACCATGATTAATCAAAGGCACCATAATATGTCCCTCATTGCCGGGACTATTATAATAATCTGCATCTATAATACCTTGATTATTAATACAGCTGATTTTGTTTTTGATGGAAAAGCCTGACCGCACATGAAGTCCTAAATACTCGTCCTGCTGCATATAGGCTTTAAGGCCGGTGGGTACAATAGTAACAGCATGAGGCAGCAGAATCACATCCTCTGCTGCCTGCAAATCATAGCCTGCACTGGCTGCTGTTTTGCGTACAGGCAATTCTATGCCTGCATCCTTGTACTTGCTGACAATCTCAAAGCCCCGCTGTCTTTTTGCTGTCATTATTAACGCTCTACGCCCTCAGCCTTCTTCTCGAAATTATCCACAGGACGGCTCATAGTAATGGTGGAAATAGCATGCTTATACACCAGCTGCTGCTTGCCCAGAGAGTCCATGATTACAGTAAAATTATCGAAGCCCTTTACATAGCCCTTAATCTGAAAGCCATTCACCAAATGAATTGTCACGCCGATATTCTCTTTTCTTACCTGATTGAGAATGCTGTCCTGTAAATTAATTGCTTTAGTCATAATTATTTTTCTCCTACCTCTTTATTTATGTATCCAACGCCTTATATCCCACAGCATATTACTTGCCAAGCCTTCTGTATCCTTGTACAGTGCTGGTTGATACCAATGAATATATGACATTCTCCTATACCAGGTCAATTGCCTTTTAGCAAAATGACGACTGTTCTGTTTGATTTTTTCCACTGCCGCCACAAATTCAGGGGTGTTCTCCCCGGCTTGTATGACTGGCAGCATTTCCTTGTAGCCAATGCCCTTCATAGCCTGACAATCTAATGGCACGCCAGCTGTTACCAGCTTCTGCAGCTCCTGCTTTAAGCCCTGCTGCAGCATAATATCTACTCTCTGATTGATTCTATCATAAAGCTGACTGCGTTCCCACCCCAGACCTGCTACATAAGCATCATAACTATGGCCAATTTTGCTTCGGGAAACCTCGCTGCCACCTAAATGATGAACCTCCAAGGCTCTTATCACCCGTCGCAAATCATTGGGATGCAATCTTGCCGCTGCCTCTTGATTGGCCTGAGCCAGCATGGCATGGACATATTCCCTGCCCTTAGTCTCAGCCAGCTCTTCCAGCTTCCGGCGATATTCACTATCTTCCTGCTGTTGGTTCAGCTCATAGCCCTCCAACAGGGACTGAATATAAAGACCTGTGCCTCCTACCAATAAGGGAATCTTCCCTGCCTGGTTCAGCTGGGTAATAATCCCTTTTACCTGGGTAAGAAAATCCATGAGATTGAAGCTGGCATCAGGAGGCAGAATATCCACCATATGATGAGGTATTCCATCCATTTCCTGACAAGTAGGCTTAGCTGTGCCTATATTAAAATCCCTATAAACAAGCATGGAATCTCCAGAGATAATCTCTGTATCCAAAGCATGAGCCAACTGTATAGACAGAGCGGTCTTGCCGGAGGCTGTAGGCCCTAATAGTACCAGTAGTTTTTCCAGTGCTGTCACCTCACTTTAATTCCGACAAATCCATGCTGTCTCCTGGGCGGAGAATATGGACCTTAGCGGTAGTCTCTGCCTCCACCAGTGTCTTAAACTTTTCAGGCTCAGCCTGAATTACTGGCCAGGTATCGTAGTGCACCGGAATAACATGCTTCGGCTTTAGAAGCTTTACTGCCTCAGCTGCATCCTCTATACCCATAGTGTAATTATCTCCTATAGGCAGGACAGCACAATCCAAGGCAAAGCGTTTGCCTATCAGTTCCATATCACTAAAGAGGGCAGTATCTCCTGCATAATATATATTCTTTCCCTCCATAGATACCACAAAACCGCAGGACAGCAGGCCTGGAATACCGCTGCTGTGTATGGCCTGTGTCATATAGACGGAGCCAAAATCAAAATCTGCCTTGCCGCCAATATTCATGCCGTGGCCATTTTCAGCCTGACAGGCCTCCAACAGCTCTGGACAGCCAATAACCGTAGCCCCAGTTTTCTGGGCAATATAGGCGGTATCCCCTAGATGATCTCCATGACCATGAGAAACCAAAATATAATTGCAGGTAATCACATCGGCAACTGTAGTAGCCGCGGGATTTCCTGTAAAAAATGGATCAAATAACAGCTTGCGCTTGGCATTGTTCAAAGCAAAGGCAGCATGGCCATAATATGTAAAAAGCAGCATAGCAAAGGCTCCTTTCCTCATAATCTCTAATAATTTCTAATCCGCAAAAGCAGGATTAAGCCTGATTCTCAGCTTCCTCTCGGATAACTACTCTATCCTCATTATCAATTTCCTGAATCAGAACACTGATAATCTCCTTGGAGGAGGTAGGAACATTCTTGCCTACATAATCCGCCCGAATAGGCAGTTCTCGATGGCCTCTGTCCACCAGCACCGCCAACTGTATGGCATGAGGCCTGCCCATATCCATTACCGCATCCAAGGCAGCTCTAATGGTACGGCCTGTGTAAAGTACATCGTCCACCAATACCACTGTCTTGCGGTCAAGATCCACAGGCATGGTGGTAGGCCGTACTACCGGCTGATAGGACAGATGGGAAAGGTCATCACGATAAAGGGTAATATCCAAAATGCCTACAGGAGGCTTCTGGCCTTCAATATTGGCAATAGCTTCGGCAATGCGCTCTGCCAAAGGTACGCCCCGAGAACGGATGCCTACCAGCACAATATCCTCTACACCTTTGTTTTTCTCCACAATTTCGTGGGAAATTCTTACCAGAGCACGATTAATGCCCTGCTCATCCATTAATACAGTTTTCTCAATAAGGTTTTGCATAACTACCTCTCCCCTCAAAGACAATTATTGCTATTTAGGCAGTCGCCGGCGAAGCTTCTCTATAAGCATTTTCATATCCTCCGGCATAGGGGCATGAAATTTCATGCGCTCCCCAGTGACTGGATGAGTCAGCTCCAAGCTCATGGAATGGAGAGCCTGTCCCTGAATAGCAAAGCTGCCTCTCACCCTGCCTTTTTTATCTGTGCCATATTTAGGATCTCCCAACAAGGGATGTCCAATATATGCCATGTGAACTCTTATCTGGTGGGTGCGACCTGTTTCCAATCTGCACTCCACCAAGGTTGCTTCCCCATACCGTTCCAAAACACGAAAATGGGTGGTGGCTGGCTTGCCGTTTTCCTGCACCACAGCCATCTTTTTCCTGTCCACTGGATGACGGCCAATATCTCCCCGAATTATGCCAGATTCCTCTTTGATATTCCCCCAAACCAAGGCCTGATATATACGGAAAGCAGTTTTGGCCTGAATCTGACTGGCCAAATGCACATGAGCAGCATCATTTTTGGCTGCCACCATGACTCCGGAAGTATCCTTGTCCAAACGATGGACAATACCTGGGCGAATCTCTCCATTAATGCCAGAAAGATCCTGACAATGATACATCAAGGCATTCACCAAGGTACCAGAGTACACACCAGGGGCTGGATGCACTACCATGCCTCTGGCCTTGTTAATAACAATAATATCCTTGTCCTCATAAAGAATATCCAAGGGTATATTCTCTGGCAGAATAGCCACCTGTTCCGGCTCTGGCACCTCCAGCTCCACCACATCATGGGGCTTTAGCTTGAAGTTTCCCTTGCGGTTTACGCCATTTACCCAAGCCTGACCGCTGGCTATCAGCTTCTGAATATGTGAACGGGAAAACTCCGGCATCTGGCCTGTCAAAAACACATCCAGCCTTTCGCCGTTATTTTCAACTGTAAAACTATTCCTCATCCTCATTCCGCCTTTGCCACATATCCCAAATCAACATGGCTGCCCCGCCGCAGATTGCTATATCTGCAATGTTAAAGACAGGCCATATTCTGAAATCCAAAAAATCCACTACCAAACCACTTTGGATTCTATCCAGCAGATTACCCAAGGCACCTCCCAGCAGCAGTCCTGCCCCAATGCGAGTTATCAGGCTCTCCCGCTGAATATGCTTATAAAATACCAATGCCAATACCACAACCAGCAGGGCTACAACAATGAATACCCATCGCTGATGCTCCAGCATCCCAAAGGCAGCCCCTGGATTAAGCACAAAAGTAATATGAAACACATCTTTAATTATGGGGATGGACTCTCCCAAATGCATACTTACTAATACCGCATGCTTAACCAGCTGGTCTAAAATAAAAACTAAAATTCCAATACCTAATGGCACCTGCCACAGCCTCCATATTTATTTAAATTACTAATTTTCCTTATTATCCTTATCTACCTGTGCCTCAATCTTAGGCGCAGGTACTGATTCCTTCTGCAGATTATTATCAGCCTGCAGCTCTTCATCATTGTCTCTATCCTGCTGAGCTTCAAAATGCATATTTTCATCATGAGCCTTGTCAAGGTCAGACTTTGCCTCAGCCTGCTTAGGAGGATTCTCCACCTTGTCAGGCATAATATCATAGGCTTCTTCCAAAAGTCCCAGCTCGGTCTGCATCAGATTCCGCATCTTGGCCACAAACTGACGGCGCTCTCTTACCAGACGGTCGTATTCCTCCACAGCGGCACGAACCTGTGTCGCTGCATGGTCTATCTTGCGCTTGCAATCCTGCTCCGCTTCCTGACGGAGCTTATCTGCATAAAGCTGAGCCTCCCGCTTAAGATTCTCCCCAGCCTGCTTAGCAGCCTGACGAATCTCCTCGCCTCTGGTATTGGCAGTAGTTACCACCTCGTCAGCAGTACGCTGAGCCACCAGCAGGGTATCCTGAAGGTTCTTCTCCAGCTGATGATACTGATCCAGCTGTTTTTTGTTCAGCTCGATTTCCTTTTTCAGCTGACGGTTCTCTCTGTACAGGGTTTCATAATCATTAACCACCTGATCCAGAAAATCATCTACATCCTCTTTATTAAAGCCACGAAAGCTTGTGGTAAATTCCTTATTATGTATATCCACCGGTGTAAGCATATCATTACCTCCAAGATATTAGTAATAGCGTTTTAACAGGACTCCAATACGGCCCTTCTTTGTCTGACCACGAACCTCGGCAACCTCCAGCCTGCCTCTGCCCCGTAGGGAAAGGGTATCCCCCTCCTTCACATTCTGGGAGGAATTTTTCACAGGCTGCCAATTCAGCTTCAGCTTATCTGCGGCAATATCTGCTGCTGCCCGGCTTCTGGATACACCATAGCCTGCGGCCGCAATGGAATCAACTCGCAGGGAAGCTACTGTAGCCCGCAGCTCCTTGTACTTTTCCTCCTTGGGAGGAATAGTAGACAAATCAGCCATCTGGCATTTCACACCGCTATGGCCAATCTGAGTAAGATTGGTCAGCAAATAATCGGCCAGCTTTTTATCTGTAACCACGCCGGCCTGGGCATTGCCCATAATAATATCCCCCAGGCGGTTCCGCTCAAAGCCAAGGCTCATAATGGCCCCCAGCACATCTCTGTGTCCAATATGCTCAAACTGACCATTCCATTCTATGCGGATATAAGCCAGCTCAAAGGAAGGAGAGCCACCAAAATCCTGATCCACAAACATGGCCCGCTGGCGCTCTGCTCCCTGATAGCCGCCATCCATATCCAACCTTAGACCAGGATAGTTTGCTGCTATGGTTTCCGCAATCTCCTGACCGTAGGGATCCAAAAACTCCCCTAAGCGGAATTTCTGACTTCTTTGTACCTGTTCAGCCATATCAACCAGCCGAACAGCCACTTCCTCTCCCTCTGTATTGCGATAATATCTGAGAATCTTTTCTTTTTGTTCTGCTCCTGCCATATATTCCCAATCCTTTGATAATTATTTATTTCTTTTCCCAGGGCATATCTCCCTGATCATTATTTCCCTGCTTTTTCACAGCAACATTGACATTTTTCGGTGAAAACAGCCATACCCTGCTGCTGATGGAATTAACGCTGCCATCCAAAGCGTAGGTAGTACCACTGACAAAGTCCAGAATCCGTCGATAGAGCTGGTCGTCAACTCCCTCAAAGTTAATAACTACAGGGCGTTTTTCCTTCAGGCAATTGGCAATCTGCTGGGAATCATCCAGAGATCTTGGCTGTATAACTACAACCTTCATGGGGTCAGCCCGTCTATAAACACCGTGAGTTGTAGTATAGGTTTTGCCTCCCTCTCGAATGGAACCAGCGGTACTGCCAATATTCACGACCTTGGAGCTATGTCCACTACTAAAGTCATTGCCCACAGGCTCTGCCGGTCTTTCCTCACCCTGACTGTTATTAATATTCCGTCCGTTCTGAGGTGCAGGCTCCTCCTTCACAGAATTATCTGCCTGCCTGGTATCAGCAGTAGTATTCTGAAAGCCTTCCTCACCGTCAGAATCTGTAACACCTATTTTTGTAAAAAAATCCTTTATTTTCCCCATGGGTAGATCCTCCCTATTTGTGCTAAATCAATATTGTCTAGGGCCAAAAATACCTGTACCTACCCGTACAACATTGGCGCCCTCTTCTACAGCAATTGTATAATCATGAGTCATTCCCATTGATAAATACTTAATATTCGCCTTCTGCCAGGAAATCTCCTTTATATGGTCATAAATTTTTTTCATATTGGCAAATAAAGGCCGACAATCTTCCACATTCTCATAGTTTGGTGCGATACACATTAAGCCCATAAGCTGAAGATTATCCATCTCATCCACCTGATGCAGCAATTCCTCTAAGCCATCCTCATAAATTCCAGATTTGGAATCCTCATGGGCCAGATTAACCTGTACTAACACCTTTTGTACCTTGTTAATACCTGCTGCTGCCTTATTAAGAGCCTCTGCTAAATGAAGGCTGTCTACAGAATGAATCAGATCAAAAATCTTTACTGCCTGCTTGGCCTTATTTGTCTGAAGATGGCCGATAAGATGCCAGGTAACTTTTCTGTCCAAGGTTTCGTATTTCTCCTTGGCTTCCTGAATACGGTTCTCACCAATATCTGTAACACCAGCATCTATAGCCTGACGCATAGCATGTATATCGTGATTTTTAGTAACAGCTATCAGCAATACATCATCCTGACAATCTGCTGACCGGTTTTTCATACTGGTGGCAATCTTCGCTTCTACTTCATGGAGCTTTTCTTCTATCATGTCTATCACTCCTTGTGTTCATATACTATCTATTTTACACTAATTATGGCTGCAATGCGACCTGTTTTACCTTTATCTGCCCGATAAGAAAAAAATTGTTCACTATGGCAGCAGGTACATACATGGGCATTTTCTATATGCTCAGGCTTTAGCCCTGCCTGTAAAAGCTGCAGGGTATTGGTTTTCTGTAAATCAAGATGAACATTTCCCTCTGGGCCAGAGAGAATTTCTGCCTGAAATTCTGGGAACTTAGCTCGGAATTTCCCTGCCAAATCATCGCCTATCTGATAACAGCAGGAGCCAATAGAAGGGCCAATGGCCGCAAAAATATCCTCTGGGCGGGAGCCATAGTTATCCTGCATGGCCTCCACAGTCTTTGCCACAATGCTGCCGAAGGTTCCCTTCCAGCCTCCGTGGGCAAGACCTACTGCCCTATGGACAGGATCTGCCAGCAAAATAGGCGTACAATCGGCAAAGAACAGCATTAGTGGTACCCCTGGTACATTGGTTATCAAGGCATCTGTATCTGGAATACTCTGGCTGAAATCCAGAAAGCCTGCTCCTGCCTGCTTTTCTGTTATCACTGCCACATTGTTGCCGTGAACCTGCTGACAGGTAGTGGTTTTTTCGCTGTCCATGCCTAAAGCTTCACAAAAGATCCGCCGATTGGCAATAACCTTTTCTGCCTCGTCCTCCACATGAAGTCCCAGATTCAGAGAAGCATATTGTCCCTGACTACAGCCTCCATGCTTGGTAGAAATTCCATGCCGAAATTTATCCTGAGGGAAAATGTCAAAGCTGCCCAGCCAAAGCTGAGGACGATTGCCAGCTATTAATTTAAATCCCATTTGTCTATCACCCTTGCCTTCTTCGCCAATTGGCTATTTACAAACACCGCACCGCTTACAGCCATCAAAACATTTAATGGTATGTATCGGCTCTGGTTTTTTTGCCTCTGCTAGTTCCTTCAGTAGATACTCTCTGGTAAAGCCCATATCCAGTACCTCCCAAGGCAGTAATTCATCTATCGGCAGTGGCTGAGAAACATAATCCTCCAGCTTAGTACCCTGAGCCTTCAAAACTGACTTCATGGCCTTACTGCCACCGTTTTGATGAGCCTGCCACAGAACTTCGCCTGCCTGCTTATCTCCTCGGGCCAAAAAGGCCTGTATATAGGCATCCCGGGGAGATTCTGCAATAACCTCTATATTATGCCTTTTCTTCAAGGCGGTAGTTATCTGTTTCAAGGAGTTTTGGATATACTTCAAAGGGGCCATAGGCTCCCACTGGAAAGGGGTAAAGGGCTTGGGAATAAATGGGTTGATACTCAGGGTAAGCCGTCCCATAGCCTTGTGCTCCTCCATAAAATCCTTTAAGCGACAGGCCATATCAATAATGCCTTGAATATCCTCCGGACCTTCTCCCGGCAGACCAATCATAATGTATAGGCGGAAATTCTTTATCCCTGCCTTGATACCCATATCCATAGCATTAAGAAGATGCTCCTCCTCAATGCCCTTGTTCACCACCGCCCTCATGCGGTGACTGCCAGCCTCTGGCGCCATAGTAAGGGTACGCAAGCCGCTGGCTGCCAGTGAATCCACCAGCTCCTGGGTAACGGAATCAGCTCGGAAGGAAGCCACCGACATACTTAGGCCATCTCCTAGAATTTCCTTACACAGCTGGTCAATTTCGGGATAATCGGAAATTGCCGCTCCCATTAGGCCTACCCTTCGGCCGGAATCCCTTGCCTTTACCAGCATTTTTTCAATGGCCTCCAGGGAACGATTCCGAGGCTTGCGAAAACAATAGCCTGCCATACAAAAACGACAATGACGGCCGCAGCCTCTGGCTATTTCCACCAAATGCAGATTAAATTCCGTATCCTCTGTGTATACAGCCGTTTCTCCTGGAAATGCATCCAAATCAGCCAGCCATTGGCGCTGTACCTGACCACTGCCCTGCTCCAGCTTATGAACCGAAGGGACATATACTCCTGGCACCTGGGCCAAGGCTTGCAAAATAGCTTCTCTATCTGCCCCCTGAGCCTTCATTTCATGATATACATCCATAAAGGCAGGCATAATTACCTCACCCTCGCCTATGATAAAGGCATCAAAGAAAGGGCTTAAAGGCTCTGGGTTAAAGGTGGCACAGGGACCACCGCCGATTATCAAGGGGTCCATATCAGATCTATCCTTGGCCAGAGGTACAATCTTCCCTAGTTCCAGCATGGTAAGGATATTGAAATAGTCCATTTCAAAGGACACCACAAAGCCCACAATATCAAAGCGATTCAGCTCTGTCTGGGTTTCCAGGCTCAACAAAGGAGTCTTGGTTTTGACATATTCGGCCTGCTGACGCTTTTCTGGACAGAACACCCGCTCACAAGCTGTATCCTTTCGCTGATTCAGCAAACGATATACAATATGCAAACCAAGATTGGACATTCCTACAAGATAGGAATTGGGATATGTTAAGGCAAAACGGATTCTGCCTCCTGCTGGATATACATAATAGCCTGTTTCCCGTGCCAGCTGCTGTCTAAGCTGCTCCTTTAACTTCCAACCCAAAATAATCTCCTAATCGCTAATTAATATTTTTATCTCATACAATTATTCATGACCGGCCAATACATCCAATTCCTTTTTAAAGCTTTGAATGTCCGTAAACCGACGATAAACCGAAGCAAAACGAATATAGGCCACCTGGTCAAAATCCTTGAGCTGAGCCAAGGCCTCCTCCCCAATAGCTTTGGAAGGAACCTCCTGTTCATATCTCTGGCGCAGATTCTGCTCGATATTATGAGCCAGAGCCATAAGACTGTCCAGGGATTTGTCCCTTTTATCGCAGGAACGAATCAGGCCATTCAGCAATTTGTTGATGTCAAAAATCTGACGGGAGCCATCATGCTTTAATACCATCAGAGGCATCTGCTCCACAGTTTCAAAGGTGGTAAAACGGTTGCCACAGCTGCTGCAGCCTCGACGCCTTTTGATGGTTCGCCCTCCATCCACCGCCCTGGAATCAATAACACGGCAATCCGGAGTACTACAATATGGACAACGCATTTATTTCACCAACCTTTTCCTTGTTTTTACTTGCTTATTCTTTTTCTCCGGCCTAATAAGGCAATGAGGCCCATAGCCTATCAAATCCTGTCGTCCTGCCTGACAAAGAGCCTTTTTCACCAAGCCGTAATTCCCCGGCAGCCAGAACTGCATCAAAGCCCTTTGCATGGCCTTATCTTCCTTGGATTTGGCGGAATATACCGTCTCTCCGGTCAAGGGGTTAAGGCCTGTGTACCACATACAGGTGGACAGGGTGCCTGGTGTAGGAATAAAATCCTGCACCTGCTCTGGATGATAGCCCATCTCCTTGATGAACTCTGCCAGCTCAATGGCATCCTCCAAATGACAACCGGGATGGCTGGACATAAAGTAAGGCACCAGATACTGCTTCTTCCCCAGCTTTTGGTTCATACGGGTAAATTTTTCCACAAACCGTCTATAGACCTTGCTGCCGGATTTACCCATCATTCTGGTAACTCGATCAGAAATATGCTCTGGAGCAATTTTTAGCTGACCACTAATATGATACTCACACAGCTCCAGCAGAAAATCATCCTTGGCCAATAGTAGATAATCAAATCGAATACCGGAACGGATAAAGACCTTTTTTACCCTTGGCAATTGTCTAAGCTTCCGCAAAAGTTCAATATACCCCTGCTGATCTGCCACCAGATTACGGCATACATCAGGGGATAAACATTGCTTGCCGTGACAGGTGCCCCGCTTTAGCTGCATATCACAGGAGGTGCGATGAAAGTTGGCGGTAGGGCCTCCCACATCGTGAATATATCCCTTGAAATCCGGTTCCTGGGTAATGCGGACAGCCTCCCGAATAATGGACTCATCACTGCGAGGCTGAATAATCCTGCCCTGATGGGAGATAATAGCACAGAAATTACAGCCGCCAAAGCACCCTCGCTGGGCGGTAATACTGAATTTGACCTCCTTGATAGCAGGCACTCCCCCTACAGCATCATACATAGGATGCCAATTTCTTTCATAAGGCAAGTCGTAGATTTCGTCCATTTCCTCTGTGGAAAGAGGCATGGCTGGTGGATTCTGCACAATACAAAACTCCCCATTCTGCTGAGCCAGCTTCTTGCCTCGGAAAGCATCCTGCTCCAGATATTCCACCTTAAAGGCCTCGGCAAAGGCCTTTTTGTCCTTTTTTACCTCTGCTAGAGACGGCAAAGGGGTATAATCCCAAATATAATCAAAATTAGGCACCTTGAAGCAGGTTCCCTGCACATCCTGAATGTTTTCTATGGACACGCCTTGATGAAGCTGGGCGGCAATATCTATCAACTGTCTTTCTCCCATGCCGTATACCAGCAAATCTGCAGGACACTCTGCCAAAATAGAGGCACGAACCTCATTCTGCCAATAATCATAGTGGGCAAACCGCCGTAGACTGGCTTCAATGCCTCCAATAATAATAGGCACCTGCTCTCCCCAGCATTCCCGCAGTTTCCGAGTATAAACCAGTACGGCCCGCTCTGGCCTCTTGCCTGCCTTGCCTCCGGGAGAATAGGAATCATCATGCCTAAGTCTCTTGGCCGCAGTATAGCGATTCAGCTGAGAATCCAGATTACCGCTAGACACAAGAAAGCCCAGCCTAGGTTTACCCAGGCTGGTAAAGTCCTTTGTATGATGCCAGTCAGGCTGAGGAATAATCCCCACCTTATAGCCATGTTTTTCTAGCAAACGGCACAAAATAGCCGGACCGAAACTGGGATGATCCACATAGGCATCCCCTGAAACGAAGATAAAATCAAGCTGTTCCCAGCCCCGCTCTTCCATATCCGCCCTTGTTACAGGCAAAAAACTCATAAAACCTTCCTGCTCCTATCTCAGCCCTGAGGTGCTGCTGGTGCAGTCTCTGCTGCTGGCTGTGGGGCTGCTGGTGCTGGCTCTGGTGCAGCAGCAGGCTCAGGAGCTGCTGGCTGGGCAGCCGGCACTTCCTCCTGCACTGGCTGAGGCTGTGGCTCTGGGGCACTGTAATGATTAGCCTGAGAGCTGCTTTCCTCATAGGTGCTTGGAGCACTTTCCTGCTGAGCAGGAGAATTTTCAACTGCTTTAGCTGGCTCATCCTTCTTGAAGCTGCGCTCCTCTACCTGGCCCATCTGTCCCAGGGTGCCTACATCCTTGCCATTAAAGGTAATCTGAATGCCACCAGCGTTGCCTGCCAGAATATCCACATTCTCCTTACCCTGCCAAGACATTTCCTTACCCTTTTCTATGGTACCCTCAAAGGCTGGCTGACCGTCCACCTTAACAGAAATCCAGCAATTTTCCAAAGCCTTGGCGGTAATCTCCACACCATCATATTTCTTTTCCACTGGTGCAGGGTTGGCAGTTTCCACCTTGACTGTCTCCTGCTTAGGCGCATTTTCAGTACCATCATCCATAAAGGCAATATAAACGCCACCTAGGAATACAAACATAATCCCCAGCAGAATCATAAACTTCTTGGAACCGCTTTTTTCTTCCCGCTCCAAGCTATCCCGATAGGCATCCCCAGCAGCAAAAAGATTCTTCTTTGGCTGTACAGGCTGAGGATTTTGCGCTGGCTTTCTGACAGGCTCCTGCGCAGGACTAAGCTCTCTAGCCTTACTACGGCCAAAAAGACTGTGGCCGGAGGATTTTACCTCTGGCTCCTGAGGCTGATCTACAGGCTGAACCACCTTGTTAATATTTCTTTCCTCATCGTATTTATCCAGCAGGGCATCCCCGTCTATCTGCAAAAAACGGGAATAATTTCTAATAAATCCCTTGGCATATACATCTCCAGGCAGGGAATCATAATCTCCCTTTTCTATAGCCTCCAAATATATATCACGAATACTGGTTTCTCTAGCTATATCTTCAATGGTTAATCCCTGTTTCTCACGTTCCCCGCGCAGAATATCTCCAACCATGTTACGTCCTCCTCTAATATACTTTTGATGTATTTAGCTATACCCTATTATAACATGTATTTTTTCTAGTACAATAGCTCACACTAGGTTTATTTACCTGGTTTTTCCCTAATTTCCTCCAAGGTAATAGAATTTAGAACCTCATTTATTCTGGCTCCAATTTTGTCCCAAACATCCCGCCGACTACAGCTGGCTGCTTTTGCACATACATAGGGCGCATCCCCATCCATCTGCATACAGTCGGCAAAGGCAATAGGCCCCTCCATAGCAACAATAATTTCCCCAATGGATATATCAACAGGCTCCTTGGCTAGTATATAGCCGCCCTGAGCTCCACGAATACTTTTGACAAAACCTGCCTTTTTCAAAGTACCCATTAGCTGCTCCAAATAATTCTCTGAGATATCCTGACGCTCTGCTATAGATTTCAATGCTACAGGCCCTGTACCATATTCATTGGCTAGATCCTGCAATGCCAGAACGCCATAACGACCACGCTGGGATAGCTTCATGCCTCCTGCCTCCCTTTATTAAAACTGCATCATTCTAAATTCCTTAATCAACTGTATCAAAATCGCTGCGGTTCTATCCACACCATAACGATTGGATTTAATGGTAATATCATAATTCATACCATTGCCCCATTCCATATCAGAAAATTCCTGACAATGATTTTTTCTATCTGAAGCAAAATCCTGAATCCTATCCAAGGCTTCCTCGGCAGAAATATTTTCCTTCCGCATAACCCGCTGTACCCTTTCTTTTTCGTCAGCAGTAATAAAAATATGCAGTGAATTACGATGCTTCTGCAAAATATAATTAGCCAAACGACCTACAATTACGCAGGAATCCTTGGCCGCAATTTCCTGAATAACCTTGGCTTCCAGTTGAAAAATCTGCTCCTGCACAGGCCTCTGATTCCCTGGCAAAGCCCCAGTGTACCAGTCAAACAACCTATACAGTGCGGTGCTGGTGATTTTTTCCTCGTGCTCCTTGAGATATTCCTCCGCAAAATCACTGCGCTCTGCTGCCATTTTGATTATCTCCGTATCATAATAAGGCAGTCCCAGCTCATGGGCAATTCTTCTGGCAATAGTTCTGCCGCCACTGCCATATTCATGGGAAACCGTCAACACAAAATGTTGTTCTGACACCTTGGGCAGTTCCTGCTTCTCCCGCTCCTTTTGAATTAAATTCTCTGGCAAAAGCAAATAGGTCAAGCCCTTTAAATAGGTACTAAAAAATTTGATTTCTGAACCACAGAAAAAGGCTGCTATCAAAGTACCCTCTCGCACAGCGGCCAGCTCCCCTATAAACACCAGACACAAAACAGCTGATGTAATAGTCATACCTAAATCGGAAACAACCTTTACGGAAGTATACGGCTTCCCCAAGCGCTCAGATACCACCTGCAGCAGGGCATCCATAGGCAGTAAAGTAATTCTGGCAATAATCCCCAGATATATACCAAAGGCCATAATGGTACAGCCAGCAAAAAGCATAGCCACCTGACCTATATAGGCAGTCAAGACCAAAGGTGCCAAAAATTCCAAGGACAAATCAATAAAATAACCAAATACTACTGTCATGCCTGCCTGCAAAAACAACAGCTTCTTTGGTATCCCTGGCTTGAGCACAGGCTGGAGAATAATCATAAACAGATTCAACAGAGCTGTCCAACCACCTACAGTAATACCTGTAAAAAGCAAGGAAAAGGTATACGGCAGGGATGAAATCGGGGATACACCCAGGGCAGATTTAATCATACAGGCTACACCAAAGCCCATAAAGACCAGACAGAGAGAGAATACCAGAAATCTTCTGGCCATCTCCGAAGGAGACTGCTTCATCTCTTTCAACAAGTTCATCACCTCATAGAACAATAAAGGGCTCGCAAACCGACCTTTAACAGCCACCTGCGAGCCCCGGAAATACTATTGGAAATCCTGCAAAATTACAGCAGAACCTTATGAGACAGATTTACGCGGCCCTTCTGGTCAATTTCAACAACCTTAACATCCAGCTCGTCGCCTTCCTTAACATAGTCATCTACCTTTTCCACACGCTTTTTGTCCAGCTGGGAAATATGGCAAAGACCTTCATGGCCTGGGAAGAGCTCAACAAAGGCACCAAAAGCCATCAAGCGGGTAACCTTGCCTCTATATACCTGACCTACCTCTACCTCGCGAACGATGTCCTCAATGGCAGCTACGGCCGCAGCGGAAGCATCTACGCTGGTAGCGGAAATACGAACAGTTCCATCATCATCAATATCGATCTGTACACCGCACTCGTCGATAATCTTCTTAATCATCTTGCCGCCTGGCCCGATAACCTCGCGAATCTTATCTGGCTTAATGTGCATGGTGGTAACACGAGGAGCATATTTGCTTAATTCCTCATTTGGCTGTGCAATGCACTCCAGCATCTTGCCCAGAATAAAGGCACGGCCCCGCTTAGCCTGAGCCAAAGCAGAAGACAGAATCTCACGGGAAATACCCTTAATCTTAATATCCATCTGAATAGCAGTAACGCCCTCAGTAGTACCTGCTACCTTGAAGTCCATATCACCCAGAGCATCCTCCATGCCCTGAATATCGGTGAGAATGGTATAATCCTCTCCATCCTTTACCAGGCCCATAGCCACGCCGGAAACTGGGCGCTTAATAGGCACACCGGCATGCATCAGGGAAAGAGTGCTGCCGCAAACGGAACCCATAGAGCTAGAGCCGTTGGACTCCAATACCTCGGAAACCATGCGGATAGTATATGGGAACTCCTCAGTGGAAGGAATAACGGGCACCAATGCACGCTCTGCCAAAGCACCATGACCAATCTCACGACGGCCTGGGCCACGAACAGGACGAGCCTCGCCTACAGAGTAGCCAGGGAAATTATACTGATGAATATAATGCTTGCTGGTTTCTACACCAAGGCCATCAATTACCTGCTCATCTCCCAGAGAGCCCAAGGTAGTAATAGTCAAAATCTGAGTCTGACCACGGGTAAACAGGCCAGAACCATGAGTACGAGGCAAAATACCTACCTCACAGCTAATAGGACGAACCTCTTCTACCTCACGGCCATCAGGGCGAATCTTCTCCTTGGTAATCATGCGGCGCACGATTTCCTTCACAATCTTGTGGAGCATATAAGGAATTTCCTTAACTGCATCTGGATAAATCTCCAGAAAATGCTCCAAAGCATCAGCCTTAACAGCAGCAATATGCTCGTCACGATCCAGCTTATCCGGGTTGCGTACTGCAGCATCCAGCTTATCAGTAGCATAGGCACGAATAGCCTGCTCCATTTCCTCTGGTACAGCAAAGAGCTTAACCTCTCTCTTAGCCTTGCCTACAGCCTTCTGCATCTCATCCTGGAAAGCAACAATCTTCTTGATTTCCTCGTGACCGAAGAGAATGGCCTCCAGAATAACTTCCTCTGGCAGCTCATCAGCACCAGCCTCAACCATCATAACTGCATCACGAGAGCCAGCAATGGTCAGATTTAAATCAGACTTCTCACGCTGCTCAACTGTAGGGTTGATAACAAACTCTCCATCAATGCGGCCTACGCGAACACCAGCAATAGGGCCCATGAAAGGAATATCAGAAATAGTCAAAGCACAGGATGCACCAATCATAGCTGCAATCTCTGGTGCATTGTCCTGCTCTACGGACAATACAGTAGCTACAATCTGTACATCATTTCTATAACCCTCTGGGAACAGAGGACGAATAGGACGGTCAATGAGACGGCTGCACAGAATTGCAGACTCGCCAGGACGACCTTCTCTCTTTATAAAACCGCCAGGAATCTTGCCAACGGCGTACATCTTCTCCTCATAATCAACGGTCAAAGGGAAGAAATCAACGCCCTCACGAGGCTCCTCAGAAGCGGTAGCAGTAACCAATACAACGGATTCACCATAACGAACCAAAACAGCACCATTTGCCTGCTTTGCCATCTTGCCAGTCTCAACGGTAAAAGTTCTGCCGCCAAGCTGCATTTCAAAACTCTGCATCAAGTTTTTCCTCCTAATTTTCATTCTTTTTGCATACTAAGTTAGTATAACACATATTCAAATAAAAAGCCTAATATTTTTTTACAAAAACAAAAATCCCCCACCGAAGTGAGGGATTCAAGGCAATTACTTGCGCAGGCCCAGCTTAGCAACGATTGCACGATAGCGCTCGATGTCAACCTTGTTCAGATAAGCCAAAAGACGACGACGATGACCAACCATCTTCAACAGACCACGACGGGAATGATGATCCTTCTTGTGCTCCTTCAGATGCTCGGTGAGATAAATGATACGTGCAGTGAGAACTGCAATCTGTACCTCTGGAGAACCAGTGTCACCCTCGTGTACGGCATACTTCTGAATAATTTCCTGCTTTGCTTCCTGAGTCAACATAATATATTCCTCCTAATTAATTATTTCCCCAAGCCGGGACCAGCGTCGGAGTGTCGCTCATCTAGGCAAGAGGCATGTGTCCATTCATAAATTATCTGACACACAATGGATACTATATCACAAAATCTCAACTCTGTAAATACTTATTTTACTTTGTCTGCCAATAATTTGCGGGCAGTGATTTCATCTGCACGAAGCTGTTTTACTAAGGCATCTACACCGCTAAATTTTTTCTGCTCCCTAAGCTTGCCCACAAACTGTACCGTAATAGCCGCATCGTAGATATTCTGGGAAAAATCCAAAATATTCACCTCCAAGCGGCGATTACAGCCTTCAAAGGTAGGATTATCCCCTATATTGGCAATGCCATTATATCTTTTGCCATTTAGCCAAATCAGCACAGCATAAGCACCATTAGGCAGCATGGCCCGATGAGATCCGATAGCCAGATTGGCTGTAGGAAAGCCCAGTTTCCGACCACGATGATCTCCGTGAATCACCCGGCCTCCAAAGCTGAAATACCTGCCAAGATATTCATTGGTTTTTTCCAAATCCCCAGCTTCGATAAGACTGCGGATTCTGGTACTGCTTACCATGCGGCCATCCAGCTGTACCGCCTGGCCCACCTCTGCCTGAAAGCCATATTCCTCCCCCATGCGCAGCAGCATACGAGGATTTCCCTTGGCCTTGGCACCAAAGGAAAAATTAGGTCCTGTTACCAGATAATGAGGATTCAAACTGTGGCAAAGTTCATCAATAAAAGCCTCTGGACTTTGACGGCACAGCTTTTCATTAAAGGCCACATTCACCAGCATCTGTACTCCCATAGCTTTCAGAATATCTGCCTTGGAAATATTATCCCCAATCTGCATAGGCACCTTATCAGGAGCAATCTGCTCCAAGGGATGGTTGCTAAAGGTATAAACCACGCTGACCAGCTTGTGAGCCTTGGCCAGATTCATAGCCCGCTGAATAATACTTTGGTGACCGATATGAACTCCGTCAAAGGTTCCCAGAGCCACCGCTGTTCCTTTATCTCCTAAAAGTTGTTTTGCTTCACTTAATTTATTGCATATAAGCATCTTATCACCTATCAATCATTTATTACTGCCATTTATTATAACCCCTAAACTTTCCAAAGTAAATGCCGGGATATTTAGTTTTATGTTCAACAAATTTTTTGCTTTCCTGGAAATTTTCATTTTCTTTTCAGACAAGCCTGCTATATTATAGACAATCCCTTTGATGTACAAGATATGTACTTTCAGTACTATCCCATATACATCATTTTCTCCATCCCATTGGC
>SAMEA104315425__coassemble_558_pt1 | contig 33134 bp, 28 predicted proteins | sample SAMEA104315425__metabat2_low_PE_026 | metagenome-assembled genome bin SAMEA104315425 (sample SAMEA104315425) | gut metagenome | biome: Monkey gut; feature: monkey-associated habitat; material: faeces | place: China | collected 2013
TGAAGGCTGCGAAAGAAATAGTCAGAATATGTCGCGACATGGATCTTCTAAGCGAGTATTTGGGAGAAAGAGAAACGGAGGTTGAGGGCATTATGTTAGCGTTGTTTGATCAGGAACAGGTATGGAACATAGAAAAGGAACACATTAGACAGCAGGCTTTAGAACAAGGCGTAAGTCAAGGTTTAAGCCGGGGCATAAGCCAAGGTATAAACCAAGGAAGATTAGCTATGCTGATAGATCTTGTACGTGATGGTTCTCTTTCCTTGGCATCTGCTGCAAAGAAAGCCAATCTTGATGAAGAAAAGTTTAAAGCGAGAATGGCATCTGTTTTGTGAGTATAACTGGAGAGCTTAATGACTTAGATTGTTGACAAATACTCGAGAATTATTGTTGTGTTCTGAAAAACGGATGAATTACGGTTAATAAAATACAAACAATAATAAAAAATAAACATTTACCAAAAATGTGAAAAATTGGGTGTATTCGGCTTGTAAGGCGGATATGCCCTTATTTTTTTGCAAGAATAAGGATGTTGCCGAATCATTTAGTTTTCTCGATATTGTCAATCCCAATAATTTTGCTACCTGCACAGAAAATAGGTCATTTCAAACAGAGTCAAGGTGAAAAATTACGATGAAAACACTAATAAGTGGTACCCCCATATTGCCCTATAGATAATTTGTATATATCGGCAAATCAGAATTGCTGGCAGGTTATAAAGAACGAAAAAGAAGTTTTGGATATAGTAATGTTTTAATGGGGTGCGAAAAGAGCTAAGGAGATTGTCTGGTATGATAATGTTTAAATAAGATGGTAAAATTAATTTAAAATTATCAACAATAGTGGTAAAATAATGCTGACACACAAAATATTATTATACTGTGAAACATTTTATATTTAGAAGTACATATATTGTCCAAGCGATATGATAATATATTAACTAAGCAGTGTAGAGCCTATAATTGACGTAATTATTAGTTTCAGTATAATGGCATAGAAGTAGATGCTCCAAAGAGATATAACAGGGGGATTAATACAATGAATAATGTTGCTAATAGATTTTCCTTAGATTCTGATAGCAAACATCAAACAAACAATATCCTAATGATGCATAAGGATATGGCAATGGATGGAGTTGGACAGATAATATCTAATTTTTCAACATTGCAATTTCCAGCAAGCGGCGTATTATCTTCTAACGAATATAGTTTTTTTAGAGTAAATCAATTGTCATATGATCAGGACTATCCTAAGCGTGAAGCTATGGAAAATGTTTTACTGTCTATTGATAATGAGGCCTATAATTTTGTCTATATTTTGACAGGTACTTCTCATGGAGTGGACCTGTGTATGGGAGTTGTTAGGAATGGTAATGAATATAATGGTATATTAAATACTAAATTATCTGCTAATAATTATTGTGAAAATTTAGCAAAGGCTTTTGAAGGTAATTTTAATGGCAGTAAATTAACTAAAATACGTGGTGAAGAATTGAAAGATCTAGCTAGATATTCTGCTAATAAATATCATTATGCAGGTATAGTTAGAGGTGTTCCGTCCATTGATGAAAAGGATGTTGGTGCTGAAGAAGGATTTCAAGGTATAGATAGACTCATTAATAGTATGTTAGGGGAAGAATGGAGAGTAGCAATTATTTGTGAGCCTGTAAAAAAATCAAAAATTATTGATTTGAAGTCAGATGTATATGATTTTTATAATCGGATGTCAGTATGGGCTAAAAGTAATATTCAACATTCGGAAAATCAAGGGACGTCTTCAACTAAAGGCAAAAATATCTCAGATACCAAAGGTAAGAATATAGGTACTAGTAATACTAAAGGCACATCTAATACAGAAGGAAGCAGCGAATCTAGTACAGGGAAAAATAGTACTAAAGGAACTTCAAAGGGGGTAAGTGAAAGTCATACATCTGGAATATCGGATAGCGAAACTTTGAATAAGGGAAATTCTCAGGCCATTACTATTGAAAAGGCGAACAAAGCTGTTCAGGAAATGATGTCTTTTATTGATGAGGAGTTATTAAAAAGGCTAAAGATTGGCTCAAGCAAGCGAATGTTTAATACATCTGTTGTATATATGGCTGATAATCCTGCTAATGCAAATCGTTTAAAAGTAAGCTTAATGTCCCTGTTTCAAGGAAAAAATCCAAGCTATAGTCCATTGCATGCAAATGATATAGATATGGATGATGATGATAACAAGAAAACTTTGAATGTGTATCAGAATCGTACCATGTATATGCCAGAGATGAATACGGACATTATGACCTTGTTAAGCCGTCCTTTTGAAGGTGCAGAGGTAGGGATAGGCACTTATCTTACAGCTAGAGAAGTGAGTCTTTTAGCTGGATTGCCACAGAAAGAGGTGCCAGGGATTACTCTTAAGGAGTCCATAGGTTATGGACTTAATGCAAAGCCTATTGATGATCCAGATGCCATTAATATGGGATATGTTATGCAAAAAGGACGCATATTGGAAGATATACCTTTTAAGCTTAATAATAGTATTCTTAATAAGCATGTCTTTATTGCCGGAGTTACAGGTAGCGGTAAGACAACAACCTGCCATCGACTGTTGTATGAAATTAACAAGGGGGGAAAAGGTAAAAGGATCCCCTTTATGGTTATTGAGCCAGCTAAAACAGAGTATCGCACTTTGGTGAGGAATCATGGCGAATTTGGTGATGTAGCTGTATTTACCTTGGGGCGAGAAAGCTCTGCACCATTTAGACTCAATCCATTCGAATTAGTGGAGGGAGAGTTGATAAGCAGCCATGTAGATATGTTGAAGGCAGCATTCACTTCTGCTTTTCCAATGGAGGCATCCATGCCACAATTATTGGAAGAAGCTATTTATAATTGCTATGAGGCTATGGGATGGGACATAGAAACCAATGAATATTTGTTGACAGCAGAAAATGGCAATCCTTTTGAGAACAGGGATATAGATGCATTCCCACAGCTTTCAGATTTGTTGCAGGCCTTGCGTGAGGTAGTAGAAATAAAGGGCTTTGGTTTAGAATTAAAGCAGAACTATGTAGGTTCATTGGTTAGCCGTTTATCAAATTTGGTAATAGGCTCTAAGGGGTTGATGTTAAATTGTCCAAGATCCGTAGATTTTTCTTATATAGCTCACAATAATGTTATCCTGGAACTAGAGGAGATAAAATCTGGAGAAGAGAAAGCGTTTATTATGGGGCTGATTCTAGGAAGAATGGCGGCTGTTATAAAAGGGGAACATAAGAAAAATAACAAATATCGCCATGTAACTCTGGTAGAAGAAGCTCATAGGCTATTGTCTAAAATGGAATATGGGGATAGTGGTGCGAAAAAGAACGCAGTAGAATCATTTACGGATTTATTGGCCGAAGTAAGAAAATATGGAGAAGGTTTAATTATTGCAGATCAGATTCCAAATAAACTAACATCTGATATATTGAAAAACACCAATACTAAGATTATTCATAGAATTCTGGCACGGGATGATAAGGAGTCTGTTGGTGATACCATGTTGATGAATGATAAGCAAAAAGAATACTTATCAGCGTTAGATGTTGGCGATGCGGTGATTTTTACAGAATCGACTGCTAATCCAGTTAATGTACATATTAATCCATTTACCGATACAAATGAAGAGCAGGTTGATGAAGATGAAGTGCAAAAGAATTTTAATTTAATAAAATCTCAATTGGGAGTACGTTATAATCATTCTATAAATGCAGCTTGTATAAGAAAATACAGAGATTTTGTAGAGCAGTTAGTAAAAATACTTGTAAAGCCGCAGACAAGAGAAGAGTCTCAGAAGGCAGAGCAAGAAAAATTAAGAATAGCTAAGGAAAAATATGAACTACTTATAAAAATATTAGGAAAATCCTCAACGAAGCAGTGGGAAGAATTAATACAAAGAGGTGATATAGTCTTAGGACGAAGATTTAAGGAAATGTATCAGAATGCTGTTAAATATCAGCAAGATGTTGTTATATTGGCTAATTTCTTTGCCACAAGGTTTGAAAATGCTACTATAGAGGAGCTTTCAGAGTTTAGACAAAAGTATAATGTATTGTCACATCGGAAAATATAAGGAGGTGTTTCATGTATATTTTATCTGTAGTGATAGGGGGAGCAATGAGGGGGGATATCATAAGCTCATTGAAGAATGTATGAATTATAATAAATTAAGAAAAATAATTGTAAATTTAATATAACAGGAGGAAATTTTTATGTTTGCAGGTATTCTTAGTGCATTAATTACAGTAACTGGTTTAGGAAATATTTTAGGAAAAGCTTTAAGTTTAGGTATTCGTGTTTTGGAGGCAACTGCTAAAGGACTAACAGCATTTGGCAATGCTTTAGGTTTATTAGAAACTGATGATCCGGTTGAAATGGGAATTAAGCGAATACAGGCAGAGAATGCAGGAATTGAACCAGATGTATATGATTCTTATGATGAGTATTTAGATGCAGTAAATAAATTTGAAATTGATGAGGAGAGTGCAGCTGAAATATCATTAGAGGAAAAATTACTTAAGGGTGCCCAGCATGCAACAGAAGCCATTGACAGAAAATTTCCAGATAGTGAAATTTTAAATGTAGCTGAGGGAATAGTTGAAAATCCAGAATTTTATGATGATGACCGTTTTGCAGCTTTAGCAGAGTTGGTTAGCAACGATCCAGATAAAATTGCAATTATTGGCAAATTGTTAATGGGGAAACTTGAAGGCGATGAATATTATGATGCTATTGATATGATTGTATCAGCAGAGCAAACAAAGCATCCAGAATTAACAATTGAGGAAATAGAAGAGCGAGTTCAGAAGTCTTTAGCATAATTCACTAGGAGAAAGAGAAATGGAAAAATTTTTGTTAATAGTGAAAAGAGAAAAATTTATTATCTTTAAGCCGGATAAGGATTATGAGTTACAATATGTAAATGGGGAACCATTTTTTTGTTACGAAGTGAAAAGGCTAACAGATAATTTAGGACAATTATTAGAATTGTTGGCGGAGGAATATAATCTAAATTCTGCTAGTGAATTGCAGTTGTGTGTTATTGGGAATAATGATGACACGGTTAACAAACTTGTGATAAATTATTTACAGTCAAAAAATATACTTCAGGAAGATGGTTTTATCAGTATAGAGTCATTGTTAGGTAGTGTCTATAATGAGTTGTACTCCCAAGCAGATATGTTGATAGATTTGTATGGTATAAACTATGATGGTAATAATTATCATATAAAAAAAGAGAAGTTTACTACAGAGAATTTTAAATTATTAGCATATACTTTGCAGGACAAAGATGTTATAGAAGCGTTTCAGAGGAGAAAAAATGACAAAATGTAAGAAATGCGGTAAGCAAAATAAAAATAAAAGATTTTTTTGCGCTAAATGTGGAGCGTTTTTGAAGGAAGAAAGCATCAATGAAAAAGGGCTTATTGATTTGCCAGAATTAAAAATGATGCGCATAATGGAAAATTTAAATGAAATCCCTCATAGTAAAATTGTTTGGGATAATATTGTAGATAATTATGTGACAAATGTAGAAAAATATTGTGCATTGTATGAAATTGATGATATTAGAGAAAACTATAATCAATCATTGGCTAAAAAGATGTATGATTTTCTTAATCTTTGTCGCACAAGTGAATTTCAGATAGCTTTTGTAGGAACAATTAAAACTGGTAAATCTACATTGATAAATGCTTTACTAGGGAAAAATTATGCATCAATGTCCGTGACACCGGAAACAGCAGCTTTGACAAAATTTCGCAGCAGTGAAAAAGATTATGTTAAGGTCGTGTTTTACACTGAAAAAGAGTGGGAAAAATTGTGGAAATCCATGACTTCCGGGGCAGATAAATTCAAAGAAGAATACAAGTCTTTGAACGCAGCTGCCGAAAAAGACAAATGGATTGGACATGAAGAAATCTTTAACTATGTAAGTAATGACATGATAGAGGAAGAGTTGAAGCCTTGGACTTCATCTCAGTGTGCACAACATTATTTTGTTAAAGAGGTTGAAGTAGGAATTTCAAATTTGCCAAAAGAATTTCCATCTCAGGTGGTATTTGTTGATACACCAGGCTTGTCGGATCCAGTAGCATATAGATCAGAAATAACTCGCAATTATATTCGCAAGGCTAATGCTGTATTTGTATGTGTGGAAGCTCAAAAGTTGCAGCAGGCAGAATTGGAAACTTTGTATTCAGTATTTTCTTTTTCAAGTCACAATAAAAAGAAGGTTCATGTAATTGCTACCCATTGGGATACCTTGAATCATCCAGAAGAGGATTGGGAGCAACAGCGTGATTATATGTATAATCAGCTTACAGGTGATGCTTGCTATGACAGTAGAGAGATGGCAATGTCTAATATTACCTATGCTTCGGCTTATATCTATAATTTGTGTAGAGATTTCAACAGTATGGAATCGAATGAACAGAAAAAAGCAAAAAAACCATTGAGAAGATTCTTAGATAATTATGAGGATGATCCAGAAGAAAGAGAAATGAAAGTTTCCGATGAATTGGAATTCATGATGAATAAGTCTAATATACCGGCAATATTTCAAATTCTCGAAGATCGTTTGGTGAATAATTATAGGGAAGTTCTGCTTAAGGATCTGGAGGTTCTCTATAATGATATACAGCATAATTTGAAAAGGGCTGTACGAGAGTCAAGGGCTTTGAAAGGGGAGCTTATGGAAACTGCACAGGCAGATTTGTCAAAACGACGCAAAAAAGTTGAGGAAAATGAAAAAGCTTATGCAGAAATTCTCAAATGCCAGAAGCAGTTGCAAGCATATATAAATGATGTTGATAAAAAAACTGAAAACAATCTAAAAAAGCTATTGGCAGCAATGGATGCACCCCCAAATCCTCAATATAAGAAAGAAGGAACGAAATTATATAAAAAGGCATTGAGTAAAATTAAGAAGTTCACATTATCAAGGTAAAATAATGTTTATAAATGACATCTGTGAAAAATTATCTTTTAGTGTAGTGGGAGATAATAATCCTAATGTATGGGGAATAAGATATGCTGCGCAGGCAGGTGAAAGAGATATTGCCATCGTAAAAAAAAGGAAGGAAGCAGAAATAACAGCAGCTAGGGTTATCTTGACCAATAAGATTATTTTAGGCTTGGATAAAACTATTTTAATTTGTCATGGCAGATTATTGGAGAATGCTAGGAATATTGCCAAATTGCTAGCTTTGCATGGTGATTGTCAAGATTATTCCATGGAGGAAAATTTGAATTTATTGGCAGCAGGATATATGTTAGGGAATAATGTTACTATGGGGGCTAATATTAGGATAGGGGCTTTGACAATAATAAAAAGCAATTCTTGTATTGGCAATGGATGTATAATAGGAGAGCAATGTTATATTGGTGCTGGAACAATTATTGGTAATAATGTGATTATCAAGCCAGGAACTAGAATTGCTTCTCCTGCATTTTTTAGATACACTGATAGTCCTGTGAATGATTTTGTGGGATTTGGCAAGGTAATTATCGGTGATAATGTGACTATTGGAACCAATACAGTCATACAGCGTGGTACTTTCGCCGATACTGTTATTGGTTCGAATACGGGCATTGGTGATTCAGTGGTAATAGGGCATGATGTACAAATAGGTTCGGCTTGCGCAATTGTTTCTCAGTCTGGTATAGCAGGAGGTGCTAGGATAGAGGATAGCGTAGAGATATTAGGGCAGGCAGGTATTGCGGATAATGTTGTAGTTGGTGAAGGTGCTGTAGTTAAGGCAAAGAGTTCAATAACCAAGAATGTAGCTGCTTATGAGGTTGTATCAGGTTTATATGGAAGGCGTCACATAGATGAACTTCGTTTGCGGGCAAAGCTAACGAGATAATAGCTCTGCCCTCATAGTTAACACAGTGAAAAAGTACAGAGGCATTTTTATAGAATAATGTAGAGGTAAAAAATTAGGAGGTCGCTATTGTGGGTTGTTGTGTAGGAGATTGCGGATTCTGTTGTATAGTAGATTGCTGCATTATGGATTTTTGTAGTGATAGTTGTTGTGTAGGATATACATCCGTTAGTAACGATAGTGCAGCGCATGCAAAAATTATAAATGACTCTTTTGATAAGATGAAGAAGTCTTTTGAGAATAAGGCTGCGGCTCAAGAACAGATGATAATAGATCAAATAAATGAAAGTATGGATAAATTTATTGATGAATTGTCAGAACTGAATCTTCAAAAATTTTCGGGACGAGCTTTAAATATCAACATTAATGCGATTAAAGAAAAACGCGAAAAACTATCATATGATGTAGTTGGCTTTATTGGTGAAAGACTTCATGATAGAATAGTTACGACAGATCCAGAAATTGCACCTATGCTAAAAGAAGTAGATGATAAAAAACGCAATGCTAATATTAAAAAGTTTTGCGAGAAGGTTCTGCAGGAAGCAAAGAATGACCTGAAAATACAAATACAAAAAACCGTTAAGGCTCAGCAGGAGGTCGTGCATCAGGAATTAGAAAATAGATTGAAAGAGATAAATAAGAGTTTGGAGTCTTCAACTAAAGCTTATAATGAATTGTTAGCTGCCGTGGATAAGGATTCCTTGGAACAGGAACGCCTAAAATTGCAGTATATGTATGAATATGATATTTATAGCATACTTGCTGATAAGATGGGCGTAATGGATGATGAAATAAAAGTAGGTGTTCGTTCTAATGAAAAGAAAAATAAGGTCCGCAAGATTATTGAGTGAGACTCGTATTATGGAAATGCAGGAAGATATGAATAATTTTGCGAAAAAGATTTTTGAAGAATTAGAATCTATTAAACAGGAACAGCAGTTGATTCAAAAAAAACTTCAAGAGCTTAATGTTGTTGTCCAAAATATAGAGCCGGAGAAAATAAATTCCATTAGCGGTGAACTAGAAAAAATTTCTCAAATAGGCAGCAATATAGAAGATGCAGCACGTTTGATAATGCTGACTTCAATTGCTGGTGAACTAGACGAAGTGATAGGTAATAAGTAAAGCTATGTATAATATTGTATCGCCAAACGAAAGTATTATTAAACAAATTTATTATTTTGCGAAGCATGGTATTAATAATGTAAAAAATATAGAAACGTTATTTAGAGAAATAGAAAAAAATGATATTTCTTTGGCAAGTTTTTATAAGCAGTCTAAATACAATTACTGTAAAAAATCCCATAAGCGTTGTTTGATTTATAATACGCTATACAATACAATGGTTAGTCTAAGTCATGAGGAATATCGGCAGTATATTGGCAATGAAGGTGTAAATGAAGAAGACGAGAAGTTCTTTGTTTCTAATGGCTTATGGGTAGAAGATGATTTGGATGAAAGAAAGGGTTACCTTTCTTTGGTTAAAGTACGCCATTTAAATTCTCACCCTGAACCAACTCTTATCTTGGCAACAACTCAAAAATGTAATGCTCATTGTGCATATTGTTATGAAAAAGGAATAGAGCATAAGGATTTTCCAATTAAAAAAATTGATAATCTAGTTAAATTTATTAGTAATTTAGATAGGAACAAGGCTGTACATATTACTTGGTTTGGCGGTGAACCTTTGATGAATATCGCCTTTATAGATGGCGTAGTGAGAAAATTAAGAGAGGCAGGGGTGCCATATTATACATCCATGATTAGTAATGCTAGTCTGATTACAGAAGAGCTAGTAAAAGAATATTTTCCTGTTTGGAATATGAAACATATACAGGTAACATTAGATGGTACTAAGGATGAATATGAACGCATAAAAGCTTATGATGATAAAAATTTAGGCAGATTTGAGAATATTATAAATAATATTACTGTGATATCCAAATATAAGGTTAGTGTGGATATAAGAGTAAACATAGATCAAAAAAATATTGAAGATGTGCATAAATTGTTTAATCAGCTGGAGAAAATTTATGGTGATAACACCATGGTGCGTTATTATCCAGCATTTATCAATGGATCTTCATATGATGTTCCAGTAGAATCTCGAGTAGATGTTCTGTATAATATATTAAAATTGATGAAGGATCCTGCTAAAGTGATGTCCGTGAATCGCCTATATAATCAACCTTTGACGGCACCATGTCACAGAGCACAACCTAATGCATTTTCAATAGATGCAGAAGGTAATGTATATAAATGCGAACATGATATTGGCAGGCCTGATAATAAGTTGGGTGATATTTTTACAGGGGTAGATGATGAAGAAAGACGCAAAAATGTAGCGCAATTAAGAGAAGAATGTGAAAAATGTGTATTTTCACCTAAGTGCTACGGAGGTTGTGAGTCTAATTTCTTAAAGAGTGCAGATCCTTGCATGGTAGATAGATATATTATACCTGCTTATATGAGTGTAATATTAGATAAATAAGAAAGGTAGGTGGCGGTTGTGTTGGTTAGAGAACGGGTTGAGGATCAGGAATATCTTTTGCTGTCTCCTTTGTCGGCTAAGAGCCGTGAGGCTGAAAGGGATAAGCAGCAGGAGGAGTGTCCATTTCGCACCAAATTTCAAAGAGATCGGGATAGAATCCTACATTCCAAGGCATTTCGCCGCCTTAAGCATAAGACACAGGTTTTTATTGTCTCCGGGGATCACTACCGTACTAGAATGACTCATAGTCTGGAAGTAGCTCAGATTGGCCGAACTATTGCCAGAGGTCTTAGTCTAAATGAGGATTTGACGGAGGCCATAGCCCTGGGCCATGATGTAGGTCACACGCCATTTGGACATTCTGGGGAATCGGCTCTTAATAAGCTGTGCGGACATTTTGCTCACAATGAGCAAAGTCTGAGAGTGCTAAAATATTTGGAGAAAAATGGTCAAGGCCTGAATCTGACTCAGGAGGTGCAGGATGGAATTCTTCATCATAGTGGGGCGGTACTGCCCTATACTATGGAGGGACGGATTGTACACTGGGCGGATCGAATTGCCTATCTCTGTCATGATTTTGATGACAGTATGCGGGCAGGCCTTTTGTCCGTCAGTGATTTGCCAGAGCAGGTGCAAAGCCATATTGGCACAGTAACCTCTCAGATGATTACCAACATGGTGTCGGATGTTATCTGTCAATCGGAAAAGGCTGGAGATATTATTTTTTCGCCTCAGCTGACAGAGGCCATGAACGTATTTCGCCAGTTTATGTTTAAGAATATCTATCATTCAGAGGCCTTGGCCCGGGAAAGATGGCAGGGAGTATTTGTCTTGGAACAGCTTTACAAGTACTTTATAGAGGATAGCAGCCGTTTGCCAGAGGAATTTAAAGAAAGAGAAAAGCAATGGGGCCTCCAGCAAACAGTGGTAGACTATGTGGCAGGCTTAACGGATAGCTATGCAGTGCAGCTTTTCAATCATATTTTTATGCCTCCTGTAGGGGAAATGGTGCGTTAGAAAAATTAAAATATAGGTAGGGAGCATATTTGCCTTGGGGCAGATGTGCTCTTTTTTCTAAAACTAACCTTTTTAGTCAACATTTTTAATGCTATTTTAAGAAAGATATTATAAACTAGAGAGGTAAATTTGTATGGTAAAATGAAAAATTTCACCTAAAGGACGGTGTTTTTATGAAAAAAGCAAAACTTATATTGGGGGCCTGGCTGCTGACAGGAAGCCTGCTGGGATATATGCCTACCGGCAACTGTATGTCCCTGTCCTTGGATGAGGCTGTGGATATGGCCATGAAGAACAACCCTGATGTGTTAATTACTCAGCTAGGGGAGAAAAAGGCTGAGGCAGGTTTGCGACAGGCCAGAGGTCAGAACAGCATTAGCTGGATAGCTGGTTCTACCTTCGGCAGGTCCGATAATAATAATCTTGGCTGGAATAACAGTAACAATAACAAGATTTCTGCTTCCCTGCCAATTTATTCTGGAGGCGTGAATCAGAACAATATTAAAAGCAGTGAGCTGGATGTGGATATAGCCAAGCTGCAAACAGAAAGAAAATGGGAAACTACCCAGCTGGCTGTAATTCAGGCCTATTATGATGTGCTGGAGGCGCAAAAGAAAATTGGTGTCTATCAGGATACAGTTAATAAATACCAGCAGCATCTGATAAATGTGGAGCAGCTCTACAGCGCAGGCAGTAAAGCCAAGGTAGAGGTGCTTCGTTCCGAGGTGGAGCTGTCCAATGCCAGACAGGATTTAATCAAGGGAAAGAATACCTATGATAATAATCTTAGTACCCTGAGAAATCTTTTGTATTTGGATAGTCAGGAGCCATTGGAGCTGACAGATGATTTCGCCTATATTCCCTTTGCCGGCAGTATAGGCGATTGTGTGGATTTTGCCTTGGCCAATCGAAAGGAGCTTTTGATTGACAGCTATCAGCTGCAGCAAAAGGAATTGGCTGTTAAAAATGCCAAGGCAGGCTATCTGCCTACAGTGGATTTGTCATTGGGGGCAGGCTGGAACAAGCAGGTACTGCCAGATGGGGACAATCATGAATATAGTGCCTCCATTGGTGTTAGCTGGAATATTTTTGACAGCGGTGTAACAGCAGGCAAGGTGGATGCTGCCAATACAGAGCTAAAGATTGCCCAGGCTACGCTGCAAAAGGATAAAAATGATATAGATTTGTCTGTGCGGAAAAACTATAACAGTATGCGAGAAGCGGAGGAGCGCTTTAATTCTACGGAAACTGCCATAAAGCAGGCAGAGGAGGATTATTTTATTGCTCAGGAAAAATATAAGGCTGGGGAAGGCATAATGCTGGATATTATTGATGCTCAGGAGGCTTTGTCTACCGCTCGTCAGAATTATATCAGTGCCCAATATGATTATGCCCGCTATAAAGCAGCATTGGAGGCAGATATGGGTGGCACCAATGAGCCAGCCCCCATAGATAATTAATGAGGAGATAGTATATGGCAAAAATATTACAAGGCAAGGTAAAATGGCTGGTGTTGGTCGTTGTACTGGTGGCAGCTGCTGTTGGTGGCTATATGTATTACAACAGTCAGCAGGAGGCAGCTAAGGCCAATATTAATGCAGATTTGGTAGAGACACAGCGGCAAAGTCTGAAATCTGTGGTTTCAGCTACAGGAACTATTAGACCTGTTGATTCTGTTGAGGTTAGCTCCAAGATTACCGCCAGAATCAAATCTGTGCTGGTAAAGGAAAACGATACAGTTAAGGCGGGGCAGACTGTGGCTATTCTGGATGGCAAGGACTACGAGGCAACTAAGGATCAGGCTACCTACAAGGTAAATAATACCCGCTCCAAATATAATAGAGCAGAGTATCTTTACTCCATTGGCGCCAAATCTAAGGAGGAACTGGAGGATGCAGAGTATGATTACGACACAGCCGAAAGCTCTTTGTCCAAGACAGAATCTGATTTGGCAGAAACCGTTATTACAGCTCCTATGGATGGTGTGGTAGTAGGAGAACCAAAATCTGCCGGTACTATGGCGGTACAGGGAAATAGCAATCCTACTGTTATTATGACCATTGCTGATATGTCCCGGAAGCAGATTATTGCCAAGGTGGATGAGACGGATATTGGCAGTGTAAAGGTAGGCCAGAAGGCGACCTTTACAGTGGATACCTATAATGGCAAAACCTTTACTGCTACAGTGTCTCGAATTTCACAGACTGATGTTACCAATAGCTGGAACATTAATACCAGCTCCGCCAACACCAGCACACCTACAGTTATTTACTATTATGTGATTCTGGATGTGGATGATCCGGATAATCTCCTTTTGCCAGCTATGACAGCCAGAGTAGATATTGTTACCGACGAAAAGGAAAATGCTTTGGTGGTGCCAATTTCCGCCTTGAAAACAGATTCTTCCGGCTCCTATGTAATGGTAGCTTCCGGAAAGGAGCAGGAAAAGCGGTATGTTTCTACAGGTATCTACAGTGATGAATATGTGGAGATTACCGATGGGCTGACCGATGGAGAACAGTTGGTAGTCAGCTATAAAGCCAAATCCAGCTCTAGTAAGAATATGGGTGGGCCGCCACCAATGTAAAAGGAGGTTAGCTATGGATAAAAAAGATGCAATAGCTATCCGTCTCAGGGATATTAAGAAAATTTACAAGATGGGCGGTCAGGAGCTGGCTGCCTTGAATGGTATTGATTTGGATATAAAACGAGGGGAATTTGCTGCTCTCATGGGGCCATCAGGCTCTGGTAAATCCACTCTGATGAACATTCTAGGTTGTTTGGACAGACCCACAGTAGGCTCCTATGAGCTGGAGGGCAAGGAAGTAGCTCATTTATCAGATGATGAGCTGGCCGTGATGCGCAATAAGCATATTGGCTTTGTCTTTCAGAATTTTAATCTTCTGTCCCGTATTTCCTCTTTGGAAAATGTGGCTCTGCCTTTGGTTTATGCTGGGGTAGGAGCTTCAGAGCGACGCAAAAGAGCGCAAGAGGTTTTGGAGGCTGTAGGTCTGGGAGATCGAGCAGGACATCTGCCTAATGAGCTATCTGGTGGTCAGCGGCAAAGAGTAGCTATTGCCAGAGCCTTGGTAAATAATCCAGAAATTATTATGGCTGATGAACCTACAGGTAATCTGGATACCAAATCCACCAAGGAAATTATGGAAATATTTCAGGAAATGCATGGTCGAGGCAAAACCATTATTCTGGTAACCCATGAGCCGGAGATTGCTGTATGTGCCAATAGACAGCTTTTGGTGCGGGATGGGGTTATTACCAGAGACGAAGGAAAGGGTGTGGTGTTGGATGTTGTTTAAGGAATGCTTTTTGATGGCCTTTACAGCTCTATACGCCAACAAGCTTCGCTCCCTTTTAACCATGCTGGGCATTATTATTGGCGTGGGAGCCGTTATTGCTATGGTATCTGTAGGTATGGGTGTCCGCAGCAATGTACAGGAATCCATTGCCAGCCTGGGTAGCAATATGCTTATCGTATCTCCTGGTTCTTCCAACCGCAGCGGCCCTAAGGGGGCTGCTGGCTCTAAGACCACTTTGAAATATGAGGATGCCCAGGCCATAGAAAGCAAGGTGCGGAATATTGATTACGTATCTCCCAGCGCCAGTGGCAATTATCAGATTGTTAATGGCAATCAAAACTGGAATACCAGTGTTCAAGGCGTAACTCCGGGCTATATGGATATCAAATCCCTGTCAGTGCAATCTGGTTCCTTTATTACCCAGGAGCAAATGAATAAGCGGGAAAGAGTGGCAGTTATTGGTACGACTGTGGCAGAGAATCTATTTGGTTCCGAGAATCCTGTAGGCAAAAAAATCCGGGTGAATAATCAGCCCTTTCGGGTAATTGGTCTTTTGGAAAGCAAAGGCCAGTCCTCTATGGGACAGGATCAGGATGATGTGGTAATAATACCTCTGACTACGGCGCAGGAACGAGTGCTGGGTATTACCTATGTTAATTCCATCAGTATTCAGGTTAGCGATGCCAAATATATGGATCAGGTCCAGGAGGATGTAGAAATTCTTTTGCGCCAGCGACACAAAATTGTAGGAGGCAAGGAAGATGATTTCCATGTGCGGAACCTTACCAGCCTGATGGAAACCATGACTCAGACTACGACAATGATAACGCTGCTTTTGGGCAGTGTGGCAGGTATTTCCCTAGTGGTAGGCGGGATTGGTATTATGAATATCATGATGGTATCTGTAACAGAGAGAACCAGAGAAATTGGTATTCGCAAGGCCTTAGGAGCAACCTTCAACAATATTATGATGCAGTTTTTAATTGAATCTGTGGTCATTGGTGTTATAGGAGGCATTATTGGCATTTTCCTGGGCTGTGGCATTTCTTCCATTATTGCCAAGGTGGGAGGTTTTAATACGGTGATTACCTGGGCGCCAATTGTGGTATCCTTTAGCTTTTCCGTGGGAATCGGCCTGCTTTTTGGTATATTGCCAGCCCGCAAGGCTGCTCGTTTGGATCCAATAGAGGCTCTGCGTTATGAATAATTTGTCTATGCCTGTGCAGAGACAAATTTTCTTTAAAATTGGTAAAATTTCTCATTGTTTTTTTGCAAGATTTATTATATATTTATTGAGTATAAGTATATAGTAAATCTTGTTTTTTACGGAAGGATGTTGACGGCATTGTTTGGCATGTCTATGGATATAGGAATTGATTTGGGTACAGCCAATGTGCTGATTTATATTAAGGGCAAGGGCGTTGTCCTGCGGGAGCCATCAGTAGTGGCTATTGATAGAGATACCAATAATATTTTGGCTGTAGGCGAGGAGGCACGGCAGATGATAGGCCGTACTCCTGGCAATATTGTAGCTATTCGCCCCATGCGGGATGGTGTTATTGCAGATTTTGATATTACGGAGTCTATGCTGCGCCATTTTATTGAGAAGGTAACTGGCCATAGTTTTATGATTCGCCCTAGAATTATGGTATGTATTCCTTCCTGTATTACGATGGTGGAGCAGCGGGCTATTCAGGAGGCTGCTGAACAGGCTGGCGCCCGCAGCACTTATTTGATTGAGGAGCCTTTAGCAGCAGCTATGGGTGCAGGCCTGGATATTTCCGAGCCTTATGGTTCTATGGTAGTGGATATTGGCGGCGGTACTACAGATGTGGCTGTTATCAGCTTAGGTGGTATTGTTATTAGCGATAGTCTGCGAGTAGCTGGTGATAAATTTGATGAAGCCATTATGGATTATATCAAAAAAGAATTTAATCTCATGATTGGTGAACGCACTGCCGAGAATATCAAAATGGAGGTTGGGGCAGCCTTCCCAGAGGCTCGTCACAGCAAGATGAATATTCGGGGCCGGGATTTGCTGACAGGCTTGCCAAAGAATATTGAAGTAACTACAGAGCAGATTAGCAGGGCTCTGGAGCCTTCTGTGGTTCAGATTGTGGATTGTGTCAAGGAAGTATTGGAGAAATGCCCACCAGAATTGGCTTCCGATATTATGGATCACGGCATTATTCTTACTGGTGGTGGAGCTATGCTCTACGGTTTGGATGAATTGATACGCAAGGAAACTCAGATTAGCACCAGCTTGGCAGAGGATCCATTGACCTGTGTGGCTTTAGGTACAGGCCGAGCTTTGGAAAATATTGATAAATTAGATAGCAAGAAAAGCATTGCTTTTTGGAAATAAAAGGCATATAGGTTAACGGATAAGTTAATCAAAGGGGGATTTGCATATGTGGCGAGGTTTGTACACCGCAGCTACTGGTATGATAACTGAAACCAGACGAACTGATACTATTGCCAATAATTTGGCTAACGCCAATACAACAGGCTATAAGCGTGATGATGCCGTAACTATGGATTTTGAACCAATGCTGCTGCGGCGCATAAACGATAAGACTGGCACCCAGCAGGAGGTAACCAGCTTTAAGGGATTTTCTCTAGGTACCAATGCTCCTGTGGTAGGTGAGCTGGGCTTAGGTGCACAGGTGGCAGATATTGCCACTGACCATACTCAGGGTTCCTTGCAGACTACTGGCAATCAGTTGGATTTTGCTGTAGAGGGTGAGGGATATTTCCGGATTGCCACCCAGCGGGGGGAAAGATATACCAGAGATGGTAATTTTTACCGGGATGCCCGCAGCCGTCTGGTTACCGTAAATGGTGAAAATGTGCTGGATAATCGGGGTAGAAATATCATTATTCCACCAGAGGCAGCAGAGTTCTCTGTATCACCAGAAGGAAGAATTACGGCTGATGGTGTGCTGGTGGCTCAGCTAGGCTTGGTAACCTTCCCTGGAGGGGATGAGGTTATGGTGAAAGAGGGAAATAGCCTTTATCGTGTGGCAGATCCTCAGTTGCAGCCTCAGCAGGCAACAGGCTCCGTTCAGCAGGGAGTGTTGGAGCGTTCCAATACAGAGGTGGTATCTGAGATGGTAAATCTGATTGCTAATTATCGTGCTTATGAGGCCAGCTCTAAGGCTGTGGTAACACAGGATGGAATGCTGGATAAGGCGGTTAATGAGGTTGGGCGCAATAGCTGATAACTGTTAATAATTATGTGGAGATAGAAAAGGAGATTTTGTCCTATGATGCGTTCTTTATGGTCTGCGGCTTCAGGTATGAAGGGACAGCAGAAGCAGATGGATATCGTGGCTCATAATTTGGCCAATGTTAATACTACTGGTGCTAAGGCTCAGCGGGCTGAGTTTCAGGATTTGCTGTATCAGACATTGAGAGCTGGCGGAGCGGAAAGCGGCGATGGCAATATGTACCCTACTCCTATGCAGATAGGCTTGGGTTCCCGTTTGAGTGCTACCAATAGAATTTTTGTCCAGGGTAATGTACAGACTACTGACAATCCTACAGATTTGTGTATTCAGGGTGAGGGCTTCTTTCAGATTCAGATGCCAGATGGAACTACTGGCTATACCAGAGATGGTTCCTTTAAGATTGATGCCAATCGCAATCTGGTAACCAGTGATGGCTATCCTCTCACTGAGGGAATTACCTTCCCAGAGAATGCTACTCTGGATAGCGTAGTGGTTTCTCCTACTGGTGCTGTTAGCTGTGAAGTAGATGGACAGCCACAGGATGTAGGTCAGATTGAGCTGGCTCGCTTCCTGAATCCTGCTGGTTTGACTGCTGTAGGCAAGAATCTTTTTGTAGAGTCTGCTGCTTCTGGTGAGCCACAGGTAAATCAGCCAGGTAACGATGGCACAGGTACTCTTTTGCAGTCCTGCCTGGAAATGTCCAGTGTGCAGATTGTAGATGAAATGGTTAATATGATTGTTTCTCAGCGTGCCTATGAGTCCAACTCCAAGGCTATTACTACCTCCGACAGTATGCTGGAGATTGCCAATGGCCTGAAGCGCTAAGGCATGATTTAATCAGGAGTGTGACTATGGCTATAGTCAGATTTTTGTTAGTCTTTTTGATAACTATAGGATGCTGGTATCTGCCGGAGAGGCAGGTTCCGGCTCTTTGGTTTGTACAGCTTTCCAAGGTAGAGGCTGCTATTCAGATTGAGCCTACCCCTCAGCTGCCTCAGGTTATTCTGCGGGAGAATCTTATTCAGCAGGCCACCAATTGCATTGCTCAGGAAATGGCGGCAACGGGAGGCAATAAGCGTTATACAGTGGAGGCAGTACGGGCGCCAGCAGGCTTGCGGCTGCCCTGGGGACATATTACCTATAGCTGCAGCTTGCCCAATGGTATTCGCAAGTCCCTTTTAACTGCAGTGAATGTGGAGGTGCTGGTAGATGGTGCCCCTTATGCTCATATGGTATGCAGTATGCGGGTACATATTTACGAAAAGGTGGTAGTATCTGCAACCCCTATTCAAAAGGAAACTCCTATTAGACTGGAAAATCTCATGGTGGCAGAGCGGGAGGACAAGGGCAAAGCCTATGAGCGTTATACTGTTCCCCAGGATTTGGTAGGCAAGGTGATTACTACTAATGTTCCAGCAGGTACGGTACTGCATAGTGGCATGGTGAAGGAACAGATTTTGATTCAACCCTATAGTCAGGTAAATATTTGCACCAATGTCAACGGTGTAGAAATCAAAACCGACGGCACAGCTTTGGAGCGGGGACGGCGGGGAGATTATATCATGGTTCAGAATACTTCCTCCAAGAGAAAGGTTCGAGCCAAGGTAATAGATGAAAATAATGTACAGGTAGCAGCCTGATAGGCTTGTTATAAGCATAGGAGGTGCACCTGTTTGAGGCAGCCCTTATGATGGGAGATGAATGATATGCAAAAAAATAAAATCGCCTGTCTGTCTGTAGCAGCTTTGCTGGCTGTGAATGTGGCAGGTATGGCACCGGCTCACACCAGTGCTGAAAGCCTGTGGGGAAGCCATCATAGTTTGTTTTCCGATAGGAAGGCATCCCAGGTGGGAGATATTCTGACTATTTTGATTAACGAAAGCTCCAAAACATCCCAGAGCTTGTCTAATTCCAATTCCAAATCCGGTAATCAATCTCTGGCTGGGGGTACAGGAATTTTTGGTTTTTTGGTGGCGGCTACGGCATCTGGCTCTGATAGCTTCAAGGCCAATGGCAATGCCAATAATACCAACACAGCTACAGGTAATGTAACAGTAACTGTAATAGAGGTAAAGGATAATGGCAATCTGGTGGTTGAGGGAACTCAGTCCATTTGGAATAACAAGAATGAGCATAGGATTACGGTGCAGGGGGTAGTTCGTCCTGATGATATTTCCCCCGATAATACGATTCTCTCCAGCAAGGTGGCAGATGCAACTTTGAGATTCGATGGCAAGGGCCCATTGAATGCCAAGCAGCGTCAGGGTATCCTTACTCAGATTTTCAATATTTTGTTCTAAATGCCGATATAGGTGTTGGGAAAGGCAAGGAGAAATATATGCAGAAGTTATGGCGTGTAATAAGTCTGGCTTTGTGTCTGTGCCTGCTGGGAACAGCCACAGCTATGGCGGCAGGTTATTCCTCTGTACGGCTGAAGGATGTGGCCAAGGTACAGGGAGTGCGCAGCAATCAGCTTATGGGCTATGGCCTGGTGGTAGGCCTGAATGGTACAGGTGATTCCAACAAAATGACTCAGACCATTCAATCCATTGGCAATATGATGCGGGAGTACGGTGTAGGTTTTGACACCAGTGGCTTGAAGCCAAAGAATGTAGCTGCAGTTATTGTTACAGCTACTTTGCCTCCCTTTGTACGGGAGGGAGATACCATTGATATAACTGTTTCCTCTATGGGTGATGCCAAAAGCATTCAGGGTGGTACTCTGTTGCAGACTCCTTTGAAGGCTGGCAATGGCAATGTTTATGCCGTGGCTATGGGAGCTGTGTCCACAGGAGGTTTTTCTGCTGGCAAAGGCAAAAATACCGCGCAGAAGAATTTTCCAACAGTAGGTACAACTCCTAATGGTGCTATTGTGGAGCATTCTGTGGAGGATGATGATTTAGCTCCTAATGGTGTTTTGTCCTGGTCTTTGACCAAGGCTGATTTTACTACAGCTAATAGAATTGCTCAGGCTATTAATGCTCAATATGGTGGTATTGCCAAGGCTGCTAATCCGGGTCGGGTGGATGTAATCGTACCTGCCTACTATCGCAGCAATATTGTAGGCTTCATTTCTACTATGGAGGAGCTGATTGTTACCCCTGATAATATTGCCAAGGTTGTGGTTAATGAACGCACTGGCACCATTGTTATGGGCGGTGATGTGGCTGTGGACACCATTGCTATTACTCAGGGCGGTATTACTGTGGATATTGGCCGCAGCTACGATGTGATTCAGCCACCACCATTTACTCATGGCAATACAGTGATTTTGCCACAGGATGATGTTAGTGTAAATGAGCAGAAGGGCAGCTCCATTGTGCTGCCGGCTACAGCTAATGTAAATGATATTGTAGGAGCCTTGAATTCCGTAGGTGCTACCCCAAGAGATATTATTTCCATCCTGCAGGCCATAAAGGCAGCAGGAGCATTACATGCAGATTTGGAGCTGATTTAAGATGATGGATACAATTGGCGGTTTGGGGCTGTCAGCCAATATCATGGCTGATAAAGCTCAGAATAAGGCTCAGGTGGAAAAGGCGGAAGGCTTTGCCCAGGAGCTGTCCAAGGCTGAGAAGAATACTATGGATGATCCAGCCTATCAGAAAAAGCTGAAGGATGCCTGCCGTGGCTTTGAATCCATGTTTATGCAAATGATGTGGAAGGAAATGCGAGGTACTGTGCCAGAGAATGCACTCTTTGGAGAATCTCATGGAGAAAAGATTTTCAAGGATATGCTGGATACAGAAATGGTAGATCGCATGAGTGAGGCTGGGGGCGTAGGGTTGGCAGATATGATGTACAAGCAACTGACAGCTCAGTATCAGGCCAAGAAGGATATGGCAGAACGGGCTAGGGCTTCTATGGAGGCCAAGGGCCAGCATATAAATCTGCCGGGTTAAGTAATTGTTGTGAATTGGGTGAAGGAGAGGCTATCAGGTGATAGTCTCTTTTCTTTGCTTTTACTGGAGGTATTATGAAAAGACTTTTAATAAGTTGTCTGGCTATTATGCTGCTGGTGGGAAATCTGTCCTCAGCTTGGGCTGCCAAGATGCCGGATTGGCTGCCGACAGGAGGCATAAGCACTTCACAGAATGTACTAAGCAATATTCGCTATGGGGATAATAATACCCGTCTGCGGATTGTACTGGATTTGAGTGCGGCTGCTAATTATAGTGTTAGCAGAGAGAATAATGATACCAGATTGGTGGTTAATCTAAATAATATTGCTACGACCTTGCAGGGAGCACCTGACCTGCGCAGCAATGTGGTTAAGGATATTATTTTAGGCACCTATGGCAGTGATACTGTTCAACTGATTGTGGATATGAAGGCACCTATGGAGGCCAAGGTATATACTATGGCCAATCCCTATAGGCTGGTTATTGATATTCAGAAGAAATATGAGGAAATGCAGCCCCAGCAGATTATGCCAGGCTTGAATTATACCCGCTATTTACGGGTGGATAACCGTGGTATGCTGACAGCCTATGTGCTGGAGGCAGATAGAAGCAAATTTGATTTACAGCTAGTGCTGGCAGGGGATAGCATTGCCTCTGGTCGTCAGAAGTTAAAGGCTATAGCATCTGCCCATCAGGCTGTGGCTGCTATTAATGGTGGTTATTTCGCTCTGGATGGCAGTTTGATTGGCAATACGAGAATTAATGGGTTGACAGCAGGAACTACTTATTTCGACAGGACATCTCTGGGCTTTATGCCAGATGGCACCTTGAAGCTGGCCACATCTCAATACTATGGGGTAGTAGAGATTGCTGGTCAGAAGGTGTATTTGTCAGGAGTAAATTGCCCAAGAGGAGAAAATAATACCATTCTTTATAATAGTCTTTTTGGCAATTATACTGGCACTAATGAATTTGGCAAAGAATATGTGGTGCAGAATGGCAAGGTTATAGCTATTAATCAGGCTAATAGCTTTATTCCTGTAGATGGACAGGTGATTTCTGTTCACGGTAAGGCTCAGGAGGCCTTTACCAATGTTAAGATAGGAGATAAAATAAGCATTGGAGAAAATTTTGGCCCTGAGCTGGATAGTGCCTCTACCATTGTAGGTGCTGGCCCAGAACTGCTGAGAAATGGTCAGCTTCATGTTACGGCAGTGCAGGAGCAGTTTCCCTCTGATATTGCCAAGGGCAGAGCGCCTAGAACGGCTTTGGGCATCAAGGCCGATGGCAAAATTATTCTCATGGTTATAGATGGTCGTCAAAGCCATAGTATTGGTACTACCTTGACAGAAACAGCTCAGTTGCTGCAAAAATTTGGAGCAGTTAATGGCTTTAATCTGGATGGAGGCGGCTCCAGTGAAATGGTGTTGCAGGGACAGATTTTGAATAGTCCTTCCGATGGAGGTGAACGGCCTGTAGGCAGCGGCTTGATTTTGACAAGGCGATAATGATAGCTTTTTAAATGTATATAGGCAAAATACTTATTGCTATTATTTTTATTTCGGCTATAATGGATATATTACCGATAAGCAAAAGTATTTTCGAGGTGAATTTTTTGAATAGATATATAGGAAAAATAAAAAAAGGTTTGGTGTCTCTGTGTTTGACTGGTGCTCTGCTGGTAAGCAGTGTGGCAGTGGCAGCCCTGCCAGAGATTATAGGGCTAAAGGAGCTGCAGCCTGGTATGTGGGGAACTGGCTATACTGTAATTGATGCCAGTGGAGAGATTCGCCCCTTTGATGTGCAGGTAGTGGGCATATTGGGAGATAATAGCAAAATGTCTGCCAAAAGAATCCTGGTTAATCTATCTGGACCTTTGATTGAGGAAACTGGGGGAGCCATTTCTGGCATGAGTGGCAGTCCCATTTACTTTAATGGCAGGTTGGCAGGCGCATTGTCTGCCGGCTACAAGGATATGTATCCTACCCAGCGGATTATGCTGACTCCTATTGAGGATATGCTGAAAATCTGGGATTACCCAGATACTAGAAACAAAACCCGTATGCCCCAGCTTGATTTGGCTCAGATGAAGGCGGAGAGGGAAAAGTTCCAAGCTGATCAGGAGGCCAAGGCCAAGGAAGGCAAAGAGCCTGCTGAGGAAAAAGCTGCAGAGGAGGCTGCAGCGCAGTCCGAGGAACATGAGGAGCAGGCAGGAGCAGAAGCTCAGGATGAAGCTTTGGTAGAAGAACAGCAGTCCCAGGAGGTTGCCGGGGCCGGAGATTATCAGAGCAGGGCGGAGACTGCCGAAGATGAAGAAACAGCCACTGATGAAGAAGCAGAGGTGGAAAGTGGCAGTGAAGCTCCCTTAGAGCATAAAACTACTTATTTTGCTTCTGGTTTTGGTGCACAGGGATTGAAGATGCTGCAGAGCAAAATGTCTCCTTTGGGGATTCAGGTAGATTATGATAATACCTGGGACAATGGAGCCTCCATGATGTCTGCTCGTCCTAATGCAGTTTTGCAGCCTGGCTCTCCTGTAGGTGTAGCCATGTCCATAGGTGATTTTACCTTTGGTTCCATGGGTACTGTTACCGCAGTGGATGGCAATAGGGTTTTGGCCTTTGGTCATTCCTATACCCATAGAGGCAATGTAAATTATTTTATGACAGACGCTGATGTTATCAGCACCATACATGGTCCCACCTCCGGTATGAAGCTGGGCAATGTGCAGGGAATTATTGGCAGAGTCAATCAGGACAGACAGGATGGCATAGGCGGTATTCTAGGCCAGTTCCCTCAGACTGTGCCTGTGATTGTTACAGTTCATGACAAGGATACTGGTCGGGAGATAACCTATAATACTATGGTAGCCTACGATGAAGAGGTACTGGCGGCGCTGGCACCAGTAGTGGTATACAGCTCTATTAATACCACTCTTGATCGACAGGATGCTTCCACAGCCAGCTTGCAATTTTCTCTGCGAAGCAGCTATGGCAAGGATGGTCTGATTAGCCGTCGCAATATGTTTTATGATGGTGAGGATGTGGCCAAGGTTGCGGTAACAGAGCTGAATGATATATTGGCGGTTATTCTGGGCAACAAGGAAAAGGAAGCAGATATGCTGGATCTGAAGGTGGATGTAACCATTGATAAGGGCCGCAAAACTGCTACTTTGGTATCTGCTGTGCCTAGCAAGCAGGAGGTAGTGCCAGGAGAGAAAATTACCTTTGATACCACTATCAAGCCTTATCGTGGGGAAAAGATAAAGCTGTCTGTGCCATATAAGGTGCCTGAGCATCAGCAGCCAGGTCAGTTGGCTTTGGATGTGCACGGTGGTGGTCTGGTTAATGTAGCCAAAATTCTGCTGGCTCAGCAGCAGGCCACTGAGGCAGGTGCCAAGCCTGCTGAGGAAGAGCCTCCAGTAGATGTTCAGCTGCAGAATATGCTGTCCAGCAATTGCAATAATGATATTGTCATTGAATCTACAGTAGTAGTGCCTCAGAACGATGCAGAGCTGAAGGAAAGTATTCGTCAGGCTCAGAAATTAGCCAAGGAGCTGGCTAAGAATCCCCAGGCTGTCAAGAAACCTAATCAAAAACCTGTAGTCAATAAGCTGGCTACTGATTATATTATTGAAAATGTTATTCATACCAGCGTTAAGGTGCTGGAGAAAAAATAGTTTACTTCCATAAGTAAAGAGGCTGTCCAATTTCAGTTAATTTTCACATAATTTTACTATGATTGTGCATGGTATTATGGCTGAAATTTTGGGACAGCCTTTTAAATTTTGTTTTTTCCTGCTAAAATAGAAGGTAGTTTGGAATTATATGGAGGAAAACACAATATGTTTATCCGATTCTTGGAATATATAGGCAGTTGGGTGCTAAAGCTTTTATTTTTGGTGGGGGATATGACCTTGCTGCTTTGGGAAATCCTCAAGCAGATGCCCAAAAAGCTGCGGCCTAAGCATATTCTGCAGCAGATGTCCCATCTAGGAGTAGATACCCTGCCTATTGTGTCTTTGACACTTTTATTTACGGGTATGGTTATGACCTTGCAGATGGCAGGAGAATTGATTCAATTTGGTGCCGAGTCTACCATAGGCGGCGTTATTGCTATTGCCACTGGTAGAGAGCTGGGGCCGGTGCTGGTAGGTGTAGTAACCGCTGGACGGGTTGGTTCTGCCATGACAGCGGAAATCAGTACCATGAAGGTAACAGAGCAGATAGATGCCTTGCGCTGTATGGCTGTAAATCCAGTAGGGTATCTGGCTGGCCCAAGAATGCTGGCCTGCATGGTTATGGTGCCCTTGCTGACGGTATATGGCAATTTCATTAGTGTTTTAGGTGGCTGGCTGGTGTCAGGCAAATACTTTGGGATTTCCAATTATGTATATTGGCATTCTATTGAGCAGTATGTTGAGGGCAGCGACTTCACTGGAGGCTTGCTGAAAGCCTTGGTCTTTGGCATGGTAATTGCTACTGTGGGATGTTACTATGGCATGAGGGCTCCAGAGGGTGCTCAGGGTGTAGGTATGGCTACCACTCGTTCTGTAGTTACCTCTATTATTATCATTTTCTTGTTGAACGTGATTTTGTCCTGGATGCTTTATTAATAAAGGATAGAGAACTATATGATTAGAATAGAAAATATTTGTAAAAGCTTTGGCGAAAAGCAGGTTCTCAAAAATATAAATATGAAAATCCGTGAGGGAGAAACCTTGGCTATTATAGGTGGCTCCGGTTCTGGTAAAAGTACCCTGCTAAGGCTCCTTATCGGTTTGGATAGGCCTACCAGTGGTGAAATCTACATTATGGGACAGGCAATTTCCCATATGCAGGAAGCAGAGCTGGATAAGCTGCGGATGAATATGGGCATGGTTTTTCAGTATTCCGCCCTCTTTGATTCCATGACTGTGGGGGAGAATGTGGCCTTTGGCCTGCGGGAGCATACAGATTTGTCTGAGGAGGAAATTCAGACTATCGTAGCCCGCAAGCTGGAGCAGGTTGGCTTGCCAGGGATTCAATCCGCCATGCCAGGAGAGCTGTCTGGTGGTATGAAAAAGCGAGTGGGGCTGGCTCGAGCCATAGCCTTTGACCCCAAGATTATTTTTTATGATGAACCTAGCTCCGGTCTTGATCCTATTACTACAGTGAAGATTGATGAGCTGATGAAGGAAACTCAGAAAAAGCAAAAGGCTACCAGTGTGGTAGTTACCCATGATATGGTTAGTGCCTGCAATATTGCAGATAGAATAGCCATGATTTATGAAGGGGAGCTAATAGCAATAGATACAGTGAAGAATTTCTGTCATATCAAGGATGAAAGAGTGCAGAGCTTTATGCAGCGTATGTACATGGGAAGGGAGCAAGCAGAATGAAGTTGGAAGCCAAGGTAGGAGCCTTTACCCTGCTGGGATTGGGCCTGCTGATTGCTATCATGGTAATGCTTAGTGGCATAAAGCTAGGTGGCAGTCAGGGCTATAGCCTTAGCATAGGATTTCCTCAGGCCGTGGGACTGACCTCCGGCAATGATGTATGCTATGCCGGTGTGGCTGTAGGCAAGGTAGATAGTGTGGAGCCCTCTGGTGTTGGGGTAGTGGCTGCTGTGCATATAGATAGCCAGGTAAAGATTCCTCGTAAATCCACTGTAATTGTTACTGCCAATGGTGTTATGGGAGGCAAGTTTATCAATATTGTGCCAGATAAGGATGCCAATTTTGAGGATTGCTATGGGCCAGGGGATTTTATCTATGGTTTGCAGGAAGCTACCATGGATGATATGATGGCCAATATGAATAATGCTGTTTTGAAGGTACAGACATTGCTGGATTCCATGAATCAGCTATTGGGGGATAAGGAAACACAGCAGGCCTTGAAGGAAGTATCCATAAATATGCGCAATATTACTGCCAATATAGATAGCCTGACAGCAACCTTGGCCAATATGGCTCAGGTTAATCAGGGAGATATTCGCCAGATGGCTCAGAATTTGAATCACATGACAGGGAGCCTGATGCGGACTGCTGATAGTTTGGAGGTTTTGGTAGCAACCTTTAATGGCAATGGAGAAACCGGAGCTAATTTGAGGGAGGCTATTGCTAATCTTTCTGCCACCAGCAAGCGAATTGATAATATGGCCACTTCCCTGGAGGGAGTAGTAACAGATCCTCAGGTGGCTGATGATTTGAAGGCTACTCTGCATAACGTACGCAATGTTAGTCAGCGGGCTGACGATATGATGAATACCGTTTCGAATGTTGAGGTTAATGCTGGTTTGGAAACAATGTACAGCGGCAAGGAAGATCGCTGGCAGACTAATATGGGGGTGGATATACGCCCCACAGAAAATAGCCTGCTAAGATTGGGCCTGAATGATATTGGGGAGGACAATCACTTCAATCTACAGGGCGGTATGTACAATGGCAGCCTGGGGGCGAGAGCCGGAGTTATTGATGGCAAAGCTGGTTTGGGCTTGGATATGGGCAACAAGCTGCAGCTGTCTGTAGATGGCTATGACCCCAATGATTTCAAGCTGAAATCCCGTTTGCAGTATGAAATTGCCAAGGATACCTATATTTTTACCCAGGTTAATGATATAAATAAAGCTGATACCAGAGCAACATATTTCGGTCTGCGCCGAAGCTTTTAGTATAAATGGTTGATAGATGTATATGTAGGAGGAAACGAAGTTGAAAAAGAATTATATGAAAAAGCTGACAGCCCTTGTGCTGGGCGGTTTGATGACCACAACTATGGCAAGTGCCGCTATGGCAGAGTCTGTGGACATGACCTTGGAGGAAAGTGTTCGTACTGCCTTGGATAATAACTACAGCATCAAGCAGCAGGAGGCTGAATACGATAGTGCTGTATGGGCTCGCCATCAGGCTCGTCGCAGCTTTGGCCCCACTGTGAACTGGCAGAGCACAGCTACCAAGATGGGTGGCAAATACAATGATAAGCTGAGTTTGAGCCGTAACTATGGCAATACTCTTAGCCTGACCATGCCTATCTATACCGGTGGCCAGCTAGAGGGTGCTATCAAGGCGGCAGATTTGGCTATGAATGCCAATGAGCTGGGGTTGGAGCTTTCCAAGCAGCAGGTAAAGGCTGCCACCATGAGTGCTTATTACCAGGCTTTGCAGGCCAAGAACCAGATTAAGGTAGCTCAGGATTCTGTAAATACTCTGACTGAACATTTGAAGAATGTAAATGCTCAGTATACTGTTGGCACCGTTGCCAAATCTGATGTATTGGGAACTCAGGTGCAGATGGCCAATGCGGAGCAGAATCTCATTAATGCCAACAATAGCTATGATGTGGCTATTGCCAGTCTGAACAATGTTATGGGCCTGCCTACTGATACAGAGCTGAATCTTACCGATAGTCTGGATTACAATGTTTATGAGATTCCATTGGAGGAGTGTACTGCCTATGCCCGCAGCAACCGTCCTGATGTGCTGATGGCTGATTATCAGGTAGCTATTGCTGAGGCTGGGGTACAGCAGGCTAAAGCTGGCTATATGCCAAAGGTAAGTGCTCAGGCCTCTAAGAGCTGGGCTGGTGATTCTCCATTTGGTTCCGAGGAGACTGACCAGCGTTATGGTCAGAGTAATAATTGGACTGCTGGGTTGGTAGTGTCCTGGGATATTTGGGACAATAATGTTACCCAGTCCAAGGTAAATCAGTCCAAGGCTGCTGTAGCCAAGGCTGAGGCTGCTGCGGAGAATACCCGCCAGTCTGGGGATTTGGAGGTTCGTACTGCTTATCTGAATTTGAAGGCTGCGGAGAAGAGCATTAATACTACCCAGGTGGCTGTGGATAAGGCTCAGGAGGATTATAAGATCGCCCAGGTTCGCTATGCGGCTGGTGTAGGTACCAATCTGGATGTTATGGATGCAGAGGAAAAACTGGCTCAGGCTCAGACCAATTATTATACTGCTCTCTATAACTATAATTCCAGCAAGGCTGCTCTGGATAAGGCTATGGGTATTATGGTTGACCTGGATGTTAGCAAGTTGGCTCTGCCACAGGAAGCAGCTAAGTAAATCTTGACAGATAGATGATTTTTTGTTAAACTAATATGGCTGTGGAGAGGTGTCCGAGTGGTTTAAGGAGCTGGTCTTGAAAACCAGTGATGTCGCAAGGCACCGTGGGTTCGAATCCCACCCTCTCCGCCATAGAGAAATTAAAAGGACTGCTGAGGCAGTCCTTTTTTGCGCATAATTTTAAAGGCCATACCAGCTATAGGAGCAGGCATGGCCTTGGAAATTTAAAGTTATTTTTTGCAGTGTTGTACGAAATGTTCAATGCGGGCAATGGCCTCAGAAATTTTGGTTACGGAGGTGGCATAGGAACAGCGTACATAGCCCTCGCCACACTGACCAAAGGCAGTACCTGGTACCAGTGCCACATGCTCCTTCATAAGAAGCTGTTCGGCAAATTCCTCAGAGGTAAGGCCGGTGGAGGTTATATCTGGGAAGATATAGAAGGCTCCCTTTGGCTCAAAGCACTTCAGGCCGGCATTGGTAAGACCGTCATAAATAAGGCGGCGGCGCTTGTCGTATTCAGAAACCATTTTCTTCATGTATTTCTCACCGTGACGAAGAGCCTCTACCGCAGCAATCTGGGCGGTAATAGGAGCACACAGCATGGTGTACTGATGTATCTTGGTCATGGCAGAAATAATGGCCGGGTTGGACATAGCATAGCCAATGCGCCAGCCAGTCATGGCATAGGCCTTGGAGAAGCCATTGAGAAGAATAGTTCTATCCTTCATACCAGGCAGACCAGCAAAGCATACATGGCGTTCCCCGCCATAGGTCAGGTCACCATAGATTTCATCGGAAATAACAATCAAATCATGTTCCTGAGCAAAGTTGGCAATATCCATTAGCTGGTCCTTGGTAAGAATAGCACCAGTAGGATTGTTAGGATAGCCAATGAGGAGAGCCTTGGTTTTGTTGGTAACATGAGCCTCCAAATCTGCTGGGGTAATGCTGAAATTATTTTCGATTTTGGCTGGTACAGCCACAGGTACAGCACCGGCTAGGGAAGCACAGGCCTTGTAGGAAACGTAGCAAGGTTCTGGGATAAGAATCTCATCCCCAGGAGTGAGAATAGCCCGCATGGCAATATCCAGGGCTTCACTGACACCTACTGTAACCAGTACATTGGTCTTGGGATCATAGTCAATATTGAAATTGCGCTTCTGCAGGGCGCAGATTTCCTCTCGCAGTTCCAAAAGACCACGGTTGGCAGTATAGGAGGTATAGCCCTGCTCCAGACCGTAGACACAGCTTTCTCGAATGGACCAAGGAGTAACAAAATCCGGCTCTCCTACGCCTAGAGAAATAACATCCTCCATTTCGGCGGCAATATCAAAAAAACGGCGAATACCAGATGGAGGTATAGCCTGTACTACAGGAGAAATTCTTTTCTGCCAATCTATATTTTCTGTCATGGAGTCATCACCAGCCTTCGATCTTGTTCTTTATCCTCAATAATAATGCCATCCTTTTTGTATGGTTTCAGCATAAAATGACTGCGAGTCTGAGTAACCCCTTCAATGGTGGACAGGCGGGTAGCTACGAAATTAGCTACATCCTGCAGGGATTTACCTTCAATGATTACCAGCAGGTCAAAGCTGCCAGACATGAGATAAACAGTTCGTACTTCGTCAAAGCGATAGATGCGTTCCGCAATGGCATCAAATCCTGTCTCTCTCTGAGGGGTAAGATTTACCTCGATAATGGAGGTTACGGTGTCGCTGCCGGTTTTTTCCCAGTTAATCAGGGTGTTGTAGCTTAGGATAATCTTGTCCTGCTCTAGCTGACGCATCTGCTGTTCAACCTCATATTCGCTGCGGTGCAGCATGGCCGCCAGCTCACCGGCTGGCCGACGGGCATCATGTTCCAAAAGCTCTAACAATTCACGCATTTTTCATCGCTCCTTTTTTCAATAGTATTAATCTTTATACCATATAAAAGAAAAAATTGCAAATGAAAAGAAAAAGATTAATCATTTGAGAAGAAAATATATTAAATTATATTGATTTATCCTAGAATTTCTGCAAAATATTTTTCCTTGTAATTTACCTCTGATATAATTTGCATAATATGGGATTTTTGTATAAAATATCCTTGGTATAGTCTTTTTTTGGAGATGATGGAGAAGGTTTTCCAAAGGAGGAAAGATAAGTAACTGATTGTATAGATAAAAGTGCATATTATTGATATAATGTGTTTATGGAGGATTTTAGACATGAATACATTAAATATCACTAATTACAAGCCAAAAAGTTTGCTGAATTGCTCAACGTTTCACTAAAACACTACAACGCTGAAATAGAGAAAAACTCTTATAGCAAATAGAACCCCGACTAATCGAAGATATTATACTTACGACCAATATTTGCAATTTAAGGGAATAGGATTCGTGATTATGGCAGTGGATTAAACTATAATCGCAAGAAATGGAATCAGCTTATTGTTGAAGTCATGGAAAACAAGATAAAAATGATATTGGTTTGATTGCGTAAATATAAAAAGCAGATAGAAAGGGATGAGACTGTTGCTAAAGGCATTCAAGACAGAAATAGCGCCGACTAGAAAACAGAAAGGAGAAATCGTCTGCTCAATTGGCATAGCTAGATTTCTATATAATCAATACATTGCCTATAATAAAAAACTACACAAAATGTATCAGCGTGGCCTGTTAGATAGCCGACAAAAGCATTTTGCAACTGCTAAAGACTTTGACAAATATGTAAATCATAATCTAAAGATAAAACTGCCGTGGATAGATAAGTGTGGTTCTAAGGCTCGTAAAAAAGCGTTAGTAAATGCCGAAAATGCCTTTAAGAGATTTTTCGATGGTCTGGCAGGCTTTCCACGATTCAAAAAGAAATCCAATCAAGATGTGAAGCTATACTTTCCCAAGAATAACAAAGGTGATTGGAGGATATGGCGTCATAAATTGATGATACCTACACTGAAGCAGGTAAGGCTTAAAGAATCTGGCTATCTGCCTGTAGGTGCTAAGGTTATTAACGGTATAGTTTCCTGTAAAGCAGGCAGGTTTTATGTTTCTGTTGTGATTGATATTGATGAAAAATCTAAATACAACAAGGATTTAGAAGCATATTATCATATCACAACCGATGGTATAGGAATAGATGTAGGTGTCAAAGATTTAGCAATAGTGAGTAATGGTAATACATTTAAAAATATTAATAAGAGTTCAAAGGTCAAACGACTGGAGAAAC
>SAMEA104315425__coassemble_630_pt1 | contig 28324 bp, 22 predicted proteins | sample SAMEA104315425__metabat2_low_PE_026 | metagenome-assembled genome bin SAMEA104315425 (sample SAMEA104315425) | gut metagenome | biome: Monkey gut; feature: monkey-associated habitat; material: faeces | place: China | collected 2013
TGCCATCCAAGCCCCAAGCAATAGTAGTTACCAGACCATTCTTGGAATCATAGATGTCAGTACCAGTATTCATCAGCATGAAGCAGCCAGTACCATAGGTGTTCTTAGCCTCGCCTGGGTTGAAGCAGTTCTGACCAAAGAGGGCAGCCTGCTGGTCACCTGCAGCACCTGCAACAGGGATTGGAGCACCCAGAATAGCTGGATCAGCATAGCCATATACGCTGGAAGAAGGACGAACCTCTGGCAGCATGGACTTAGGAACTCCCAGATAGCCCAGGAGAGCGTCATCCCACTTCAACTCCTTGATGTTGTACATCAAAGTACGGGAAGCGTTGGAATAATCAGTTACATGAGCCTTACCACCGGTCAACTTCCAGATCAGCCAAGTATCAATAGTACCGAAAATCAAATCGCCAGCCTCTGCGCGAGCCTTGGTGCCTTCAACATGATCGAGAATCCAAGCAATCTTGGTACCAGAGAAGTAAGCATCGATGGTCAAACCAGTCTTGTCTTTGAACTCCTCAGTGAGACCCTTAGCCTTCAGGCCATTTGCAATGTCAGCGGTCTGACGGGACTGCCAAACAATTGCGTTATATACTGGACGACCAGTATTCTTATCCCAAACTACAGCGGTCTCACGCTGGTTGGTGATACCCATGGCAGCGATGTCGCTAGCCTCCAGACCACTCTGCTCCAAAGCGCCCTTCATTACTTCACACATGGTGCTCCAGATCTCATCTGCATCATGCTCAACCCAACCAGGCTGAGGGAAGTACTGAGTGAACTCCTTCTGTGCAACGCCTACAATCTTGGAGTTCTCATCAAAGATGATTGCTCTGTTGGAGGTGGTACCTGCGTCTAACGCCATTACATACTTCTTTGCCATTTTGAAAATCCCCCTCTTGAATAGTAAATAATAATTACTTTTTACTGAAACGCCCCTCTCAAAAAGCATTTCGTTTTATTTATGAATGATACCCCTATCTGGAAGTAAAAACACTTCACAACCCCATCAGATTTGGTATCGTTCACTTCACATTTGTTATTATAACACACAATTGAAATTTTGTTAAGCTTTTTTATAAGCCTTTGCTAAAATTTCTATTGGATGTACAGCTTTGGTATCTGTGCCATGCTGAATCTGCATACGGCAAGTACCGCAATCACAGATTACCTTGTGATAATTATCAGCATTGATAGCATCAAACAAAGCCTGACCTATCTTCATGGAAGTCTCATAGTTGTCCTTATGGAAGCCATAGCTGCCGGACATACCGCAGCAGCCAGCATCAGCATTAACAACATTCAGACCGGCAGCCTTCAACAAGTCAAAGGCAGGCAGTCCCATACCCTGTGCCCGCAGATGGCATGGTGCATGATAGATAAACTTATGATCGCTCTTGATGGTTACCTTCTTCAGCTTGCCTTCTTCAGCCAGCATAGTCAGGAACTCAAAAGCATCCCATACATTCTTAGCTGCTTCCTTCATCTCAGACTGAGCGAAGAGCTCGGTATACTCGTTCTTCAGCATCAGAGAGCAGGAAGTACAGCATGCTACTACAGGAATGCCCTTCTGAGCATATTCCTGAATGATAGCTACATTGGTGTCTGCATGCTGACGTGCCTCATCCAGATAGCCGCCTACAACCAGCGGAGAACCACAGCATACAAAACGGTTGTCCATGAGAACCTCATAGCCATTTTCGTTCATTACCTGAACGAAAGCAGTACCTACCCAAGGCTCATTGGTGTCAATGTAACAGCCTGGGAAGAACAGAACCTTCTTGTCAGAGGAAGGCTGCTTAATGGTCTTAAACAGATCACGGAAATATACAGAAGCATAACGAGGAGTCTTGCGCTCTGGTGCCATCCCCATAGCTCCCATTACACCTAAAGCCTCGCCAATGCTCATGCCCAGATTAGCCAGAGACTTGCCGAAAGGAATCTTATTCAGCATATCAGCCATCTCAAAGCCATGACTCAGCATCTTATCCTCAGGCTTGTGAGCCTCTGGATGTGCCTTCAGATATCTGCCTCTCTCCAACATATTCAGAGTAGAAACAGATACACCATTAGGGCAGGTAATATCACAATTCTTACAGTTGGAACACAACATCAAGGTGTCCTCATAGTCGCTTGGATCGGAGAAATGCATACGGCTATGAGCAGGACCTACCAACTTTGGTCCCTTGTATTCAGGATTGGCCTTGGTAACTGGGCATGCTGCAATACAGGATGTGCAGGCAATACAGTTGTCCGCCGAATCTCTAGCTCTTTCTTCTAACTCCATAATATAATACCCCTTTCCATTACGCCTTGGCAGCCTTGTACGCGGAAGTCAAAGCTACGCCATTGCCGGAATGCTCAAAGCAGAAATCATAGCCACTCAGGTTACGGCCGACAACATATACATTCTTCAGAACAACATTGCCAGACTCATCCACAGCACGGAGAGAGTCATCTACTCGTACACCAGCCATAGAGAATGCCTGCTTCTTATCAGAGAAGAGCTGTTTATTTACCCATCTCTCCTCTACGCAGTCACCCTCAACAGGCAGTCCGAATACCATTTCCTTGTATTCGCCAAAGTCACGCATAGTGATACCACCGCTGTAGAAGCCACCAGTAGCCAGGATGAACTTGTCTGCCTCATAGGTCTGGGTACGAACTTCGCCGCCAGCCTCAATAGCAGTAACCTTATCACCCTTTACAATAGCCTTTTCGGCCTTGGCATTCTCAACCACACGAATGCCCTTCTTCTTCAATGCACTCAGGAGCACATCACGGAGACGGATGCCGTTTACGGATGGAGGCATACCAGTAGTCTCTACTACAGTGCAGCCAAGATCCTTGGACAGCTTGTTATATACAACATAGTCACCCTTGGTGCCAAGAATCTGAGGAACAATAACAGCCTTGCCAGCACCAGCCTGGCCCTTAATCTGTGCCAGGAACTCGCCATAGCCCTTATCGCTCTCTACCCACTTAGCCACATCACGGGTAGTCAAATCACGGCCAGTAATATAGGTGTCAACAGTGATAGTTGTATACTTCTTGTCAGCACCCAGCTCCTTGGCCAGATTCTCCTTAACCATATCTACATAGAAATCCTTCAAGCCTTTAACGCCTACAATAACAATCTCGCTGGCGTCAAAGCATCTGGAAGCCTGCAGGGACTCAGGCAGCAGGCAGGTTGGCTTCAAAGTACCGATACCGGTAATCAGCCACTGCTGCTCCTTGAGGGAACCAGTGTAAGCAAAGCCCTCATCTGCTACAGTCTTTTTGAAGTACTTAACAGCATCCTCAATAGCAGCCATGCCAATTTTCTTATATGGGTGAGAATCAGGCACCTGGCCAATACCAGCAATTGGACTATTTACAGCCTTGCCCTGCTCATCATAACCCAGTATATCAATCACACCGCTGTTCAATGGAAAAGTACCAGCACCGTAGGACAGCAGAGTCACCTTTTTTCCTTCATCAGCACTTACCAAAGCAGCCATCAAGCCAGCTACGCCATTGCCGATAATAACTACATCAGATTTGCTCATCCTCGTCTACCCCCATTTACGTTAAACAACAGCTCGTACATGCCTCTTGTCATTTCTGCTTCCCGGAGGGTCTTGCCTGCCATTACAGGAGTAATACCCTTCCATCTTGCCTGGAGGAAGTTCTTCATATCGGAAAGTGAATCGCTGCAGCCTTCAAACTTATTCTTGAAAAGCTTGTTAGCAACAGCAGCACTACGAATAGCACAGTAGTTACCCTGACAGGTACCCATACCCAGACGGGTTCTTCTTCTTACATCTGCTACGCAATGGCTGGTAGGCTCAGCTGCAATGCGCTGAATCTCTGCCATAGTAACATTCTCGCACTCGCAAAGAACCTCTCTAGTCTCAGGCTGTTCCTTCAAAGTCTTAACAACATCGCCAAACTTCTCTACGCCCAGACGAGTAGCAGCCAAATTTACACCATAAGATGGGAAGTACTGACGAGCAGCCTTCTTCTCTGCCTCTGGAACCTCTGGAACCAAATCCTCCTCAGCAGTACGGCACTTAGCAGTATTGTGGAGTTTTGGAGCCAAAACATCACAGAACTTCTCAGCCATGAGACGATAGGTAGTGAACTTACCACCACAAATAGTCATCATGCCCTTCAAGCCATCTTCCTTCTCATGGTCGATGGTAACAAAGCCACGGGATGCATTACGGCCGCCCTCAGCACCCTTTGGTACATACAGAGGACGGGAACCAGCAAATACGCGGAGGATACGATAATCCCGGAGATGCTCAAATACGCCAACACCGGTCTTCATCAGGTCCTCAACCTCTTCCCAAGAAGTGGAGGTATCCTCTGGATCTGGAATAGTTATGGAGGAAGTACCTAGAATGGTAATAGAACCATGTGGTACGAAAATATCGCCATTGGATGGCTTACGGAGACGGTTTACAACATGGTTGGTAATACGCTGATTGAAAGCAATCAAAGTACCCTTGGATGGGCTTACATTACATTCCAAACCAGCCAGTTCTGCAACCTTGCCAGCCCAAGGACCAGCTGCATTTACCAGAATCTCGCACTCAATGTCATACTCTTCCTTGGTAACATTGTCACGAACAGTAATGCTCTTTACAGTAGCATTTTCAATGTTTACCTTAATCAGCTCAGTATAGGTCTTGTAACGACCGCCATAACGAGCTGCAGACTGCAGATTCTGCCAGGACATACGGAAACCATCAATAGCTCCATCTGGAACCTCATAAGCAACCTTCAGCTTGCGAGACAGATTTGGCTCCAAACGAAGAGCCTCCTCCTTGCTGAGCTCACGAGTGGAAATGCCGCTTTCAGCGCATCCCTTGAGCCAAGGATCAACAAAGTCAGGATCATCACCCTCAACCTGAACAAACATACCAGTAGTAGCCTCTACACAGGACTTACCGATACGGCGCAGGATAGTGTTCTCCTCAATACACTCTTTTGCTGCTTCCTGATCTTTTACAGCGTATCTTGCACCACTGTGCAAAAGACCATGATAACGAGAGCTAGCACCATTGACCATATCAAGTTTCTCGATCAAAAGTGCGTCGATACCGCGCATGGACAGGTCGCGCAGGATACCAACACCTGTAGCTCCGCCGCCTACAACGACAACCGTAGCCTTGTCCTTTACCATAACAATCCCCCATTTTCTATAATACACACAGAAGCTGTGCTTCACTATGAGATACAGCGGAAATACACGAATAATCAATAATGCCTCTGCTTTACCGGTACCTCATATTTGAATTTTCCTCCGATTGCACATTATAAAAATCCAATCGCAACAAAATTTCATTGATATGTTTATAATACCCTAACACATTTAAGAAGTCAACAGAAATAATAAGAAAAAATAGATTTTTCTTGTAAATTGCAAGGACTCCTTCTAATAATGCTTTTTATAGATAAAAACTGTCTGTCAACTGAACAATTTGTTATAGCGTAATGAAATTTGTTGTACAAATTATTTACATCAATTACCACCAGCAAATTATCTTAAAATGTAACTCTAACAATCTCAAAAAAATAGAACTGCCCCATTTTGACCAATGAGACAGTTCTACAATTACTATGAAATTAGAAGGTTGCTACAACAGCACCCTGGTATTTCTCCTCGATGAACTTCTTAACCTTCTCGGACTGGAGAGCCTTGATTAATGCCTTAATCTCTGGACGCTCCTCATCACCCTGACGAACAGCTACGATGTTTACATATGGAGAAGTAGCATCCTCAATATACAAGGAATCCTTTACTGGATTCAAAGGTACCTGCATAGCGAAATTGCTGTTGATAACAGCCAGATCTACATCATCAATGGAACGTGGCACCTGAGCAGCCTCCAACTCCTGGAACTTCAAGTTCTTTGGATTAGCTGTAATATCATTTACAGTTGCAGCAATATCGTTGTTATCCTTCAGGGTAATCAGACCAGCCTTGCTCAAAAGAATCAAAGCACGGCCGCCATTGGTAGGATCATTAGGAATAGCTACAGTAGCGCCATCCTTAACCTCGTTCAGGCTCTTTACCTTGTGAGAATAGATGCCCATTGGCTCAATATGAATACCGGCAGCGTTAGCCAGCTTTACCTCTGGATGCTCCTTTACGAAGTTCTCCAGATATGGAGCATGCTGGAAGTAGTTGGCATCCAGCTCCTTGTCGTTAAGAGCAAGGTTTGGCTGTACATAGTCATTGAACTCAACAACCTGCAAATCAATGCCCTCTGCCTTCAGATCATCCTTAATCTGCTCCAGAATCTCAGCATGAGGAACTGCGGTAGCGCCTACCTTCAGTACCTTGGTTTCAGTGGCAGCCTTCTTATCATCAGTGCCGCCGCAGCCAGCCAAAGCCAGAACAGCTACAGCCATTGCTGCCAAAACTGCTAATACTTTCTTCATAATATATATTCCTCCTTTTTTATGTTGGACAAATAAATGCATTTAGGTTGCACCATTTGTCATAAAAAACTTATCGCTTATCCAGTTTCTTGGCCAAAGCATTACCAGCAAACTGCACAACCTGCACCATGATAATCAGCACTACTACAGTGGCAATCATAATATCAGGGCGGAAACGCTGATAACCATAGCGAATAGCCAAATCACCCAGGCCGCCGCCGCCAATGGCACCAGCCATAGCAGATTCACCTACCAGACTGATAACAACGGTTGTGAGCTGAGCCACAATATTAGGCATAGCCTCTGGCAAAAGCACCTTGGTAATAATCTGCATAGGGGTGGCACCCATAGCCTGTGCTGCCTCCACAATTCCCTCTGGAATCTCTCTGAGAGAGGTTTCTACCTGACGCCCGATAAAAGGTACAGAGGCTAGTACCAATGGCACCATAGCAGCTGTTGTACCAATAGAGCTTCCTACCAACAGACGAGTCAAAGGTATAATTGCTACCATTAATATAACGAAAGGAATAGAACGAACAGCATTTACTACTGCACCTAATATCTTGTTAATTACCGCACATTCCAAAATCTGATTTTTGGCTGTGGTGTGCAGCAGTACCCCCAGAGGAACACCGATAATAGAGGCTATCACCATAGACAGAGCCACCATATAAACGGTTTCTCCCATAGCCTTAGTGATGAGTGGAATCATGTCTGCTGACATAGCCAATCACCTCCACTTTCAGTTCTTGTTTTTCTACATAGGCCATAGCCTTTTCAATTTCCTCCTGGCTGCCATCCAGACTGATAATCAAACGGCCAAAAGGCACATCCTTAATATCATCCAGACTGCCAAAGAGAATGCCAACCTCCAGATCGAAATTCTTAATCAGCTTGCTGATAACCGGCTCATTGGCAGATTCTCCAATAAAGGTTAGACGAATTAACAGCAGGCTATCTGGGAATGGCTCTGCCTTAACCTCCCGCTCCCGGAAGCCTACTGGCAAATCATTACTGAGCAGCACACTGATAAATTCCTTGGTAATAGGCTGCTGGGGATTGGTAAATACATCCAGCACTCTGCCCTTTTCCGCAATAACGCCCTTGTCAATAACAGCTACCTTATCGCAGATATCCTTGATAACCTGCATTTCATGGGTAATAACCACTACAGTAAGTTTTAACTTGGCATTAATATCCTTGATAAGCTGCAGAATAGCCTTGGTGGTCTGTGGATCCAAGGCTGAGGTAGCCTCATCGCACAGCAGAATCTTTGGCTCACTGGCCAAAGCTCTAGCAATGCCTACCCGCTGTTTCTGACCACCAGAAAGCTGGGATGGATATTGGTCAGCCTTGTTAGCCAGGCCTACCAGCTCCAAAAGCTCCATAACCTTCTTGTGAATTTTTTCCTTGGGGGCATTAACCAACCGCAAAGGAAAGGCAACATTGTCATATACCGTTGCCGAGGACAGCAGATTAAAATGCTGAAAAATCATACCAATACTTTTGCGGGCCTGCCTAAGCTGGCTCTCGCTCATGGCTGTTATATCCTGACCATCCACTGTTACCACACCACTGATAGGGCGCTCCAAAAGATTGATACACCGTACCAAGGTAGATTTGCCAGCACCGCTAAGACCAATGATACCATAAATTTCTCCCTTATTAATATGGAGGCTGATATCCTTAATAGCCTTTACCGGGCCAGAGGGACTGTCATAGATTTTCTCAATATGGGATAAATCAATCACAGGCTTCAACTCCTAAAAACATTGTTTTCCTGTATGTTTTGCATGATAACACATTTTCCTCCAAAGGTCAAGAAAATAGTATTCTGTCAATAACATAACAATGATATTATACCTACTTTTGCAAGAAAAATAAATAAAAATCATTTTCGATGTAAACCTGCTAATATATTTACTACTCCCCTGCTGGTATCATCAGATTGGTAGCAATAAAAAACACAACTTTCTATTTCATTAGTTTGGCAAAATCCTTAGCAAAATTAGCACATATACGTGCATACATGTCCTTGCCCTCATAATCCTCTCTATCCCTAGCGTCTACTCGGCTAAAAATTTCCTTGCCAGTTTTGGTATCATAGGCCCGAAATTCTACTGTTACATAAAATTGGGTACTATAATATTCAGGATGATATACAGGTTCATCATACTCTATTTCTACACGGCGGGAGTTACCGTCTGAATCTTTAACTGTTATATATTTAGTTCGCCGTTCCCAGCTGGTATAAGCCGGATGAAATATTTTGCTGGACTTGTATTCCTTCACTTCACTGGTAATATATACATCAGCAACCTCTGGTAATTTTTCCCAATAAACTTGTTCATATTCTTCCGGGTTACTCTGATACAAAAGATCCATATCCTGACCAGAAAGCAAGGATATTTTTCTCAACAACATTTCTTCATCTACTATAGGCAGCTTGACTGTATGCAGCTTGTCCTGATATACAGCCTGCATAGACTTAGCCTGTACAGAATCCTCCTCCATATCTATTGGGGAAAAATCCATCTCATAAACAGCTACAGACTTGACTTTTTTGAAATTGTAAGAACTATCCTTAAAATCAGTCTTTTCCGCCCAAGCACCAACAGGCATTATAACCAACATCAGCACTACCAAGGCTAACATTCTTTGAAGCACTCTCTGCATATAGTTCAACCTCCAGCTTATTTTAACGCTTCCTTTGTTGTACCATACCCCCCCTACTACCTGCTCCATATCCTTATCTGACATTTCTCTCATCCTTTCCTATAAACCTTAGCGAATATTTTCTTTTGTCTATTATACGCTATCCTGAAATAAATATTACATAATTTACTAATTTTTCTATTATTCAAATCAAAATCCCTTATCTCCCATATGTCACATAAAATTTAAGTAGAGAATATATCAATGTATCCACGTATACAATACCTTTGTATATTGACATTCCCAAGCCATGTGACTATAATAAGTTACATCAAACGGACAACGAAGTCCCGGAAAGCCAATCAGGTTTTTCGGGACTTTTCTGTTTTCCGGGCGAATGATATATATATCACAATTTCATCTGCCGAGACAATGTCGTCTCATGGTTATTTAGACAAATAGCTATGGGACGGCATTTTTTGTTAAGGCAAAGCCGTTCTTATATATTATTTAAGTAGTTGTGTATGTGTGGAGAAAGGATTTGATTAACATGATTGATACTGGCGATACTGCCTGGGTCCTGATTAGCGCGGCCCTGGTATTCTTTATGACACCTGGCCTTGCCCTGTTCTACGGTGGCATGGTTAGAAGCAAAAACGTACTGACCACTATTATGCAGAGCATGTTCATTCTGGCCATGATTTCTGTAGAGTTTATCGTTATTGGTTACACTATGGCCTTTGGCCCTGATGTAAATGGCTTTATTGGTGACTTCAGCAAGGTAGGCCTAACCGGCATTGGCATGAAGGTTTTGGAGGGTGGCACTATTCCAGAGCTGGCCTTTGTAGCCTTCCAGTGTATGTTTGCCGCATTGACTCCAGCCCTGATTACTGGTGCCTTTGCTGAAAGAATGAAGTTCAAGGCTTTTGCCATTCTCATGCTGCTGTGGGCTGTATTGATTTATAACCCAATGGCTCATTGGGTATGGGGCGGTGGCTTCCTGGCCGAGCTGGGCGCTTTGGACTTTGCTGGTGGCCTGGTTATCCATATTCTCTCCGGTGTTTCTGGTTTGACTCTTTGTATTCTCCTTGGCAAGCGCAGTGGCTATGGCAGAACCGCCATGCTGCCTCATAACCTGCCAATGACTGTTCTTGGTGCTTCTATTCTGTGGTTTGGCTGGTTCGGCTTCAATGCCGGCAGTGCCCTTGGTGCAAATGCACTGGCTGCCAGCGCCTTTGTAGTATCTCAGGCTGCTGCTGCCGCTGCTACTGTTTCCTGGGTACTTATGGAGTGGAAGTTTAACGGCAAGCCAACTGTTTTGGGTGCTGTTTCCGGCTGTATTGCAGGTCTGGTAGCCATTACCCCGGCTGCTGGTTTTGTAGAGCCATTACCTGCCATTATCATTGGTCTGATAGGCGGCGGTATCTGCTACTTTGCCGTAGCTGTTCTTAAGGACAAGCTGGGCTATGATGATTCCCTTGATGCCTTTGGTATTCATGGTATCGGCGGTACCTGGGGTTCTCTGGCCACCGGTCTTTGGGCTACCACTGGTGTAAACCCAGCTGGTGCCAACGGTCTTTTCTATGGGGAAACTGATTTGTTTGTAGCTCAGGTTATTTCCACTGTTGTAGCCTATGCATTGGCTATTGTAGGTACTTTCATACTCTTCAAGATTGTCAGTGCTATCTGTGATGTTCGTGCTGATGAATCCGAGGAGCTGGCTGGCTTGGATATCGTGGAGCATGGGGAGCGTGGCTATGGCCGCTCCGTTGTAGGCGGTACTATTATGGGCAGCTTTGAGGATTCCAGCGAAATGCTGGCCAATACTGTCATGAAGGTTAATGCCAAGGGAGGTACAGTATAATGAAGATGACCAAAATTGAGATTATCACCCGCTCCAACAAGCTGGATGAGCTGATGGAAGCATTAAATGATATTGGTGTGCTGGGTATGACTGTCAGCCAGGTCTTTGGCTGTGGCCTGCAGAAAGGCCATGAAGAGGTCTATCGTGGCAAAAAATATGATGTAAATCTGGTTCCAAAAATCAAATTGGAAACCGTTGTCTGCGAGATTCCTGTTGAGACTGTATTGAATGTGGCAGAGAAAGCTCTCCGCACCGGCAACTACGGTGATGGTAAAATCTTTGTTACCGAGCTGACCGATGCTGTCCGTATTCGTACAGGCCAGAGAGGTCCAGAGGCTATAATGGACATTCCTGGAGAAAAGAAATAGATATCCACACAACATACACTATAGACAGAGGGATAGCTGCTAGTTGGCTATCCCTTTGTCATTGCTAAATACATACTTATTTCGACAGTTTTTATTTAATTTTACTTTAACCTATTAAAAGGTAAATATAATTATGGATTTTTGTCTTTTAATAATGTATAATACTATTTAAGTTTTTCTATAATGTTTAAGGGGTGGTTTTAATGATTTTCGGTAAGAAAATAAAGGCAGCTGCTCTCTGTGCCGCTGCTATTATGTCCTTTGGCCTGTTAGCTGGCTGCGGCTCTGACAAGGCGGCTGATAACTCTGGTGACAAGCAGTACAAGATAGGCATTGTCCAGTTAGTAGAGCACGATGCTCTGGATGCTGCCAACAAGGGCTTTGTAGATGGTCTTAAGGAGCGTGGCTTTGAGGAAGGCAAGAATCTGGTAATTGACCAGCAGAATGCTCAGGCCGACCAGTCCAATCTGCAGAATATCGGTCAGCGTTTTGTTAATGACAAGGTTGATTTAATTTATGCCATTGCTACACCTGCAGCTCAGACTGTAGCCAATCTTACCAAGGATATTCCTATTGTAGCTTCTGCTATTACTGACTACGAGGGTGCCAAGCTGATTAAGAGCAACAATGAGCCAGGGGGCAATCTGACTGGTACCAGCGATATGAATCCTATCAAGGAGCAGATTGATCTGCTGCTGAAGATTACACCAAATGCCAAAACTATTGGCTGTATCTATACCTCCAGCGAGGCCAATTCTGAGATTCAGTTCAAGGCTATGAAGGAATACGCTGAGTCTAAAGGCTTGAAGGTTGAGTCTGCTACCATTTCCAATGTAAATGATATTCAGCAGGCTGCTCAGAGTCTAGTTAGCAAGGTTGATGTATTCTGGGTGCCTACTGATAATGTGGTTGCTTCTGCAATTCCTACTTTGGTATCTATTACTGATGCTGCCAAGAAGCCTGTTATCTGCGGCGAGCCTAATCATGTAAAGAATGGCGGTCTGGCTACCTATGGTATTGATTACTATGAGCTGGGCAAGCAGTCCGGCTATATGGCTGCTGATATTCTGGAGGGCAAGTCCAAACCTGCCAATATGCCAATTCAGTTTGCCAAGGTTCTCAAGGCTATGTTTAACAAGACTGATGCTGCTAAGTTAGGCATTACCCTTAGCGATGATCTGCTGAAGGATGCCGACGTAGTAGAGTAATATTTATAAGTAAGAAAATATTTGCTCCGGGCGCTCCCGCCGCTGATTTATTTCCCGGCAAAGCAGTCCGGAGCTGTTTTTTAGAATGGAGAATTGACTTTGGATCTGATAATTCCTACTATATCTCAGGGACTGCTGTGGTCCCTGCTGGCTATAGGCGTATACATTACTTTTAGGGTACTTGATATTGCTGATTTGACTGTAGAGGGCAGCTTCCCTCTAGGTGCTGCTACTGCCGCTGCCTGTCTGGTGGCTGGCTGGAGTCCTATTCCTGCCATGCTGGCTGCTGCCTTTGCTGGTATGCTGGGCGGCGTGGTTACCGGTATTCTATGTACTAAGCTAAAAATACCTGCTCTGTTGGCTGGTATTCTGACCATGATTGCCCTGTATTCCGTCAACCTGCGGATTATGGGCAAGGCCAATATTTCTCTGTTGCAGGTTGATACCGTATTTTCTCTCTATGCCATTTCTGGGCTGGAGCTGTCCCAAATGATTTTGGTTATTGGCCTAATTGCTGTTATTATTACTGCTGTAGGCTGTTATCTTTTCTTTGGTACAGAAATCGGTGCTGCTATTCGTGCTACTGGCTGCAATCCTCATATGATTCGAGCCAACGGCGTCAATACTGATATTACCATTATCCTAGGCCTTTTGATTTCCAATGCTTTGGTAGCCCTGTCTGGCGCTTTGGTAGCCCAGGCCAACGGCTTTGCCGATGTAGGTATGGGTGTTGGCACTATTGTTATCGGCTTGGCCTCTGTTATTATCGGCGAGGTACTCTTTGGCACCCGCAGCTTCAAGAACTGCCTGCTGTCTGTTATTCTTGGCTCCATTGCTTATCGTGCTGTTATTGCCATTGTTTTGCAGATGGGTATGCCACCAAATGATTTGAAGCTCTTTACAGCTATTCTGGTAGCAGCCGCTTTGTCCATGCCTCTGTTCCAAGCGAAATTAAATAAGAGAAAGGCGGCGAAGGACTAATGCTGAGAATTGAAGATATTGCCAAAACATTTAACCCAGGTACTATTACCGAAAAAAAAGCTCTAAAGGGCGTTACCCTTCACTTGGAGCCAGGTGACTTCGTTACAGTTATTGGCGGTAACGGTGCTGGTAAATCTACTCTGATGAACTCCATTGCTGGTACCTTTCCAGTAGATAGAGGCAAAATTGTTATTGATGGTCAGGATATTACCAAATGGCCTGAGCACAAAAGAGCCAAATACATTGGCCGTGTATTCCAGGATCCTATGATGGGTACTGCTGCCAATATGCAGATTGAGGAAAATATGGCTATTGCTGCCCGTCGTGGCAAAACTCCCACCCTTCGCTGGAGTGCTCCTGTGGCTCAGAGAGAGTTTTTCCGGGAGCAGCTAAAAACCCTGAATCTGGGCTTGGAGGATAGATTGGAATCCAAGGTAGGCCTGCTGTCTGGTGGTCAGCGTCAGGCTCTTACTTTGCTGATGGCTACTCTGGTGGAACCAAAGCTGCTGCTTTTGGATGAGCATACTGCTGCTCTTGATCCTAAGACTGCTGCCCAGGTATTGTCCCTGACTACGGATATTGTCCACAAGCGCAACCTTACTACCTTGATGATTACCCATAATATGAAGGATGCCTTGGCCTGTGGCAATCGCCTGATTATGCTTCACGATGGCAAAATCCTGATTGATGTTAAGGGCGAGGAAAAGAAGCATCTTACCATCAAAGACCTTTTGGCTATGTTTGAAAAGGCTGCTGGCAGTGAGCTGAACTCTGATGCGCTGCTGCTTAGCTAATTAAAAATTTCCATAAAAATTGGCAGGTTAGAATTATCTCTAGCCTGCCAATTTTGTTTTACATGTAAATTCTCTATTCCTTGTCCAAATCTACATCAATGGTGCCTATAGCATAAGGGGCCAGCACATAGGTCTGAACGATTACATGAATATGCTTGTTTTCATCTAAATAAATATCCTTAGGGATTTCCTCTAGCTTAACTACCCTAGAGTAAAGGAGATTACCATAATCTCTTTCTATGGCTTTAATAACACTGCGCAGAGTATATCTGTCAGCATGCTGGCTAAACTCTGGCTCCTTGGCCAACTCCTCCAGGCTCAAGCTTTTGCCATCAGAGAGGCGATAAATCTGGCCATATTCCCAGCTTATAGGATGGGCTGCAAATTGCAGGTAGAAATATTCATAGGTTCTCAGACTGAGGAATTTTTCATCCTGATAAGAAACCTTAGTAGCCAGAACGGTGGATATTATATCTCCTTCCTCTATCCGGCGTCCAACAGCGGTGTTGGCACGATTGGCCCGCTTGAAAATATCCAGATTGATTTTTTCCTGTACCTTGTCGTTTTGCAGGTCCAGTATCGGATAGCTAATCTCTACGCCCATGGTTGGCGTAGGCACCTCCGCCCAGCAAGTACCACCTAGCATGGCACTAGCTGCCAAGGCCAAAAGAACAGAACGCACAACTTTTTTCATCCAAATCCCCTCCTTGCACATCTTAACTTCTATACACCTATCATAGCATAAAATCTTCCTATCTTACAAATTCTGATTTGCCGAGCTATCTCTCTCCCTAGACTTATGAATATAATTCTGAATGTCAAAGTTTCTCGAAATACAGCCTGCGGTCATAACGACTTTTGCTCTGTACGACTTAATGGCCCTATCTGAGGTTTTATCCTGACGCAGTAATACCGCTTGTCGCTGAGCCATTTCACAGAGGCCGTATTGATGGAAAGAGCCACCGGGCCACTTTTGCTATGCAAAAGCAGGAGTCTCCCGACGCAAAAGTGTTATGCCCCTCCGGCTGTTGTCGAATCATCAAGGCTTATCGGTATTGCCAATCTTCGATAATTCTGCTACCTTCGTAAAAAATAGGTCATTTCAAACAGTGCCAAGGCGGAAAATTGCGATGAATACACTAATTAGCGGTATGGGAGTACCCTGCACAGGTACTCTTCGCGCCTCGGTACTTAGCGATTCATGAGCTTTCGGGGCGTCAGCCACGAATTGCCTCATGAGAGCTTTAGTACCGCTAGGCGAGAAAAGTAGCGAGAGCGTGCCTGAAAGGGTACTCCCATATCGCCATTAATAGTGATATAGGTTTGCACATCAATATAGCGCGAGCGTGCCTGTAAGGGTATATGCCATGCCTCAGTAAAGAGTATATGTATGCCATTATGCAAATAAATCTTTGGCTCTACAAATCAGAATTTGTAATATCAAGGTGGCTAAGTCTTGTAAAACAGTATTGCACAATAAACAATGTATGTGCTACAATAAATTCGGTGCTGCCACAACGGTAGGCGGTTAGCCCTCTGAGCTTTGCAACAGAGGGACTGTGACCCTCTGTACATATAGAAACCATACAAATGGAATCTGCACGGAGGGATGTGATGCTGATGTCATTAGAACAATGCATCGCCCTTTTGGGCGTAGTCATTGCGAGTGTAGCTCTTGGCTACACACTTGGCAAGGATATACACAAAAAGCAGAAATGACCGCCTAAGGCCTCGAAAACTTAGCGGTCACTTCTGCTAACAACTAGGGCTGACCGTCTATCGGCAGCACTTCTTATCTGTCTTCATTATAACATTTTTTTGCCTTATTGCAAAGAAATGTTATTTTTTTGCCTCATTTTCCACCAGCTGCTGGTATAGCTTCATTAGCTGGGCCACACATTCAGATTCGGTATTCAGCTTGCCCCAGAAGCCGTAGGCTTCCATTACTGCCCTATCGTTGGCTTGATGTGCCTCATGCCTAGGCATTTCTTACAGCGTTTGTGATAAATTTAGGCAAAGAAAAAAGCTGTAAAAACGATAGGCGACGTTTTCACAGCCTTTTTCCTCTTTTAGGTAAAAGAAGAAGTATCTATTAAAAGAGAGGGGTTTGCGACACAGGGGAATGTCGCGTAAAAGGGGTATATCGAAGTTTCATAGCGAGGGGTGTTGAGCTTCCGACTAACCGATTCTGTCTTTCGCTCTATGCTATGTCCCTGTCGATGGTTATATAATACTACACCTTTATGAGTATGTCAAGGGTATTTTATGATTTTTTTTAAAAAATAACCAAAAGTTTACCATGTATAATTTCTTTAAAGGCAAAACATACTCATATATCATGAGAATTATCTGATATTTGCTGACAATAGTATGGTTTTATGTATACAATTCTAATTTACATGGAACTTGCTCTTTTCAGGCAGGACAATAATTATAAAAACATATCCAAAACATACTCATTAAGAATATCAATATTGCACTAGAAATTTGAATATATATTATCCCCCAATATCTGCTCGCAAAAATAAGAGACAGAAAAAATACCCAGCTCAGGTAATTTTCCTATCTCTCATAATATGTAAAGAAAATTATACTGTATAGAATTTGCTAATTAACTCATTAAGAGCCTGCTGATCAGCAGCCCCCATAGTTTCCCTTGCAGAATGCATGGACAGCATAGCCACGCCTACATCCATAGTTCGCATAGGCACCAAAGCAGAAGCAATAGAGCCTAGAGTAGAGCCACCAAGCTGGTCAGCATGATTCACAAACATCTGACAAGGAATACCTTCCTGCTGGCAGAGAGCCTTAATTATGGCCACTGCCTGAGCATCTCCGGCATATGACTGAGAAGCAGCTTGCTTCAAAGTTACACCGCCATTTAGTACAGGTCTGGTATAAGGATCATATTTTTCCCCATAATTCGGATGCAGAGCATGAGCCACATCCACAGAAAGCATAAAACCACCGCTAACAGCCTGCCACATAGCCTCCCTATCATAGCCAAGAGCCAAATAAATCCGCTCCAACACCTCTAGCAGGATGCCTGAACCAGCCCCCTGCTTGGTGCGGCTGCCGATTTCCTCATTGTCAAAGAAGGCTGCCAAACGAATACCAGATAGCTCCTGAGCCTTGGCAGAGGAAGCAACAATCCCCTGCAAACAAGCCTCCACTGAGGTAATATTATCCAAGCGAGGAGCCGAAACCAGTTCTCCAGCCAAGCCCAGCTGACAGCTAGCCTCGTAGGGATAAAGATTCAGTTCATAGGCAAGAATCTCCTCTGGCTCACAGCCCAATTCTCTTGCCAGCCAATGGTCAAAGAAATTTTTATCCCCATCCTTGCCCAGCACCGCCATTAAAGGTAACATTTCCTTTTGCTTTTTGAGGGCTACTCCTTCATTTACCTTGCGGTTCATATGAATAGCCAGCTCAGGAATAGTCAAAAGAGGCTTGGCAAAATCCACCAGCCTTACCTGAGGATGAAAGGCATCCTGGCCCTTCAAGGTAATCTTCCCGGCAATGGACAGGGGCCTATCCTGCCAGCTAGACAGAATCAATCCACCATAGGACTCAATATTCAGCACCCCATAGCCATCCTTGATAACGCTGGCCTGGGGCTTGATTCTAAGTCCCGGAAAATCTGTATGAGAGGCAGCTATCCGTAGATTATTGGCCTCTGTATAGCCATTACAGCCTATGGTAAAGGCTAAAACCGTGGAATCAAAGGCCTCCACATAATAGCTTTTCCCTGACTCCAGCTGCCATTTTTCTTCCAATTCCAAAGGCTGAAAACCCGCCTTGCTTAATCTTTTGCTAACCGCCTGTACTGTATGCCAAGGAGAAACAGCTTCCTGTACCAGTTCCAGTAGGCTTCTAACGGAATCATACATGGTATTACTCCTTTACCAGCAGCTTTTCAATCTCCATAGCATACATAGTGTGGTAATCCTTATTAGGATACCATTTAGCATCACTTTCCTTATCAAAGAAGCATTCAGGCTTCATTTCCTGAGCATAAAGCTTACGGCAAACCATAGCAATTCTTGCTTCCTCAAAGTAAACCTGCCCATTCTCCTCTACCTTGGTAAGACCAGTCTTGGCAATCTTATCCTCATCACGGCCGGAAACCCTGCCAAAGTAACTCATTAACTTGTGATCTGGATCCTCCAAAACAGAAATGGTCATGCCCTGGCTATTATCCACAAATTCCTTGGTATACCGCTGAGGACGAATAAATACAAAGGCTACAGGCTTGCCCCACATAATCCCCATACCGCCCCAGGAAGCAGTCATGGCATTGGTTTTACCATCCTTGGTGCCAGCCAGCAGCAGCCAATCCTTACCAATTACCTTGAAAACACTTTCCTCGAAATTTTCTGGTGCAATTTCCTTAAAACTCATTCTAAAACCTCCATTTTTCAACAACACGCCATTATTTTTTCACAACTCATATGTAAATTATCTACATATATATAATAGTTATCCACATTTCCACTGACTTATACACAAGAAATATGTGGATAACTAAGGCAAATTTACCTTTGATGCTCCGGCTGAATCATAGTCCAATAGCAAAGCATCGCCAGCAGGAACCCACACAGCATAATTACCGCCATAGGTATACCAGTATCTGTGCCAATATAACCTGCTACAGGCATCATCAAGGCTCCCAAAAACATGGAGAAGAACCCCAACAAAGCGGAAGCACTGCCTGCATTCCGTCCCTGACCATTGAGAGCCAGAGAAAAGCTTGCGGCACCAATAATTGGAATAGGCATAACGCTAATAGCCAGGAAAAGCAGTACCAGCCAGAAATTATCTGCAAAAGCAAAGGTGCCCAATAACAGTATACTACCTAAAATTTGCATTGCAATAGAAGCAAACAACATTTTGTACTCAGGTATCTTGCCTCCCAGCTTGGCAGGAATCGTGCCAGACAACATCAAACAGATACCAATACCACCAAAAATATAACTAAATTCCTGGGCACTAACTCCATATATGCCTTGAAAGATAAAGGCTGAACTGCCAATATAGGAAAAGAAGGACATAAAGACAAAGCTCTGTACCAGACAATGGCCCATAAAGTAGCGATTCTTCATAAGCTGAGGCAATACATACAAAGTGGAGGAAATATTTTTAATCCGCTTCTCTGGAGCCAGTGTTTCTGTGTAAAACAGGGTAGCCACGGCCATAACCAAGCCTATACCTGCCAAGGTGGCAAAAATCAGATGCCAACTGCCAAAAGCCAGCAGCTGACCGCCAATTACCGGAGCCAAAATAGGAGCCAAACCATTAACCATCATCAAAATCGCATAAAATGTAGTCAACTCTGCTCCTTGACACATATCCCTGGCAATGGCTCTGGCAATAACTATACCGCAGGCACCTGCCAAGCCCTGTATCAGGCGAGCCCCCAGGAAAATATAAATATTATTCACCAAAGCACAAATCAGAGAGGCTGCCATAAAAATCAGCATACCCACCAAAAGAGGCACCTTGCGGCCACGCAAATCACTAATCGGCCCAGCAAAAATCTGTCCTGCTGCCATACCTAAAGTAGTCATAGTCAAGGTTAGCTGAATCAAAGCCGTACTGCTGCCAAAATCAGCCTGCAGCTCAGGCAGGGAGGGCAGATACATATCTGTGGCCAGGGGAGCCATAGCCGCCAGAATACCAAGGTAGATTATCATAAGTTTTTTATACATATTCTCGCACCTTTCTTACAGAAAAATAAAACCATTTGCCAGGCAGTGTTTAACATTTCTACCCACAAATGGTATTAATAGTATAGCAGAATTTTAAAAAAATTGTCAGCAAAATTTTTTTGATTTTTACCGACATTTTTCCCATTTTGACACAAATTTCTTAATAAAACAAGAATATCTACAAAATTCTATTTTTGTAGGAAAGATTCTTGTATTTTGCATATTTTTTGGGTATAATTGTATGTAAATTACCCAAAACATTACAAAAAGAAGCATTTATTATGAACAGGTGAGTAAATGAAAGTTAATCGTATCCGCAAAATTGAAGAACTTCTCATGGATATGCACAGCTTGTCCATTGACTATTTATGCGAGTATTTCAATGTTTCCAAGAACACCATTCGCCGGGATATTGCTGAGATGGACAAAAATGGCAGCATTAAAAAAGTTTATGGCGGTATTGTCTTAAACGATACCAAGGAACCTGAACCTGAAAACAGGCCAGGCCATAACTGGGTTATGAATACTACCAATCTTGACGAGAAAATGAAGATTGCCCAGCTGGCGGCAGATTTGGTAAATGACGAGGATGTTATCTATATTGATATTGGCACCACTACAGCCTTAATGCTGCCATATATCGAAAAGAAAAAGAACGTCACTGTAGTTACCGCCAATATTAATGCAATTAACGCAGCCGTAGAAACAGAGAAGTTCAACATTATTGCCACTGGCGGCACCCTTTATCCCCCTAGCAAGGCTTTTGTTGGCCCTAGCGTAGCCCGTAGCCTTAGCATGTATAATATTTCCAAATTCTTTATGTCCACCATTGGTGTTTCCATCGAAAATGGCGCCACCAGTGCTTCCCCTTTAGATTGTGAGATTCAGTATCTTTTGGCTACCAAGCCTGGCAAGCATTATTTAATGATGGATACCTCAAAGCTGGATTCTCCATCTCTGGTTTCTTACAATGCCCTAAAGGATTTTGATTCTGTCATTATGGACAAAAAACCAACTCAAAAATATATTGACTTCTTTAATAATAACAACGTAGAACTTATTTATAATGGTGAATAACTTATCCACAGCAGTGGATAACAGCAGCTGTTTACAGAGAAATTCTCTAGGACAGCTGTTTTTTTTCGCTAATATTACCAATACTTACTCATTTGTTCACCAAAGATATTCACTACTTATTCACAGGTATCCACAGGGATATTTTTTTATCTCTGATTTTCATATCAAGATATTGTGTTATTCTATTAATATAGCTACAATATCTTGAGTTATCCCCATTATTATCCACACCTGTGGATAACTTTTCCTCTATTATTCCACTTTATCCACAAATTTCCCTGTATAATATCTATTTATCCCCTGTTCTGTGTATAAATATTATTTTTTTCTTGCCTCTGGATTTTCTCTATTTCTTCAAGCAAATTTTCACAAAAGGTTGTATAATGTAGTGTAGTATGCTTGTCGATAGGGCATAGCCTGCTTTTACAAGAGCAAAGGCATAAAATAGCTGCGACAGCTTGCTTATTCTAAAAAAGTGAGATGAAATATATTGCCAAAAAAACAATATGATGAAAAACAGCCTATCTACCGTTCTCGACGGGAGCGGCATCAAAAGAAGAAAAAAACCTCCTGGCTGCCTATTGTCTTACTGCTTGGCGCCTTTGCCCTGGCAGCTATAGCTGGAGCTCTCTTTGCTTCCTCCAGTCTATTTGATGACAAGCCTACAGAAAATAAAGCTGCCCGTATGGCCTCCCCGGATAAAACCGTGGTTATGCTCATGGGTGTAGATGAGCGGGAAGGGGATGTAGGCCGTTCCGATACCCTGATGATTGCTACACTGGATGCTAAGAAACACAAGGCTGCCATCCTTTCTGTACCTAGAGATACCCGTGTGAAAATCAAGGGACATGGCTTTGACAAAATCAATGCTGCCTATGCCTACGGCGGTCACAAACTTACCCAAAGCACAATTGAGGATTTGCTGGGGGTGGAAATGGAGCATTACGTTATTATTAATGTTAATGCCTTTACCAAAATCATTGATGCCATTGGTGGTATAGATATTAACGTAGAAAAGCGTATGTATTATGAGGATCCTTGGGATGATAATGGCGGCTTGGTCATTAATCTTTATCCCGGTCAGCAGCATATGGATGGCAAAACCGCCATTACCTATGTAAGATACCGAGATGAAGAGGGAGATATTGGCCGTATCACCAGACAGCAGAAATTCATGAAGGCTGTTATGGATAAGCTTACTTCACCATCGATTATTCCTCGCATTCCAGCTATTATCGGTCAGGTTGTAGATTCCATCAATACAGACCTTTCTGTAAAGCAGATGATTGAATTTATGGCTGCCCTAAAGGAAGCACAAAGCAATGGCCTCCAGACAGAAATGCTGCCAGGGCGTCCTATGTATATTGGTGGTGTCAGCTACTGGATTCCTGATTTGTCCAAGCTGCGAGCTACGGTAGCCAACACTCTGGATGTAAAAATCAGTCCTGACCTGCGCAGTGCTACTCAGCGGGAAATGCTGGAATATGAAAACTCCGTACCAGATGATGCCCAGGAAATTCCTATGGATGAGGCTACCATGCACAAGCTAGGACTGGATCGCTATAATGAGGATATAGACTCCGCCCAGAGCAAGGACAAAAAACACAGCAGCTCCAAGGAAAAGGACACCGAGGACAAAGAATACCTCTCCGATCCATATCGAGATGAGGAAGATACCAGAGGCAGCAAGGTTCCAGATAAGGAACCAAGGGAAAACAGTGAGCAGAATCCTATGCCGGAAGCTGTAGAACCAGCTCCAGCGCCTAGCATGAGCCTGCCAACAGCTGGCAAAACCTCAAATTAAAACATTAACTATTCCCTTTCAGGAAAGAAGATAATTTCTTCTCCCTGAAGGGGAATTTTTTTGCAAAAAAATACACAGAGAAAATCAAGATCTTCTCTGTGTATAAACTCTATTTTTATTCAGCCTTCTGGGTAAGAATAGCCATAGAAGCTACCTTATCATCCTCAGCAGTTTTCATAATGATAACTCCCTGGGAGGCACGGCCAATAACAGAAATCTTATCCAGACCTGTGCGGATAATAATTCCATTGGTGCTGATAAGCATCAACTCCTGACCATCACGAACTACCTTCAAGCCAATAACCTCACCGGTTTTCTCGGTAACTCTCAAGTTGATAACACCCATAGCGCCACGATGATGAGTAGTATATTCCTCTACCTTGGTACGCTTGCCATAGCCACCAGCAGTTACTGTCAAAATCTCAGAATCCCGCTTGATGGTATCCATACCTACAACCTCATCGCCATCCCGAAGCTTGATACCCTTGACACCTCTAGCAATACGTCCCATGGAACGTACTTCCTCCTCATCAAAGATAATGGCATAACCATTGCGAGTACCGATAACAATCTGCTTCTGGCCATCAGTCTGCTTAACGCCAATCAGCTCGTCATCATCATCCAGCTTCAGAGCAATAACGCCCAGCTTGCGGGTGGTATTGAACTCGGACAACTGAACCTTCTTGACAATACCCTTGCGAGTAGCCATAAAGAGGAATTTGGCAGGATTGTACTCCCGTACCTGCAATACAGCAGTAATCTTCTCTCCCTTGTCCAGCTTCAAAAGGTTAATCAGAGCTGTACCCCTAGCCTGGCGGCTGGCTTCAGCAATCTGATATGCCTTGAGATAGTGTACCCGGCCACGGCTGGTAAAGAACAGGATAGTATGATGGGTAGTGGTAATAAGAATATTCTCCACAAAGTCCCCTTCCTTGGTGGACATACCCAGAATACCCTGACCGCCACGGTTCTGCTTGTTATAGGTATCCAGCTTCATGCGCTTGATATAGTTGTTGTGACTGATAGTCAGTACCACATCCTCATCAGCAATAAGATCTTCCTCGCTCATTTCGGACATATCATAGGTAATGGTAGTGCGGCGGGCATCACCATATTTCTCCTTAACCGCAGTCAGCTCTTCCTTGATAATGGTCATAATCTTGCTTTCATCAGCCAGTACAGACTTCAACCATTCAATTTTCTTCAGAACTTCCTGATACTCCTCCTCAATCTTTTCCCGCTCCAAACCGGTAAGACGCTGGAGACGCAAATCAAGGATAGCCTGAGCCTGCTTCTCAGACAGCTTGAAGCCATCCATCAAAGCATTGCGGGCAATATCAGCAGTCTGGGACTCACGAATAGTGGTAATTACTGCATCCAGATGATCCAGAGCAATGGTCAAGCCCTCCAAAATATGAGCTCTGGCCTCTGCCTTGGACAGCTCATATCTGGTTCTTCTGGTAATAACATCCTCCTGATGCTGGATGTAATAATGCAGTACCTGCTTCAAAGTCAAAATCCGTGGCTGGTTATCCACCAAGGCCAGCATAATTACGCCAAAGGTATCCTGCAGCTGAGTATGCTTGTATAGCTGGTTCAGCATAATATCAGGGTTAATGTCCTTGCGCAGCTCAATAACAATGCTCATGCCCTTGCGGTCAGATTCATCCCGCAGGTCAGTAATGCCCTCAATCTGCTTATCTCTAGCCAGCTCTGCAATCTTCTCTATCAGTCTTGCCTTGTTCACCTGATAAGGCAGCTCAGTAACTACGATTCTTGGCTTGCCATTGGACATGGTTTCAATATGTGCCTTGGCCCGCATCTTAACAGAGCCACGACCAGTGGTATAAGCATCCCGAATGCCAGTGGTGCCCATAATCAAACCGCCAGTAGGGAAATCTGGTCCCTTAATAACAGTCATCAGCTCCTCTACGGAAGCATCAGGATTGTCAATAAGCATCAGAACACCATCAATAACCTCACTCATATTATGAGGAGGAATATTGGTAGCCATACCTACCGCAATACCAGATGTACCGTTAACCAGCAGCTCTGGGAACTTGGATGGCAGTACAGAAGGCTCCTTCAGGGATTCATCGTAGTTTGGTACAAAATCCACAGTGTCCTTATCAATATCCTGCAGCATCAGCTCTGCAATTTTGGCCATACGCACCTCAGTGTAACGCATAGCTGCTGGAGGATCGCCATCCACAGAACCAAAGTTGCCGTGGCCATCAGCCAGCATATAACGCATGGAGAAATCCTGAGCCATACGCACAATAGCATCATAAACAGACCTATCACCATGAGGATGATATTTACCAAGAACTTCGCCTACAATACGGGCTGATTTCTTGTAAGGCTTGCCGGAGGTCATACCTGCCTCCTGCATAGCATATAATATTCTTCTATGAACTGGCTTCAAGCCATCACGGACATCTGGCAAAGCTCTGGAAACAATAACGCTCATGGCGTAATCAATATAGGAATTACGCATTTCCTGTTCCAGATTTACCGGTAAAATCCTACCATTACCAAATTCCACACTCTCACCTCAATCAAATAATAAACAATATTCAGCCTCTAATTATACCATGAAATCCCCTAAAATAGCAAATTTAGCCCTTTTAGCACAGTATTTATTTCACTTGCCAATCTTTTCCCGCTTAATTCTGTAAAAAAGATTACCGCGCTTCATATCCCAGTATAAATATAAAATTTTTGTCTATATCTATAATCTTGTTTTATTTCTAATATACCTATATAATATATCTGTATATATAACGTATAGAAAAGGAGATTTCGAAATGTATGCAGAATTGATTGGTGCCATATCTAATTTTATGTATGGCAAGCTGCTGATTATCATGCTGATAGGTGTTGGCCTGTACTACACCTTCCGCACCAGATTTATTCAGCTGCGTCTTTTAGGGGAAACCCTGCGGGTTATTACGGAGAAAAAGGCTGATAAGAACAGCGTTTCCTCCTTCCAGGCCCTTATGGTTTCTACGGCCTCCCGGGTAGGTACTGGTAATATTATCGGTGTATCTACTGCCCTGTGTCTGGGTGGCTTTGGTTCCATGTTCTGGATGTGGCTGGCTGCTATTGTTGGTGGCGGCTCTGCTTTTGTGGAAAGCACCCTGGCTCAGATTTACAAAAAGCGTGGTGAACATAGCAGCTATGGTGGCCCAGCCTACTACATTGAAAGTGCCCTGAAAAACAGATTTATTGCGGTTATTTTTGCACTTTCCCTGATTCTCACCTATGGTGTAGGCTTTAATATGCTGTGTGCCTACAACCTCCAGTCCACCTTCTCTGGCTTTGGCTTCTATGATGCCCAGTCTACCCCTTGGGTAATCGGCGGTATTCTGGCTGTAATGGTTGGCTGGTGCATCTTTGGTGGCGGTCGCCGTATTATCCGTATTACCTCCACTCTAGTGCCTTTCATGGGCATGATTTATGTGTTGGTAGCTGGTGTGGTTACCTTGCTGAATATCGGCCTGCTGCCTCATGTTTTTGAAACCATCTTTGCAGAAGCCTTTGATTTTGAGGCTATCTTCGGCGGTTTCACCGGCTCCTGTGTTATGCTGGGTATCAAGCGTGGCCTTTATTCCAATGAGGCCGGTGTAGGCTCCGCTCCAAATGCCGCTGCCTCTGCTGATGTTTCCCACCCTGTTAAGCAGGGTCTTGTGCAGATGTTCTCTGTATTTATTGACACCCTGCTTATCTGTACAGCTACAGCCTTCCTGTGCATGAGCTCCGGTGTAGAGCCTACTGCGGAAATGGCTGGTGCCCCTTATGTTCAGGCGGCTCTGGATGCTACCCTGGGCAATGGTGCTGGTATCTTCCTGACTGTTTCCATGCTGTTATTTGCCTTTACTACTCTTTTGGGCAATCTCTACTATGTAGATAACTGCTTGGCCTATATTAATGAGGCTGTACCAGGCAAGCTGTTTATGACCTGCTATCGTCTGCTGGCCTGCCTGTTGATTTTCATTGGCTCTGGCTCCAGCATGGGCCTGTTGTGGGATACTGCTGATGTATTGATGGGCTGTATGGCTATTATTAATCTGCCTGTAATCGTAATTCTGGGTGGTCGTGCCATGGCCTGCCTCAAGGACTACGAAAAGCAGCGCAACTCTGGCAAAAATCCTGTCTTTAAAGCCTCCAGTATTGGCATTACGGAAAAATTAGATTACTGGAATTAAAATATAAATGGAGTTGCCTCTCTACTTTTAAAGCAAAACATAGTTTTATGTACTAATTGCTTTATACCAAGAGTGGCAACTCCATTTTTTTATTGTGTAATATATTATCTATCTTGGCCCCATAAATTTATCACCATTCATATGTATCATATGTTCAGGCATATCTGCAAGCCATATTTCTGTTTCCCAAGCAATTTCCTTCACAAATTTCCGATAGGTATCTATATTCAAAAATGCTGTAATATATACCTTACCCACATTAACCTGTTTAGTCATTTCCTTTAGCTCTAAGATTCTTTTGGAGCTCATAGGTCCTACACTGGTTACAGCCTCTATAAAATACAACCATTCAACATCAGGCCTATACAAAACCACATCAGGCATTTTATCATGATTCGTAATACTGAAGCCTAATTTATTCAGCATCTCAACATCTTTATACAAATCCCTATCCACAGTATCCCCAACATATAGACACATACTATTTGGTGCAAAGCGAGGCGCAAATTCCTCAATGATGGCCTTTTGCAATTGATTATGCTTGCCGGGACTAAAATGAAAATCAGCGCCATTAATATTCACTGGCAATTTTTTCATCGCCTTTTTACTGCTATACTTATCAACCAAGGTTCCATGCTCATGAATATAACTGCCTAATTGCAAATCCCAAGCAACAGTACCATAATATTTGATTAAATTGCAAAATTCTTCTGTAAGTCTGTATTTGTATAAAGAACTATTGGTAGCTTTACCATTGTCCTCCACCACAGCTCCATCCCGAAACTGGTGTAGACATTTTTTTCTTATGGCTTCTCTGGTGTTTTCCGCATAATCCCTACCATATTTTTCTCTTATAAACATCAAAATATCATGGATACCAATCCATTGATTATCTGACTCTTCCCAATTACTATCATCTGTGATGCCAGCCAAGGACAATAAGGTATATGCACAAATATCATTTTGCTGAGCGGGAGGCATTCCTATTTGCTGAAGAATCCTTCTAGCATCCTGAATTTTCTTTTCCATAGGCAATCTCCATAACAATCCTATCACAATTTTTTGTATCTAAATGTCCATTATCCATTAGCTTCTCACCTATTTGAGAAATTATTTCCATAGGAGGTACTGGCATATTATTCAGTTCTGTACTATTTACCTGAGTGCTGCCATTGAGAATACGATAATAGGTATCATATATAGTAGTGTTAAACAAAGCATA